>Ga0209058_1000170_pt1 | contig 50548 bp, 49 predicted proteins | sample GraSoiAngelo_147_FD_185904 | JGI IMG/M metagenome (GOLD analysis project Ga0209058, IMG submission 185904) | Grasslands soil microbial communities from the Angelo Coastal Reserve, California, USA - 14_1009_05_40cm (SPAdes) (version 2) | ecosystem: Environmental > Terrestrial > Soil > Grasslands ... | reverse complement strand
TTCTGGCAATGCGGGCAGAACCATGCCGTGCGTCCGCCGATCTTCGCTGATTTCAGCTTCCCTCTACACCGAGGACACTTTCCATCTTTTCCCCGATGCGGCAGAAGCCACGATTTTGGCATTTTGTTCACATCAGCCTTGGACGCGATCGCTTTTTTTAAGATGTAACGCGTGGCGCGGAAGAGTTTTCCGAGGCCTTTGTTTCCGAGGCGCGACATTTCTGTCGCGGGATGCATGCGCGCGCGGAAAAGAATTTCGTCCGCGTAAATATTGCCAATACCCGCGATGAGCCGCTGATTCAGCAAGATCGATTTCACGGCGCCACGGCGTTTCTCTAGTATTTTTTTGAACTCTTCAAGGTCGAGATCAAGCGCGTCGGCTCCCAGCGCGCGCTTTTTCAGAAATTCGTCGACATCTCTTAGCAATCCGATCTGGCCGAACTGACGCTGATCATCGAACGCCAGACGATGGTTGTTGGCGAAAACAAAGAGCACTCGCGCATGCCGCGGTGCTTGTCGGTCGTCTTTGAAATACTCAAGTGACCCGGTCATGCCGAAGTGCAGTCGCAACCAAAGCTTGCCATCGGCGCGCACAAACAGATGCTTGCCATGCCGGCGAGTCGATTCGAAGCGGCGCCCTTTCAATCTGCGCGCAAGCTCTCGCGCCGAGATGTCCTTCAAGATGTATGCGTTCCCCACCTCGACATCATTGATGCGCTGATGCAACGACGTGGAATCGAAGTACCGCTTGAATGTCTCAACGTCAGGCAGCTCTGGCATCGGCGTTTATCCGGATTTCTCGATGTATTCCTTCAGCGCTACGGCGTTATTGTGCTCAATGTCCCTTGCGCCAAAGAGCAACGTGACCGTTCGCTTTCTGGCTTCTTGAGCGAGTTGCTCGATCCGCTCGTGCCGATTCTTTAGTTCTTTGGCGTATCGCTTTTGGAATTCCTTCCAACGCGCTGGATCGTGCCCGAGCCATTTTCGTAACGCAGTGCTGGGGGCGATTTCCTTCAGCCAGTCATCGACTCGGGCTTCTTTTTTTGTTAGCCCGCGCGGCCAAACTCGATCAACAAGCACACGCCGACCGTCGGTCTTGGCCGGCTTGTCGTAGACGCGTTTGATCCCAACAGCCACGCTCAGCTATCGCAGGGTAAGCTCCGCTCGGCCGTGCTCAAGCGGCGACGCGCGCAGTCACAGGCGGACTCGACATAGCATCGCGCACTCTGGTTTGGCTCGGATTCTTGCCCGCGGCAACCACGCGGCAGGTAATGTCGCGGTCAGTAATAACGCCGACGGGCTTCGGGTGGTCTTTGCTTTCGGCCACGGGAATCTCGCCGCAGTCGTGCTTTACCATCATCTGCGCCGCCTCCTCCACGCTATTCTCCGGTGTGCAGCAGGCGGGATTAGTCGTCATGATGTCTTTTGCTTGTTTCATGGGATTTTTTGCTCCTTCGAATTGCAATTACTTCTAATAGGAATTCGCATCTCGCGCGTCTCTGGCGCGTAGTGGAGTGAGGCAGACAATCCTATCTGTTCTCAGTTCTCGCAGGCAGGATTGCCTGCGCCACACGAATACTGAGGTATGGCAGCAAGAAAATTTGTGCTTCAGTTCGACGAGGTTTCCTCCAAAGACGGCGGCCGAGTCGGTGGTAAGAACGCTGCTCTCGGGGAGATGATTCGGGCGCTGAAAAAACAAGGAGTGCGCGTGCCCCAGGGTTTCGCTACCACTGCCGATGCGTTCCGGCTGTTCGTGCGCGAAAATAAGATAGACAAGAAAATCCGCGCGGAAATTCAGCGGTTAAAGCAGGGCTCGAAATCATTGGCCTCTGCCGGCAAGACGCTGCGCACGCTTTTTTTGAAAAGTAAATTTCCAAAACAAGTAGAGGAGCAGATTCGAGAAGCATATCGGGATCTTTGCAAGCGCTATGGGAAACGCGCAGTTGACGTCGCGGTGCGCAGCAGTGCCACTGCCGAGGATTTGCCCGAGGCAAGTTTCGCTGGCCAACAGGAAACCTATCTTAATATCTCCGGCGAGGACGCGGTGATCGATGCGTGCCGTAAATGTTACGCATCCCTTTTCACTGATCGCGCGATTAGTTACCGCGAAGCGAAAGACTTTGACCATCTCAAAGTTGCGCTCTCGGCCGGTGTGCAAAAGATGGTGCACGCCGACAAAGCCAGTGCCGGCGTCATGTTCTCCATCGATACCGAAAGCGGTTTTCCAAATGTGGTGCGCATCAGCGCCGCATGGGGTTTGGGCGAGGTCGTCGTAAAAGGCGCAGCAAACCCGGACGAATTCATGGTGTTCAAGCCATTGCTGGGGAAGAAAAACGCACGGCCGATTCTGGAAAAATCGCTCGGCGACAAGAAACGCAAAGTCGTTTACGCGTCCCGCAGACACAGGAATCGCTCGACGCGCACAATCAGCACAACAAAGAAAGAACGGCAATCGTTCACGCTTGGCGACGACGAAATTTTGCGTCTGGCAAAATGGGCGTGCGCGATCGAGAAGCATTACAAGAAACCCATGGACATCGAGTGGGCGAAAGACGGTGACACAGGCGAAATTCTCATCCTCCAAGCCCGACCCGAGACAGTGCAGGCATTGAAAAAAGCCGGCTCACTTACCACCTATCGCCTCAAAGAAAAGGGCAAGCGCTTGCTATCGGGCCTGAGCGTCGGCGACGCCATTGCGGCGGCGAAGGCATGTCGCATTCAGAGCGCACGTGATCTCGGTAAGTTTAAGGAGGGCAGCATTCTGGTCACCGAGATGACGGATCCGGATTGGGGACCGATTTTCAAAAAGACTAAAGGCATCATCACCGATCTGGGCGGGCGCACATGTCACGCGGCAATCGTGAGTCGTGAGCTTGGCATCCCAGCAGTCGTCGGCACTGGCGAAGCGACAAGAGTTTTGCGTGACGGCCAGGATGTGACGCTCTCATGCGCCGAAGGCGATGAAGGCTTCATTTATGATGGCTTGCTCGATTTCGCCGAGGAAAAAGTGAGCCTTAAAAAACTCCCGGACACGCGAACCCCGATCATGCTCAACATCGCCAGCCCGGGCGGCGCGTTTCGTTGGTGGAAATTGCCGTGTGATGGAATCGGCCTGGCGCGCATCGAGTTCATCATTGCCAACCGCATGCAAATTCACCCCATGGCGTTGGTCCACCTTCATGAATTGGAAAACGTCGATGCGCGGCGGAAGATCGAGGAACTGACGCGAACCTACAAAAACAAGTCCGATTATTTCATCGACAAGCTTGCTGAGGGAATCGCTCGTATCGCCGCCGCCCAATATCCGCGGCCGGTGATCGTGCGCCTCAGCGATTTTAAGACTAACGAATACGCGCAGCTGATTGGTGGCGAACAATTCGAGTCGCACGAACAAAACCCCATGCTGGGTTTGCGCGGCGCATCGCGCTACTACCACGAAAAATTTCGGGACGCGTTTCGCCTCGAATGCGAAGCGATCAAACATGTGCGGAATGAAATGGGATTGAAAAACGTGATCGTGATGGTGCCATTCTGCCGAACGCTCGACGAGGCTGACAAGGTCCTGCACCTGCTTGCCGACAACGGTTTGGTGCGCGGTCGCGGCGGTTTGGAGATTTACATGATGTGTGAGATTCCCTCGAACGTTGTGCTAGCGGAGAGATTCGGAGAGCGTTTTGACGGTTTTTCGATCGGCAGCAACGACCTCACCCAGCTTGTGCTCGGCGTCGACCGCGATTCAGCTGAGCTCTCCGATCTTTTCGACGAAAGAAACGAAGCGGTGAAAATCGTGATTCACGACGTCATTCGCGCCGCGCACAAACAAGACTGCAAAGTGGGCATCTGCGGCGAAGCGCCCAGCAATTATCCCGAGATAGCCGCCTTTCTCGTCAAGTGCGGCATCGATTCCATCTCCATCAATCCCGACCGCTTCATTGAAACGAAGAAAATCGTAGCCAAAGCGGAGCGAAAGTGAACCAGTGGCTACGGATTCAGTCGAAAGATTTATCAGATCACTAAAGAAATCTCCCCGCGGCTCTGTTTTTAATCCGTGGTGGGAATTCGATAAACAAAACGATCTTGACAGCAACGCGCCCGCGATCCGAAGAAGGCATTTGCGTGCCTATCTTCACAGACGCATCGGCAAGGTTAAACTCGTTGTGATTGGTGAGGCGCTCGGTTATCGCGGCGGACATTTCAGCGGAATTCCCATGACCTCCGAGCGAATCCTGCTCGGAAAAAAGCAAGGTAGTGGGATCGAGCTGGAACACGTTTTTTCGAGTATCAAGCCGCGGCGCACGAGCAAACCTAAAAAATGTCCGGATGGCTTTTCCGAGCCGACAGCTACTATTGTCTGGAGCACTCTGCTCAGGCTCGGCCTGAAGCCGCAGCAATTCGTGCTCTGGAATGCGTTCCCCTGGCATTCATTTGATCCGCGTCGCGGCATGTTGAGCAATCGAATGCCTAACAAGTCCGAGCGATCTGCTGGCCTGGCAGTGCTCAAAGCTTTCCTAGATCTTTTTCCGTGCGACGAAATCGTCGCGCTTGGCAACGTCGCTGTCTCGCAACTAAAGGAAATGAATGTTGAATGCCAGGGTGTTCGTCATCCCGCTTCCGGCGGTGCCAAACTTTTCCGCGAGCAAATCGGCAGGATCCTGCAGAAGCTGAGACCTTAGGACTGACGCACGGCTCGGCGATTCGTCCCTACCACTTGTCTCTCGGCCAAGCACAAGAGGATTGTTTTCACGGCGTCGGAAATGGACGTAGTTCTTGAAACTCTGATCAAACCAGGCGCGAGCTCAGATGGTGCCTCGTAAGCAGCGCTCAATTTCTGGAAGTCTTCGAGCCGAGCATCTGATGTTTCGGCGGTCTCTTCATCTCGGGCTCTTAGCCGCCTTTTGATTTCATGGGGATCGGCCTCGAGTTCTACGAACTGAAATGACACGTTCGCTTTCTTGCATTCGTCGCGCAGAAATCTACGGAGCGCGCGTCTGGAGAATGTGGCGTCGAGAATTACGCCGTTGTGAGATTGGCGCGGACGAGGTCGGCGCCCTCGGCTACAGCCGATCGCTGCAAACCCGTCTTCCAGAAGTTTCCTGTACGTTCGTTGGGTCTTTTGCGCCGAATAAATTTTAGCGCGCAAGTCAGGCGGCGTTCGTTGAGCAAGCGGAACGCCAGCAAGTGTCTTGCGAATTTCGTCTGAGGAAAAGACCGGCCAATCCAACTCGCCGGCCAGCCGTTTCGCGATAGTACTCTTGCCCGTGCCGACCCGACCGATCACCACAATAACCAACGGCTCGGAGCTGGCGATTGTATACCGAAGCGCCAGGCGAAAATAACGAGCTGCTTGTTTCTCATGTTCCTGGCGGTTCGTTGTTTCTTTCTCTGTCGCCTGAATGCTTTCCACCTTGCCGCGGACGACAGCGCGATAGCCCTTATAGAAATTCGCAATTCGTAGCATTCCAGCGTCGCCTAACTCGCGTGCGGCATTTCGGAGAAACAGGTTTCCCAGATCCGCGCGGCCTTCGAAATCAAAATTCATCGCCAGAAAGGCGAGATCGTTGGCGATGTCAATGAATCGAAACCGGTCGTTAAACTCAATGCAATCGAAAATCGTAGTCGCTTCCGGCGTGAGATGAACATGATCCAGATGCAAATCGCCGTGGCAATCTAGAATCCGATGCTGCTGAATGCGTTGACGGAACAGGTTTTCATTCAGCTTGTAGAACTGGTTTGTGTAATGCCGAATCGCCTCGAAGGCAGCGGACGAAATTGTCTTGCCAACGAAAGGCTCGACCTGTGTGAAATTTTCGTCGGTGCTGATCTTTAACTTTTCGGGTGTCCCCCACTGCTCGATCTCGGCTGTCGGACTTTCAGCCTGGTAAAATCGATGCAGAGTGGAGATCACGCGGTTGATCTCCTTTTCACCGACCAAATTTTTCTCGAGCAATTCGATCAGGAAGTAGTCATGCGGCAACTCTCTCATTTGGACGGCGTACTCAACGGTTTTCCCCCGTGGTTTGAACGAAAAACTGGAAGCAGCTTCGTAGATGGGAACAGCGTCGAGATAAATTTCCGGACAGAGCCGCCGGTTCAATTCAATTTCGCGCTGGCAAAAGTAGTGGCGTTTTTCCAGCGTGCTGAAATCCAGAAACCCGAGATTCACCGGTTTCTTCACTTTGAAGACAAACGGAGACGCAATGAAGACCCATGAAATGTGCGTTTGAATCACGCGCACCTTTGCAGGGTGGTGCAGATATGACGCGGGCAATTCCAGAAAAGCAACCAGCTGCTCCTGAGTGCGGGGGGTGGGCTGATCTCGCGTTTGCGGCGCGCCCCGCGGTCGCGCCCTACCAGATTTCGATCGAGCAGCTTTTGCCAATTCAGCGTTGCATGTTGGGCGTTTTTTCCTGCTACGACTTAGGCGGTTCGCTCTTCTTGATCAATGACGTCAAGAGATCGATCGGAAGCGGGAAAAAGGTCGTGGTGTTATGTTCGCTGGAAATCTCGCGCATCGTTTGCAGGAAGCGCAGTTGCAGCGCAATCGGCTCCTTGCTCATCATCGCGGCGGCCTGCACCATTTTTTCCGCAGCTTGAAATTCGCCCTCGGCATTGACGATTTTTGCGCGGCGTTCGCGCTCGGCTTCCGCTTGCTTGGCCATCGCGCGCTTCATGGTGTCGGGCAGCGCAACATCCTTGACCTCAACCGCCGTGACTTTGACGCCCCACGGTTCGGTTTGCCGGTCGATGATCTCCTGCAATTTCTGGTTGATCGACTCGCGCTGCGAAAGCAGGTCATCCAAGGGGGCCTGACCGAGTACGCTGCGCAGCGTCGTCTGAGACATCAGCGAAGTGGCTTTGAGAAAGTTCTCTACTTTCACGACAGAGGCCTGTGGATCGACCACCCGGAAATACACAACCGCATCGACCGTCACCGGCACGTTGTCACGCGTCATCACCTCCTGCTTCTCGACACTGATGGTGACCACGCGCAAATCCATTCGCACCATGCGATCGACGATCGGGATGAGGAAAATTAATCCGGGTCCTTTTGCCCCGAGTAGTTTCCCCAAACGAAAAATGACGCCGCGTTCGTATTCGCGCAGGATGCGGATCGCCTGCGGCAAGATGATGATAATGAGAATGATGATGGGCACGGCCCAGCCGATCAACCGCGGCAATGTTTCGATAAGTTCCATGGTTTTATTTTCCTTTGGTTTTCACTTTTACTGTCAATCCTTGCACGGCAGCAATCTCAGCCTGCTCGTCTTTTTCGATAGGCGTATCGCTAATCGCGTTCCAGTATTCGCCTTCCACGAAAATGCGGCCGCTGCGCGAATCGATCGGGGTCAATGCAGTCACCGTTTTCCCAATGAGCGTTTCCTTTCCCACTTTTATCGGCAACAGTTGCGCGCGCAGGCCCTTCCCGATGATAAAAATAAAGAACGCCGCAGTGACCAAGGTGGCCGGAATGATGTAATTGAGCGATAAACGAAAGAGCGGGTCGCCGCGATTGAACAGCATGAGCGAGCCGAGCAGAAACGCGATGATTCCGCCGACCGTTAAGACACCGTGTGTGGTCGCGTAAACATCGAAGATAAAGAGCATCAACGCGAGTGCGATCAAAACAAGGCCGGTCACGTTAACCGGCAAAACGGCCGCCAGATAAAGCGCAAGAACCAGCGCGATCGCTCCAACGACTCCGGGAAGAATCGCTCCCGGCGTGGTCATCTCGCCAATGATTCCATAGATCGCGATCAGCATGAGGATGAACATCACTTCTGGTCGCCAGAGCTTTTGAAACACGTGTTCCGAGGCCGACATCTTAATCTCCGAAACCTCCGCGCCCGCCGTCTTGAGGATCTTCCCATCCACCACGCGACCGTTCAACTTTTGCAGCAGCTCAGAAATATCGGAAGCAATCAGGTCAATGACTTTTAATTGCAGCGCTTTTTCAGCAGTAATTGATGCACTTTCCTTCACCGCAGACTTGGCCCATTCGACGTTACGCTGACGCTTGCCAGCGATTGTCTCGATGTAGCTCACAGAAAAATTCTCCAACTTCTGTTTCATCGTTTCGTCGGTCTTTTCTTCTCCGCCACTGGGAAACCCGCCTATCGAGACCGGATGAGCCGCGCCGATTGTCGTGGCCGGGGCCATGGCCGCGACGCTGGCGGCAACAGTGATGAAACAACCGGCGCTGGTTGCGGTTGCGCCGGTGGGAGCGACATAAACGACGACCGGCACAGAAGATCCAAGGAAGCTTTGCACGATCTTCTGCGTCGAATCGAGCAAACCTCCTGGCGTGTTAAGTTGAATGATAAGACACTGAGCATTCTGCGCTCGGGCTTCGTCGATGCTGCGCGAAATATAGCTCGCCGTGGCCGGCCCAATCGCTCCGTCGATATTGATAAAGGAAACCTTCTCCGCCGCGAAAACCGCGGACGTGCAAGCAAGGCAAAGAACCAGCGCAGCGACGCACATGGAGGAGCGAGCTCCACGAGCCCAAGCACACGTTGTAGGTTTTGAATCGCTGGCTAGGCGTCGATGAGCTCCGCCCTCCACTGTCGTCTGTCTTTCACGGTACGCTGCTCGCCAGTGCGTAAATTCACGCTCCTTTCATCGGCTGGAGCTTGACCGCCAGGTCGCTCACTTTTGGCTTCACGATTTTCTCGTAATCACGATAACTGATCTTGATTGCATCGGTGTGGGTGCCTGCTTCGAACACGATGTAATCCTGCTCTGTCAGATCCCGGTCCACATACGTTGTCAGACCATAGAGATTCCCAAAGGGCGGCATCGCTCCAATCGCGCAGTCGGGAAAGAGCGACTTGAATTCCTGTTCCTGATCCAGCGAGACGGAGTGGCCGATCGCGTTCTGGACCTTCTCCAGATCGATTTGGTGATCCGCCGGCAGCACCATCATGAGATGCTGATCACCCGATTTCACCATGACCACTTTGGCATGATGCCGCCCTTTCACGTGCTCCGCCTGGGCGATTCGTTGCGCGGTTACGGCCTCCGGATGATGGAGAACTTCATAAGAGACTTTGTTTTCTTTCAAACACTCGATTAGTTGCTTTGGTATTTCCATGCCGCCTCCGAGTGAAAAAGTATCACTTTCCCGCGTGATCTCTACTCTCTCAAAATAAACGAACACCGCCGCAAAGCAGTCGAGGCGCGAAACAGTTATGTATGGCTACATGCGAAGTTTGTGAAAACGAATATGACAAGGCGTTTGAAGTGGTCGTAGCTGGAAAGCATCACACATTCGATAGCTTCGAGTGCGCGATTCACGCGCTGGCGCCGGTCTGCCCACATTGCAATTGTCGAATCGTTGGGCACGGCGTGGAAGCCGACAGCAAAATCTTCTGCTGCGTTCACTGCGCCCGTACAGCCGGCAAAACGGAATTAAAAGACCGCGCCTAAGTCTTCAGAGTTGCTCGATGCGGCGCGCCGTTGGTTTGGTTTCGAAACCTGGCGGCTGCGCACGCAAGCGAGCCGGAAGGGAGAGTTAGTCGCCGTATTGCTTAGCTTGGCGGAACTTTTTTTGTAAATTACTTCCGATGCCAGGGCTGCGTCACGTTTCGGATGCGCGGTTTACAGATGTCACTAACCAAAACGAAGGACAAAGTGTTTTGATCCGGCTGGCTGAACTTATAAACGCCGGGACCTTTGCAAGATTTGGGGGCCGCGGTTGACCGGCGAGTCTCCTGAATTGTGACAGTGTCGCCTGCGACCGTACAGGTGCCCCAAATCTCTGTTTTTGGCTTCGTAGCCGTGACGTGAAATGTACCGTCAGCATTGATCGTCCACACAGTTCTGAGCGAGTTCGTCCAGGTGCCCGCGAGCGCTGCCGGGCCGGAAGTCGGCGCAGTTGCGCAAGCGGTCAACAGGGCGATCGGCACTGCAGTGAAAATGATTTGGAGAGATTTTTGTATTTTCATGGTGGCCATCCTGCCTCGCACCGACTGAATCCGTCAAGCTTGATTACAGCAAAAGGCCATCAAGAAGCGCCTTCAAATCCGGAAAGCTTTCGAAGTTGCAAGAAGCTTCGCAACTGAGTTAGAAACGCTCCATGGAGCAAACCCCGCCCCAAGTTCACTCGGCGCCAAGGCGGAACTGGTGGTTGCAAAACTGGAAATGGTTCGTGCCGCTCGGCTGCTTCAGCATGTTAATGTTGTTTGTCATTTTTGTCGGCTCAGTTGCCTTGATCGTATTCAGCGCGATGAAATCGACTGACGTTTACAAAGGCGCTTTAACCCGGGCCCAGGCGCACCCTTCTGTAATCGAGGCTCTCGGATCGCCGATCAAAGAGGGATTTCTTCTCTCTGGAAGTACGAACGTGAACGGCGCATCCGGGGAAGCGAACCTGTCGATTCCCATTTCCGGCCAAATGGAAAAGGGACCATTTACGTGGCGGCAAACAAGTCGCTCGGTCGATGGAACTATTCGGGTCTCATCGTAGAGATCACAAAAACGCATCAGCATATCGACCTTCTCCACAGCCCCGTTCCAGCCGGTTCGCCGTGACCACTCCCCTGCAGGCCGCGACAAAAAAACTTCCTGTCAGCGCAATTCTTTTCGGAATTCTGGCGGGAATCATCGGCATCGCGGCGGGACTATTTCTTGGCTTCGCTTTGGGCGCAGCACTGGCAGCTGCGTTTCACATCTCCACGTTTGAAGGCGGGGGATTATTTTGCCGCTGCAATCGCACTCATCGTGACGTGCATCGTCGCGCCGGGCGTGATTCTTCTGACGCTTTATTGGCGCGGCACAAGAGGACTTTGGCTTTTCGTCGGGTTGATAACCGTTTGCATTTCCCTTGGTATCATTGCGGTGTCCGGATTTGGAATTTGGTATGCCGGTCAACCGCATGTTTTGAACATCAATGGACCGCCGCCGCAACTGGAGTTCGAAGTAAAACCGCCATCTGGTCAGTCCGTCGAAAGTCTGGCTGACGTTCAGCCCGAGCTTGATACACCTCGCAATCGGATGCCGATGCCGGGATACTGGCACACCGACGCGCCTAAGGATGCAACTGTGCGCGCGGGTTACGTCGAACTTTATTTCCGGACTTCGCAACGGCTCCTCGTGTTGAGATTTCCCGGCGATTCAGACCGAATTTTCCGGCTCAAGCTGCCGGCCAATCCAATGAGGGCGAAATACCGCGCCTGGTCCGACTGGCAAAACCCAGACTTTGTAGCAAAAGGAGGCGAGCAGCCTTCTCGCCCCTTTGGCGGAAACGAATATCAGATTCGCTACAAGATGGATTACCAGGACCGATAAACTTGATTGCCACTTTGCTTGTTGGGCACGAGCGCGTGGTTTACCTCTAGCGCGGCGCGCGTAAGTTGCTGAGATGTCGGTTTCTGAGGAACAGGTGAAGAACGCATTGAAATCGGTGAGATATCCCGGTTTCACTCGGGACATCATCTCATTCGGGCTGGTGAAATCGGTTCAGATCGACGGCGGCGAAGTCAAAGTGCAGCTCGCGCTGGCGACGAATGATCCGAATGTTCCAGCGACAATCAAGAACGATGCCGAAAAAGCGCTGCGAACCATCGATGGTGTTCAGACCGCAAAAGTTTTGATCGACATTCATGCGCCACCGGCAGGCGCAGGCACGGGGATGGGTGCAACCCGAATCCCCGGAATCAGGCACGTGATCGCGGTGGCAAGCGGCAAAGGCGGCGTGGGCAAATCGACTGTTGCGGCAAATTTGGCGGTGGCACTGGAGCAAACCGGAGCGCGCGTTGGCTTGTGCGATTGCGACATTTATGGGCCGAGCATTTCATTGATGTTCGGTACGCGCGAGCGGCCAATGGCGACGGAAGAAAACAAAATCGTTCCGATTGAACAATACGGATTGCGGCTCATGTCCATGGGATTTTTGCTGGACGACACTTCACCGGCGATTTTGCGCGGGCCGATGGTCACGCGTTACACCCAGCAATTTCTTCGACAAGTGGAATGGGGCGAACTGGATTATCTTGTGCTCGATTTGCCTCCTGGTACTGGCGACATCCAGCTCACGATTGTCCAAACGGTTGCACTTTCTGGAGCGATTGTAGTCACTACGCCCCAGGAAGTTGCGCTCATCGATGCTCGCAAAGCCGCTACGATGTTCGAGAAGGTCAACGTGCCGGTGCTCGGGCTGGTTGAGAACATGAGCTATTTTGTTTCTCCGTCAGACGGCAAACATTACCATATCTTTGGAAGTGGTGGTGGCGAACGCGAAGCGAAGCGGCTACGCGTCCCGTTGCTCGGTCAAATTCCGATCGATATCGCCACGCGTGAGTCGGGCGACTGCGGGATGCCAATCGTCGGAGAAAATCCGGGGTCCGCCGTTGCAGCCGAGTTCAAAAAAGTTGCCCAAAATCTTCGTAAGACCCTGCCCTAAAGAGATGTCCGCAACTCGCCGAGGCAAACGACGGTTAAATAAATACCGTCGTTATCCCGTCGAAATGGCTGTGGCCTTGGCTTCAACCCAAAGATCGGGAGGATGCCGATACCACGTGGACGGGCCGATTGTGTTGACTCGCCACTAATTTTATGAAAGACAATCCTGAGATGCCGTCTTCAGAAGAGGATCACTCTCAATTCGTTAAGAATTCGGTCTTGTATAAGGAGTTTCTCGCGGAGCGTGCCGAGATTCTGAAACATAAGTGGATCGAAAGTGAAAAAGCCGGTAAAGACATCGGCTTTGAAAAAGCCTTGCTCGATTGGATCATGAAACATCGCTCCAACTGGCGAGAGCGACGAAGAAAGGAGGCGCGCACCGAAAAGTCCGCCTCCTAATTTTTTTGTTCCTTTAATGCGATCCTGCGAGGTCGCCAAGGAAACCAATGAAACAAACAAAACAAAAGACATCCGGTGCCGCCGTCGCGATCATGGACGCGGAGGCAATTCGTGGAGCGCTTCGACGAGTTGCGCACGAAATCATTGAGCGGAACCCGCAGCTGACACACGTCGTACTGGCGGGAATTCCGTCGCGCGGCGTGGAAATCGCCCAGCGCATTGCCCGTTTCATTCATGAGATCGAGAAGATCGACGTTGAGACCGGCGTTATCGACGTAGCGATGCATCGGGATGACGTCGGTACGCGCTCTGAATTGCCAATCGTGCGCGAATCGAAACTACCGCTGCCGCTGGAGGAACGCACCATCATTGTTGTGGATGACGTTCTCTACACTGGACGCACCGTCCGTGCTGCCATGGACGCCATCAATTCATTCGGGCGGCCCGCAGGAATTCAGCTTGCAGTGCTGATCGACCGCGGTCATCGCGAGCTGCCCATCCGCCCGGATTACGTCGGAAAGAATTTGCCGACCGCAGGAGGCGAAAAGGTGCAGGTACGGCTCGAGCAAACCGACGGCGAACCTGACGAGGTTCGCTTGGAAAAATCATGAACGCGGACGCTATCCCATGACCACGCACTGGACGCGCAAGGATCTGCTCGGCCTGCGCGAGCTATCGGCAGACGAAATCAATTTTATCCTCGACACCGCTGACGCATTCAAACAAGTCGGCACCCGCGAGATCAAGAAGGTGCCTTCGCTGCGCGGAAAGACATTGGTGAATTTCTTTGTCGAACCGAGCACGCGGACGCGCACCTCTTTTGAGCTGGCCGCGCTTCGGTTGAGCGCGGACGTGATCAATATCTCGGCAACCACTTCCAGCCTGACCAAAGGCGAAACGCTCAAAGATACCGCGCGCAATCTGGAGGCATTGCATGCCGATATTCTCGTGCTGCGTCACGGCTCGGCTGGCGCACCGCAGTTTTTGGCGAATCAGTTGAAGGCGAGCGTGATCAACGCCGGTGATGGCGCACACGAGCATCCCACTCAGGCATTGCTCGACCTTTACACAATCCGCGAAAAGCGACGACAAATTGCTGGACTACACGTGGCAATCGTCGGCGACATTTTGTTTAGCCGCGTGGCGCGCTCGAACATTTTTGGTCTGGTCAAGCTTGGCGCGCGCGTCACGCTGGTTGGTCCGAGCACACTGGTTCCGCGCGAATTTGAGAAACTTGGGGTCGAAGTTTCTCACAAGGTCGATGAGGTGCTGCCAAAAGCAGATGTGGTAAACCTCCTGCGCATTCAGCACGAACGCCAGCGCAGAGAATATTTTCCCGGAATCGGCGAATACATTCGCTTCTTCGGTCTCACCAAAGAACGCGCCAAACTTTTGAAGGCAGATTGCCTGATCATGCATCCCGGTCCCATCAACCGCGGCGTCGAGATCGACAGCGAGGTGGCCGATGGATTACACAGCGTCATTCTCAATCAAGTCACGAACGGCCTGGCTGTGCGCATGGCTGTTCTCTATCTGTGCGGAGGGATCTCGGCGTGAACACAACAATCATCCGAAACGGCCACGTGATCGATCCCGCAAACAAGCGAGATGAAATCGCCGATCTTTACATCGCCAAGGGACGAATCGCAGAGAAGTCAGAGGTCAGAGATCCGAACTCAGATGTCGAGAAAATCGACGCGAAAGGTTTGATCGTTGCACCCGGTTTGATCGACATGCACGTCCACCTGCGCGAGCCCGGGTTTAGCCACAAGGAAACAATTGAATCAGGCGCACGCGCGGCAGCGGCCGGCGGATTCACCACCATTGTTTGCATGCCGAATACGTCGCCTGTCCCGGACAATTCGAGCACGATTGCGTGGATCAAAGATAGCGCGGCCCGGGTTGCGTGCGTGAATGTTTTGCCGGCCGGCGCAATTTCAAAAAATCTCGCAGGTGAGGAACTCGCGCCGATCGGGTCTCTGGCGAAGGCAGGCGTTGTGGCGATCACCGATGACGGTCATTGCATTCAAAATCACGAAATCATGCGGCGCGCAGTCGAATACGCGCGCATGGTTGGCGTGCCTGTGCTCGATCATTGTCAGGATTACAGTTTGGTCGGCAATGGAGTTGTGCATGAGGGTTACTGGAGCACGCTCCTTGGGTTACCCGGCTGGCCAGGGGCCGGCGAGGAAGCGATAGTCATGCGCAACATCTTGCTCGCGGAACTTTGCGATCACCCGATTCATTGCCAGCACCTCACGACAGCCGGGAGTGTACGATTACTTCGCGAAGCGCGGGCGCGCGGAGTAAAAATAAGCGGCGAGATTTGCCCGCATCACATCGCGCTAACCGACGAGGCGATCCAAAATTTCGATACGAACTATAAAATGAATCCGCCATTGCGCTCGCAAACAGACGTCGACGCATTGTTGGACGGCATCGCCGACGGGACCTTGTCGATCCTATGTTCCGATCACGCGCCGCACGCAGAATTCGAGAAGGAAGTTGAGTTCGACGTCGCGCCGTTCGGTATCATTGGATTGGAAACTGAGCTCGGTCTTTTTATCGATCTGCTCGTGCACAAACACGCCAAGATCGATATCGTGCGTTTGATCGAGATGTGCACGATTGAGCCCGCCCGATTGTTGAAGTTGGACGCCGGTACCCTGTCGCCGGGCGCCCGCGCCGATGTCACGCTAATCGATCCGGCTTTGAAGTGGACCGTTAGTGTCGATCAGTTTCAATCGGCCTCTCGCAATTCGCCTTTTAACGGCTGGAAACTGAAAGGTCGCGCAGTGCGAACAATCGTGGGCGGGAAAACCGTTTGGAAGTTGTAGGGCGTTTGACTCCTTCGCTCCCGCTCTCTCGCCCAGATAGGCGATCGTCTATGCCGCTCGCGTCCCCGCGGCTCCATTCTGTGAAACGCCGCCCGAATGGCGTCTGACGCAGACGCCCTATAAAGTTTATGCTTTTACCCCGCGTATCCGCCGTGAATGTAATTTTCCAAGTGTGCGATTGCGGCCTGCTGGCAAGAAATCACGTGCTTGACGAGGTCCCCGATCGAGATCACACCCACGACTTGATCGCCTTCGACCACGGGCAGATGTCGAATGTGTTTGTCGGTCATTAAGCGCAGACATTTCTCCACGGGTTCGCGCGGATGCGTAACGGTCACATTGGTTGACATGATCTCGGAGACCTTGGTTTCCCGGGAACGTTTGCCGCGGAGGAAAATTTTGCGGGTGTAATCGCGCTCGGAAATGATCCCATTCAATCGATCCGCATCCATCACCAACAACGCGCCGACATTTTTTTCGTCCATCATTTCAATCGCTTCTGAAACCAATGCATCAGAGCGAATGGAGAAAATATCTTTGCTTTTCTGACTCAGAATCGCGCCAATCGTCCCGCTCACATCCATATCATCCAGAAAATTTTGCTACCGAAACAACAGCAACCTCAAGATAAGGCAATACTGGCCTGCGACGCAAAACAAATAAAGCACGGCGAATCCGTCCTGTGGGGACCGTCGCCCGCCTGTGAATTCTCCTCGCCTTGGCAAGGGCCTATCGCAACGTGGCCAGATATCTCCGCGGAGCGAGCTTGGGCGGGCGTTTTCCATTAACAATAGCGCCTGCCACTGCAATGTATGGAAGTTCCCGCCGGTCTGCTGCACACCGTAACATCAATCCACCACGGCTCATGTCGCCGCGACCAACGAAGTCAACGGGGAATCGGAGCCGGTCGCCAAAACTCGCCAGCAGAACATTGACATATTTTCCTGTGGCAATGCTGCCGAGAAGGATGATCTCGCTCCGAGGCGGTAGTTTGTTCGCGAGAATACGCGCATCTCGCTCAATCGGCGCTCGATAGCGCGGATCCTCATTGTGAATATCGACCGTAGCGAATTCACGCAGGTCATCGAGACGAATGCGTGTTTCGGCATCGACCAGGCCACGAGTGGGCGTGATTACAAACACACTGGCGATTCCGGGCGCGGGCCGCGCAAAGGCAGTCGCATATGCGATCTTGCCGCGAAAGTAGAGGCCGCTGAGAAAGGTAAACACTTCCGCGATCGGCGCGCCGGCTTTGCAGCGCAATTTTCGCGCGAGTTCGAATTCCGCCCGGTCGCTCAGGATCATCCGCGCTCGTTCACCGGCTGCGTAAGCAGGTGAGAGAAGGAAAATGCGGTGACGAGCCTCATGATTCATTGGGAGCAATTTTCCAATTCATCGGCGATGGGCGCAAGCGCCTCAATTCGCGCTCCACTACCAACGACCGGAACCCTACGCCATGCTCGGATCTTGCTTTTTGACTGCGCAATGGAAATAATGCGGCCATGCGTTTGGCTTGGCCACTCAAATCTCGCGTAAGTGAAGATCGAAACGTAGAAGATAATTGCTTGGGCGATGCCCGACCCGATTTCTTGTGCGTGGGCGCACAGAAAGGTGGAACCTCATGGCTTTATCGGCAGCTTGAACGACATCCTGATTTCTGGATGCCTCCGGTTAAGGAACTCCACTATCTCAATAGTCTAACCAGAACAAAACGATTCCATCCACCCCGCTGCCGAGACGAGCGCGATGTTTCGTTTCTGGAGAGCATGAAAATGCTGAGTGTCCTATCCTACATCGACTTGGAGAAGTACGGGCGGTTGTTCGAACACAAGGGATCGCTTGTCTCTGGTGATATCTCGCCAGCCTATTCCACAGTAAGCGATGAGATCATTCAGCGAGTCGTCAATTCCTTCCCAAATCTAAAAGTGATCTTTCTGGCTCGCGATCCCGTTGAAAGAGCGTGGTCACAATTGTCAATGGGCATTCGTCTCGGAATGATTAGTCCGTTTGACGTGACCAATGCCGACGAAGTGATTCGGAATTTGCTGAATCCCGGGGTGCTCCTGCGCTCACATCCCAGTAAGATCGTCGCCCGGTGGAAACGCTATGTTCATCCAGACCTTTTCCGCGTCTACTTTTTTGACGATCTTGAGGAGAATCCTGCTGAGCTGCGCCGTTCGATCCTCCTGTTTTTAGGCGCCGATCCGAACAAGCCTAGCGGCCGATTGAAGGCGGACGACAATCAGGACGCCAAGAGGGACAAACTTCGGTTTACTGACAAAGTGCGATCCCGTGTAGCTGAGTTCTTTGAGCAGGAGTTGAAAGCCTGCGCCGCAGAACTGGGCGGGCCGGCAAAACAATGGCCGGCACGATATGGTTTTTCAGCAGTCGTTTTTTTATGGGAGCTGGCTGACTATTTTGATATCTTTTTCTGGTGCGATTGGGTCGCCTGAAGTAAGAACGGCGCGCCGCGATCGCCGTACCCGCCATAAACTCCAACAAGGAGATGATGAAAGGTGAGATGGGCCTGGCCATTCAATACTCGCGCTGGTAGCGACATGCATAACCAAGCGAACAGTTTTCCTACTCGCAGACCAGGGCCTGATTTTCTATGTATCGGAGCCCACAAAGCCGGAAGCACCTGGCTTTATCAGCAACTCGATTCGCATCCCGATTTCTGGATGCCTCCTGTAAAGGAGCTCCATTACTTTGATCAGTTAAGCAGGGTTCAACGCCCAGCTGTTCCGCGCTGCAGAGATGAACGCGATCGTCAATTTCTGGAGCGGCTGCAGAGTCTCAGCGCTGAACCGAGCATTAACCTCGTGAATTATGCGCGACTGTTTGAACCCAAAGCATCGCTCCTTTCAGGTGATATTTCGCCAAATTATTCGACGCTGAGTAACAAAGTCATTCGGCAGGTTGTTGGATATTTCCCAAACTTAAACGTGATGTTTCTGGCGCGTGACCCAGTTGAGCGAGTGTGGTCGCACTTGTCCATGGAAGTGCATTACCGTCAGATTGAGCCGTTTGACGTAACCAGCATCGACGAAGTCAATCGGAATTTGTTGCGCCGAGGGATGCTTTTGCGTTCGTACCCGAGCGCCGTCGCAGCGCGATGGAAACGCTATGTCCATCCAGCTCAGTTTCGTGTTTATTTTTTTGACGATCTGCAAAGCAACCCCGCTGAACTACGGCGCTCTATGCTTTGTTTCTTGGGCGCTGACCCAGACAAACCTGGCGGCCGGTTGACGGCGGATTACAACAGCTGGACCGGAATGGAAAAGCTTCCGCTCACGAACAAGGTGCGATCGCATCTGGCCAAGTTCTTTAAGAACGAACTGAAGGGCTGTGCAGCGCGGCTTGGCGGGCCAGCCAGAGATTGGCCGGCACGGTACGGTTTTTAGTGCGGTAGGCCTTGAGTAATAAGTGTTAGGTTCTAAGTGATTGCGCTCGACCGCCACACAAATCGGACGAGGCACCGAAAGCTCTCACCCTCCCGTTAGCCGGGCCTCTGCCAGATCGAGATCACGCTGAATACGCCGCAAGGCGTCGTCGTTGATGACCCGTTCGTTTCGCAAACGGATTATGGTTTGTCTTTCGGCGCGAAGTGCTTTGCGTTGCAAACGCTGATATTGCGGCGTGGCAATTTCGCCGCGGCAATCGTCAGGGTTCTCGGCGCAAAGTTGCAATTGTTCCACGCGTTCGTCGTATTCTGCGCGCAATCGACCCACTGTGTCGGGCGAAAACTTTCCGTTGGCCCGGAGCTCCTCGATCAATTCAATTGCGGCTTTGTTCGCTTCCAGGCGTGCCCGGCGTTCCTCTTCATCTGCCTCTCCGTCATGCGTGATTCCCAGTTTCCGAATCAAGTACGGCAGCGTCAGACCTTGAAGGACGAGCGTCGCTAGGATCACTGAGAAAGCAAAAAACAAAATGTAATCGCGCCCTGGGAATGGGCTGCCGTTACTGAGCGCCAGCGGCAGCGCGAAGGCTGCTGCCAATGAAACCACGCCGCGCATACCCGCCCAACCGACGACGGCAACATCCTGCCATGGTGGAATTTGATAGCGCGCCCGCAATTTGCGGCTGAGCAGACGCGGCAGATATGTCGCCGGGAGTACCCAGGCAAACCGCACTAAAATGACCGTAATGCTGATGACGATCGCGGTGATGAGCGGACCAGCAAGCGATTCGCGATTCAGTGCGCGCAGAAGCCCAGGAAGTTGCAGGCCAATAACGATAAAGACGAAACCGTTCAGAAGGAACACGACCATTTCCCAAAACGCGAATGCTTGCAGACGATAGCGAGGAGTGACGATCAGCGGCGAATGCCAGCCGAGAAAAATTCCGGCGGCGACCGTCGCGAGAACGCCCGAGACGTGGAGACGTTCTGCTGGCAGGTACGCGACGAAGGGCGTCAGCAGAGAGACTGTGATCTGGATCGGTGGATCATCCAGATGCCTTTGCACCCAGCGCATTACCAGCCCAACAAGCAACCCAAATGCAATTCCGCCAGCCGCTACCCAGGCAAAACGAATGGCCGCATCGCCGAGTGAGAAGGTCCCGGTGAGGAGGGCCGCGATCGCAAACTGCAGCGCGACCAGTGCAGTCGCATCATTCACTAGGCTCTCACCCTCAAGGATTGCTTCAATACGATGGGGAACGCCAAGGCGGCGAAGAATTGCTGTGGCAGCGATCGCATCGGGCGGCGAGACAATTGCGCCAAGCGCAAAAGCAGCCGCCCACGGAAGCGTCGGCAAGATCGTATGTGCAATCCACGCGACAGTGACCGTTGTCACCAGCACAAGTCCTATTGCCAAGAGAAGAATCGGCCGCAGATTCCGGCGGAAATCGCGCCACGATGTGAACAACGCAGCCGGATAAAGAAGTGCCGGGAGAATGAAATAGAATACGGTGTCAGGATTGAGTTTCACCTCCGGCAATCGCGGCACGAAACTCAGGGCAAGTCCGCCAATGACGAGTACGATCGGGTACGGCAGCGCAACTTTGCACGCGAGCACAGCGAGAACCGCCACCAAAGCGAACAGAAGGACAATGATCTCAGCTTGGTGCATGATCAGCTGCCAAAGAGATGGAGTAGCCGAGTAACAGGGTGATGGAATTTCACTTCCCCGGCACCCCAATACACCGTCACTCCACTACGACTTGCTTTGCCCGCGCGCGATTCGCCTGAAGTTCCGCGAGATGTTTTTCCGACCATCGGCAAAGCGCATGCAACGGCTCAATCAAAGTCCGGCCCAATCTCGTGAGAGAGTACTCCACCTTCGGAGGCACAACGGGATGAACGGTGCGCTGTACCAAGCCATCGCGTTCGAGGCTTCGGAGCGTCTGGGTCAGCATTTTTTGCGAAATGCCCCCGATCTCGCGCTGTAGCGCGGCATAACGCATGGTTCCGCGCGCCAGAATCTGGATAATGAGAGCGGTCCATTTGTCAGCAATTCGATCGAGCACGAGCCGGGAAGGACACTGCGCGTCCAGGACGGAAGGGGCGGAGGCCACTTTTCGCACGCCCCTGTCTAAAACAATTCCCGTTGACGCGCAAGCAGAGAGTAACATTCCTGAAGGTATGTATAGGCTGAAGACATATGTAGTTGACTGTCGGTTTGAGCATCCGAAATTTACACTATGACAATTGTATCTCCTACGAAGGAAAACGCTGTCCCGACGGATTTTCTCTTAAACGAGATGGGCTCTGGTGCTCCATCGGCGACGAGCAAGGACGTCGACACTCCCACCGCTGGCCAGGACGATTCCGTACTGCTTGATGCATATTCGCGTACCGTGGTCAGTGCGGCCGCGCGTGTCGCCCCGGCCGTGGTAAACATTGACGTCAAACAACGCGTCAACGTCCAGCGCGGAACCCGCGAACTGAGCGGCAATGGGTCGGGTTTCATCATCACCCCTGACGGATTCATTCTGACTAATAGCCACGTCGTTCATGCGGCGAATTCTATCACGGTAAATCTGCCGGATGGACGCGAATATCCAGCCCAAGTGACGGGCGACGATCCGGACACGGATCTCGCTGTGATTCGAATCGATGCGCCGCAACTTATTCATGTCCGCCTGGCCGACTCGGAGAATTTGCGCGTAGGTCAACTCGTGATAGCGATTGGAAATCCTCTCGGCTTTCAAGCGAGCGTCACTGCAGGCGTGATCAGCGCGCTCGGTCGGTCGATGCACGCGCAATCAGGTCGTTTGATTGATAATATTGTTCAAACCGATGCCGCATTGAATCCGGGCAACTCCGGTGGACCATTGGTTAATTCGGCCGGCGAGGTCGTAGGCGTAAACACGGCAATGATTCGGCCAGCGCAAGGCATTTGTTTCGCGATCGCAAGTAACACCGCCAGGTTGGTTGCTGGTTGGTTAATCCGCGACGGACGAATCCGGCGCGGTTACATCGGTGTGGCCGGGCAAAATGTGCCGATTCACCGGCGGATCATTCGTTTCTACAGGTTGCCTCTTGAGACGGGTGTGCTCGTCGTTTCGATTGAAAAGAACAGTCCTGCCGAACGCGCTGGATTGCGCGAGGGCGATTTGATGGTGGCATTCAATGGCCAGCCGATCGGAAGCGTGCACGATTTGCATAAGATATTGGTAGGCGAACAAATTGGCGTAAGCGCCAGCCTCACAGTGATCCGGCATACCGAGAAACTGGAGTTGTCGATCCTGCCTGCTGAATCGCGCTCAGAGTGATCCTCAGCGCGCAAACCGTAGAAGTCCGCCTAAGACGGATGCCATCTGAGATTTCGAACACTTTGCAGGCGATGCGGCTGCCTCTACAGTCAAACGAATTTGCGATGAAGATTCTGGTTATTGGTGGTGGCGGCCGTGAACATGCGCTTGCATGGAAATTGGCGCGATCTCCGGATGCCGAACGCATTTTTTGTGCGCCGGGCAACGCGGGAACCGCTGAAATTGCCGAAAATGTCTCCATCTCAACCAGTGATCTGGAAACGCTCGTTCGCTTCGCTAAAGAAAATCGCATCGACCTGACCGTGGTCGGTCCGGACGATCCTCTTGCCGCAGGAATTGTCGATCTTTTTACTGCTGAAAAATTGCGCGCGTTTGGTCCGACGAAGTCGGCGGCGCGCATTGAGGCGTCCAAAATTTTTGCGAAAGAGCTGATGCGTTCTCAGAAAATCCCTACAGCCGAGGCCAGGACGTTTTCCGACAGTAGCGAAGCGCTGCATTACTGCGAACAACTGGAATTTCCAGTGGTGATCAAAGCAGACGGCCTTGCTCTGGGAAAGGGAGTAATCGTTGCCGCTGATCGTGTGGCGGCGAGATCCGCCATCGACGAGATGATGAATCAGGGCCGCTTTGGCGACGCAGGTCGACGTGTCGTGATCGAGGACTTTTTGCGCGGAACAGAATGTTCGCTGCATGCCCTGGTGGACGGAAGTAATTATCGTTTGTTGGAATCGGCGCGCGATCACAAGCGTGCGCTGGAGGGCGACCAGGGCCCGAACACTGGCGGGATGGGCGCGTTCAGTCCTGCCAACAATTGGACTAAGAAACTGCAATCGAAATTCGAGACGGAAATCATGCAGCCACTGCTACGCGGTCTCCTGCAAGAGGGAATAACATTTCGTGGACTGCTTTATCCGGGCTTGATAATTACGAGCGAGGGAGGGCGCGTGCTGGAGTTCAATTGCCGTTTCGGCGACCCGGAGACACAGGCACTCCTGCCCCGGATGAAATCCGATCTCGTACCGCTGTTGGAAGCGACGATCGATGGAAATCTCAGCAAGTGTACGATTGAATGGGATACGCGTGCTGCCGTTACGGTCGTGCTCGCCTCTGGCGGTTACCCTGGTAAATACGAAACTGGAAAAACGATTTCAGGTCTCAACGACGCGGCAAAGCTCGAAGATGTTCAGATTTTTCACGCCGGAACAAAACGCGCCGACGACGAAGTTAAGACCGCTGGCGGTCGGATTCTCGCGGTCACAGCCCTTGGATCAACGCTCGAAGCCGCACGCGCACGCGCGTATGACGCTGTCTCCCGCATTCATTTCGAGAACTGCCACTACCGACGCGACATTGCCCTGAGTGTGACCAATTGAGAGAACGCCAAAGTCGATGTTCGATTTCGAATTTTCGCGCAATTAGAAAATGCGCTATAGGTCGGCATCTGTTTCAAATGTGTCAATTAACGTCGTCATTCTTTATTAGCTTCTTCGTGGCGATAGCTGCGCTGGCGCAAACTCCGTCGCCGGCTGTAATGTCTCCAAGCAGGCCCGCCGCTTCGGCAAGACCATCCGCGCTCTCATCGCCCTCGCCCTCGTCCAGCCCGACAACAGAAGATCTGGTCAATTCATTAGGCCAGGCTGACCTGCAGGCAGTCGTCACCCTATTAAAAGCGAATTTCACAGATCCGGATGCAATTACCGATACTGAGTTGAATCGGGCGACTGTTGAGGGCCTCATAGTGCGGCTGCCGCGCGGTGTGATGCTTTTGCCCGCCAAGGAGAACGCCCCGGCGGAAGGGCCTAGCATCTTTTACAGCGAGGTTATCGGAGGCCACATCGGTTACGTGCGCGCCGGTTCATTAAACGCCGCTAACCTTCAGGCGTTGGACAAGAGCCTGAGCAACTTCGTCGCGAAAAACGTGAACGAGATCATTGTGGATCTTCGCGCCAGCCAGGTAGCCGCTGATTTGTCGCTGGCTGCCGAGTTTGCAAAGCGGTTTTGTCCCAAAGGCAAAACTCTTTTTACCTTGCGCAAGCCGACGGGACGTCAAGACCGCGTCTTCAGTTCCGATCGTGATCCGGCGTTTCGCGGCCTGGTCATGGTACTCACTGACGGCGACACAGTTGGTGCGGCTGAGGCGATCGCTGCTGCACTGAGATATTACGACAAGGCGCTGGTCATCGGGCAAACGACTGCCGGTCGCGCAGCCGAATACTCCGATTTGTTACTGCCGAGCGGCAAAATTCTACGCGTTGCTGTCGCAGAAATGGTTTCCCCCGACGGTCGTCCACTGTTTCCGGAAGGGATAAAACCAGATTTGCCTGTTGAAATGTCGATGGCAGATAAGCAGCAGATTTTCCAACTGAGCGGCGAAAAAGGAATGGGGCCGTTTGTTTATGAAGGTGGCCGGCCGCACATGAACGAGGCAGCGCTGTTAGCCGGGACCAATCCCGAGGTTGAAGCAGCGGAGGCGGCGCAGCAACGCCGCGGCCGCGCGCCGGAGAAGCCGCCAGCATACGATCCGGTGTTACAGCGCGCTTTGGATGTGGTTACTTCGCTCGAAGTTTATCAAAAACGATAGCGGAATGCGCCTTCGACGACCTGGTTGTCCGTTGGTTTTTTGTCATGATTGGCGAGCCATATTCTCGCCCGGCGAACTGTCGTTATACTTAGTTGAGAGATTCTTCGATTTCGCCCAGAATGGCAAAAAGTGACACCGCTCGAAGAACGCATCGGCTACAAATTTCGGAATTCACTTTTGCTGGCGGAGGCACTCACGCATCCGAGCCTCGGCCATGAGGCGCAACGTTATCATTTTGATTATCAGCGTTTGGAATTTCTGGGCGACGCTGTTCTCCAGCTTGTTATCACCGAGCATCTGTTTCGCCATTTTCGAACCGAAGCCGAAGGTCAGCTAACGAAACTCCGTTCGCGGCTGGTCTCTCGTGAAGCGTTGCGGGCGCATGCTGCGACGCTCGACTTGGGACGTTACATCTTGATGGGGCGCGGTGAAGAAAGCAGTGGCGGCCGGGAACGCACGTCCACATTGGCGGATGCGTTTGAATCGCTCATCGGTGCCATTTACCTCGACGGCGGCCTCGAAGCCGCGAAAGATTTCATTTTGACGCAAACTCGTGGTGATCTCGAACAGCTGGCGGAAACACCAGTGGACATCAATCCCAAGGGCCAGCTTCAGGAGTTACTACAAAGCATCTCGCCTCGCAGTCCCGTCTATGAATTGGTTTCGCAAAGTGGGCCTGAGCATGAAAAGATGTTTGTCTCACAGGTTGTTTGGGAGGGAATTGTCCTTGGCCAAGGCAGCGGCCGCAGCAAGAAACAGGCGGAAACTGTGGCTGCACTTGAGGCGATGCAGTTAAAGCGTTGGGAGACGAAACCGTAGTAAGGTTCGCAGGTGCAACCATCGATCTCGCTACCAGTGCCTAAGCGCTTGTACGGTGCCGCAAGAGCGCGGCGTCCATCGGAAATGTCGCGTGATTGCGTCGGTCACGAATTTCTTGGCCTGTCTGACAGCGTCTTCGAGAGACAGGCCTTTGGCAAGGCCGGCGGTGATCGCTGCCGAATAGGTGCAGCCGGTACCATGAGTCGCGATACCGCGGACGAATGGCGCTGAAAATTCGATAACTTTCCCATTGGCGAACAGAAGATCGACAGCGCGGCTGCCCGCCAGATGACCGCCTTTGAGAAGAATCGCAGTTCCGAATCTCTTCTCCAACTTTTTCCCGGCACGATGCATCGATCGCCGATCTCTAATTCTCGTTCCAAGTAAGCGCTGTGCTTCACCGAGATTTGGCGTAATTAAGGTCGCGAGCGCGAACAATTCCTTCTCATAAGTCTCGATAGCCGCGGGTTCAAGCAGAGGATCCCCGCTCGTCGCGACAAACACTGGATCGATCACGAGCGGAATCGGTGACCCACATATCTTGTCTATGCCTCGTAACGACTTCGCGACGGCGGAAACGATTTCAGCAGAGCAAAGCAGACCGGTCTTGATCGCAGTGATCGGAAAATTTTTTGCGAGCACTTCGATTTGCTCACGAACAATTCTCGCGCTGGCCGGCTCAATCTGCGAAACTTTCCCGGGAATCTCAGCGACAGTGCAGGTGACTGCGGTCAATCCATAGATACCGAGTGCTGAAAATGTTTTGAGGTCCGCCTGGATACCGGCGCCTGCGCTGCTATCGGAGCCTGCGACGCTCAATGCAACCGGAACTGTAGCGACGCTCTGTGAGCGCCGACTGCCTTGCTTGCCCATGAGACTCGGCGGTATAAGCCGCCGCAACAGGATTACGTTCCGTCGTTCCCTATTGCTTCGACTGGGCAGCCTTCCATTGCTTCCTTGCAAAGTCCTTCTTCTTCTGGCGTCTCCGGTTGTTTGTAGACATAGGAATGGCCGCCGTCATCGTTCCGTTTGAAATTGGCCGGCGCGGTTTCGCGGCACAAGTCGCAATCGATACACTGATCATCGACATAGAATTTGCCCGATACGTTTTCGGCGTATTTGTTCGCGACATCGGCCATGGCTTTTTCCGTAAAAATGAAGTGGAACGTTAGAAACAAACGCTCCCAGCGCAAAGTAATTTGCGCCTGAACGTGATTGCACGCAACCGCCACTTGCTGTCGGCACGTTTAAGTCGTTAAAGCCTTGAAGCTGAAAGCCCATCATCGAAACAGCGCTCGATTCATGTAGCCAGTAATGACTTACTGATTTAGCGATTTAACCGGTCAACGCTTCAACCATCTTGCCCTAATGCGAAGGAACACCACTAAGAGCCTGCGAGCGTTTGCGATCGAACTGGCGGTTTATTCGATTCTCGTCGTTATCTACTTCTTCCTGGTTCTTCATCTTCTGGGCGGCTGGCTGTTCTATCTTGAAGCGCAGCATCGCTACATTTATGCGGCGGTCGCGCTTTTGCTTATCGCCGGTCAGGCGGTCGCACTGGACACGGTAACGACCCTCTTGTTTCGCTTCCTGCGGGGCCGTTGGAGATAGCTGATGTTTTTCCCGATCTCCAACGCGGATATCAATCCGATTTATCTGGTCGTCGTCGGCTTTATCATTGGAATTTTGGGTGGGTTCTTCGGAGTCGGCGGAAGTTTCATTGCCGGCCCCGCGTTGCGCCTGATGGGAGTAAATTGGAATTACGCGGTTGGGACAGACTTGGCGCATATCGTCGGCAAATCAATCGTAGCAGCAAGACAGCACCGCACGCTGGGCAATGTCGATCTGAAACTAGGACTGATCATGGCGTTGGGAACAATCGCCGGCGCCGAAGCCGGCGCGCAATTGATTCAGGCGCTAAAACGCGCGGGAAACGTGAACACGGTTGTCAGCTTCGTCGCGATCGTCGTCTATTTCGGCATCGCGGTGTTCATGCTGTGGGAGAGCGGAACAACCCTGTGGTCGGGCAAAAAATCATCGCAGCACCGCACAGTGAAAGACAAGGCGTCAAAGCAAGACCATTCCGTATTCGGGCCTGTCACGCAGATGATTCAACGTCTGAGGATTTGGCCGATGATCTCTCTGCCCACTTCAGGCATACGGGCGATTTCTCTCTGGACCATACTTCTGGTTGCCTTCATCGGGGGCATCTTCAGCGGTTTCCTCGGCGGCGGCGCAGGTTACATTCGAATGCCGTCAATGGTTTACGTGCTCGGGATTCCCACGCATCTGGCAGTCGGAACAGATCTTTTTGAGATCGTGATTTCAGCCAGCTATGGAACGATTACCCACGCGATCAAAGGCAACGTGGATATTCTAATCGCGCTGGTTATGCACACAGGCGCAGTTATCGGCGCGCAGATTGGAGTGGTCGCTACACAATATTTCGCGGGACCGAAAATTCGGCTCGCCTTTGTTCCATTGCCATTGATCGGCGTGGCCATTGTAGTTTACACGCTCATTACTGGCCAAAAAGTTTAGCGATGAAAATTCTGATTTGCAGCGATGGTATGCCGGCCTCCGAAAATGCGATCGAACTGGCAACCTTACTAGCCCGTCCCTTAAAAGCTGAAGTCACTCTTCTCGGCATCGCCGAAAAGTCGAGCGATGAGCGCCCGCTGCGCGAAACGCTTGAAAGACAGGCGCAATCCCTCCGGACACAGAGTGCGCGGCCGGATATCGTCGTGAGCGCGGGCGATCCTGTGCGCCAGATTCTCGATCAAACATCAAAGAACGGCTACGATCTCGTTCTCGTTGGCGCGCGATGGATCGGCGCAACCGGGCATTACTGGCGCTCGGAAAGAACATACGAAGTGATCAAGGCGATTCAGCCGGCAGTACTAGTGGCAATCGGGGAACGGAAACAGTTGAAACGTTTTCTGGTTTGCACGGGCGGAAAAGAATTCATCGAACACGCGGTGCAATTCACCGGCAAGATTGCGGCCGCTCTCGGCGCGTCGGTCACGCTTCTACATGTAATGGCCGAGCCACCTGCCATCTATCTCAATCTTGTACAGTTAGAAGAAAACGTTGATCGGTTGCTACAATCCAAGTCGGAGCTCGGGACAAATTTGCGCCGGCAAAAAAGAGACCTCGAACACCTTGCGGTGCCGGCCGAAGTGCGCCTTCGGCATGGCATTGTAATCGATCAAGTTTTCGAGGAAGTACGCGCAGGCGATTACGATTTGATCGTGACCGGCACCTCGCAGGCGCGCGGCCTGCTTGGTCATTACATCATGGGCGATCTGACCCGCAGCATTTTAAACCGCGCGAGTTGTCCCGTACTCGTTGCACGCGCTGGCAGGCCAAAAGCAACCAGAACTCTCTGGAAAGCAATTAAAGGATTATTTAGCAGCGGGTAACATTTAGGCGGAGACCGCAGCTTCCTCCTACCGACCAAAACACTTGGCACAGTTGTCTGTGTTCTTGTTATCCGAAGCATTTAGTGGATACACCCGATCAACCAACTTTGCGCAGCGCGCGGGTGCGCCGTTGGCTCGCGCATCTTTGGCGTGAATGGACAATCGAAAGCTGGCGCCCGATCGCTCCCGCTTTCACAAAACCCGAGCCCCTGAAGTGGAATGATACCCAGGCAACGGCAGGCTGGATCGGCCATGCCACAGTGCTCGTCAATTTCTTCGGCATCAACATTCTCACCGACCCGGTGCTTTTTCCACGCATCGGGATTCGATTGGCGGGATTTACCATTGGTCCGAAGCGATTAACTGCACCGGCGCTCCAATTTCACGAACTGCCTCGCATTGACCTCATTCTTCTATCCCATGCGCACTTCGATCATTTCGATTTGCGAACGCTCCACCGCTTTAACAAAGACACCAGCGTAATCACTGCTTCGAACACGGCAGACTTGCTAAGATGGACACGTCTCCGAGCCATCACCGAGCTTCGCTGGGGTGAAACGAAAATGATTAAGACTGGCAGCCGTACGGCTGGCGATATTTTCATCAGCGCCTTTGAAGTGAAACACTGGGGCGCGCGAATGCAGCGCGACACCCATCGCGGTTACAATGGCTATCTTATGGAGCGAAACGGACGGCGCATCTTGTTCGCTGGGGACACCGCGTTCACGGACACTTTTGCCAAGCTTCGCAAGTACGGGCCCATCGATCTCGCGATCATATCGATCGCAGCTTACAACCCATGGATCCGGAACCATTGCACGCCGGAGCAGGCGATCGAGATGGCCAACGCCGCCGGCGCGCAATTCATAATGCCGGTGCATCATCAAACGTTCCGGCTCAGTTTCGAGCCATTGCGAGAACCAATCGAACGCTTCCAGGCCGCCCTTCGCAACGCTCCTGAACGCGTCGCACTCCGCGAAATTGGTGAGACTTTCATAATGCCATGATCCTTTGATGGTAGGACGCGACCGCCGGACGCGCTGGAAGGAACGCGAATTAATTTCGATCATGAGCACGAGCATTAGGGTGAGCCCGTCGCAGGTTCTGTTGCCAGGGCCTTGGCACGATGCAATCTTTGCACTTCTCGTGCCGACGTAGCTCAGCTGGTAGAGCAGCGGTTTCGTAAACCGCAGGTCACGGGTTCGAATCCCGTCGTCGGCTCCAGCCTTCGCTCGCAACAACGTGGAGAGCGAAAGCTGTCATGCCGTAGCCTCGGCGGAGGCCGATCGTTTGGTCCCAAGTAATTTTTTGTTGCGAGCTACGGCTTGGCAGGCACTCGATAGCGAATCGTTAGAATCCGACGATTGAACGTTCGCGCCTGGCGCCGCCGGCTTGCCGAAGGCGGGTTGAGCGTTAATCGTTTGGCATTTTAGAATGACAGACTCATTTTCCAATTCTGTATCAATCATTGTTCCAACGTTGAACGAGGAAGAAAATATCGTGCCGTTGGTTTCGGAAATTACCGCGTGCGCTGTTCCTTTTCGGGAAATTTTGTTCGTCGACGATCATTCTAGTGACGCAACTCGCGATAAGATTCGTGCTCTCGCGGGAAGCCGGCCGATCCGCTTAATCGAACAGGATGGCGCAGGCCCTGGATTAGCGGGCGCCATTATGTCAGGCGCGCAAGCGGCACAAGGAGAAATTCTGCTTGTGATGGACGCCGACCTGAGTCATCCGGCTGATCGGATCAAAGATTTGGTGGCGCCGCTGTTCGCCGATACCGCAGATCTTGTGGTCGGAAGCCGCTATGTGAAGGGCGGGGCGACACCCGGCTGGCCAGTATGGCGGCGCGTTGTTTCGCGAACAGGTGCGTTGCTTGCCTATCCGCTCACTGGCTTGCACGATTCCATGTGCGGCTTCTTCGCAATCGGCCGTTCTCGGCTGCTCGAACTCGCGCCACAAACCAGCGGTTTCAAAATTGTTTTCGAGACAATGGTGCGCGCCCGCGGAACGCTGCGCGTACGCGAAATTCCCATTGTCTTTCGTGAACGCGTACACGGGAAATCGAAAATGTCGTTGGGTGTTGCACTCGGATTTTTTCTCCGCTGGTTGCGCGCGATTTTCGAGCATCTCATCCACGGCATGCCGCCGCGCGAGCGAAGCGCAAACCTGGCCGAGGCAGCGGACGCTTTACATCCAGAGGCTCCAGGAGAGTAGCGCGGATGCATCACGCCAAACGCGGCTCGAGCTGTCGCCCAACACCACGACGATCACGTCCTTACCGGGACGCGTGCCGCTGGCAATCAAACATTTGCCTGCGGCATCGGTATAACCAGTCTTCATCCCGTTGCAGTAAGGCAATCGTCTGAGCAGCTTGTTCGTATTCTCAAGCTCGCGTGTGCGACCGTTGGCGAAGCGAAAAACAAGCTGCGGAAGACAAACGATCGACCGGATTGTCGGATTCGCATAGGCGACGCGCGCTATGAGCGCCAGGTCACGCGCGGTGGAATACTGTCCGGGAACCGGCAGACCATTTGGATTCACAAAGTGCGAATGCACAGCTCCGAGTTGTTGGGCGCGTCTGTTCATGACCCCCGCAAACGCTTCGATACTGCCGGCATTATCCCGGGCCAGACATCGTGCGACGTCGTTAGGGCTTTTTACCAGCAACGCGCGCAGAAGATCGATTCGCTGATAAGTGTCGCCCGCCTTAATATTCAACTTCACCGGTTCGGCCATTGTATCTGTTGGTTGCACTGTGACCTGTCGATCAAGAAAACCGGTCTCCGCCACAATGAGCGCCGTAAGTAATTTTTGCGTGCTTGCCGGGGCCCTGAACTGATCCGCATTTTTTTCGTACAGTATTTTGCCGGTATTCGCATCCACGACAATCACTGAAGCTGCGCTGGTCTTTGGTATTCCCTCGGGAGTGTACTCGGTCGGCGCAGGGATTGTTTCTGGTGTTTCTTTCGCCTTTGCGTGCGTCCGGTGCGAGCGGGCGTGAGTCGATTTCGAGGTCTTTGCTTTGCGAGTTGGAGTAGATTCAGCATCAGTATCCTCATCGGCTTTCGCAGTAACGGCCTTTGCCTTGCGGACCGACCCGGAGACCCCGCTGGGGCGTACGGCCTCGGAGTCAGTGGCATCCTGGCTCCATACGCTAGGAACTGATGACAGGACGACAACGCAAAGGAAGCAGAGCCAATTGCGCGACAATTTCATGGGTCGGAAATTACCGATAAAAGCTTTAGTCGCGCAAGCGTTGTCGCAGCCAGTTCCTCTCTCGCGTTGTGACGAAGCCTTCCTGATGAGCGCGCATTCCTTCTGTCATCCTGAGCGAAGCGAAGGACCTCTCAAAGTTTTTGCGTCCCACGGTGCTTTGTGTGACTGCTGCTTCGATTTTGAGGTTCCTCGCTCCGCTCGGAATGACAATACGACTTATGATTTCTTTCCGCGTTCGATCAATTCGATCTCGTAGCCTTCCGGCGCGTCGATGAACGCGATTTTACCGTTGCCACTTGAATGCGGTCCGTCCGATAGCGGATGGCCTTTTGCGGCCGCATGTTTCGCGAACTTTTCCAAATCGTCCACTTCAAAAGCGAGGTGCGTAAGATCGGGGCCGACCACTACCGGCCCGCTCTCATCAAATTTACAAATCTCAATCTCCTGGTCACTCTCGGGTGCTTTCAAAAACACAAGTTGCGATCCGCGACCGGAAGTGTGACGGCGAAGCTCCTTGAGTCCCAGCACATCCTTGTAGAAAGAAACCGTTTTCTCTAAGTCGTGGACGCGATAGCGCGTGTGCAACAATTTCTTGACCATGGCTTATCTTAGTGTTCCGGCGCATGGATTCAAACCCTCGCTCTGGACAAAGCCGTTAAAACGGCTTGATTGCGCTCCACGCGAAATGCACCGGGCTTAAAGCCACGGTGTTAATGAGAGTCCAGGAGTTACTGTATTTTAATGCACGCTCCGAACGAGACCTCATCCGTGTGATCCGCGTAATCCGCGGTTGTCTGCATATGAAAAAAATTGGAATTCTTTTTGGCCAGGAACACAGCTTTCCGCCGGCGTTTGTCGAGCGGGTGAATCAGAAAACCGGCGGCAAAGAAATCGTCGCCGAATTTGTCAGGATCGACAAGGTGATCCAGGGCGAGCCATGTGGCTACGACGTGGTGATCGATCGTATCTCGCAGGACGTGCCGTTCTATAGGGCGTGGCTCAAGAACGCAGCCCTCACCGGAACAGCGGTCGTAAATAATCCTTTCTGGTGGAGCGCCGATGAAAAATTCTTCAACAACGCGCTCGCCACCAAGATTGGCGTCGCCGTTCCGCGGACGGTATTGCTTCCATCGAACCAGCCGCCGACGGACACGAACGACAAATCGTTTCGTAATCTCCAGTATCCATTGAATTGGGAAGCGATTTTCGATTACGTCGGCTGGCCCGCATTCTTCAAACCGTTCGCAGGGGGCGGTTGGAAGAACGTCTATCGCTTGCATAACCCGGAAGAATTTTATCGCGCCTACAGCGAGACTGGCCAATTGGTGATGATGTTGCAGGAGGAAGTGAAGTTCGACATGTATTTCCGCTGCTATTCAATTGATCAACGGCAAGTGCGGATAATGCCGTACGAGCCGCGGCATCCTTACCATTTGCGGTATCAAACCGAATGGCAGGCACCGAAAGATATTCTCCAAAGAGTCGAGCGGGATGTGCTGACGCTGAATCAGTTTCTCGGTTACGACTTGAACACGGTCGAGTTTGCGATTCGCGACGGTGTGCCGGTTGCCATTGATTTTTGCAATCCCGCGCCGGATGCGGAAGCAGCCAACGTCGGTCAGGCAAATTTCGAATGGGTCGTCGAAGCTGTGTCGGAAATGGCCATCCGTAAAGCGCGCGAACACAAATCCGGGCGTGATAATTTGAGCTGGGGCAAATTTCTGCAGGCGGCAGTGAGAAAGAGTTCGTTAGGCGAACTGGCGTAAGATCAACAAACAAGTTCGCGTGTCATCCCGAGTCGCGAAGGCGACCAGGAACCCCACACAGGCGAGTTGATCACACAGGCGAGTTGATCACACACGTGAACTGGTGTGCTCCACGACGTCATGTGAGATCCCTCGTTCTGCTCGGGATGACATTAGGGCGTTTTTGAGGGAGATTTGCACCCCGCCATGGCGAAGAAAAACCACACGTTCACCCTCGGTATCGAAGAGGAATTCGCCATTATCGATCCGGAGACACGCGAGCTTCGGTCGCACATCCAGGAAATCCTCGAGGGCGGGAAAGTTACCCTGAAAGAGCAAATCAAGCCGGAGATGCACCAATCGGTCGTTGAGTTAGGCACTGAAATTTGCCAGTCGATTGTCGATGCGCGTGCCCACGTGATCGAACTGCGCAGCAGACTCGCGGAACTGGCAGGTCGCAGCGGACTGCAGATCGCCTCGGTGGGCACGCATCCGTTTTCGCACTGGCGCGATCAACTTATTACTCAAGGCGAGCGCTATCAGGAGATTGTCAAGGACATGCAGCAGCTCGCACGCGCCAATCTCATCTTCGGTTTGCACGTGCACGTCGGCATTCCGGATCGGCAAAGCGCGATTCACGTCATGAATCAAGCGCGCTATTTTCTCCCTCACATTTACGCGCTCTCGGCCAACTCGCCGTTCTGGGTCGGCCAGGACACCGGCCTGAAAGGTTATCGACTCAAAGTGTTCGAGCGTTTTCCGCGCACTGGGATTCCAGACGCATTCGAAAGTCTTTCCGAGTACGAAGATTACTGCAAGCTCCTGGTCAAAACCGGCTGCGTCGATAACGCGAAAAAAATCTGGTGGGACATTCGACTCCATCCATTTTTCGAGACGCTCGAAGTTCGCGTGTGCGATGCGCAATCGCGCGTAGACGACACGCTCGCGATAGCCGCATTGATTCAGGCGGTGATCTCAAAACTGTACAAGTTGCTCCGCCAGAACATTAGCTTCCGCGTTTATCGCCGCCGGTTATTGGATGAGAATCGCTGGCGCGCCTCGCGCTACGGCATCGACGGCAAACTAATCGATTTCGGCAGGGAAACGGAAGTGGAGGCGCGCAGTTTGTTAAATGAATTGCTCGAGTTTGTCTCGACCGAGGTAAATGAGCTCGACACTCAAAAGGAGATGGCGCATATCGAGCGGATCATGCGCGAAGGTACGGGTGCGGATCGCCAACTTATGGTGTGGGAACGCACTCAGGACATGAAAGCCGTCGTCGATCATATCGTCGCGGAAACGTACGAAGGTTTAAGCGTCTCATAAGATCGACAACGATTCGAGCATTGGCGTCAGTTGCGCCAATTTTCGAACGTTATCATCCCGGGCTTTATCGGCGTGGAAAAAAAATGAGTGGAACCTGAGGGCCTCAGTGGCCAATCGCGGTGACGAGGTCCTCCACGTTTTTCTCGTTGATTCGACCGATCGTTCCGATCCGGAAGCAGTCGGCTTGGTTCAACTTGCCGGGATAGATGACAAAACCGCGCGCACGGAGACGATGATAGAACTCTTCAAATTTGAAGTTAGGATCGTCCGGATACCGAAACGCGGTAATGATGTTGCTCTGGCGCTCTGCGGGCAAGTACTCGGCGAAACCGAGCCTGCGCATTCCCGCTCGCAATGTCTCGTGATTAGCGCGGTAGCGGGCGGCACGAGCAGAGACGCCACCTTCTTCACGGAGTTCTTCCAGCGCTCTGGCAAAGGCGAGGAGCGCGTGCGTGGGCGGCGTGAAGCGGAATTGGCCATTCCCTTCAAGACCTTCCCATTGTGCGAGCAGATCGAGACTGACGCTGCGCGCACGGCCTTTGGTTGCTTCGAGCGCTTCGCGTCGCACCAGCACGAAGGAGAAGCCGGGAATGCCTTCGAGGCATTTGTTAGGGGAGGAAATTAGATAATCGATTTCCAGTTTGCTCAAATCGAGGGGCACACCGCCGAAACTGCTCATCGCGTCCACAATGAATTCGCGATCACCGGCTTTTACTATTCGCGCAATCTCGTCGATCGGGTTCAAAATGCCTGTGGTGGTTTCGCAATGCACCATTGCCACATGAGTGGTGGCCGGTTCTGCTTCGATGAGACGTTGCACTGCCGCGGGCTGCGGCGATTCATTCTCCGGCCAGCGGGCCAGCCTGGTCGAAATTCCCAATCGCTCCGCGATCGTAGCCATGCGCTCGCCATAAACACCGTTTGCCAGCACCACGAATCTCCCTTCCGACGGTATTACTGATGAAATGACCGACTCGAGCCCGAATGTCCCACTTCCCTGCATGAGCACGGCTTCGTAACCCTGTTCGCGCGAGACACCCGCGATGCGAAGCAATTCCGAGCGAATGCCTCCGACCAGTTCGATGAAGTCGGCGTCGCGCGAACCAACGTCACGCTGCATCGCGGCTTTCACGGTCGCGCTCGTGGTGAGCGGTCCCGGGGTGAAGAGAAGCGGATCTTTCATTTCGCCGTCGAGCTAAGGAATTGTGAAAAGCGTTCTTTTACTTCGTGCGGTTGCACGGTTGGACGACCAAGCTTCCCAGGCGAGCTCGGTTGTATCTTCACATGCAACAAGGAAGGTCCGGTTCGGTGACGTAGCAGACGGACGGCCTCGCGAATCTCGTTCGGGCGATCCTCCGCAAAAGCTGAATGGTAATTAGCCGCTGCGGCGATAGCCGCGAACCGGACAATCCCAGATGCCGTTTGCTGGCCTCCCGTTGAATCGTGCGCTTCGTTATCGAGAACGATGTGAAGAAGATTCGGCGGTTGATACCAGCCAATCGTGGCGAACACGCCGAGCTTCATCAAAGCAGCGCCATCTCCATCGATGACGACGACTGGTTGCCTAGGGAGCGCGTGTGCCACACCGAAACCAATCGCCGACGCAGTGCCCATTCCGCCAACGACGTAGAGGTGGTTGGCGCGATCCGAGATTGTGAAGAGTTCGCGGCCGGTCTTGCCAGTCGAAGCAATGATCGCTTCGTCCCCGGCGAGAGCATCGAGAATAAGTTCGATTGCAGCTGTCCGCGTGAGTCGCTCATTCTCCTTTGCTGAGAGGTTTTCTTGCAAATCGGTCTTGATCGACTCGGACTCGAGGCGACCCGGCACAGCGTGCGGGGCGACAGAGCCTTTTTGCATAACCAAAGCAAACGGCCGCTTTCGTTGCTCCATGCTCGCCTCGGCCTGCGCCATTGTTTGGGCAATATCCGCTTCGCTGCGAGGAAAAGGCAGACACGGTATTTCCAGGGTCTCGAGCAAACGGTGCAAAATCCTTCCCATCTGTTCATGTTGGGGTTCGTCCTTTACTTCGGGTTGGCCGCGCCATGTAACGACCAGCAGCGTCGGGACACGAAACGGGTAGTTGAGCGAGGTGAGAGGGTTCACCATGTTACCGAGGCCGGAGTTTTGGCACATGGTCACCGTTTTCCGCCCGGCCAGAAACGCTCCGAAGGTAATCCCAATTGCCTCGCCTTCGCTCGTGGCGCCGATGTAATCCAACGCGGGATCACCGCTCACGTAGTTGATCAGAGAGGTCAAAAAGGAACAAGGCACCCCGGCATATTGTGAATAACCAAGACCACGCAGTTGATCGACGAACGAGCAAGCGCTGATCATTTTTCGAGGCGTCGGGCTAGCTAGGAATTAGAACGCTTGGGCTCTCGCGAGATCGTCGATGTCGTCCACATCCAGCCATTGTCCAGTAATGTAAAGAACCTGTATGCGTTGTCCCCCGCCTACGAGATGATTGAAAAGATCGTCGAAGCGCAATCGGCCAAAGTCCGGGCGCTTGGATAAGACATCTAACGCGCCGCATACTCCCGCGGATCCACGCGCTGTCGTTTTGATCAGGCCGATCCATTCGCCATGGATTTTCTCGACCGCAAGGTCGGGTCCTATCTTCGCCAGGAACGCATCCTCTTCCTCATAACGCAACGAGTAGGGCCGCGTCGCAGTGATATAGTCGATGTATCCATTCGCCCCGCGCTTGCGTCGCCGTTCCCACATCGCATCCACGGCGATAACGATATCGTGTTCTTCCGCGAGCAGGTTGTTCAGAATATGCTGGCGAAAAAGGATGTCTCCAAAGGAAATGATCACATCGCCATCGATCCGATCGCGGGCCTTGTGCAGTGAAAGCAATTCTCCAGTGCCTTCGAAATCCTCGTTCTCTACGAATTCCACGTTGGGGGCGTGCACCTTCTCGGCCGCATAACCCCGCACTACCGTAATTGCACGAACCCCGGCCGCGCGAAACTGGGAGACGAGCTTGTGCAGCAGAGGTATGCCGGAAACGGGAACCATTGCTTTGGGGACGCCGGTCGTGACCTCTCCCAGTTCGTTGCCGCGACTCGCAGCGAGAATAATCGCGCGCGTCCAGGCCCGCCTTTTTGGCAAATAACGCTCCTCGGCAAGCAACAATTCTTCCGCATTCTGAAGCCGGAAAACTTCTTTCACCGGAGCAATTCCATCTTCGACGTTTTGAACCGTGCGCTCAGTGAAAATACGGCGGGTCGTTTCTTGCATCGCCGCGATTGCGCTACGGACATTTTGATTTGCCCAGATCACGATTCTGATGCCCACCTGCTCAAACACTTCGACCGGCGTACTGTAATAAGTGGTGGGAGCAATCACGAGCGGACACTTATTGGCCCACGCTTTCGCGAACGTGAGCACCTCATCTGGCGTCACTTTTTTGCTGTGAACCAGAAGCGCGTCCGCTCCCGCGAGATGATAGGCTTCGGCGCGGAGGAGCATTTCATCGATCCCCCAACCCGCTATAAATCCCTCGAGTCGTGCCACCAGACAAAAGTCTGAATCCCTTTGAGCATCCTTGACTGCTTTAATCTTACCAGTGAATTCATCGATTGTGGCGAGCGGCTGACGTTCGCTCGTGATGAATGAATTGGTCTTGGGGAAAAGTTTATCTTCAATGCAGACGGCTGCCACCCCGCGTTGCTCCAGTTTTTTCACAAGCCGTCGCATGTTGTTGAAATTTCCGTAGCCAGTATCACCATCAAGCAGGATTGGAATGTGAGTGGCGTCGCTCATGAATTCGAGGACTTCCAGTACTTGCGTCCAGCTCGCTTCATTGTTGTCGCGTACGCCGAGGGCAGCGGAGATCGAAAGCCCGCTGGCCCAGATTCCGTGAAACCCGGTTTCCTCGACGATACGGGCGCTCAATCCATTGTGAGCCTCCATCAAAAACTCAAGCCGTTTGGATTGCAGGATCCGTTTGAATTGCTGCGTCTTACTGATTTCGCCGTTGGTGGAGGATGTCATGATGCACAGCAGTCTAAGATGAGAACAATTGACTTTCTGGCTACTTAATACCAGTAATTAGTTTCCACGCTTGTTTTCTGTTCTTCGCAAAGGCGTGCTTTCAGTCCTTCTTCGTTCCATGCTCACAACTGCCACCGCAACAATCAACGAATTGATTTCTGATTCATTGAGAAACAGATGAAGCGAACCTGCGAAGAAAGTATTCCGAGCACGATGAATTCGTAAGCGTGGACGATTTCATGCCTCTGAAAATGATAACGAGATGGAAGTGGAAACACTCAAGCCGCACGTGCATCGCAATTATCTTCCCGGACACAAGAAAGGGCGGCAGCGCCGCCTACCAGAACTTAACGCGCTAGCGCCGTCGGTCTCCGAAATGAAAGATGCGGTCGGCAAAGGCAAAGTGCGGTGAGCAAAGTCACCGCCATCCTCGACTGTGTCGCTGAAACGAATGACGTACAGATCGCGGGATTGAGCCTGCTCGATCGCTTAATCGTAACCGTCCATCGCGCGGGTTGCGCTCCCATCTGCCTCATTACAGAAACGGGTCCGGCGACTCCCCGTGCCCGCGCCCTCGGAATCAATATAACCCTTGCTTCAGCAATACCAGAACTCGATGAACCCGCCCTAACCCTTGCTTCAGCAATACCAGAACTCGATGAACCCGCCCTGCTCATTAACGGAGGTGTGTTGGTCGAGACCGCGGATCTTCAGCAAGTAATAAAAAGTGGAGGGCAGCTGTTTTCGACTGATTATGTTCGTCTGCCGGTTGCGATGACGGCGGGTGGCGCCGGACCGGTGAGCGCAGGAAAAGTCGCCACGCCAGTTACTGACTCCACTTCGGTACGCGAGGCCGAGCGCCGCCTTTGGGCATCGCTCGGTAGCAGTGCGGATGGAATCGTCGATCGATTTCTTAATCGTCCACTCGGCCGGTACCTGTCGAAAATCCTTATCCGTGCTCCATTTTCGCCCAACCAAGTTTCGATCGTATCAACGCTTGTTGGCATTTTGTCGGGGTGGTCTTTCGCCAGTGGATATTTCATCTCAGGTGCGCTTCTACTGCAGCTTTCCGCCATCATCGATTGCGTGGATGGTGATCTTGCGCGGGTACTTTATAAAGAATCGCGCTTGGGTAAATGGCTCGACCTTGTGGGTGACCAGTTGGTGCACGTCGCTGTTTTCGCTGGGATCGGCTTCGGCTTGGCCCGGAGCGATCCGGCATCGCCCGCGCTCGCGCTCGGAATCAGCGCGGTGCTCGGGACAATCGCCTCCTTCGCCGTGATCGTGCGCGTCATGCAACGCAAGAGCCGTGGCAAAGCCTCAAGTCTCGAAAAATTGATTGATGCTACGACCAACCGCGACTTCTCGTTGCTGGTGTTGTTGTTCGCCATAGCCGGCCAGCTCGATCTATTCCTCTGGATGGCCGGAATAGGTGTTCATCTCTTCTGGATCATTGCGCTTTGCTCGCAGTGGCAAGACGCCGGACGTGCGCCATCGATCTTGGAGAAATCCGCGTGAAATTGACGTTAAGACTGATTATCGCCGGGGCAGGCCTGGTGCTGTTTGCGTGGTTCGTACACCGAACCGGCGTGAATACGATCTCGCGCGCCTTCACCACGCTCGGCTGGTCGGCTCCTCTTATTCTTCTGCCTTACGCTCTTGTTTATCTTCTCGATACTGTTGGGTGGCGTTTGTGTTTTGGCCGCACGCTTTCGAAGGCGATCAGCTTCGGAACGCTATTCCGCATTCGGTGGGCTGGGGAATCGCTCAATAACGTTGTCCCTTCCGCTTATCTCGGGGGCGAAGCCGTGAAAGTCTATTTCCTCCATAAACGCGGCCTCCCGGTTGTCGAGGGGGCATCAAGCGTGGTTATCGGAAAGACAGCGCAAGTTCTGGCTGAAGTGATTTATATCGCGCTTGGAGCCGTGGCCGGCTCTTCCATTCTGCCGGCCAATTCGCCCGCCCGCGCCGGTATGTTCGCAATTAGCGGCGCGGCAACCGCCCTCATCGCGATGCTCTTCTGGCTCCAGCATCGAGGAATGTTCAGCACACTCCTGGCGTTGACCGGGCGATTGCGGTTGCGCATTCGCGCGCTTACGTCGCGAGCTGAAAGTTTGCGCCAACTCGATCGGCGAATTTTCGATTTCTATCGCAACGATCGGCGGCGCTTTCTTTCCAGTGTGACATTTTATCTGCTCGGGTGGATCGCCGATTCATTGGAAATTTTGCTCGTCTCGCGCTTGCTTGGGATGCCGTTGGATTGGAGTCAAGCAGTGGCCTTCGAGGCATTCATCGGCGTAGCAAAGGCACTCGGGGTTTTTGCCCCCGCCGCGCTCGGAGTGCAGGAAAGTGGTATTATTTTCCTCTCTTACCTTTTCGGTTTCCCGCCCGCGCTTGCAGTTCCCTACGCCATCATCCGCCGTGCGCGCGATCTGACGTTCGCACTGATCGGTGGCGCGCTTCTCTATGCCGAGGAACCGGCGCTCCGCGGTTTCGCGCAGCGCGTCGCGCGAGAAGTCGAGGCGCCGGCATGAAAGCCATTATCTACGCGGCGGGACGCGGAACTCGATTGCAATCGGACTCGCCGAAAATCCTTCTCGAATTCGGAGGCAAAACGCTACTGGAGTGGCACGCGTTGCGACTGCGCGAGGCCGGCGTGCGTGAAATCGTGCTGGTGACCGGCCACCTTCGCGAGCAGGTTGCAGAAGTGCTTCCCGACATTTGCGCCCGGCATGACGTTGCGTTACGCGAGATTGTGAATCCGCGCTTTCACGAGGGTAGTTTGCTTAGCCTGAAAGTCTCGCTTCCAGAAATCGAAGAGAGTTCCGAGCCTCTTCTGTTGATGGACGCCGATGTGTTTTATCCGACCGGGATGCTCGACCGTCTGACCGAATCAGTGCACGGCACCGCGTTACTGCTGGATCGTGAATTTTCCACCAATGACGACGATCCCATGCTCGTGCCGGTAAAAAATGGGCGACCGATCGACTTTCGCAAGCACTGGAGAGGTGAGGCCGATTTCGTGGGCGAATCAATCGGCTTCTTCAAGATCGCTCCGACTGATTTTCCGCTCCTGATAAAGGAGACAGAGGCGCGAAGCCGTGGCTCCAGTTGCGCGGATTCCTACGATGATGTCTTAAGGACGCTAGTGCTTGCCGGACGATTCGGATACGAAGACGTGACCGGACTGCGGTGGATCGAGATCGATTTTCCGGCGGACGTCATCCGTGCTCGACACCAATTGGTTCCAATGATCGTTCGCTCCGCATGATCCCGCATGATCTCCATCATTTTTTCGGCGGACAACAAGTCTTCGTCACAGGCGCGTCCGGTTTTATCGGCAGCCATGTGGCGTCGTTGTTGGTTCAGACGGGCGCTCATGTTCGGGCGTTCACGAGATCGATAAAAGGGCGCCGCCGTAATGCGATCGATTGGGTGGAGGGCGATCTTCTCCGTCGGGATTCGATTGAAGCGGCCATGAAAGATTGCCGATACGTTTTTCACGTTGCTGGCGACTATCGGTTCTGGGCGCGCGATCCGCGTGAGATTTTTGCTAACAACGTGCAGGGAACAATCAATCTTTTGGAAGCAGCGAAGCGCAGCGGGGTTGAGAAAATCGTGTGCACGAGCACGATCGGAATCCTCGAACCAGGAACGTTGGACCGGCTGGCAACTGAAGAGCGTCTCGCTTCGCCCTCTCAATTCAAAGGACCCTACAAACGCTCCAAGTTTCGGAGTTATCTCGAAGTAAAACAAAGGGCGGACGCAGGCTGGCCCATCGTGACCACGCTGCCCACCGCGCCGATCGGCCCACACGACGTGAGACCGACGCCAACGGGAATGATCGTGGTCGCATTTTTAAACGGACGGATCCCGTTGCTTGCCCGCACCGGACTCAACTTCGTCGATGTACGCGATTGCGCACTTGGTCATCTTCTGGCAATGGCACGGGCCAAGTCCGGTGAGCGTTACTTGTTAGGCGGAATCAACCTGTGGTTGTGCGATTTTCTGAAACTTGTCGAACCCTACGCGCGCCACCACACGCCACGTTTTTATGCGCCTCATTGGCTCAGCTTTCTCACCGCTTGCGCCAGCGAAACTGCCGCCAAGCTTTCGCCGAACCGGACTCCGTTTGTGACACGCGAATCCGTGCAAATGTCGCGCCGTCCACATTTTTCAAGCAATGCAAAAGCAGAAAAGGAGCTCGGTTACATTCCTACCTCTTCGATGGATCATGCCATCCATGATGCGGTTGAGGATTTCGTCGCGCGGGGTCTCGCGACAGTCGCTGCAGGTCGACTAAGATGCCACGGCACGGCGTTGCAAAACCCGGGCGACCGCGAAGAGAACCATGAGACTAACAGGCGTGGCGACTATCGGCTGGCGTCTGGGATTAGATAGCTGCTCGACTCGCACAGTTCTTTCCTCATCACGCGATTCGATCCTTCCGCCGACCGGCCTCCCCGGCGAAGCGAAAATTTCCGTCCGCTGCCTTTTCGACTGTCACAGTGAACTTCGCAATCTCCAGCTCCGGCCTCAAAGAGCAAACCTGATGCAATGAACGAACCAAGTCCGGCAATGGACTTCGCTGAGCTCGACATCTTCATATTGGCTGCTTGGCTATCGCGTTTTGCACTACCGATCAAAATCTGACTCGGAGAGCCGGTTGGAATGAGCAGCACCACGGCTATTCCGTATCCTCGTGCCCAAAGACCAGGGTAACGACCAGACCCAAAACACTGACTGCCGCCATCATTCCGAGGACTGCGGGGACGCCACATTTACCTTTTAAGATTGGCAGAACAAACACGCCAAGAGTCGCTCCAATTTTGGCGACGCCAGCAGCGAAACCGCTGGCCGTGGCACGCAATTGCGTCGGAAACAAGATGGGCGCAAGCGTGAACGTGGTAGAATTAGGTCCGGTGTTCATTGACAAGTTGAACAGAATGGACCCGGCGAAAACCAGCGGAATGTGTCCTGCGCCTGCGGAAGAGTTCGACAGCCGAACGGCGATCATAAGCAGCAACATGCCAAAAGCCATACCCGCGAAACCGGTGACCTGCATTCGGATGCGTCCGAATCGCGGGACTGCCCAAATCCCTACAAGAAAACCGAACAGCAGAAATAGATCGATTGCAGCGCTTCGTCTCGCGTCTGCGAAGTCATGGGCGATGACGCCGACCCTCTTAGTGGAGACATCAATCGCGCCGAGAATAATTGGAGTGAAAAGTCCTACGCCGTAGGTCGCGATATCCATCAAGAACCAGGGAACCGCGACGAGCACCGTACGAGCTCGATAAGCGCGAGAGAAAAGAATCGCTATTCCGGGTGCTTTCGAAGGCGAGACCGAATTTGCAACTTTTGGATCTGCGGCATTGCTCGTAATTTGTAACACTGCTTCGCGCTGGTCGGGCATGATCCGAAGGAAGGCCGGCGCTGCCTCGGCGAATCTGCCTCGAGTCATCAACCAGTGCGGACTGTCCGGTTCCGAAAGACGCAGCAAGAAAAAAGAAGCGCAATAACGGCTTCGGTCGCCAAAAAAAGCCGCCAAGTCTGAGCGCTGTGCACAATTTTTAGCAGCAACAGCGCAATCACGGCGGCAAGCAACATACCGACTGATTGGCAGGCAATTGTTGCGACCATCGTCCGCGCGCGACTGCGTTTCGGCAGCACTTCCGAAACGTAACTGCTACTCGCGGGGAAATCGATGCCGACTCCCACCCCAACGAGAAGTTGGCCGATAAAGAGCATTGGAAATCCATTGGCCAGCGCGCTGGTCGCGGCGCCGACAGCGATGATTATCATGTCGGCAAGCATCAACTTCTTTCGGCCAAGATGATCTGCCATCGGCCCGCCGAGTCCGGCCCCAAAGACAGCACCAAACACCAGACTTGCGCCGATGAGACCCACTACCTCGGGCGTGAGATGAAACTCAGCGACGATCAGTGGCATCGCCACGCCAAGAACAAAAATTACGAAACCATCAAGTAACGTGCCTCCGGTCGACAGCAGCCACAGCCATCGCTGAATCGGCCTTAGCGGCGACTCATCTAACAGTACTGTCAGACGTTGCGATGGTGTGATTTCAGCCAATGCTACCGCTTCTTGCGACGATGCGCGTTCTCGCCATCCTTCGCCTGATGGTATTCACGACGAATTTCAGCCAGGTTCACAGTCGATTTGGGCAGCTGCATGTTCATGTCGTCCATCTGTCGGACAATGATCTGTGAGATAGCCAAATCCCGAAACCACTTATGATTCGAGGGAATGATAAACCAAGGCGCCTGCTCGGTGCTCGTTTTAGTAAGCACGTCCTCGAAAGTCTTGATGTAATCATCCCAATATTCGCGTTCCTTATAGTCGGAGTCGCTGATTTTCCACTGACGCTCCGGGTCATCCAATCGCTTCTTGAACCGGGAAAGCTGTTCGTCTTTTGAAATGTGCAGGAAAAATTTGAGAATCGTTGTGTTGTTTTCAGTGACAATCAGCCGTTCAAAATCGTTTATTTGGTCGTAACGTTTTGACCACACCTTTTCCGGCGCCAGGCCGTGAACTCTTACTACCAGCACATCTTCGTAGTGGGAGCGATTGAAAATTGCGATTGACCCCTTAGCCGGCACATGCGGATGCACACGCCAGAGAAAATCGTGCGCTACCTCCACCTTCGTCGGTTCCTTGAAGTTAGTAGAAACGCAGCCCGATGGATTCAGGCCAGTCAAGACGTGGCGGACTACGCCGTCCTTGCCAGCTGCGTCCAACCCCTGCAACACAATGAGAAGCGAATGCTTGTTCTCCGCATACATCCGGTATTGAAGTTCATCCATCTTCTTCAGGTTCTCCTGAATCTCCGGCAAAGCCGATTTGTGTGATTCATGTTTGCCATGATAGTCGGGGTCGAAGTGTTTTAGCCGGATCTTGGAGCCCGGGTTGACGACAAATTTTTTTCGGTAGTTGGACATGTTAGGTCTCGATTCTTAGGTTAGCGAACCGCCTCCGGCCCACGTGTCATAGGAACTCGAAGGGGCTGGAAAAGCGATGTTTTCCACGAACGGACCGGGTCCAGCATTCCATAGATCGCCAGCTTTACTATGTCTTGGACTATCATCCATACCAGGTTGTAGGCCCAAACAAAACCGATGATTGTCCAGGGAAGCGGTGGCACTAGCCAACCTTGACTGCACATGAATACCGCGGCGATTTGGGTAACGACAATAGCAAAGAAAAGCTTGGTATTCGGATACGGTGGCTTCCAAAAGGCTCTTCGAGTGCGGGTCACGAATAACAAGAGATGACCACCTGCTACGAGTTGCAGGAACATCATAGTTTGCAGTTGTGGATGATCTAAGTGATGAAGAGTGTCGCCCAGGTACAGCAGACCAAAGCTTTGAATAACTCCAAGCAAACCCAGAACCGAAGAGATGACTAACACACGATCTAACTCCCACTTGACAGGTTGGGGTGGCACACTGGCGTTATCGAAGGCGATGGTCATAATAGGGACATCGTCCAGAAGAGCGAGCGCGATAAGCATAATCGCGGTCAGAGGAAAGAAGTGATAGTAGATCGATGCCAGCACTACAAATACCATGATGGCGATTGTCATCGCGATTCGATATAACACGTAACTCATCATTCGCTCGAAGATGCGCCTGGCTTCGGCGATCCCTTCGATGATGACTGAAAGACCGGGTGCAGTTAGAATTAATGCTGCCGCAGCTCGGGCTGCTTCGGTTGCTCCGGAAACGGCAATGCCTACATCCGCTTGCTTGAGGGCAGGAGCGTCATTCACGCCGTCACCGGTCATTCCTACGATGTGGCCGTTTTCCTGCAGTATTTTTACAATGGCGTATTTGTGTTCCGGGAAAACCTGAGCGAATCCATCGGCCTCGTCGATTTTCTCAGCTGCATCCAATGGGATCTGTCCTTTTGTAATGTCGCCGGGGAAGAGCTCCGTTGCCGGTTGGATATTTGTGCCCATATCCAGTTCCGAAGCGATCTGCCGTGCAATGGCGACGTTGTCACCGGTAACCATCTTTACCTTCACTCCGTAGGCGCGAGCCCTTGCTATGGTGCTCTTGGAATCCGGTCGAGGCGGATCCAGCAGCGGAAGAATTCCCTGGAACGCCCAGGGACTATCGCCTTCCGCGACAGCAACACCAATAGTGCGATAGCCATGACTTGCTAAACTATCTACCGTCCGGCTGGCTTTCTGGAGGTCACTGTCGGAGAGATTTGCGAGCGCGAGGATCACTTGCGGCGCACCTTTGGTAACTCGAAAAATTTTACCCGAGGAGTCCTTGATCGTTGCTTCCGTTCGCTTGTTCACCGGATCGAACGGGAGATACTTTTCCTGGTGATAGTCCTTAAGTGTGTTGGAATCTTTCAAACCGGCCAATATTGCAAGATCGATGGGATCGTTGTCTGCCGCGCGCGAAGCTAACGATGCCATGAGAATCAAAGTTGCCGCGTCAGTTCCGGCCCAAGACTCTGGATCACCAAGCGTCAGCTTGTTCTGAGTCAACGTGCCGGTCTTATCGGAGCAAAGCACATCAACACCCGCCAATTCCTCGATTGACTCGAGTCGAGAAACGATTGCTTTGCTTCTGGCTAGCATCCGGGCGCCCAGAGCCATCGTTACCGAGAGTACGGCAGACATGGCCACTGGCACTGATGCCACCAAAAGGATAAGAACGATTTCGGCGAGCCTTAACAAAACCACGCGATCGTAGTGGCCGCGCATATCGAAAAGGCGGCTGGCTACCAGGATCACCACCAAAACCAGCGCCAGGATAATCAGGAAGTTGCCGATCTTCATCACCGCCCGTTGGAAGTGCGAAACGTTTCCGGCGCCTGCCACCAGTTTTGCAGTGCGGCCAAAAAAGGTGTTCGCTCCGGTTGCAGTAATCACTGCAACCATTTCTCCCTCTTTGACGACAGACCCCGAGTATGCGTCATCGCCCGATTTCTTTGTGACCGGCAGCGATTCTCCCGTGAGCGCGGATTGGTCGATGCTGATGTAATCGCCTCGGATGAGCTTACAATCCCCCGGAACTACGTCGCCGAGGTACAAGCGAACAATATCTCCGGGGACGAGCGTTTGAGCATCGACTTGCTCCCATTTTCCACTCCGAAGCACGCGCGCCTTTAAGGCCAGAGAATTCTTCAGAGCGTCGAGCGCATTGGAAGCTTCGTGTTCCTCCCAAAACCCTAACAAGGCGTTGAATAACAGAAGCGAGGTAATAATCGTAAGGTCACCCCAGTCTCCAACAATCAAGGCCATGAGGGCCGCAGCCTCGATCATCCACGGTATGGGTCCCCAAAAATAAGCGAGCAAACCGGAAAGCACACTCTTCTTGTCTTCCGGCAGCGCATTCGGTCCGTACTTGCTCAGGCGCTCTTGTAGTTCGACAGAATTCAGACCGGTCTTCGGGTCGGTCCCAAGCTTCCCCAGAATGCCGACGACGCTGGGACTGGCGGATTCGGCAAGGTCAGAGGCTGACATGAACAACTCCTCGGCTCATTTGGCGGAAGACCTGATAACCTGTCCGGTCTTCGAAGACTAGAAAAAAGCTAACAGCAGCGATGGCGAAACGCGCCATTCGTGGCGACAAAGGCGATTACATCGCCTTATAGTCAACCGTAATGGTTCGGTAAAGCAGCGGGCCGTGTTGCGCAGAAAAATAAAAAAGCTCGAGCATCGTCGCACCGACCATCCATTGATAGCCAACCAGCGTCTGGACGACGTCGGTATCAGTATCGCGCGAACGTGACACCAGTTTTCCCGTCCCGTACTTCTCATCGAAGTATTTGCGAATTTCTCCCATTCGCTGGTTATATCGCTCGATTGACCAATCCGGGTATTCATATTGCAGCTCCACGGCAACAAGCGCTCTCTGCTTAAAAGTAAACAGTGTGCGCTTTAACCCGGGATGAAGCAGTCCTTCCACTGTCCAGACGTTCCGGTTCTCCTTTTTTTCTCGCGAGGTGATCTTCGCTTTCGCACCGTGCAGCACCGCTTCCACATGCGCCATCGAGTCGTTCCAACGAAAGCCGAACGGCGGCAACAACTCATCGACCGAATACGCCTGCGCAGTAGAAAGAAAAAGGCCAATAACGCCGGTCGACAGAATTCGGCGTATCGCTCTACTGTTCCAATTAGAGGTGCAATTTGCCTCGCAGTTCCCTATCTTCGTGTGCGTCGCCCGCATTTTCGATCTTTCAAAGGTCCCGTGACACTTTGGAGGCGAGAAAATTGCGTGCTCGAGTCGATTCGGTCAAATCGGAATGCCATCAGGGCGACGCGGATCGATTGATCGCTTCCCCATGGCCATTGCTCTAATGTTACGGACGAGCGCGCGCCAAAAATCAGCAGCGGGGTGTTCTTTTTGTTTTCTCTCCCAACACGCGCGCTTCTTTTTCTAGTCAAGAAAATTTTTGGCCGCGATGAAAATAAAATTTCAAATAAAGTTCATTTTTTTCTTGTCGATTTTGAAAGCGATTTCTAGTCTCAAGCCCGCTGGCGAGGCAGAACAAGACCGCATGTGAATAAGTTGTGAACATTTCTGAGAAACTCTTAGCAGCGAGAATGAACGACGCGCAGAAGGCACCGGAACAACGACAGAATATGCAACGCCACCTTAGGGCATCGAATCAATCGCTAACGCTCAGCGCAGTCCATTTTCCCTCGTATTTACGAACTTTTGACCGTTTTCTTCAGGATTCCTCCCGGAAGTTACGCTGGCGATTAGCTCGACTTTGCCTGGGTTTTACCCAGCGATTTTCCGCGCGATCAGCGAGTGTGGCGATTGTGTAACACTGTTAACAAGTCTGCTATGGACAAGAAATGCGCACAGCTGTGGCAGCAATTATCAGCTGCGCTTAAACCACAGATCAGCGCTGACAGCTTTAAACGCTGGTTTTCCGCCGTCGAACTTGTCGAGGCGAAAGACAAATCGCTCACTCTTCGCGTTCCAAACAACATCTATCAGTTTTGGATAGAAAGTAATTATATGCCCGCGTTGCAGACTGCCATTGTAACGACGCTCGGTGGCCCGCGTCCGGTAAAATTCTGCTCTCCGTCGGGAAC
>Ga0209058_1000166_pt1 | contig 50938 bp, 47 predicted proteins | sample GraSoiAngelo_147_FD_185904 | JGI IMG/M metagenome (GOLD analysis project Ga0209058, IMG submission 185904) | Grasslands soil microbial communities from the Angelo Coastal Reserve, California, USA - 14_1009_05_40cm (SPAdes) (version 2) | ecosystem: Environmental > Terrestrial > Soil > Grasslands ... | reverse complement strand
GCGAAGTCGGGTCATAAGGACCTCCTTATGACCCGACAACTTACTTCAGCCGTTTGCCATAAACTGCTCCGTTCACCTCACGCGCAGCGTCCGCCGCACGGGCGGCTTCGTTCTCACGGGCTACTCGGAAACTGACCACTATTAAACGACGGCCTACCTTGACGGGGGCAGTTTCCCACCGTAGAGTCTCGGCATTCCTTACACGACATGCCTTCGACTGGCGACGCGGGCCGAGGCGGCGGCCCTTCGATTGGGCAGACACGGACCGAGGTGATCGTGGCGAACGAAACAGAGACCGCCGTCATGCCCGACGAAGCCAGCATTGTTCGCAAAGTGCGGATGCGGATTATTCCCTTCGTTTTTCTTCTGTATATCATTTCCTTTCTGGACCGGATCAACATCGGGTTTGCCGCGCTGACGATGAACAAGGAGCTGGCCATTACGGCCAAGCAGTTTGGGCTGGTGGCCGGGATATTCTTTTTTGGGTACTTCCTGTTTGAAATTCCCAGCAACTTGCTGCTGCACAAGTTAGGAGCGCGGATCTGGATCGCGCGGATTTTGATTACCTGGGGAATCCTGGCGACGCTGACCGGCCTAGTGAATTCGGTGCCGCAACTCTATGTGGTGCGTTTTTTGCTGGGGCTTGCGGAAGCGGGTTATTTTCCAGGAATCGCGTTGTACTTGACGTACTGGTTTCGGCAACGCGATCAGGCGCAGGCGATTGCTCTGTTCCTTGCGGGCATACCTGTCACAAGCATACTGGGTGCTCCGGTTTCCACTTTTATCATGGATCATGTGCACTGGCTGAGCGTCAGCGGCTGGCGCTGGCTCCTGATTCTGGAAGGAATTCCGGCCGTAATTGGCGGCGTGCTGACGTACTTTTTGCTGCCCAGCCGCCCGGCGGAGGCTAAATTTCTCAGCAAGGAAGAAAAAGACTGGATTGAAGCGGGGCTGGCGAACGAAGAACGCGAGAAACTGGCGAGCCACAAAATTTCAGCGGTGCAGGCGATGATGAATAGGCGGATCTGGCACCTGGGATCGATCGGATTCACCTTGAATACCGCAATGTACGGCATGAATTTTTGGATGCCGCAACTGGTGAAATCGCTGTCGAGCGGAATATCCAACAGTTTGGTCGGGCTTGTCGTGATGATCCCTCATCTTGTCGGCTTGCCGGTGATGGTACTGGTGTCGCGAAGTTCCGATCGTAGGCGGGAGCGGAGATTTCATGCGGCGATTCCTGCGATTACCGCCGGAATCGCTTTGGCGTCACTGGGGGCGACACATTCCATTTTTGCAACGGTCGTGCTTCTGTCGTTTGCTGCGCTGGGCATCTACAGCGTCTATGGCCCTTTCTATTCGCTGCCGGGCGATTTCCTGACGGGATTTGCGGCCGCGTCCGGGATCGCCCTGGTGAGTTCGCTCGCGAATCTGGGCGGATTCGTGGGACCTTATGCGATCGGCTGGATCAGCCAAGAAACGGGAAGCCTGTACGGCGGCTTGGCGGTTGCGGGCGTTTCGTTGTTTGCGTCGGCAACGTTGATGTTGCTGCTTCCAAGAAGGCTGCGCGGGAACGCGGGTGAACGCGGCTGAGGGAACTAGGTATGCGTTGCGGGTTTGCGGGACCAGGCGCCGACCATGGCCATCCAGGTGACAACCGAGTTTGACGCCGCGACCTCGGCTTGAAGCCGTTCTCGTAGCGTATTAAGGTCACCGAGCGGCTCGAGGGGGAGATTAAATTGACGAGCTTGCGGCAATAAACTGGCAAGAACGTCGGGGACCCAGCGTACGAATTCCGGATCATTGCCGAGCGGCATCTCCAGACTCATGGTTGGTGGAGACAGTCCCGCCTGCTGGAAAATCTGGTAAAGAGCGAACCCCATCTCCGTGTTTGCGCCGGAACGCCGAAAAGTTTCGTGAATCAGCGAAGTGGCCGCAAACCAGAGCGGCAGGCGCGCGGCAAGCAGAAGAAAAGGCGCCCAAGAGAGTTCGTGGAAAGCAACCACTCCGCCCGGACGAACCAGCGGAGTTAAGGAACGCAGGACGGCAAGGGGATCGGAAAGAAACATCAGGATGAAACGACCCACGACAGCGTCGAAGGGCTTGCTGCTAGAGATTTGAGAAACATCGGATTGAGTGAAGGTCACATTGGGCAAGCCGGCATCGGCGACGCGAGCACCGGCACGCGCGATCGAGCGCGGGTCGCGCTCAACGCCGACTACTTCACCGGAGGGACCAACCAGCTTGGCTGCAAGCATGGCTACATCGCCGACGCCTGAGCCGAGGTCAAGCACACGTTGGCCGGGACCAATGCCCGCGCTACGGAAGAATCGCTCCGTGAACGGAGCAAGCAGCGCGGCTTGCCGGATGAGGCGCTCATGTTCCGCATCGGTACTGCCGAGAGCATAGTTAGGAGCGGAGTTGGTCGTCGTCATGATGCTGACCGATTGTAACACTGGGACACTCTGCAGCTGGCGCGGTTGATTCTGAGAAGATGGATTCGGGTGACGCATACTGCATCGGTGGATTTCGTGCGTTTTGCCGCTTCCCGATGGGGGTATATAGTTAATCAGGGGAGTTTGCGCCGGACGCAACGTGGAGCCCGGCCCCGTCATCTATTTTGAAAATTGTTTAGCATGGGTTTGGCACCGGATCGACAGCTTTCAGTCACCGCAAAGGCAACCTGAACGGATGGCCGCAGACGTAAGCAAACATCTGGATCGCGCCAAGCGCTTCCTCGAGAAGAACCGCGTCGAGGACGCCATCGTGGCGTATCTCGCCGTGCTCGACGAGTCGCCGCAGCACCAGGAAGCCACGCAAGCGCTCGGCGATCTCTACGCACGGATGGACCAGCCGGACCGAGCGGCTGTTTACTACGGCCTGCTGTTTGATTTGCTGGTCGATCCAAAGGACGAGACCAAGGCGCTGGCTATCTACAACCGCTTTCTGCGCGCTGGCCGGGGGCAGCCGCCCGAGCGCATCGCTCGATACGCCTTCCTGCAACAAAAACAGAATCATCCCGAGGAAGCCATTGAGCAGTACACGAAAGCCGCGGAGCTATTCGCGGCCGCGAACCGTGATGAGGACGCGCTCTTCTGCTGGGAGCGGCTCTCGCAGCTCGACCCGGAAAATCTGTCGCGGCAGCTTCGTCTTGCGGAAGGAGCCGAACGCATCGGCAAGAATGCTCTGGCCGCGCGAGCGTTTTTGCGGGCCGGGCAGCTTGCTTCGGCGAGCGGCGCATCCGCGGATGCGCTGCAAATTCTTGGCCGCGCGTACAAACTTGCGCCGCAAGAACGCAGCGTGGCATTGCTGTACGCCCAGGCAAACATGCAGACGGGAAACGCCGTACGTGCTGCCACCCTGCTGGAACCTTTTGCCGCATCCGAAAGCGACGCGGCCTTTCTCGTAACATTTAGCGACGCGCTGATGCGATCGGGAAGCCTTGAACGCGCGAGAGGGCTACTGGAGCGTCTTCTCCGAGAAAAAAATGAAGGCGTAACCCATCTGTTCGAACTCGCGGATCGTTACGTCGCCGCGGGTCAGGATCAGAAAGCAACTGAAGTCCTGTTGTTGCTGAAGCGGCGGATGTTTGCCGACAAAAAGCAAAATGAATTCGTGGCGTTGATGGATGGCGTGGGCGCCAAATATCCGCATTCGCAGACGATTCTTGAATTCTGGGCGTCCATCCACAATGAATTGAACCGCGAATCGCAATATTTCGAAGTGCTCATCAAGCTGTTCGATGTGTACCTTACGTCGGGAGACGTTAAGAAGGCGGCGGAGTCCCTCGAGAGGCTGGTGGACATCGACGCGTACGACTTCCGCAATCAAGAGAGGATGGAACTGCTGCGCGGCAAAGTGGACGAGGGCCAGCTGAAACGGATTGCCAGCCGACTATTGAAGTCCGGCACTCCGACGCCGGGGCACGCTTCCCATGCGCATCACGCGGCGGCTACTCCAGCTCCTACTCCCGGCAGTGAAGAGGGCCGGCAAGTGCAGGCACTGGAAGACTTGATCGTGCAGACAGAGATTTTTTTGCAGTACTCGCTGCATAACAAGGCGCTGGAGCGCCTGCAAAAAATCGCGGCGATATTCCCCGGAGAAGAAGAACGGAACGCGCGGCTTTCCAATCTCTACCAAATGGCGAACTGGTGGCCCCAGGGAGCGCCGCCCAAGCCTAAGACAAGTCCTGCCACCGTAGCGGCCGCACCGGTCGCACGCGTCGAAGAGGCGCCTTCGCCTATCACCACGAAAACCGGAGTGTATTCAGCGGAGACGTTGCGGGATCTTTCCAAGATTTCCGAGGTCAACCAAAAAATATTCCGTCAGCAGACGCCGCGAGCGATGCTGAACACAACTGTCAGCGAAGTGGGCACCTATCTGCGCGGAACTCGCGCGCTGGCCGTTGTCGGCGCACCAGGGAGGCCGCCGGAAATGGCCGCGGAGTTTTGCGCGCCTGGAGTGAAGCCTGCGCCTGGCGCACAGGTGGTGCTGCTTCTCGCGCACATCGAGAAGGCGGAGCCGGACGAACTCGGCGGGCTGGTGGTGCAGGCGTCCGAGGGATCGATTTTGAGTGATCTGGGGCTGGCGACGGCGCTGGGCGTGATGATCATGGACAAAGAGACGCAGATGCCAGCGGGAATGTTGATCGTAGGACATGCCGAAGACCACAAGTGGAAGCCGAATGAGGCTTATTTCCTGCAAGCTATCGGCGACCAGATGCTGATGAGCGTGAGCCACACGCGGCTGCGGTCGCTGGTGCGGCGCATGGGCGTTTCCGATGACCGTTCCGGCTTGCTGAGCCGCAGCTCGTACCAGAGTTGTTTGCTGACGGAGGCGGACCGCGCGCGGACGCAGGCGACGCCGCTGGCGCTGACGATTCTGCAGATTGACCACGGGGCGGAATTGCTGAGGCAGCAAGGAGAGTCGCCGCTGGAGCGATTTTTAGAGCAACTGGCGCGGTCGTTGCAGCCGATCGTGCGGCAGAACGACGTGGCGGTAAAATATACGTCGTGGTCGCTGGCGTTTATTCTGCCGGATACGACTTTGGCGGGGGCGCAGAACCTGGCGGATAAACTGCGGCGCGCGGCGAGCGGGCTGCGGCCGCCATGGGACTCGACTCAGATTACGCTGAGCGCGGGAATCGTCGAAGCCGTGCCGAAGCATGAGTTCGACAGCGAGGATATTGTGACGGACTTGATCAATCGCGCGGAGTTTTCGATTGAAGAGGCGAGGAAGCGCGGCGGGGATACGGTGGTGGCGCTCGAAACGCCAAAGCCTTAGACCGCTTGGGGCCCGCGCGTGGTTGTGACGCTTGGTGGCCGAGGTTGTGATGAGTACCAAGGTTTTCATTCCGCACTCTTTCTCAGCTCAGCGCCCGTAGGTCTTCCGCAGATATTCCGCCGTGGATTGCATCAGATCGCTGTAGTCGCTGTGCAGCACTTCGCGCAGCGCTGCATCGGTAGCCATTCCGGCGCCGATGCGATCGAGAATTCTGTCAATATCCGTGATTCCGCTGGCCTGTTGGATGTATTCGACATTCGCCAGCGCCCATGCATACGCATACCGCGCGGTATCTCCGCTCATGTTCATCCACGAGCCTTCGAGCCGGCTGAGCGGGATGGCACGGCCGGCGCTGTAAATCTGCAGCAGAACCGCGGCATCTTCCCGGCTGCGCTGGCCCTCCATCCATTGTGCAAGTCCTTCTTGAATCCAGGTCGGCGCGCGAATCGCGCAACTAGCCGCCAGCCCGATGCAAGCGCTGCGCGTCTTCTGCGCGATGAAGCTGTGCGTCAGCTCATGTTTGAGGATGCGCGACAGTTCTCCATCAACGCTCGTCAGACCCTGCACCGGTACGCGGATGCGTCCGTCATTCAGCGCGCCCGCCCACGCCGGCGCCTTGGTGATGTCGCTGAAGGCATCTTGCGTATAGAGAATCACGCCAATCGATTCCGGCGGCGTAAAGTTCAGCTCGGACTCAATTTCCGAATAGTGCCTCTCCAGTGTTCGGAGCACGTCGCGGGCCAGCGCCGGCGCAGACGCGCCGCTGTAGCGCAGCTTGAAGTGGCTGCTCTCATTCTCCTTGTAACTCTCTTCTTCCTTCTTATCGGCCAGTGCTTTGTCGAGCGCCACCTGGACTTCTTTATCCGGCCGCAGGGCCAGTGCGCGCTTCCACTCCGCAACCGCCTGGTCTAATTTGTTCAAGCCGTAATAGGCCCAGCCTTCCAGCTTCGACACGTCGGCGTCGTCCGGCGCAAAACGCCGCGCACGCTCCAGGTATTCCAGCGACTCCTTAAACTCGCTCCGGCGAAGCAGAAGGTAGCCTACATTCATCAAAAACACCGGTTCTTGCGGCGCATAAGTCAACGCCGTTCGCGCATCGATGAGGGCATGCTCCATGTCGCCGTGGGCTAATTCGAGATTTGCCGCCAGATGATGCCCTAGTGCTGCGCTCCGATTGGCAGAAGGTTCGCCCGAACGAGCCGCACTTTCCAATTTCGCAATGTATTGCCGGTCGATCGCACCATCGTGGACAGCACCCAGTTCGACTTCAGCGCTCGCTCCACGCGCTTCCATCCTCGGCGGAGCGATAGCCAGATTCGCGGCATCGGCTCCTGATGAACCGGGCATGGGGGCGTCACTGCCCTTCTCAATGTGATCGACGATGGATTTCGGCAAGCTTAATTCGCCGGCGGAGGTCAGGTACTTTACCTTGTCTCCCTCTTCCACTGCGCTCAGGGCCATGATGCGGCGGCCATTCTTTAGGACTATCGTGTCCGCCGCTGCGCGACTGCTCAAGAACAGGAGCACAACGCAGAGCGAGACACCGCGAATTCGGCTAACTGAAATCATGAGGCGGTATCTTCCCATTTTAATTCGAGGCCGCGAGTTTGCGCCGCCTGCCTTGTTCCCTCATGCCGAATATGACTACACTTCTTCTATGAAGGTGGGGGGAGTCTTTTTCGCGCTGTGGTGTCTCCTGGCGCCAGCGGCATTTCCAGAAGAGAGATCGCCGCATGAATTATATGATGCGATCAAGGCGCTCCGAGTCGATCCTTCCAGTGTTTATCGCATCTCTCCCGCAAACGACATCCAATTGCGCCGTGGCGAGGCGGTTCTCTCGTTTGAGGAAGGGGCCCTCACCTTTTTCTCTCCGCTCGATGGACAGATTACCGGCGCTGTGTTTTCCGGGCGCGGCCACGTGTTGGCAGTCCCGCGCGATCCGGTAGAAAAACAGCAGATGGGGCGTTTTCTCGGAGCGCCGGTCCTCGATGAGGAATTCATCAACGGCTATCTGCGTTTCACGGACGACACCGCCGGGGAACTTCTCCGGCAATTCCACGCCGCAAATCTTACGCCTCAAACGGATACATCTATCGGCGCGCAGTGGGACTCCGCGGTGGCTCAGCTCAATCCCAGCTACACTCTTCGCATTCTCACTGAACGGTTGTCGACCAACCCCAGGCCCTGCTTCTACGCCGGATTTGAAGGCACGGCCACTGGCCCGTTCGATGTCGTGCTTGACGCGCAGCGGGACGAGCAATTCCTTCTCGGACAAGTTCACAAAGGAGGCGGTGACAGTTCGTACGATGTCTGGACCTCGCATCGAATTCCAGATATTCCCGTATTTCCAACGGCCTTTCGCGCATTGAGCTACTCCATCGAGACCACCATTTCCCCCAATAACTCACTGGATGCCACAGCCAGCGTGCATTTGCGCGCAATAGGCGGGACAGAGCGCGTTCTTTCTTTCCAGCTCTCCCGGGCTCTGACCATTGACGGCGTCACAAGCGAGCAAGGCGCTTCCTTGGCTTTTTTTCAGAACGAGGGCATGAATCTCCAGGAGCGCAGCGCGCGAGGCAACGACTATCTGAATGTCGTTCTTCCGCAGGCGCCGCGGCCTAATCAGGAATTCACTCTTCGTTTTCATTATCGCGGCGACGTCATCCATAACGCCGGAAACGGCGTGTTGTTCGTCGGAGCGAGAGAAAGCTGGTACCCCCACCTGGGAGATAGCGCGGAATTTTCCGACTATGATCTCCTTCTGCGCTGGCCCCACAAACTTCGGCTGGTCGCCACCGGCTCTAAAGTCGAAGAGCACGAGGAAGGAGATTTCCGCGTTGGCCACTGGAAAGCGGAGAAGCCCATATCCGTCGCCGGCTTCAATCTCGGTGAATATGCTTCAGCCTCCATTGTCACCGAGGCTCGTGCCATCGAGGTCTTTGCCAATCGCGAACTCGAAGACGATCTTGTGAAGCGCCTTTCTGCGCGGAACATGGAAACATTGGATCCCTCTTCCAGACGATTTGGTGCTGCAGCGACGGGGCGTCCGGTCGCACCGCCTCCTCCCCCCACTCCCAGCCCGGCCGATGCGCTCAAGCAGCTAGGCAAAGAGATCGATTCCGCGGTCCGTTTTTACGAAGTATTCAGCGGCCCCTTTCCCTTCCACAGCCTCAGCGTCTCGCAGATACCCGGAACCTTTGGGCAAGGCTGGCCCGGTCTGCTCTATGTTTCCACGTACTCCTTTTTGCCTTCCGAAGCCCAACAACGCGCGGGACTGAGCACGGCCGGACAGGAGCACTACACCGAGCTGGTTCCTTATCACGAAGTGGCACATCAATGGTGGGGAAACGTCGTGGCATGGTCGAGCTACCGCGACCAGTGGATTGACGAGGCTATAGCGAATTACCTCGCCGTGCTGTTTGCCGATACCAAGAAGAATCCGGACCACAAGCTGCACGTCTGGCTGGCTCGCTACCGGCAGCAACTCGTAGAGAAAAAGCCGGGCGCCAGCGAACCACCGGGCGAGATAGGCCCCCTCGCCCTCGGTCTCCGCCTCAATTCCTCAAAGTCGCCGTCCGGCTACGAAGAGATCGTCTACAGCAAGGGCACGTGGATCTTTCACATGTTGCGAGAAATGCTGCGGCAGCCCGGCGCCAAAAATCCTGACTCGCGCTTTTGCACCCTCCTGCAAACGCTGGTAACCAAGTACGCCTACCGCGCGCTTTCCACCGATGACCTGCAGCACGAAGTGGAGGGGGTCATGACGCCCGGCATGGACCTTGAAGGCGGACACTCGATGGAATGGTTCTTCGAAGAGTGGGTGCGCGGAACCGGAATCCCGCACTATCGCGTGGAATTCACGACTCACCACACGGAAAAGGGCTATCTGATCCGCGGTCATCTTTTTCAGACCGGGGTGCCGCGCTCATTTATCGCCAGCGTTCCCCTTTATGCCGCCGGCGCTGGATACGGAACGCTCCTGGGCACCGTAGTAACGGCCGGTCCGGAAACACCGTTTCAGTTCGTCACTACAGTTCCGCCACACAAAATTGTCATCGACCCCCGGATGACGCTGCTTTGTGCCTCGGAGTGAAAAAAACTTTCGTTTTGGAATGCGGTGCCCTGGGGCAGAACTCTTCAGTCGAACGTCGGCTGGATTCAACTCGAGTGGGATGAAATTTCAGGGAACGACGTTCTTAAATCGATCGAACATCAACTGTTTCTCAAGGAGCGGGCTGTCCAGATTGAGCTCCGCTTTTCCGCCCTCTCCAAAAACGTAAGGGAAACCCAGGGGGTCACGGGGAATGCCGCGGACTAGTCCTGCCTGAACCAAGTCGCTCATGCGAGACGGCCGTTTGCCATGCCTCTTGGCATACTCGTCGGCCAGCGCATCGAGTTGCTTGCAATCTTCCTTCACCGTAAGCAACTGCAAATGCATCAGCGCATTTTTTTTGACCGAGGGATCGGCACTGGTGTCGTAGATGTCCTTCCACAGGAACAAGGAAGTTTCAAACGATTCCCCTTCCGCCGCCACCTTGGCAGCCATGATTTTCATCCACACCAGGGCGTTTGGTTTCTTGCTTCCTTCCAGAAAAGCCGCCGAAGCCTTCTGGTAATCCTTCAAATCGAAGTAGTAAACGAATCCCAGGTCTTCATAGAGGCGCCAGTACTCCGGATTCGCCTGGATCCCGCGCTGAATCAATTGCACGGCCAGATCCGGCCTGCCCGCGCCGCCGGGTGCCGCCGGGCTGAGGAACATCGCGCCAAACCTGTAGGCGATCACCAGATTCGGATCGAGGGCCGTGGTGATATCCAGAAGCGGCCAGAGCAAGTCGAGATTCGCCTGGCCTCTTAAATGTTTGTTTCCGTAGTACTGCACGACGCGCGTCCAGTAAATGTCCGCCAGCAGCGGCGCGTACTCCAGGCTCATCGCTTTAACGAGCTTTGGCGAACGCAGCAGGACCTCGTCACGCTCCTCGCTTATCGACGCGCGCTGTGCATCGATGCCGTGTTGCAGCCGCCATATGCCCGCAAATCCAAGCGGAACAACCAGCAAAAGCAGCCACGCGATGCTCTTCTCCGATTTCATTTCAAGTTCCGTCGCGAAAACACTGCGGCCGCCGCCGTCAAAACGATGGTGCAATAAACCACGGCGTACAAAGTATTTTGCAGGATCAACGCTCCGGGAACCACTCGCCCGTGCGCGGCCATGGCCATCACGTTGAAATTCTCAAAATTCGGAAGCAGGTAGGAGAGCCATTTCGTGAAGGCCGACATTGGCGGGCTCATCACTTCGATCGGTAAATTCCTCAGCTCCTGTACGTACAAGCCGGCGCTATACAGGCCCACGGTGAACAATATTGCCAGCAGTGGCGTCGTGAAGCAGGAAAACAGCAGCGCCAGCGCGACGATCAGCGCCAGCTTCAGCAATATGAAATACACCGCCACCAGCACCACGGTGTCGCTTCTCTCCAGCGAATGCTTCACGTAGAGCATCGCCAGCAGCAGCCCCATGGCCATCGCTGCCGTGTTCACGGCCAGCGTCAGCACCAGACCGGCGAATTTCCCGAGCAGGAATTCGGATCGCCGCACCGGCTTCGCGAGCAGTGTGTAGAGCGTGCGCTTGTCCATTTCCTTGGAAACCAACGCGACACCGAGAAAAATGGAAATCAGCAGCCCGATCACCGAAATGGCGCTCAAGCCGAGGCTCACAATTACCGTTTGCTCGATCCCAATCGAAATCTGTCCCACGGCCACGGATGCGGCTATCATCAGCAGCGCGAAAAACACCAGGTTGTAAAGCACCCGGTCGCGCACTGCTTCGCGAAACGTGTTCAACGCCACGACGCCTGCGCGCCTCATTGCCCGCTCACCTCGACTGCCGCTCCCTGCGCACGGTCCGCCTCCACCAGATTCATGAAAAATTCTTCCAGCGTCGCTTTCACTTGCGACACCGATAGGATGTGCGCTCCCGCTCCTCGCAGTTGTTCGATCGCGGCGTACAACTCCTCCTCAGGCACCTGCAGCCGGTAACAGTCGCCCGTGCGGGTTGCCTTGGAGAGCAGCGGCACATTGGCCGTCCCCGTCAACTCGAAAAGAATCTCCATTCCCAGCGTCTTCATGTCTACGAGGGTGCCCGGTGCGCCGACTCCTCGAAGTTTCCCCCCGACAATCACGCCCACGCGGTCGCACAAGGTCTCCGCGTCCGAGAGAATGTGGGTGGAAAACATCACTGTCTTCCCATCCTTTTTCAATTCCAGAATGATGTCGCGCACTTCGCGCCTGCCGACGGGGTCCAGCCCCGACATCGGCTCGTCCAGAATCACCACTTTCGGGTCGTGCAGGATTGCCTGAGCAAGCCCCACGCGCTGCAGCATCCCCTTGGAATATTTTCGCAGCTGTATCTTGCGCGCAGTTTCCAACCCTACCTTCCTCAGCATCCGATCGACGCGGTCTTTCCGGTCGGCCGCAGTCAGGTCGTGAAACCGGGCAAAATAGTCGAGCACTTCCGCCGCGGTCAGGTAGTCGTAGAAGTAGGGCTGCTCGGGCAGGTAACCGATGTCCCCGTGCATCTCCACGTCGCTGATAGGCTTGCCGAGGATTCGCGCGCTACCAGCCGTGGGAAAGATCAACCCCATCAGCAGCTTGATGGTCGTGGATTTACCGGCGCCGTTCGGCCCGATAAAGCCAAACACGTCGCCCATTTCCACCTGCATGCTTAGCCCTTCGAGCGAGGTTCTCTTCTTAAGGTGCAAGAAGCCGAAGGGATATTCTTTGGTCAGATTCTCAATTTCAATCGCTGGGTCTGGCATGTATTCATTGTTCGCAAGTCGGAGGTGACCGTCAATGTTTCAGCACAAACATGTGCACGGAATGAAAATACAAAGAAGGCGACAGCTAGATCAAGTAAGCCGAAATCAGGAGTCGCCGCGCGCATGTCCGATCTGCACCAGCTCTTCTTGCGGGGTTGCCGGTGGCGTTATCGGCATAGGGCTCAAGTTTTGTGGGTCCCGCCAATTATCCAGCATTCCTACCTGCTGCACGCACGAAACGGTGCATCGCGGCGCGCAAAACTTCTTGGTGGAATACTCCCGGTGCCGCATTTCCGGCGTGTATTGCGACAACGGAATCCCCGGATATCCGCGCTGTTGCGAGCACCAGTGCACCAGACCATCCTCGCAAATATACAGATACCGCGAGCCTGAACGGCACCGCCAGTTGTGTTCCTTTCCTCGCGCTACGTTGTGCTGAAACTCGTTGAATCGCGAGAATGAGCGCTTTCCCAGCGCCATGACTTCCTCGAAGATTTCCTGTTCATGCGGACCGAGCGGTTTCAATTGCCCATTGTTATCGTGAATGATCCCCACAGTACTGGTGAAGCCCAACTCCACCGCGCGGTGCGCGATCTTCAGCGCATCGTCAGGATCTTTCACTCCGCTGCCCAGCACGGAATTGATATTCACCTGAAACACCGCGTACTGCGACAGCATCACCAGCCGACCATCCAGCGTTTTCAAGCTCTTTTTGGAAACCTCGTCCGGCACCACGTTATCGATGCTGATCTGCAGGTGTTCCAGCCCCGACTCATTCAGCCGCTCAATGCGTTCTTTGTTCAGATAGAAACCGTTGGTGATCAACCCGGCGATCATGCCCCGCCGCCGGATGTGCCGGATCACCTTATCCAACTCCGGGTGCATCAGCGGTTCGCCTCCGCTGATGGTAATGATCGAAGTCCCCATTCCGGCTAGAATATCCAGACGCTTCTTCATTTCTTCCAGCGGCACTGGCTTTGAAGAATCATCGAATTCGTTGCAGTAGGTGCATGCCAGATTGCACTGCCGCATGGGGATGATATGCACCAGGATGGGATGTTTCGTCGAGACGAGCGCCTTCCCGATCATTTTCAGCTCGCGCACACGCGTCCTCAGGAACCGCAGCCGTCTGCGCAGCCGTGTTTTCGCACTCGCCCGCGCCACTCTTGTCTCTTCAGTCATGAATGAAACGGAATCCCCAGCCAGTAATTATACACGACCGTCCAGACGCGGACCGGCATTTGGGGCGGAATTGTCACCTTACCCGGGGCCTTGAATCGGAACTAAACCCCGATGGCTACGTAATAATCTGTAAGCGGAGTCGGCCTCGCCTAACCATCGGGGCTCCTCCGTCGTCTATCCTGCAAGGGTCGGCGAAGACGAAGCGGTTGCCATACGAGGTGCCGATGCAATCTCTGGCCTCTGATTTGCGCTACGCCGCCCGCGAACTCCGGAAGCGGCCGGGCTTTACGCTGACCGCAGTTCTCTCCCTGGCCCTGGGAATTGGTGCCACTAGCGCCGTTTTCAGCGTCATTTACGCCGTCCTGATTGACCCATTCCCCTACCCAGGCTCCGACCGCATTGTGGAGGTTCGGCTTGTGGACAAGAGTGGCAGCGATCGCCACTACATCGGCTTCACCGGCCCGCAAATCGATCAGCTCCGCCAGGCCAAGTCCCTCGAAGACATCACCGCCATGGATTGGTGGAACCTGACCACCACGGACGGCGACCTGCCCGAAGACGTGCAGGCCATGTACATTTCGCCAAACGCACCGAGTCACTGGGGCATTCGCGCGCTGAAGGGGCGCTGGCTGATTCCTTCCGACGCTCCACCGGGACAATCTCCGCAGCCCGTCGTGGTGTTGACCTACCAGTTTTGGCAACGCTACTTTATGGGCGATCCCAACGTCGTCGGCCGCACCATGCAGCTGGTGCACAAGCCCTACCAGATCGTTGGCGTGATGCCGCCGCGTTTTAAGTGGGGCGCCGCGGACATTTATGTTCCGCTAAAGGTTACACAGGACCCAAACATCCATTTTGCCGCTTCGTTCAAACTCCGCCCTGGGGTGAAGCCTACGCAAGCAAGCGCGGAGTTGCAGCCCATTCTGGAGCAATTTGCTAAGCAGTCTCCAACAGAATATCCGGACGGCTTCAGGGTGAAAATGCCCAGCATTGTCGACGTATATGCCAGGCCGCTTGGAGCTACGCTTTATCTCCTGCTGGGCGCGGTGGCTTCGCTCCTGCTGATCGGTTGCGCCAATGTTTCTATCTTGCTTCTGGCACGAGGCACCGAACGGCAGCACGAACTCGCCGTGCGGGCGGCCATTGGCGCCGGACGCTGGCGACTGATACGTCAGCTGCTTACGGAGTCTCTAGCCATCGCCGCGGCCGGAGCTACACTCGGCGTGCTGCTAGCCTGGAGGGGACTCGCGTTCATCGTGGCGCGGCTTCCGGAGTTTTCTTTCCCTGCGGAATCCGTAATAAAAATGAATGTGCCGGTGCTGCTGTTCAGCGTAGCGTTGGCGTCCACCAGCGCGATTGTGTTTGGACTCTTGCCGGCGCTGCAACTTTCGCGGCCAGAGATTGCGCGGCTGATGCAGAGCAGCACCCGCCGCGTCGCCGGAAGCGTGCTTGCCAAACGCGCCCACGGCACGTTGGTCGCTGCGCAGGTCGCGCTTACCCTGCTGTTGCTCACCGCAGCGGGCGCCGCGGGCAAAGGCTTCGTCCTCCTGTTGCACGCCGATCTGGGCTACGACCCGCACAACACCATGTCCGTGCCCATTCCCGTGCATGAAAACACGCATGTAACCTGGAAGGAGCGCGCCGAATACTTCGAGCAGATTCGCGCTAGAATCGCGGCGATGTCCCCAGTGGTGGCCGCGGGCATCTCCACCAACGCCACGCCGCCCTCGAGCGGCTGGCCTCAGCCGATTGAAATCCTCGGCAGCACGGCGGCGGAAAAGCCCGAAGTACGCGTGAACTTCGTCAGTCCGGAATATTTCCCGCTGCTGCGTATTCCGCTTGCGCAGGGCCGCTTGTGGGATCACGCGGAAACCATGCGCGGCGCGCTGCTCGCCGTCATCAATCAAACGATGGCCCGCCAGTATTGGCCAAATGGCGACGCCATTAACCATCAGATCCGAATTCCTTCGCTGAAGGACCAGCCGCCTTATCAGCGTGCCGTTCCCGGAAGTGATGGGTGGATGCAAATTATCGGCATTGTGGCTGACACTCGGGATGACGGCCTGCGAAACGCGGTCAAACCCGCGGTTTACGTGCCTTTTACCGCGCAGATGTGGATGTTTACGCAAATCCTGGTGCGCGCGCGGACCGCGCCGCTTTCGCTTTTGCGCGACATTCGCGCGCAGCTTGTGCAGCTCGATCCGGAACAACAGACCATGCGCGTTCGCGACCTCGACGCCTGGATTACCGGCCAGCAGGAGTATGCCCAACAGCGCCTCGTCGCCACGCTATTCGGAATCTTCTCCATCCTCGCACTGGCCCTTGCTGCCGTCGGACTTTACAGCGTGGTGTCCTACGGCGTCGCGACGCGCACCAACGAATTTGGCATTCGCATGGCTCTCGGCGCGAAAGCCGCCGATGTATTTCGCATTGTCTTGTTTTCCACGGCGGTGAACGTGGGTGGCGGGCTGGCGGCTGGCCTTCTCCTCAGCATCGCGTTCGACAAACTTGCCACAAAGTGGGTCATGGAAAGTTCGCGCGACCCGTTCATCCTCGCTGGCGTGACCCTGCTACTGATCGTCGCGGCGGCCTTGGCTTGCCTCGTCCCGGCCCGCCGCGCCGCCTCTGTCGATCCCATGGAAGCGCTACGCTACGAGTAGCCAGCGCGCACCCTTACTGTGGTTTCGGGAGTGCCGCCATGGCTTCTCGAAACGAAGCCAGATTAGTCTTATCCACTACGGCCGTGCCGGTATCCACTCCGCTCGGCAAGGGGGATGCCGGAGCCGTGCGCCAGTCCTTAAATTCCTTCACCGCGTTGTGGTGCAAGTCGTCCAGGAATTTCAGCCCATAGTAGCTCATCACATAGGGTTTCTGAGCGATCGTCGACGAGATTGCGCCTTTCTCAATTAGGTCCAACGTCTTCGGATCCTTGTCAAACGCCACGATCGGCAGTTTGCCTGCCATGTTGAACCGCTCCAAGGCGTCCGCGGCTCCGGGCCCTCCCGCCGCTTCCAGGCAAACGATCCCGTCTATTTTTTCTTTCTTCAGGATTAGGTCGGAGATCTGGTCGAACGCGTTTCGCCAATCCCCTTTGTCATCCAGAATCTTCGTCAGCTTCAGCGCGGGGAAATTCTTCAGTGCATCCGCCACGCCCGCCAGGCGATCGTCCAAATTGCGCTGTCCCGGAATCGTGATCACCACGATGTTTCCTTTTGGAGCCAGCGCCGCCATTCGCCTCACGCTCTCTCTCCCGGCCCGCACGTTATCCGTCCCGATATACAGCAGCCTCTTCGACTCCGGCACGTCCGCATCCACGCAAATCACCGGAATCCCTGCTGCCACCGCTTTGTCGATGTCCGCCCGGAAAAAATCCGTTCGCGCCGCGGACAGGCAGATTCCGGAAGGCTGCTTGTCCACAAGGTCCCGGAACATGGTCGCCTCTGCGCCGGGGTCATAAGTCTCCGGACCGATCAGTTCAGCCCTCACGCCCAGCGCCTTGGCCGCGTCGAGAAAGCCTGCTTGCGCTTCCTGCCAGTACGGCAAATTGATGTTCGTCGCCACAAAGTAGTACTTCTCGGTTTCCGCGTGGTATGGCTTCGCGCAAGACCCAATGACCGCCGCCACCAGGAGAAGAAGAAAAGATGCCAGGGCTACTGCATTTTTCCTCATTGAAATTCTCCTTTCGCATTCCGTCCGGCCTTCGGGAACTGAATTCCTCGTACCGATGGCATTCTGATTGTTAGGGAATCCTCCATGCTGTTTTCCCGGAGGCTGATTTGCAGCCGGATTCTAACACCACCCGGTCCCGTCAACGTATTCTTTTGATTTAGGGAGAGCCCGCCCACCTGTTCTCAGCCGACGGTTCAGGCGGAAACGCCACGCTTCGCGAGTTGCAACTTGGGGAGTTTTTTTAGGAACGCTTGCGCAACTCTTCGGCAGGAACCGCAACGACTCGGCCGTCACGCCAGATATACATTGGCAACCCTTCGCGGGCGTGTTCCTCAATAGCATTCTCGACCGCCGCCCTAAGCGCCAGCAAGGCACGCTCAGAAAAAGGCAATTCAAGTACGTTTCGAGGAGGCTCAATCATGTTGCTCCGTTGCTCTTTACGAAGTCATTGTAACTCTTTGTGTCAGTTACGTGGAGAGCTTTGTCCTCGTTTCAATCCAAACATGCCATCATGTGGCATGCATACAAAATCCAAAATCGTCTGTGCTGGAACCTTCTATCTATTCGCACTCATTCAAGTGGCTGCCGCCGCGCCACCGCCAGACCGTTGCGAGTATCCTCCGGGCCTGCATGATGAAATCTCAAAAAAATATCCCGGCACCCACTTGGTCGGTTTGGCGGATCTCGAGGAATACGACAGAAAGCTGTACCGAAAAGACCACGGCACGCGGTGCCCTGGCCTGGTCCACGTTAACTTTTATGGTGACGGGAAGCCAACGTACGCCCTTGTCTTGATTGCGGGAGAGAACCCGAAGCGAAGAGCGCAACTCGTTGTGGCGCACCAAGTTGGCAACGATTGGGAGATTCGCTCATTGGAGACGACAGACGGAACGCCCGTGGTCTGGCGTCAAGGGCCCGGTAAGTATGATGGTATGTACGAGGAGGAACAGCAGATTCTGGCGAGAAACCCAGTCATTGTCTTTTGCGGTTATGGGTCATGGGCGATACTCTATGCGTGGACGGGCGCCGAGGTAAAGAAGATCTGGCTTTCGGATTAGCGCCTGTTCAAGGCGGCGACTCCCGCCTGGGGATTTCCTTCCCATCAGTGGGATTCCACCTTTCATTTCTGTCATCTCGTTGTATCCAAGCCACTTACCAGTAATCACTTGACAAATCTCAAGAATATAGTATAATAGTAATTCAAGTCAGGCACGATTCTTCCGTGCCTCCCCCGTCATGGGTGCCCAACAAGCGGTTCTTCTAACTCCCTCAAAATCAGTCCATCTACGCAGGAGAGTTCTCTGTCCACAAATCGCGCCCGTAAGCCCTTTGTTTTCCGCACTTGCAAAGAGTGTACAAACCCCTCATTCCACGTGCTTTAGCTTTCTATTGTTTTCATGCACTTACGAGCTCTTTTGCACTGGTGGAAAGCTCAACCCTTTTCTTTTCATGAGATTCCGCACTCTTTGCCAAAAACACCCCCGGTGGGGGTGGGGCGCTTCTTCCTATTCAACAACTCCTCGTCATTTTCCTTGCCCCCCTACTTCCTTACCTCCTTGCTTCCACCCTGATAAACTCAGGGCGAAGCCTCATCGAGGAGCCACCCATGTCTGAAGCCGCCAAGACAGCAGCCTCCACCCCGACTCGCGTCGAGTCCGACTCCATGGGCAAGATCGAAGTCCCCGCCGACCGCTATTACGGCGCGCAGACCGCCCGCTCCCTCATCCACTTCGCCATCGGCAAGGACACCATGCCCCCTGAGCTTATCCGCGCCTTCGGCATCCTCAAAAAAGCCGCCGCGCTCGTCAACCAGGACCTCGGCAAGCTGTCGCACGAAAAGTGCAGCCTCATCGTCCGGGCCGCCGACGAAGTCGTCGCCGGAAAACTCAACGGCCACTTCCCTCTCCGCGTCTGGCAAACCGGCAGCGGCACTCAAACCAACATGAACGTCAACGAAGTGATCTCCAATCGCGCCATTGAAATGGCCGGCGGCGTCATGGGCAGCAAGAAGCCCATCCATCCCAATGACGACGTCAACATGTCGCAGTCCTCCAACGACACGTTTCCCGCCGCCATGCACATCGCCGCAGCCACGGAAACCTCTCGCCGCCTGCTTCCCGCTGTCAAAACTCTTCGCGACGCGCTCGACGCCAAAGGGAAAGAATTCGCGGACATCGTCAAAATCGGCCGCACGCATTTGCAGGACGCCACGCCGCTCACCCTTGGCCAGGAATTTTCCGGCTACGTCAATATGCTTGACCGCGATGGCGGCCGCATCGCCGTCGCTCTCGACGGCCTGTACGATCTCGCCATCGGCGGCACTGCCGTTGGCACCGGCCTCAATGCGCATCCCGAATTCGCCGAACGCGCCGCGCGCAAAATCGCTGAACTCACCGGGCTTCCCTTTCGCTCGCATCCCAATAAATTCGCCGCGCTCGCTGCGCACGACGAAATCGTTTTCGCCTCCGGCGCGCTGAAAACGCTTGCCGCCTCGCTCATGAAAATTGCCAACGATATTCGCTGGCTCGCTTCCGGCCCGCGCTGCGGCCTCGGCGAACTCACGCTTCCGGAGAACGAACCGGGCTCTTCCATCATGCCAGGCAAGGTGAATCCCACGCAGGCCGAAGCCCTCACTATGGTCTCCGTACAAGTGATGGGCAATGACGCCGCTATCGGTTTTGCCGGCTCGCAAGGCAATTTCGAGCTCAACGTTTTCAAGCCCGTGATGATTTTCAATTATCTCCACTCTGTCGAACTTCTCGCCGACGCCTGCAAAAGTTTTGTCGAACACTGTGTCCTCGGCATCGAAGCCAACCGCGAGCAAATCGCTCACTACGTCCACAACTCCCTCATGCTCGTCACTTCGCTTGCTCCCAAAATCGGCTACGACAACGCCGCCAAAGTTGCCAAGACTGCCCACAAAGAGCACATCAGCCTCCGCGAAGCCGCCATCAAACTAGGCTTCGTCACCGCCGAAGAATTCGACGCCCTCGTCAAGCCCGAGGACATGACCCATCCGTAGCGAGCAAACCATGATTATCACGAACTTCAATCAGAGGCTTGGCGAGACAATCTCCTGGTGCTTGTCGCAGGAAATCATTGGCGAGCTTAGCGAGGACAAAAGCATCGTGCACCGACGAATGATGAACCGCCAAGGTGCCGAACTAGTGGGCAAGGCTTATAGGATGCTCCTACCCTACGAACGTGCAGGCTGGATTTCGCGATGGCTTGCCAGCAAGAAAATCCGTCAAGCATCAGAGACCCGCCGCGAGGGCGAGAAGCTGATGGCCACTGCCGACGTGGGATCCATTGTCCCACCACTTCGCCACCAGCTGAGAAGCGAAGTGCTGCGCCTTTTCGCACAATCTTTGGCTGAGTTGGGTTCTGATCATGCCGCAATCGTGGACCAAGTTGCTGAGGCTCGCTCTCATGCCCTGAGAGAATCAGATAAAGTTTCGAAGTCGGAGAGTTCTGATCTTTGTAGCGGCCGCCTTCTACTGTACGCGCCAGAAGAGAATTTGGCCGACGGTGCTGCAGAGTATGTCTCCTTCGGGTTCTTTGACGTGGACAACGTTCCTCCTTGGGACACTTGGGTGACGATGTTCGGAAAATACCTCGTTTCCTGGGTTCCTCCGCAGCTTTTTCAGCTTGTCCAAGAAGGACTGGACGTAAATCCGGAACAATGCATCCTTTGGGCGGACGATCCCTCAGTTTCCAGAGAACCGATCGGGCGAGCCCTCAGTGAAGTTTTTACAAAGGTGGCCTAACTTCATGCGGACGGAAAAATTCGCCTTGGTCAGTGCCCTGCTTCTCACCGCGATCGCATTTTTTGGACCGGAACTTAGCGCGCAGCAGGCGGAGGCGACGTACACGCTGAAGGCGACGCCGAAGACCGTCGCGTGGGGCTACTACGACGCGAAGGCGGCGCCGGTGTTGCGCGTCAAGTCGGGCGACACCGTGGAAATTCAGACGCTGATCACCAACAGCCCCAAGCGGCTCGAAGATGCCGGCCTGCCGCCGGAGCAGGTCGAGCAATCGCTGCGCGACATCACCGAGCAAGTGAAGGACAAAGGCCCCGGCGGGCACATTTTGACGGGGCCGATTTTCATCGAAGGCGCGGAAGTCGGCGACGTTCTCGAAGTAAAAATTCTGGCGATAAAGCTGGCGATTCCTTACGCCTACAACGCGTTCGGTGCGGGGCGCGGCTATCTGCCGGACGATTATCCTTACTCGAAAATGAAAATCATCCCTCTGGACGAAAAGCGCATGGTCGCGAAATTCGCGCCGGGCATCGAGATTCCGCTGCATCCCTTTTTCGGGAGCATGGGCGACGCGCCGCCGGAAAGCGCCGGCCGCTTCAACAGCGCTCCGCCGTGGATTATGGCCGGCAACCTCGATAACAAGGACCTCGTCGCCGGGTCGACGCTCTACATTCCGGTGCATGCGCCCGGCGCGCTCTTTGAAGTCGGCGACGGCCACGCCGGCCAGGGCGACGGCGAAGTGGACATCACCGCGCTCGAAACTTCGCTCATCGGCACGTTTCAATTCATCGTGCGCAAGGACATGCACCTGAAGTGGCCGCGCGCCGAAACGCCCACGCACTACATCACCATGGGCCTCAACGATGACCTGAACGCCTGCGCCACGCTGGCCGTCCGCGAAATGATCGATTTCCTCGTGACCGAAAAGCATCTCTCGCGCGACGACGCCTACATGCTTTCGAGCGTCGCCGCCGATCTCCACATCACCGAGCTCGTCGACGGCAATAAAGGCGTCCACATGATGCTCCCCAAATCCATCTTCGTCTCCGGTTCATCCAAATGAACGAAAGGAAATTATCGTTCCGACCTGTAGCTCAGGCCTTTAGGCCTGAGGAATCTGCTTTTTCTTGCGCTTCCACAAAGCAGATTCCTCGGGCAGGCACTGCCCTCGGAATGACACTTTTCACCCTTTTCCCGGAGTCCGTTCAGTTCCAAATCATTTTCTTTCATGCGCTGCTGCTATTTCTCGGTGTGCTCTCTGGGGCGGCCTCGGCGTTCTCTGCGAACTCGGTGGCCTCTGCGTTAAATCTTTTTCCTGTTTCTTCCTTCCAAACAGAAAAACCCGAATGGTGCAAACCGCTTCCCCGCCCGGAATACAAATCGCTGCAGCGCGTTCTTCCCGACGATCCCTGGTTCGAGGTCTACAAAGTCGCGCCGGGAGTTTTCGCCATCTACGAACCACATCAAGCGGAAGAAACCATTTCGTACCTGATTGTCGGTACCAAACAGGCGGTGCTTTTCGACACCGGCATGGGCATCAGCGACATTCACAAAGTCACCACGAAATTGACCTCCCGCCCGGTCGTGATTCTCAATTCGCACACGCACGACGACCACGTCGGCGGCAACTGGCAGTTCACATTCGTTTACGGCATGGACACCGATTTCACGCGGAAGAACGCCAAAGGTTCGCGCGAAGATGCGCAAGCGGAAATCGCCCCCGACCAGCTCTGCGGCGAATTGCCAAAAGGCTTCAATCCAAAAATGTACGCCACCAAGCCGTGGAGGATTTCGCACTTCATCCATGACGGCTTCACAGTCAATCTGGGCGGACGCAAATTGGAAGTTCTTGGGACTCCAGGCCACACGCCGGACTCCATGGCCCTGCTCGATCGCGCCAACGGCTTGCTCTTTACCGGCGACACCTACTATCCCGCTCCTATCTGGCTGTTCCGTCCGGAAACGGATCTCGACGCTTACGTGAATTCCGTGAAGCGGCTTGCGGCACTTGCGCCAAATTTGAAACTCGTGCTGGGCGCGCACAACATCCCGGTGGCCGAACCTTCGGTGCTGCCGCGGCTCGTCATCGCGATCCAGGCGGTGCGCTCGGGCCAGGGGACCGTCAAGGCGGGCGGAGAAGGCAAAGCCATCCACAGCTTCGATGGTTTCGATTTTCTTCTTGCCGCCCCCAAGAAGGAGAACAATTAGTTGGAGAAATTCACCGGACATGCGCTCATTGCGGCACAAAACGGCTGGCTTGGCGATTCTCTCTTTGCTGCTGCTCGCGCCAGTTGCATCCGCGAGCCAGTCGCGGCGCGACAAGAGTGTATGGAACTATGACGGCGGAGTCTTCTTTGCCACCGACGGCTCGCTACCGAATGGAGTTTGTTTCCGCGTGTCCGGCAACCTGGATGCTCCCGATTTCTTTCTCAATCTGAAGCGCATCAACGACGAGAAAGGCACCATCTTCCGCCGCGGCACGGAAACGGTCACGCATTTCCCCGATGAACTTTTTTTATCGTTCGAGATTCACGATCTGCCATGCACACCCGGACTCCGAGAAGCTGAAGCGCGCACGTACTTGACCCCGGAAATGATCGGCACCCTTAGAGTTTCCTTTTATTGGAAGCGTGGAGTGGAGTTGCGCGCCGCGAAAAATGTCACCGAGCTTCACGCGGGGATCGAACCGGTTGTGCCTTACGCGGCCAATCTGGCGTCGGAATTGCCCAAGCGATTCGAGTGGTCCTATCAGCTGGCCGTTCCCAGCAAAGACGTCCCGCTCACCGACAGTCTGGTCATGGTCTTTCGCACCACCGACGGGCGCATCGCGGCGCGCGTTGCCGCGCGCCTCTAGCCCTCCACTCTCTCCTAGGGATGCCCGGCACATCGTATTCCCCTGAGTCTACGCGAAGAATAAGCGATGATTGTTTGGGCTTTGTCTCAGCCCATCGAACTGGCTTTTTGCGGTTCGATTTTGTAGGTGACGCGCACTTCGCCTGGCTGGCGGAAAGGATAGATGGGTTTGCCAAGATATTTTTGCGAGAGCTTGTTGATGTGGTCGTCGGCGCCTTTTTCCGTGATTTCGACGACGCGGCCGCGGACTTCCAAGTAACGATACGGGTTCGCGGGATCCTGGAGCGAAATCGAAACGCGAGGATCGCGCCGGACATTTTTATCCTTCACGCGGCCCTTCGCTGAATTAAAGCGAACGAATTTGCCGTCGTAATCCACCCAGACGGGCGTCACTTGCGGGCTTCCATCCGTCATCAGCGTCCCGAGATTTCCAAACGCCGGCTTCTCGAGCAAGTCCTTGTGGCTTTCTGGAATCACCTGGCTCATATCGGCCTCCTCCCCAAATTATGCAAAACTCATTTCCGGAATTTGCCGGCGGACGATCAGTGGCGCGCCGGTCAACGCTTGGACTTCTTCCGCGCTCCAGCAGGGAGCCACTTCGCGCAGGAGCAATCCTTCCGGCTTCACGTCGATCACGGCAAGATCCGTGACGATAGTGTCCACACATTCAAGAGCAGTCAGCGGATAGGTGCATCGCTTCACGATTTTCGGCGCGCCATCTTTCGTGCTGTGTTCCATGCAGACGATTAAGGTTTTGGCGCCCGCCGCGATGTCCATCGCGCCGCCGATTCCACCAGGGCCTTTCGCACCGGGAATTCTCCAGTTCGCAAGGTCGCCCTTTTCTGAAACTTGAAATCCCCCAAGCACGGCGACGTCGAGATGCCCACCGCGGGTCATCACATGCGCATCCGCTTGATGAAAAAAAGAAGCTCCCGGAATCAGCGTGACGGGCACTTTCATGGCGTCGACCAGGTCGAAGTCTTCCTCGCCGGGTTTTGCGCGCGGCCCCATTCCCAAAATTCCATTTTCGCTGTGGAAATAAACGGTGATTCCTTTGGGCAAATGGCCGGCGATGAGATTGGGAATCCCCCACCCGAGGTTCACATAGGCGCCATCCGGCAATTCAAGCGCGGCGCGTTGCGCGATTTGTTCGCGCGTCAATCGCGGCTTGGCGATGCCGCCAGCCGGCATCACCTTTTCCGAAATGCCGTTACGCGGCATACCGATTCTCGGAATGCCGTCACTCGGCATAGCGGATTCCTTTTGCTTGCACGATGCGATGAACGAAGATCGCGGGAGTCACGACGTGTTCCGGATGGATAGCGCCGATCGGAACGATTTCTTCTACTTCGGCGATGGTGGTCTGCGCGGCCATGGCCATAATGGGATTGAAATTTCTTGCCGCCAGCCGATAGGTCAAATTTCCCAGCTCATCGGCAGTCTGCGCCTTGATCAGCGCATAATCAGCGTGAATCGGCCGTTCGAGAATGCAGCGGCGTTCTTCGAGGACGCGCTCTTCCTTTCCTGCGGCAACTTCCGTGCCTACGCCCACCGTGGTGTAGAAACCTTGCAGACCAGCAGCGGCAGCGCGCATGCGCTCGCACAAAATGCCTTGCGGGACGAGTTCCAGCGTCACTTCCTTGGCGGCGAAACGTTCCAGAAAATGATTGGCGTGCGGTCCGGGAAAAGCGGCAATCACGTGCTTGATCTGATTGTTCTTGAACATGATTCCAAGCTCGCCGTCACGCGTCCCGCAATTGTTGCTGACAGCAGTGATGTTCTTCGCGCCTTTCCGCGCCAACGCTTGAATGAGGTTATTTGGAAAGCCCGCGCCTCCGAATCCCCCGACCATGATTTGCGCGCCATCGGGAATATCCGCGACGGCTTCGTCGAGGCTGGCGTAGACTTTCTTCTTCATCGCGCGCTGGCCGCTCCGGCTCGCATGTTGGGCAGGAATCTCGCCGCAACACCACTCGCGTGCAGCCAGCGTCCGGTTTCCGTTGCGCTCAAATCGTGCTCGAGCAGGGCGCGCAAATCGGCCTCGTCGTCCACATCCATCTCCAGCCGGACATTGCGGCGCACGATTACCTGGGCCTGGGAATTTTCGGCTTCGGCAAGGTGCTTCGCGAAACTTCCGTTTCCAAAGTGTGACGGGAACAGGGTGGGCGGTGTTCGCAACATGGCGTTTGTGCCGGTGCCGTCACGCGAGGGAACAATTACGAGGGAGGGCGCTCGGCATTCAACGGCGAGCAGTTCGTCGATGTCGGCCGATTGAATAAGCGGCAAATCCAAGGGCAGGCGCAGCAATCCGCTGACGCCCCTATGCTCGCAGAGCTTCGAAGCGGCGTCCACGGAATGGCTCTCGGAAATTTGCCACTCCTCGCGCAGAATCTCCCAGCCGTTTTCTTCGGCTAATTGCATGGCGGGCTCGTAATTCGTGATGACAAAGATCCTGTCAGCGCGGCGCACGCCTTGGACAGCGCGAACGGTGTCCGCAAGCATGGTCTCGGCCAATGAAAAGCGTTCTTCCGGCGTCAGCACGCCGATCAATCTCGTCTTCGCATTACGCAGATCTTTGACTGGCAAGAGGAGTGCTCGCATGGGAGTCGCTCAGTAGGCGCCTTCCGGGTACGTTACGTTGTTATCCGCACGGACCATCGGGAGTTGCGGCGGGGCTGTTGGTGGATGGTGTTCAGGATTGTCAAAGACGCGCCGGATTGTGTAGGTGGTCGTGCGTTCCGCTGGGACTCGTCCAATCGATCGAATCTTCGCGCGAAATTCTTCAGGCGACACATATTCTCCGAATGTTGCGCCAGCAGCTTTGGAAATATTTTCTTCCATGAGCGTCCCGCTGAAATCGTTTGCGCCTGCTTGCAGGCACGCGAGCGACGTTTCGAATCCGAGCTTCACCCAGGACACCTGTAAGTTCTTTATCGCTCCGTGCAGGAGCACTCGCGCCAAAGCATGCACGCGCAGGTGCTCTTCCCGTTTGGCGCCCGGCCTGGCTCCGCCGTGACGGTAAAGCCGCGTATTCTCATGAATGAATCCTAGCGGCACGAACTCCGTGAATCCACCGGTGCGTTTTTGGATCGAGCGCAATAAGAGGATGTGACGCACCCAATCGGCGGGCTCTTCGACGTGGCCATACATCATGGTTGAAGTCGTGGGAATGCCCAGTTCGTGCGCGGCGGAGATAATTTCCACCCATCGCGCGGCCGGTAATTTGTTGGGACTCAGTTCCTTTCGGACGCTATCATCGAGGATTTCCGCGGCCGTGCCGGGAATGCTGCCCAGCCCCTCGTCTTTCATCATTTGCAAGTAGTCGCGCAGCACCATTCCGGTTTTCGTGACGCCGTAATCGATTTCCATCGGCGAGAACGCATGCACATGCATTTCAGGGATGGCGCGCTTGATGGCGCGGAGCAGATCGCGGTAGAAAAATCCATCGAGGTCGCGCGGCAGCCCGCCTTGGACGCAAACTTCCGTGGCGCCGCGTTCCCAGGCTTCGCAAACGCGGCGAACAACTTCACCGAAGGAGAGCGAGTAGGCGTCGGCGGCTCCGGGGCCGCGTCCAAAGCCGCAAAAACTGCATCCGACGAAACAGACATTCGTGAAATTGATGTTTCGATTTACGACGTAAGTGATGGCGTGGCCGACGGTTTCTCGGCGCAATTGATCGGCGAAGACAACGAGAGCTTCCAGCGCTGAACCTTCCGCTGTCGCGAGGATCAATCCTTGTTCGAACGTCAACTCCTCGCCTGAAGCCGCGGCGTGTAGAGTCTCGCGAATCTCCGCCGGACAGGCTTCCGCCGCCGGTATGCTGCTTCCGTTGATCGCGGGCGTAGCCATTTCCTGTGTATCCTACCAGAGGAAGCCGCTCTCCGACTCACATCGGCGAGCGAAATGAAGAGGCCGCACCACTGTTAGGCCCGAAGATTCGCCACTGGCCGCGCTGGACCTCATCCATTACCATACACGCAAAGCCATGAAACGCAGAACTCTGATGATTATCGTCGTCGCGCTGGCGCTCCTCGGGCTGATTGTCGCTGTGGCCGCTTCGCTGCTGCATGATGGCCTTAGCGCCCGCGCCAAGCCCACGCAAATTGAAACTGTGATTGCTCGCAATGCACGTCATCTGGCGATCCCTGCGAACGCACGTTTGACACAGAACCCCGTGTTGGCCTCGGTGGAGGATCTGCGCGATGCGCGGCTTCATTTCGCGGATCATTGCGCCATTTGCCATGACAACGACGGCAGCGGAGAGACCGCGATTGGCAGTGGCCTCTATCCCAAGCCGCCCGATCTGCGTTTGCCGCAAACGCAAAATCTTACGGACGGCGAGTTGTTCTGGATTATTGAGAACGGCGTGCGGTTCACGGGAATGCCCGCATTTGCAAGCGGTGGTGAGCATGGAGGCACACAGGATAGTTGGAAGCTGGTTCACTTTATTCGCCACCTCCCGCACCTCGCGGCCGCGGAACGCATGGAGATGGAGCGCTATAATCCCAAAGGCCCGGAAGACCGGGAAGAAGAACAGCAGGAAAATGATTTTTTGAAGGGAGCAACGCCACGGCGGAAACCGGAATCACAAGATCATCACAAGGAATGAGCCGGATCACGACGGCGTAAGATTCGCGCGGGAGACATTCATGAAACTTCGTCTATCTTTGCTGGGATTGTTCTTTGCGGTTGTGGCGGGCACGGCTTTCGCTCACGGAAGTAAAGTTCATGTGAAAGGAACGGTCGAAAAAATTGGCGCGGATTCCGTAGTGGTGAAAACCGCCGACGGCAAGAGTGTGGAAGTGAAATTCGCCGCTTCAACGGTCTTTTTGTCGAGGTCCAACAATGAGGACAAACCAGCGAAGGCCGAAGACCTCGCCGCTGGCGATCTCGTAGTCATTCATGCCACGCCCAAGGACAAGATTCTTGAGGCCGATGAAATAAAGTTCTCCGTGCCAGCTGCAGCCAAGACCGCAGTTACTGCTCCAGCGAAGCCCAAGTCTTAAAGAGTTTTTCTTGACAGTGAGGCTTGTCATTCAATCCACCAGATGGCATGAGTGCGTCTTCAAGACCAGCCACACGCGGCGGCCAGCTGTTAGCTCCAAGGCGCGTACTGCGCCGGGTGTAATGTGCGCAACGAAGGTGACACCACAGTCGACGCGCGCAATCACCATCGTGCCGCGCTGCTCGAGTGAAAGGATGCGCCCTTCCATCACGTTTCGCGCGCTCAGTCCGCGCGGACGTTCGGTCGCCAGCAAAATGTCGCCTGCACGAATAGCGACTTGCACGCGGCTGCCTGCGGCGGCGTAGCCGAGCGGCACCTCGATCTCGCAGGGGCTTTCGCCCAGCTTCACGCGCATCACGCCGTCAGCCTCACGCAGATCGAGCACCGTGGCGTTCAGCAGATTCTCGAAGCAGGCGGCTTGCGCCAACTTTTTGCGGCGCGGCGCATCGAGTACTTCTATAGGCTCGCCGGCGCTCACGACGCGTCCATTGTCCAGGGCGATCACACGTTCGCCCAGCGCATCTACTTCGTCGCGGTTGTGCGTCACGTACAAGATCGGGATCGCCCTCGCTGTATTCCACGCGCGCAAGTCGTCCACAATCGCAGCCTTCAGCTCGGCGTCCAATCCTGTCAGTGGTTCGTCTAGCAGGAGGACTCGCGGCTCCGTCACCAGGGATCTCGCCAGTGCGATCCGCTGCTTTTCGCCTCCGGAAATTTCTCCGGGTCTTTGCTTTCGCAATTTTTCGACGCGAAAAACCGCGAGAATTTCGCCAACGCGCTCGCGCCTTTGCCCTTCTGGCAAATTTCGCAGTCCGTAAGCAACATTTTCTTCCGCGCTCAGATGCGGGAACAATGCCAGGGTTTGAAAGACGTAAGCGATTCGCCGCTTCGGCGCTGGAATATGGATCGCACGGACGGAATCGAAGAGAACATCGCCGCCAAGAAGGATTCGTCCCTCGTCCGGCCGCGCCAGCCCGGCGATGCAATCAAGCAGCGTGGATTTGCCGGCACCGGAAGCTCCAAACAAAATCGTGATCCCCGGAGGAACTTCGATGGAAACGTCGAGAACAAAAGAAGAGGCGCCGGGGCCGTGGCGCCCCTTGCGAATTTGCGCGGCGAGCATCGTGCCGTTTACTTCGCCGCCCATGGCGTCCATACGCGGCGATTCACAGCATAGACAACGGATAGCACAGCGAAGGAAATCACCAGAAGGAGCAGCGCCATGCGGTTCGCAGCGCCGTATTCCAGGGACTGCACGTGGTCGTAAATGTCGATCGAAACCGTTCGCGTGACGCCCGCCAGATTTCCACCTACCATTAAGACCACGCCGAATTCTCCCAGCGTATGGGCAAAACTCAACACTGCGGCGATGACCACTCCCGGCAGCGACAATGGCAGAATGACACGCCAGAACGTCCGCAAAGCTCCCGCACCTAGCACGGCAGAGGCGTCCAGCAGCCTTGGGTCCACGCCTTCAAACGACGCGGTCAGCGGCTGGACCGCAAATGGAAAGCTGTACAGTACGGAGGCAAGAATCAGTCCGGTGAATGTGAACGCGAGGCCGTGGCCAAACAGAGCGATCCACAGTTTTCCGAGCGGGCCGCGCGGTCCCATGGCCACAAGCGCGTAGAATCCGAGCACGGTCGGCGGCAGCACCAGTGGCAGAGCCACCACCGATTCGAGGAGAAATTTTCCGCGCCAGGTTGAATACGCCAGCCAGTAGGCCACGGGCATGCCGATTGCCAGCAAGATCGCGGCTACGCAGGCCGCTAACTTCAGCGATAACCACAATGCTTCCACGTCTGTCCTTTTACGAACTTCCCACGCGGTTTTTCCGCGCCGTCAGCATCTCTGCGTTATTTCTTTGCGTTTTCTTCAGGAACTTGAAAACCATATTTCGCCAATGTGGGTCGCCCTGCTGCGCTTTTTACAAATTCCAGAAAGGCTCGCGCCGCATCTTTGTGCTTGGCGTCTTTCAGAATAATTGCTCCCTGCTCAAGGGCTGGATGCATCCCCGCCGGTATTTCCCAACGCTTTCCATCACGCATGGACGGGGAAACTGCCAGCGATAACGCGACAATTCCTGCCTGGGCATTCCCTGATTGCACAAACTGTGCCGCTTGCGAAATGTTTTCTCCGTAGATCAACTTTAGTTTCACCTGTTCGTAGATGCCCGCTTTTTGCAGCGCTACGACGGCCGCGCGTCCATAGGGCGCGTGTTCTGGATTCGCGATGGCAATCTTCTCGACGCTCGCATCCAGCAAGGCTTTCCATCCTTGCGCGATCACGTCCACTTTCGCATCCGAGGGCATCCAAATGACGATTGTGCCGACGGCGTATTCGTATAGTGTTCCGGGCTCCGTGAGTCCAACGGCTTCCAGTTTCCGTGGATATTCAATGTCCGCCGAAAAGAAAAGGTCGAATGGAGCCCCATTTTGTATTTGTGAAAAGAAGTTTCCGCTTGATCCGTAAGTCACATTCACCCTGGTTCCTGTCTGCTTCTCAAACTGTTGCGATAATTCTTCCATGGCAAATTTCAAGTCGGCCGCTGCCGCTACGCGGATTTCCCTTCCTTGAGCTCGCGCTTCCTGCAAGACAAGGAACGCAGAAAGAATGAGTGCAGAGAGGCGGAACCACATACGCCAGTTTGTTTTTCCGCTTGTCACAAATCACACTCTCAATATCATTACTTCAGTTGACTTGATCAGCGCGGCGGCCCGGTCGCCCAGCTTTAGCCGTAGCTCCTTGGCTGCGTCCGCTGTGATAATCGACGTAATGTGCTGTTCCCCGATGGCCAGTGTGACCTGCGCGAGCAGGCCGCTGAATTTGATGCCCACGACGCGCCCAATCAGCTGGTTTCGCCCGCTGATTTTGCGGAAATTTCCTCTCCGCGTCTCAACATCACCATGACTGAGCTTCCTGGGAAACATCCGGTCGATCTCGCTTTCCGGCAAGCGGTGATGACCGCCGGGCGTCTTCACCGACTTGATTTTTCCGTGGTAGATCCACTGCTTCAAGGTGGGATAGCTGATGCCTAGGATGTTTGCGGCTTCCCGCGGAGCCAAAAACTTCTGCACGATCCGCCTCCTTCGAATGTGAAGAATATCTCACAGTGAATCGTTATAGCAATACGTTTTTATACGACTATCGGAGCCTAGTTTCGCAAGGGTTTCCCGGTTTTCAGAGTGTGAGCGATGCGTTCCTGGGTTTTCTTTTCGCCGCAGAGGGAGACAAAAGCTTCGCGCTCGAGATCGAGGACATACTGTTCGCTGACCAACTGCGGCGAGGTCAGCGGCCCGCCTGCAAGGATGTTCGCGAGTTTTCGGCCCACGTGCGCGTCATATTCCGAGGCATAGCCCCCGCGGAGCATCATATGGATAGCGAGCTTTGCGCCGGCAAGAAATTGTTCGCCGAGCACTTTGATTTGCGTCGTTTGCGCGCCTTCCTGCCAACTAGCCGCGAGAGGCTTGTAGCCGCCGCGGACGAGCGCCAGCGCAGCTTCCTTGGCGTCAGCAACCAGCCGGTCGCGGTTCATGGAGACACCATCTTCGCGGCGCAAATATCCCAGGTCGCGGCATTCCTCAGCGCTGGTACCCACCTTGGCCATAGCGATGGATTCGAAGATGGGCTTCAACGCGTGGAAAAGATCCAGGTCGGATTCAGGAGAAGAGGACAGGCTAAAGCCCGTCCCACTGGCGTGCTCGTTCGCGCGGATCAACATTTCCTTCGTGCCGCCGCCGCCGGGAATTAGGCCAACACCAGTTTCCACCAAGCCGATGTAGGCTTCCGCCGCAGCCTGAATTTTCGCGGCGTGCAAGCTCACTTCGCAGCCGCCGCCGAGCGCCATCCCCTGTGGCGCGGCCACTACCGGCTTTGGAGCGTACTTGATCGCCAGGTTGATGTTCTGGAATTGCTTCACAGCCATGTGCAATTCGTCCCACTCCTGCTCCTGGGCGCCAACCAGGACCAGCATCAGGTTGGCGCCAACGGAAAAATTCACCGCCTGGTTGGCGATAACCATGGCGTCAAATTCCGATTCCAGCCGCTTCAGGCCCTTGTGCAGCATGGCGATCAGGTCGGCGCCGATGGCGTTCATCTTGGCATGAAATTCGCAGCACACCACGCCATCGCCGAGATCGATCAGGCTCGCTCCGGAATTGCGCTCCACCTCGCGGCCGGCATCCTTCAGTGATTTGAGAATGATGACGCCTTTCGGCTCTTCGACTTTCTTCGATACATCGCTGCAAATGTCGAAAACAGTGGTCGTACCCTTTTCCGATTCGTAAAAGCCCTTGCGGCCGCTCGATAAGACTTTTTCGATAACCTGCGGCAGCGCCCGGCCTTCCTTTTGCACCTGTCCCGCGAAAGCCTTGACACCAATCGCATCGATGATTTCGAACGGGCCAAGTTCCCAGGCGAAGCCCCAGCGCATCGCACGATCAACGTCTACAACGTTGTCGGAAATTTCAGGCACGCGGCGTGCCGCATACAAACACATTTCAGAAAGCGCGCCCCACAGGAACTGTTGGGCTTTGTCACCCTTCTGCCCTTCCAGTACGGGCCCGACCAGCGCGCGCAGCCGCTCTCTTGTGTCCTCGATGGCTTTGCCCATTTCGAAGGAGGCGAATCTCGCTTTCTGCCGCGCGCGATATTCCATGGTGTTCACATCGAGCGTGAGAATTTCCTTTTCGCCCTCGCCCTTGACCTTTTTGTAGAAACCCTGGCCGGTCTTGTCGCCGAGCCAGCCGCGCTTGGCCATTTCTTCCACCAGCGCCGGGACTTTGTACATTTCCCGCGACTCATCATTTGGCGCGGTTTCGTAGATATTCTTCACCACGTGCACGAGCACATCGAGGCCCACAATATCTGCCGTGCGAAACGTCGCAGACTTTGGCCAGCCAGCCGCCGGTCCAGTGCAGGCGTCCACTTCCTCCACCGTCATGCCTAGAGTGCCCATCAGACGGAGCGCGTTCAGCATGGAAAATGTGCCGATGCGATTGGCGATAAAGTTCGGCGTGTCCTTCGCTATTACCACACCTTTTCCGAGCCGCCGGTCACAAAACTCGCGCAATGTCTCGACTACTTCACGGGATGTTTTCGGCCCGGGGATCACTTCCACCAGTTTCAGATAGCGGGGCGGATTGAAGAAGTGCGTTCCTGCCCAATGCTGCTGAAACTCTTCGCTCATGCCCTCGGCGATCAAGTGCACGGGCAGGCCGGACGTGTTGGTGGTTACGATGGCTCCGGGCTTACGGAACTGGGCCACGCGCGCCAGCAATTTCCGTTTGATTTCCAGATTCTCCGCGACGACTTCGATGATCCAATCGGCCTCGGCGCAGCGTGCTAGATCATCCTCAAAGTTTCCGATGGCAATTTTCTCCGCAAGTGCGGAGGTGAAAAAAGCGGCAGGCTTGGACTTCTTTGCCGCCTCTAATCCGGCGCGCACGATCTTGTTGCGCTCGGAGCTCGGCGCATCCGCAGGCAGATTTGGCGGAACAATGTCGAGCAGAATGCACGGCAAACCGGCGTTCGCGAAATGGGCGGCGATCCGCGAACCCATCGTTCCCGCTCCCAACACCACTGCCTTTTCGATGCGACGGTTCATGGCATGCCTTTTTACTGGATTTACGAGGCCGTATAGTTCGATGGGACAGGTTACAAAACCGGCATGCACGGGTCAAACGATGGGCCGATTCGCGGTGATGGAGCTAAACTAGAGAAATGTCGGAAGAGAACAAAGCCGCCGGGCCGCTAGGCTGGCTGCGGACCGCAAAGGACAAGTTTCGGGCTTTTGCGTACGGCGAACAAGGCGAACCTAAGGAACGTCCGCGCGTCGGCCTGGCCCTTGCGGGCGGCTTCGCGCGTGGCATTGCGCACATCGGGGTGCTTCGCGTTCTGCGCGAAGCGGGAATACCCATTGATTGCGTCGCGGGCACGAGTGTTGGCGCCTTGATCGCCGTGGGGTACTGCGCGGGGGCATCGCTGGACGTGATGACCGAAGTAGGAGCAAGCACAAGCTTCACGGATTTCGGACGCTGGACGCCCTCCTGGCTCGGACTGGCCACTAATCAGCGCTTGGAAAAATATATTGCGCGTTTTACATCCGTAAAGACATTTGAGGAATTACAGACTCCGCTGGCTATCGCCACCACGGACATCACCGCTGGCGTTTCCGTCTACTATTCGCACGGCCCCATTGCGCCGCCGTTGCGGGCCTCCTGCGCGTACCCGGGCCTTTTTGTGCCTATCCAGTTCGAAGGTCGCACGCTCGTCGACGGATTCCTGACCTCGCCAGTGCCGATCGAAGGCGCCTTGCTTCTTGGCGCGGATATCATCATCGCGGTTTACCTGGAATCGGGCAACATCGAAGAGCCGCGCACGTTTACTGACGTTCTGAGCCGGTCTTTCAACATCATCCAGAGGCATGGCGATCTCGCCTGGCGAACGCAGGCGGACATCATCATCGAGCCGGATGTGAAAAATTTTGTGTGGGATGATTTCACCAAGACGCCGAATATGGTCGCGGCCGGCGAAGCGGCGGCGCTGGCGGCTTTGCCGGAAATTCGCGCTCTGCTGCAGGGCGAGAAGCGGGATTCAGCAGCTTAAGAACATTCTCCACACCACGTAAGAAGAAAGACTTCTTGAGCTTAATTTCTTTGCCGAGTTGGGCGCAGCGATGCTGCGCCCCTACAACTTCCGGAGAATCTATTCGCGAGTGACTTGCACTGCCACGGGTTGGCCTTCGCCTTTGCCGCGCTGGGTGAGCCAGGCTGCAAGACCTTCCGCAAAACGTTCGGGCGCCAGGCGGAAGCTTGCTTCCACCTTGCCATCGGCTACGGGAAGTGTGTCGTCAAAGTCGGCGGAGTTGGTGAAGTTGCGCATGCAGAATTGATCGAGCCAATCGAGCGGGCAGGCGCGGGTTTCGCCGCGAATCACGACGTTGACATGGAATTTTTGTGCGTACATGAAGCGCGCTTGGGAGCGAAGCTCCGCACAAACAGTTTATGACAGAACGAGCTTTCCGGCGCGCTATTGGTTAGGACGCGCGGGGGCGCTTGACGGAGTGGGCCAAGCCGACGGCTTCGAGCATCCAGATGAAATACCATCCGATGTCGGTCTGATACCAACGAAGGCCGAGGCGCGCCGAACCTGCGTGCGTGTGATGATTCTGATGCCAGTTCTCACCCCACGCCGTCAATTGGAACGGGCCAAGCCACCAGACATTCATGCTGGAATCGCCTTCTTCGACATGGTTGAGGTGCGTGAGGCTGTTCACCAGGCACTGCATGTGCAGTGAGTAGACGAGGCGGATCGCGCCCATCCAGAAGAAACCCATCCAGCCGAAACCCAAAATCAAGCCAATACAAATTGAGAATACAATGACGGGCGTTTCTGCCCAGCCCCAAATCTTATAGATGCCACCGGTTAGCTCGGGAGCCCAGCGCTTCTTGTCGGCGGGGTGTGTTTGATAGAGCCAGCGAAGATGCGCCCACCAGAAGCCGCCCTGTTTGGGACTAGAGATATCCTCCGGAGTGTCAGTGACGGAATGATGAAGGCGATGATAGGCGACCCAGCTTGCGGGATGACCGGAACCGTTAAAGACCGCCCAAAAGATCAAGAATTGCTCAATAATGGGGTTCGTCTTTAAGGTCTTGTGCGCCAACATACGGTGATAGCAGACCGTAGTGCCGAGACCACCAAAGGCGATGCTAAGCACAGTCATGCCGACAACCTTGAGGTTTGGCACGGGAAATAGGATCAGGCCAACGACGGCAAGAACGTGAATTAGAACGAGATAGGCGAAGACGCCTTCTTTGCCATGCACGGGTTTCCAGAAGGGCCGGTCCCAGGGGCGCTCTTGTTGCGTTACGGTCAATTCCATATTCTCTCCGGCGATCTGCTTAATTGATTGCGTGAGTGCCCGGTGTGCAGAACGTGATAGGCACTTCTAACGATACCATTTTCCAAGGCGGGCCGCAGGAAAACTGTACAAAAGTGAACACAAAAAGTGAACAGCAAAGAAAGAGCGAATTGTGGAAGAAAACAGGGCACCGTTTGCGCCCGATTAGTTCTGTTGTGGCGAGTAGAATCGGCCGTTGTGAGCGGCCGCCTGCGCGACTGGCGTGGTTTTCGAAAGAGTTTTGACCAGATCGTATAGGAAGGCCTGGCCCTCGTAAAAAGATTGTACAGCCACGCGTTCATCGCGGCCATGGAATCGGATGTCGTCGCGGTCGAAGAAAATGCCCTGGACTCCATACGTTGGAATACCGGCAATGCGAAGGGCCTTCCCGTCAGTCGCTCCCATCACCATGATGGGCACTACCGGCACACCTGGCCAAAGAGCTTCCGTCGCTCGGCTTACTGCTGCCAGCACATCGGGTCTTTGCGCAGAAGCAGGCCCGGGGGCCGGCTCGCCGAGAAGTTTTACTTCGACCTGGTCATCCGCCACGACCTTCCGCAAAGTGGTTTGCACATACTCGACGGAGTCTTCGGGCAGCACGCGGCAGTTGACGGTGGCGGTTGCAAGCTGAGGCAGTGCGTTCATCGCATGCCCACCCTCCAGTAGCGTTGCCACACAGGTGGTACGCAGAGTGGCGTTCCATGCGGGAGAAGCCGCCGCAACCCGCTGCATCGCTTCCTGCGAACCTTTCCCAACCCTGGCGAGATCCTCCTTCATGGGACCCGATTCGATCTTCGCCATTTGCTGGAAGTAGGCTGCGGTCACTTCGTTGGTCTTGAGCGGAAATCCGAAGTTTGAAAGCCGCTGCAACGCAGCCGCGAGACGATAGATGGCGTTGTCGGCTACAGGCATCGAGCTGTGGCCGCCTTTGTTTCGCACCTCAAGCCGGAAATTGACCACGTATTTTTCGCTGACCTGTAGATCGTTGGAGATCTTTTTGCCGCCGGCGGATTCGCCCCAGCCGCCTTCGTTGAGAGCGAACTCGGAGTCAATGAGATCGCGATGATTCTTGAGCAGCCAAGCAACGCCATTGTACGGGCCGCCGCCTTCTTCATCGGCAGTGAGAGCTACGATGATGTCACGGTCGGGTTTGAAGCCTTCCTTTTTGTATTGGAGCAAGTTGGCAATCCACAGAGCGGCCTGGGCTTTGTCGTCGCCGGTGCCGCGGCCGTAGAAGAAACCATCGCGCTCATTCAATTGGAAAGGGTCCATGCTCCAGTCTTCTCGCTTGGCTTCGACGACATCAATATGGGCGAGAAGGAGCACTGGTTTGAGGGCTCCGGTGCCGTGATAACGAACGACGATATTGGACTTCTTTGGAACCGCGCCGCCAACGAAGATATCGGATTCTGGGAAGCCCGCGGCGCGCAAACGAGCTGCAGCAGCCTCGGCAACGGGAGTAGTAGCGCCCGTGGTGAAGCCAGACTGGATTTCGACAAATTCCTTGTAAATGTCGTGGGCGAGCTTTCTCTCCGCATCGGGGCGCGTCGTTTGTGCGCTAACGCGACCGAAATCGAGAAGCACGATGAGAGTCAAATAAAACAGATGAGACTTTTTCATTGTCGACATGCGCGCATTCTTCCACGAGCGGGCCTATTCAAGCAACTCTCGCAGCGCTACAACGCTACTGTGAACGATCATTGTCCTTGCGAGATTTCCACAGAATTTGGCGGAGAATACCGAGCGTCAGTTCGGCGTCAGGAGCGGAAAGGCGCAGGCGGTGGACGAGTCGGCGGATTTTGTCTTCCGTGGGAGCGGCAGAGCGCCGCTTCTGTGACGCGATTGGATGCAATTTCAAATAGCCGCTGGCGCGGAGTGCGTCAAGCAAGAGTGCGGTAAGCCGCTCGAGGTCTGCGGCGATGGCGGGGGCATGCTTCTCCGGTTTCACCGAGGCCTGTGGATCGCGCGCGAGTTCGTAGAGGCACACGGCTACAGCCTGGCCGAGGTTCATCGAACGATGCTCTTCGCGCGTGGGAATGCGCAGGAGCCAATGGCAGTGGCTGAGGTCTTCGTTCGAAAGACCACGCTTCTCAGAACCAAAAAGCAGAGCAACACGGCCGCCGGCGAGCTGCTTGCTAAGAAGACGGGCAGCTTGATCCAGGCGGCGGACGGGGTGCTGCAATTGACGTTGTCCAACGGAAGTAGTTCCGACAACGAGTGTGCAATCGACGACCGCTTCCGCGACGGTTTTGAATTCCGTAGCTTGCGCAAGCAGCGGCGCTGCACCGACGGCGGAACGCGCCTCGCGAAAAGCCAACTCATACGGGTTGACAACGCGAAGATGGAAGAAGCCGAAATTGCTCATGGCGCGAGCGGCTGCGCCGATGTTGAGCGGATTGCGCGGAGCCACAAGAATGACACGCAGGCGGTCGGAATCAGCGTTGGGGAGCACGGAGACGAGTTTACAGCAGGTAGAAAACACGAGTCAGCGCGGCGGAGGGCCGCTTGCGCGCCCGGCGATGGGTAACATAGACTGGGGCGGGTAGAAGAATGCGCCTGCCAGCCTGGCCGGAATTTCCCGCCTTTGCATGGGCCTGTTGGCATGGCAGAGTCCAATCGCTCCACGACTCCAGCCTGGTTGGGGTCATCATCCAGCGTGTCACCGGCGCCTCAAGCGGCCGGGATGCTGTATTTTGGACCGTGCGGCGTCGAAAGATTAGGCCAGCAGGGGGATCAGCGTGGCAACTCCACTAGAAACCTGGGTTGATCAGGCGGCTAAGCTGACGAAGCCGGACCGCGTGGTGTATTGCGACGGCTCCGAAGCAGAGTACCAGCGAATGATCGCGGAGATGCTGCGCCAGGGCGATTCATTCACGCTCAACGAGAAGACCTTCCCGAATTGCCACTTGCATCGCAGCAGCCCAAATGACGTGGCGCGGACCGAGCACCTGACGTTCATCTGCTCCCCCGAAAAGGATGAAGCCGGACCCACGAACAACTGGATGGACCCGAACGCTGCGAAGCATAAGGTGGGCGCGCTGCTGGACGGAGCAATGCGCGGCCGAACAATGTATGTAGTGCCTTATGTGATGGGACCAGTGAGCTCGCCGATCAGCAAAGTTGGCGTGGAAGTCACGGACAGCCCATACGTGGTGGCGAGCATGCGGATCATGTCGCGTATGGGCAAAGTAGCCATGGACCGGCTGGGAGCTTCGAACGAGTTTGTCCCCGGACTGCATTCGCTGGGCGACTTGGATCCCACGCGGCGGTACATTGTCCACTTTCCTCAGGAGAAATTGATCTGGAGCGTGGGGTCGGGCTACGGTGGAAACGCGCTGCTCGGGAAAAAGTGTTTTGCTCTCCGGATTGCCAGCGTAATGGCGCGCGAGCAGGGCTGGATGGCCGAGCACATGCTGATCCTGGGGCTGGAATCTCCGGGCGGTAAAGTAACATACATGGGCGCGGCGTTCCCGAGCGCGTGCGGAAAAACAAATCTGGCAATGATGGTGTCGGCGCTCGAGAACCAGGGGTATCGCGTCTGGACCGTTGGAGACGACATCGCGTGGATGAAAATCAGCGAAGACGGATATTTGCACGCCATCAATCCGGAAGCGGGCTTTTTTGGGGTGGCTCCGGGCACGGGTATGAAAACCAATCAGAACGTGATGGGAGCGCTGCACAAGAACACGCTGTTTACGAACGTGGCGATGACTCCCGAGCGGGAGCCGTGGTGGGAAGGAATTGGCAGCGATGCGCCAGCTGGGCTGACCAACTGGAAGGGCGAGGCGTGGGATCCATCCAAAGGCACGGCGGCGCATCCGAATGCGCGGTACACCGTGCCGGCGCGCCAGTCGCCAAGCATTTCTCCGAAGTGGGAAGCGCCGGAAGGCGTGCCGATATCGGCGTTCATATTTGGAGGGCGCAGAGCCCGAGTGGCGCCGCTGGTGTATGAATCGTTTGACTGGCAGCACGGCGCGTTTGTGGGCGCATCGATGGCCAGCGAGACGACCGCCGCGGCGACAGGCGACTTGGGCATCACGCGACGGGACCCCATGGCCATGCTTCCTTTCTGCGGTTACAACATGGCGGACTATTTTGGGCACTGGCTGGAAATGGGAAAGAAAATACCAAAGCCGCCGAAGATTTTTCATGTGAATTGGTTCCGCAGGGGCGCCGATGGAAAGTTCCTTTGGCCGGGTTATGGTGAAAACGTTCGCGTACTGAAGTGGATTCTGGAGCGCGTGGAAGGCCGCGGCGCAGCGCAGGAAACTCCCATCGGCTACGTTCCCGCAAAGAATGGGCTGACGCTGGACGGCATGAAGATTGCAAACGAGGCGTTGAGCGAACTGCTGCGCGTGAATCCGGAAGATTGGGATGCGGAGATGGAAGAGTCCAGGCAGTTCCTCGCCAAATTCGGCGCGCGTCTGCCTCGGAAAATTGGCGAAGAGCATGAAAAACTGGCGCGCCGATTTCAGCGCGTCGTAACGGCCTAGAGAATCACCGTAACTTCAGTGATGGCCGCCGGCGCGGCGCCCTGGCGAACTGACGGGCGGCATATCTTCCGTGTCAAAAGCGGCGGGTCCACGCTCGAAATGAAAGTCAGGCCGGCTTTCCAGCAGCCGGACGCAACGATTCCAGCGCAGAATGCTGTCGTCATTGCCTGCGGGCCGGATTTTTTCCGCTTCCGCAAAGCAGCGCATGGCTTCTTCCACTAACGGCAGGAGAGTGTGCGGAGCGTAGCCCACGAGGAGCTGCGTCTTGGCGTGGCGCTCGTGCAATAAACCGGTGTAATAAAGCTGCTCGTAGGGATCACGCAGCCCCTGAAAAATGGACTGAACCTCGAGATATCGATCGCTCGCGGCGCCGATAAACTGGTCGGTGATGGAGAGGCCCAGCATGCGGCGAGCAAGCTGATGCTCCGGATCAACTGCGAGGATATCCCTGCAAATGGATTCGGCCTCTTCGGGCTCGTTGAGGTAACGGTATAGCTCGACTTTGGCAAGGGCCTCGGGAATGCCCGCCTTGGAGATGGATTTTAGTTGGTGACCCATGGGATCTCCTATTTCCTGGCCCGTCGTTCAATCGCAGCCTACCTAGAATTGACACCCTAACCACTCAGCCGCCCCGAATCTTCCGGAACAACATGGTCAAGGGATCGTAAAACTCGTCCACCACACGCTCCTTGAGCGGGATGATGGCGTTATCCGTAATGTGAATCTCTTCGGGACAAACCTCCGTGCAGCACTTCGTGATATTGCAATAGCCCAGGCCAAGTTGATCCTTGAGCAAGCCCGCGCGGTTGAGCCCGTCCAGCGGATGCATTTCGAGGCCGGCCACTCGAACGAAGAATCGCGGGCCGGCGAACTGTTCCTTCTTGTCGTGCTCGCGAAGTACGTGACAAACGTTTTGACACAGAAAACATTCGATACACTTACGAAACTCCTGGACCCGGTCCACATCCAACTGCGAGATTTTCCATTCCACCCTCTTACGCGGCTCGAAGGGAGGGATTTTGCGATTGACACGATAGTTCCAGGAAACGTCGGTGACAAGGTCTTTGATGCGCGGAAAAGATTTCATGGGAAGGACGGTGATGGGCTGATCTTGCGGGAGATCGTCCATGCGCGTTTTACAGGTCAGGCGCGGACGGCCATTGACTTCCGCGGAGCACGAGCCGCACTTGCCTGCTTTGCAGTTCCAGCGAACGGCGAGATCGGGAGCGAGGTACCCCTGAATGTAATGGAGCGCATCGAGAACGACCATGCCGGGTGCGACCGGGACGCGATAGTCGACCGTCTGCCCGCCGCTCGAATCGCCACGAAAAACGCGCAGGGTAGCTTCCTTCATGATGGCTCCCCTTTTTTCGATCTCTCCATCGTTTCATCCCACCGCAGAGGCAAGTTCGATCCCAATACGTTCCACTTGGTGAACTTTGTCTGCCCCATGTGCGGCATCATAGCCTTCATCGCCTGCCCGTGAGGAATCCTCGCGACGAAATCCATCAGCTGCTTTTCGTCAGTCCACGCGGAGAGCGTCCAGAAATTCCGGCTCAATATCTTTGCGCGAAGCGAGTAACCGATAATCCCAGGGGTTGCGCCCAATTGCTTTTGAATCTGGAATGAGAACTTGAGGAATGCCGGAATCGCGCGGTACTTCTTCAGCGGCAAGAAAGAGAGCAGCGCAAAGTACTCCCGGTTCGTATCGGGTGTCGCGAATTTGATCCATGGCGTATCCATATCCGGCATTCATCCCTTTATTTGACTGGCCAAATGGAATGATGGTTCATACTTTGTCCTCGTCAAGGATCTCCTGCAATTCTTTGGGCATGGGCTTGATGGGAACTTCGCGCCGGCTCATGCCTCCGGATTCCCGGACAATGACGTTGCGTTTCTTCTCCCAGGCGGAATCGACACTTGGATGATCGATGCGGCTGTGCGCCCCGCGGCTTTCTGTACGGGCCAAGGCACTATACGTGACGGCTTCGGAGACAGTGAGCATGGCCTTCAAGTCAAACGAAAGATGCCAACCCGGATTGAAGAGGCGAGAGCCTTCGACACTAACCTTTGCCGCACGGGATTTTAGCTTGACCAACTCGGCGAGCGCTTTCTTCAGATCCTCATCGGTCCGAAAGATGCCGACGAGATTCTGCATCACCTCCTGCAGGTCGCGATGTACCGCGTAGGGACTTTCCGAACCGGAGTTCGAAAACGGCGCCAGCAATTCCTTTTCCGCCTGCTCGATTTGCGCGTTGTCGATGGAAGGAGTCGAGGAGCGCTTGGCATGCTGAGCGGCGGCTAGTCCGGCGCGGCGTCCAAACACCAAAAGATCGGAGAGAGAATTGCCACCAAGGCGATTTGCTCCATGCAGTCCAGCAGCAGCCTCGCCGGCCGCGAAGAGTCCAGGCACGGTTGATTGCGCTGTTTCCGCATCCACGCGGATGCCACCCATCATGTAGTGGCACGTCGGGCCAACCTCCATGGGACCCTTAGTGATATCGACGTCTGCAAGTTCCTTGAACTGGTGATACATACTGGGAAGTTTTTTCTTCACGTACTCCGCGGGCTTGTGGGAAATGTCGAGATACGCGCCACCATGTTCAGTGCCGCGGCCTTCTTTGACTTCGGTGTAGATGGAGCGTGCGACCACATCGCGCGTGGAAAGCTCCATGCGCTTGGGGTCGTACTTTTCCATGAAGCGTTCGCCCACCTTGTTGCGCAGGATGCCGCCTTCGCCACGCACCGCTTCGGTGACGAGAATGCCTTGCACGCCGGGCGGCCACACCATTCCTGTGGGATGGAACTGCACGAATTCCATATCCATTAGTTCCGCTCCTGCCTCGTAAGCAAGTGCCATCCCATCGCCGGTGTATTCCCAGGAGTTGGAAGTGACGCGCCAGGCTTTGCCAATACCGCCCGTGGCAATGACGATGGACTTCGCTTTGAAAACGATGAAGCGGCCGTTCTCGCGCCAATACGCAAACGCCCCGGCAACGCGGCCGCCATCCATCAAGAGTCGCGTGACCGTGCATTCCATGTAAACGTCGATTCCCTGCTGGACACCGCGATCCTGCAGCGTGCGAATCATTTCGAGGCCCGTGCGGTCGCCTACGTGACAGAGGCGCTTGAAGGTGTGGCCGCCAAAGGCGCGCTGAAGAATGTCGCCGCTTTCGGTGCGGTCGAACAGGGCGCCCCATTGTTCGAGTTCGCGAACGCGATCGGGGGACTCTTGAGCATGAAGCTGGGCCATGCGCCAGTTGTTCAGAAATTTTCCGCCGCGCATCGTGTCGCGAAAATGAGTCTTCCAACTGTCGGCGGCATCCACGTTGGCCATGGCCGCGGCAATCCCGCCTTCGGCCATTACGGTGTGAGCTTTTCCGAGAAGCGATTTGCAGACCACGCCGACGGAAGCGCCTTGCGCGAGCGCTTCGATCGCGGCCCGCAACCCGGCGCCGCCAGCGCCAATAATCAAAACGTCGTGTTCGCGGGTCTCGTAATTTGCAGTCACAGGAGCCTCAGGTCCCGGAACGCGCCGCTGGCGATCATGCGCACGTAGAAATCCGCGAAACCAACAGAAACGAGGCTGCACCAGGCGAAGAGCATGTGGTGCTCGTTCAAGAAGCTAACAAAACTCCAGGCCTCAAAGCGTGAGCGTCCGAAAGTCGCGCAGGAAAAACAGTCGACTTTGCCGCCGGCAAGATGACGCAAAGAGTGGCAGGAAAACGTGTAAAGCGAAAGCAGGGTGACATTGATCGTTATGACGAGCGTGCCAACGCCGATGCCGAAATGGCCGTCGAAGAAGAACGAGCGAATCGCGTCGTGCCAGAGAAAAAGGATAAACAGAACCGCAAGATAGAAAAAATAGCGATGCACATTTTGCAGGATGAAAGGAAAAGCCGTCTCGCCTCTATAGTTACGCCGAGGGAACTCGCCAACCGCGCAGGCCGGGGGATCCAGGAAGAATGCACGGTAGTAGGCTTTGCGGTAGTAATAGCACGTGGCACGAAAGCCGAAAGGCCCGGCGAGAATCAAGAGCGCGGGAGAGAATTTCCACCAGCGGTGTTCCGGATCGATGAGAGGTGAATAGAAGGGTGAGAGGTACGGTCCCCACTCGTAGTATTTCCCTTCAAAAGCACGCAGCGTCGCGTAGATGCCGAAACCGCCGAGAACAATGATGACCGGGAGAATCTCAGTCCACCAGGCGTCCCGGCGGAGAGTGCTGCCGAGCCGGGATTCCGGCAAAAGTGTGGGAGTTCCAGCCATCCAATGACCTCCAGCGTGGCAGTAGGGTAGTCAATACACAGATTATTTCAAGCGAAAACTATCGACAAGACGATTGATGGCGATTTAGAGAATGGTTTGGATTTCGGCGTCGATGGAAACATGCGTGGCTGGGACTCCGTCGATCGTGAATTTCTCGCCTGCAACTTCCGAAAATTGGAAAAAGCGGCTGATGTGATAATCCTCATCGTAACCGGAGAACAGGCGTTCCGTTTCCGCCTTTGTCAAACCAAAGGCAGAAAGTGCAACCGGCTCTCCGAACTTGCCGGCCCGAGAACGGTATAAGCGGACGAGATCGCCGAGCGTCATCATGGCATTTGGCGATTGCGAAGCGGTCGACGAAGAGGTGCCAGTTCCTTCGGCGCTCATAGACTTCTCCTGACAAAGTGTACTGCCGAGGACAAAGAGAAGGAAAGAGTTTACCTGAGGGAACGCTGAGGAGCCCTGAACGCGGAACAGCAACAGAAATGAAGGCAAGCGGATTGGTGGGAGTCAGAACTTGGTGTGGAACACCAGGATTGGGTAAGATGCTCAGTCAGAGGTCAGAAACCGAGGAGGAAAGAGTATGGGTATCGCGGTAGGTCAGACAGCGCCTGATTTTACCCTGCAGAATCAGGAAAAGAAGGAAGTGAAGCTCTCCGATTTCGCGGGAAAGAAGAATGTCGTGTTGGTGTGGTATCCGCTGGACTGGAGCCCGACGTGCACGAACGAGCATGCCTGCTTCGTCAATGAGATGAAGGCGTTCGAAACGCTGGACGCGGAAGTGCTGGGCGTCAGTGTGGATAGCGTGTGGTCGCACAAGGCGTATGCGGAGAAAATGGGGATCAAGTATTCGCTACTTGCCGATTTTCATCCGCGGGGAGCAGCCAGCGAGAAGTACGGCGTATACCTGGCAGACAAAGGCATTACCGGCCGGGCCATCGCCATCATCAACAAAGCCGGAAAAGTGGCGTGGTTCAAGAACTACGACATTCCCGTGGTGCCGGATTTGAAAGAAGTTGCGGCCGCGCTGAGCAAGGTGAAAGCGGCGACTGCGTAAAGAGAACGTTGCGTGGGCTTTGGGAATCAAGTTGATACCTAAGGATTAGTCGCAGGCGCCTCTGCCTTTCCAACAGCGTCCGCTTTCTTCTCAGAAGTGGGTGTCTTGAGCGGTGTTGAGAAAGATCGAACGAGAAGCACCAAGCCCCAGCGCTGATCTTCAGTCAAGCGCGTCTTGAACGAGGGCATGGGTTTTCTGCCTTCGCTGATTTGGTAAAAGATCTCACCGTCAGTGACCGAGTTCATGCGGTGGGCGTCGGTGAGGTCGGCTGGAGCCGGAAAGTGCAGCCTGGCTTTGGGGCCGTCGCCTTTGCCTCCCTCCCCGTGGCACTGAGCGCATTCCTCCACGTAAATTCCCCTGTCAGCCTTCAGCGTTGACTCCGTGGGCGGGACTGGATTCTTCAATTTCTTTATTTCCTCTGGAACGACCCACGGCCTGTCTCTCTGGAACGCCGCGTAAACAAGCACGATGCAAACAAGGGCAAGGAGCGAGGCCAAGAGGATTTTGCGCGTCTTCAGACTGAGCTGCGCGTCAGTGGGCATAGCGGTCTGGAAAATTCTCGCACATTCAATCTGGCAACGGAAGGCAGAGGAGACGCGAGGAAGCGAACGTTAAAAAGTGCGATCAGGCCGAACGGAAGATGAGCCACACAAGTTCGGCGTTGAAGAACAAGATGGCGGCGGCGACGACCCACGCGACGGCACTGGTAAATCGCGAGTTGGCGAACTCCCCCATCTTGGAGCGGTCCCCCGTAAATCGGATTAGCGGGATCACCGCGAATGGCAACTGAAAGCTAAGAATCACCTGACTGAGAATCAGTAACGAGGTTACTTTGTTCTCGCCCGCAATGCCAATCACCAGGGCCGCAGGAATAATGGCGATGGAGCGCGTGATGAGCCTGCGGAGCCAAGGCCTGAGGCGGATGTTGAGAAAGCCCTCCATTACGATCTGGCCGGCAAGGGTGCCGGTAAGCGTGGAGTTCTGGCCGGAGGCCAGCAACGCGCAGGCAAAGAGCGTGCTGGCAAGGCTTGCTCCGAGGACCGGGCTGAGAAGTTTGTAGGCATCGGCGATTTCCGCAACGTTGTGAAGGCCGCGGGTGTGGAAAGCTGCGGCGCCCAGAACAAGAATCGCGGCATTGATAAAAAGCGCGAAGCCGAGCGCCAGCGTGGAATCGAAGATGGCATATCGCACGGCTTCACGCCGGTCACGCGTGGAAGATCCAAAATCGCGTGTCTGCACGATGCTCGAGTGAAGATAGAGATTGTGGGGCATCACCGTGGCCCCAAGGATGCCAATGGCAATGTAAAGCATTCCGCGGTTCCGCAGGATTTCGGCGCGCGGGATGAAGCCGATTGCTGCTTCGCGCCACAGAGGGTGGGCGAAAAAGATTTCGTAAGCAAAACAAGCGGCGATCGAACCGATAAGCGTCACGACAAACGCTTCCACAAGGCGAAACCCGCGGCCTTGCAGTGCGAGCACAATCAAAACGTCGAAAGCGGTGATGAGCACGCCCGTCAGAAGTGGGAGCCCGAAGAGAAGTTTCAGCGCGACGGCGGAGCCCAGAACCTCCGCGAGATCGCACGCTGCGATAGCGATTTCGCATACTACCCAGAGAAACAGCCCAGTGCGGCGTGAATAATGTTCGCGGCACGCTTGAGCCAGGTCACGCCCCGTAGCAATTCCGAGCTTTGCAGAGAGCGCCTGCAAGAACATCGCCATCAAGTTGGTGAGGAGGATGACGCTCAGAAGCGTGTAGCCAAATTTCGAGCCTCCGCCGATGTCCGTTGCCCAGTTGCCGGGGTCCATGTAACCGACGGCGACCAGATAACCAGGGCCGGCAAACGCCAGGATTTTTCGGAACCAGGAAGCGCCAGCGGAGAAAGGGATGGTGCGATGCGATTCCGGCAACGACGGCAGGACGGCCCTGGCGGACGTCTCCGCGGTCTCGTAGAAGCCAGCGGAAGCTCCACCGGTGACCGGCGGGTCAGTTTCGAATTGTGGGGGGCCCGTGCGCGCCATGTCTTAGTTAACTATGCTAAATAACATTCCTAAACTACACTTAATAACCTTTGCTTGTCAATGGGACTTTTTGTCCTACTCGCTAACGAGACTGGCAACGCAAGCAGCCCGGGCCGCAGGTCATGCGAATCACGAGTGCTTGTGATAAGTTCAAAACAGCGGTCCCGGAGCCAAACGAAATGGATCAACAGCAGCCAGTACAGGGTCAGGTGCAGATCAAAGCCGACGAAAAAGAGTTACAAGGGCAATACAGCAACCTGGTGATGATTCACCACAATCTCGAAGAGTTCACCATGAACTTTATCTATATTTTCCCGAATGGCACGCAAGGAAAACTGCTGAACAGTATGATCGTCAGCCCGGGACACGCGAAGCGTATCTGGCGCGCGCTGGGAGAGAATCTGGCGCGCTACGAAGCGCAATTTGGCACCATCAAAGAATCGCCGGAAGGAAGCACGCCGGCGCCAAACGTCGGCTTCGTGCAGTAGAAGCCGATTTGTTCGCCTCAAGCATGCGGCAGAGAGGTTGCAGTTGTGCCCAGCCTCATGCGCCTGCTAGAATTCTTAGGTTGTTCTTCGATTTGGGCCTGTAGCTCAGGTGGCTAGAGCGCGCCCCTGATAAGGGCGAGGTCGGTGGTTCAAGTCCACCCAGGCCCACCATTTGTTTCAGTAGGTTATGGGGTGTTCTCCCACAAATCTCAACCCACAGGCCAACCCACACCTCACTGCACCATTTGCGTACCCACTCCTAACGCCGTCAGATATTCCCCCTGCGCCGCCAGTGTTTCATCGCAGTCCTCCTGCGTGTACAGATCGAGCGTCGTCTGAATCTTTGCGTGACGCAGAATGCCCTGCACAGTTTTCGGTTCGACTTTCGCCTTGTTCACTAGCCAGTTGCTTAGGCTGTGACGCAGGTTGTGAAGCCCGAACCGTTGGCCATCCTCGATAGGCACTCCCGCCTTCTTTGCCGCCGGTCGCAGATGATCGGCGACGAAAACAGACGCGGAGAGGGGAACACGGCCGCGCGCTTTCAAGGAAGGGAACACGAAGTCCCCGTCCTTCGCATAGGGGCTTTGTCCACGCCATGCGCGCAGATGGGCAGCCAGAATCGGATGCAGCGGAACGTATCCGTCCGACGCCTCCGTTTTGGTCTCGCCATCCTTGCCTTTTGCCCAGCGTTTTGAAATCCGAATCCTTCCCTCGTTCCACAGCACGTCCGACCAGCGCACCGCTAGGATCTCCGAAGCGCGGAGCGCCGTAGCGGCGCAGGTGAGCACCAGCGTGAAGTGAAGAGGCGAAGGAAGGGCCTTCAGGATCGCAAGCGTTTGCGCTGGCGCGATGACGATGGCCTTGTAGGCGGTCTTCGAGCGCGTCTCGACGTGCTGCGCTGGATTTTTCGCGACATGCTCATGCAGGATGCCGACCTTGTAGATGCGGCTCATGACGCCCCGCATCTTCGCAATCGTCGTCCAGGCAAGACCGCTGTTCTCGTGAAGCGACTTCAGCCAGCGCTGAATATCGAGCGGCTTGATGTCTTCCGCGATTTCGTTTCCGAAACGCGGGACGAGATAGGCACGCACGATATGCTCAACGTGACTGATGGTGTTCGCCGATTTCGGGCGCACGGAATCCGCCCCGAAATCGGCCTTGAGATAATGCTCCGCAAGAAAATCAAAATGGATGCGGCCGGGCACGGGGCTGTCGTTAATCCTGACGGGCAAACCAAGCCGGTCCGCCTCGCACCGTGCGTCCTTATCCTTCGGAAATTCCCGGACAAGTCCGATGGGCATGACGTTCTCGACCCTTCTGCCGTCTGAATTCGTAACCCGATACCGTAGCACCCAGGTTTCTCCTCCCCTGCGTTTTACTTTCTTGAGTGATCCTCGCTGATAGGACATAGCTCCTCTTTTCAGCGGGGACTGCCAGATCTGATCGTACACGGTTTTGGTGGTTTTGGAATCGAAGTCTCATTCCGTACAACGGAAGCGGCGAGTTCCGAGAGTCGAAACACCCAGATTTTGCGTTTGCCCCCTGTACCGAGCGCATAGGCTCCGGCGATACCTCTGCGGGCGAGCTCCAGCAGATAGCGACGTTTGACGCAGAGAAACTGAGCCGCCTCGTCGGCCGAGGCAAACGGCTCCGGGATCACGGGCACTTGCCTCGACACTTTGGCCGTGATAACCGTTGCAGGAGCGGAGAAAGTTTCGTCACTATCTCCTCTTTCTCCTGTTGTGGCCGCTTCCTGCGGCATTGCAATGACTGACTTGTCCGGCTCGCTTGCATGGGATGCCCATACTGGAGTTGGCTGTCGATGTTGCAAACCTCTCGGGAGAGCCTCGGACATCGAGGGCAACGAATCCACGGTAAGGTGCGAGGCATGCCGTCTTGACGACGCTGTGTTCTCGCGCACACCGAATTGGGTTGAGCGATGATTCATGTTTTTTTAAGCGGTCTTGGTAGTGCCCTCATTTTGAGATTGTTCATGGTTGTGGTTGTTAGTGTCTTGGCCTAGCCAGCGTTTGAACTCGGCGTCCTTACGGAATAGGAGCTTAAGCGCCTCGGCGACGACGTAGGAAGCGTTTGCGTCGATGAACTCAGCGTATCTGTCCAAGTTGTGTCTGACTTCATCGTCTAGCCGG
>Ga0209058_1000165_pt1 | contig 51145 bp, 50 predicted proteins | sample GraSoiAngelo_147_FD_185904 | JGI IMG/M metagenome (GOLD analysis project Ga0209058, IMG submission 185904) | Grasslands soil microbial communities from the Angelo Coastal Reserve, California, USA - 14_1009_05_40cm (SPAdes) (version 2) | ecosystem: Environmental > Terrestrial > Soil > Grasslands ... | reverse complement strand
CTGGCTTTAGAGATTCTGCGAAATGAAGCTCCAAGCCGGACCTCATGATCGAGGCCTCCGTCTCGATGTCTTTCTCGCGCAGCGTCTGGAAACCCTGACCCGGTCCCAAATCCAGTTCTTGAACCGCTCAGGCGGAATTCGCATCGACGGACGCCAAGATAAGGCTGGCTACCGTCTTCGAGGCGGGGAAACCATCGAACTGGATTTCCGGCCACTCGATCGGGTGCCAGTCTCCCCCCAGCAAATACCGCTCCAAATCTACTTCGAGGATCAAGATCTCGCCGTCATCGAGAAGCCTGCCGGAGTCGTTGTACACCCCGGGTCGGGCGTTCGTGATGGAACAATTGCCAATGCACTACTTTTTCACTTTAAGAATCTGTCGGATGTGGGTGGAGAGGGCCGGCCCGGGATCGTGCACCGGCTCGACAAGAAAACTTCGGGTCTTTTGATCGTGGCAAAAAATAATATTGCGCATGCGCGGCTCAGCGCGGCATTCCAGAACCGCGAAATTCAAAAAACTTATTTGGCGCTCGTCCACGGAAAACCGGCGCGTGATACGGCAGCAATCGAGTTGGCGGTGGGCCGGCATCCGACTCTTCGTACGAAGATGGCAGCGGGCCGGCCCCGGGGGCGTGCGGCGCATACCGAGTACAAAGTCCTGGAACATTATCGCGGTTTTGCCCTGCTGGAGCTGAAGATCAAGACAGGCCGTACACATCAGATTCGAGTCCATCTAAATGCCATCGGACATCCGGTTGTCGGCGATGATGTTTATGCGGAGCGCGCGTACAAGGAATTTGTGAAGAAATTCGGCCCGCTCGATCGGTATTTCTTGCACGCTGCCCATCTGCGCTTTCATCATCCGAGCACTAAAGAACCCATGGAATTTCACTCCCCCCTGCCTTCCCGATTGCAGAAATTGCTAGAGAGCATAGAATCATAAGATTGGCAGGCAGACGGGCGATCGCGGCGTATTCGCCGAGGAAAGTCCGAACTCCACAGGGCAGCGTGCCTCGTAATGCGAGGGCCCGTAAGGGACGGAAAGTGCCACAGAAAACATACCGCCGCTATCAACGGTAAGGGTGAAAAGGTGCGGTAAGAGCGCACCAGCGGTCCGGTAACGGATCGGCTTGGCAAACCCCACGTGGAGCAAGGCCAAATAGGGAAACGCGGCGCCTTCCGGCGCCAGTGACGGCCCGTCGTAGTTTCCGGGTAGGCTGCTCGAGCTTGTGGGAAACCTCAGGCCTAGATGAATGATCGCCACTCAGTCATCCCGTGTGGGGTACCGGCCGGCTTTGCCGGTGGGCCCCACGCTAAAGATGGCTGGGTACAGAATTCGGCTTACAGTCTGCCTGCCTTTTTCTGACGGCGGTCAGAGAGCGCTCAAAAATTGAGAATTGAAAATTGATAATCGGCCTCGGAAATCTCATTAGCATTAATCAATTCTCATTTTGAGAAGTTCGCTTCAGTTACAATTCCTCACTAATAAGGCAATTCAGGTGCTGTAATCTCGTGGAGGTTGCGCGATGGCCGTGTATGTCGTTACGGGGGGTGGGGGGTTCATTGGGTCGCATATTGTTGAAGAACTGCTTCGCCGTAATGAAACCGTCAGGGTGATCGATAACTTCTCGACCGGCAAGTGGGAAAACGTCGAACCGTTCGAGGCCGGTGCCGAGATCATTGAGGCCGACATCGCTGAGGGGAAGAACCTCCCTGGATTTCTCAAGGGAGCGGACTACGTCATCCATCAGGCAGCAATACCATCTGTTCCAAAATCCATCCTCGATCCGGTCAAATCGCATCATGCCAACGTCAACGCCACGCTGCAATTACTGAACGCGAGCCGCGAGGCTAATGTGAAACGCGTTGTTTACGCCTCATCCTCTTCGGTATATGGCGATAGTCCGACGTTGCCCAAGCACGAAGGCATGATGCCGAATCCATTATCGCCATACGGCGCGCAGAAACTTTTCGCCGAAATTTATTGCCAGGTGTTCAGTCGCGCGTATGGATTGGAGACTGTGTCGCTGCGTTATTTCAATGTCTTCGGTCCCAGACAGGATTCCACGTCGCAATATAGCGGCGTGCTCGCCCTTTTCATTGCAGCCGTGCTTCAAAATAAGCGTCCGACAATCTACGGTGATGGCCTCCAGTCGCGCGATTTCACATACGTCCAAAACGTCGTGGAAGCCAATCTTCAAGCGTGCACGGTACCCGTGGTAGCCGGGCAAGTCTTTAACGTGGCTTGCGGCGATCGGATCACCGTGAATTCGATGCTCCATCAGATCAATAAAATCACGGGTAAGGATATCGCGCCGATTTATGCGGATTCGCGTCCGGGCGACATCAAGCACTCGCAAGCGGATATTACGCGCGCGAGGGAACATCTCGGATATCAGCCGAAGGTCAGTTTCGAGGAAGGTCTTCGGAATACCATCGAGTGGTACCGGAAGAATCTCTCGTAAGAAGTATTCCGTTCTCTGCGAGGAAGGGGAATTGCTATTCATCCTTTCCGCGCAATAACGATTCGAGGAATTCCTTGAAGATCCGTTCTAACGGGCAATTTTTCCCAACGTGCATCAAACAATCCCAAAACCCGCTCATCCATGCCGATGCCGATTTCCATGACCAGGTAACTACCCGGAAATAGAAGTCGCTGAGCCTCGGCGACTAAACGCCGATACAGCTCCAGTTCGTCATCCGGCGAAAACAGTGCGAGGTGCGGCTCGTATTCCCGGACTTCGCGTTGCAGCCAATGCATTTCACCGCGTCGTACATACGGCGGGTTGCTGACAATGAATTCGAATTCACCCTCCACGGCATCCATCACGTCCATACACACAAAAGCCACCGATGCTTCCAGCCGAGAGGCGTTCTTGCGCGCGACCTGGAGCGCTCGTTCGGAAATATCACTCCCGAAAACTTCGGCTTCGGCAATTTCCAGCGCGAGTGTCACTGCAATACATCCTGATCCTGTGCCCACATCCAAAATCCGCGGACGAAAGTTCTGGCCGGCTGCGTCCTGGATCTCAAGAACGGCTTCGACGATGTGCTCGGTTTCTGGCCGGGGGATCAAAACATCGGGTGTGACTCGGAAGTAGCGTCCATAGAACTCCTGCCCGCCGACAATGTATTGAAGCGGAACGCCATTAATTCTGTCATACAGAGCTTCTTCGAGCGCTTGATTTTCTTCATCCCGCATCACGCGATCATCGTGCGCGTAGAGATATTCCCGCTCGACGGAGAGGCAATGAGCCAGTAGTAGTTCGGCAGCGCGGCGGCTATTCGAAACATGGTGTAGTTCAAGCCGCTCCGCCGCCGATCGAAGCGCTTCACGAATGGTCACGCCGCGGCGGGATCTTCGGGAGGATTTTTCATGCGCTCTGCCTGATAGTGTGCGGTGAGGGCATCGATGATTTCGGGTATGGCGCCGTCGATGATGGAATCCAGCCGGTGGAGCGTCAGCGCGATGCGATGATCGGTCACTCGGTTTTGGGGATAGTTATACGTGCGGATTTTCTCGCTGCGTTCGCCCGTGCCGACCATCGATCGGCGTTCATCGGCGACGGCTTTTTGCTGCTTCTCCATTTCGATCTCGTACAAGCGGGAGCGGAGAACCCGGAGCGCCTTGGCTTTGTTTTTGATTTGTGATTTTTCGTCCTGGCATGACACCACCAGTCCGGTCGGAATATGCGTAATACGAACCGCAGAATACGTCGTGTTCACCGATTGGCCTCCCGGTCCGGACGAACAGAACGTATCGATGCGAAGGTCCTTGTCGTGGATGTCGACTTCCACTTCCTGCGCTTCGGGCAAAACCGCAACAGTAATGGTAGAGGTATGAATTCGACCGCTCGCTTCCGTAGCAGGCACTCGCTGCACGCGATGAACGCCGCTTTCGAACTTGAGCTTGCTGTAGGCGCCGCGGCCTTCGATCAGCGCGATAATTTCCTTGAAACCACCAATACCTGTCGGATTGGAAGAAAGAATTTCGACACGCCAGCGTTGGGATTCGGCGTATCGTGAATACATTCTGAACACATCCGCCACGAAAAGGGCGGCTTCGTCTCCGCCCGTGCCCGCGCGAATTTCCAGAATGACATTTCGTTCGTCGTTGGGGTCTTTCGGCACGAGCAAAAGCTTGAGATCGGCCTCGCATCGCGAAAGCCGATCTTCCAGAGCGGCGAGTTCCTCATGAGCCATCGACTTCAAATCCGGATCGCTTTCCTCCCGAACCATGACTTCGGTCTCGCCTATACCGCGCTCCAGATCGCTATATTCCCGAAACTTGGCGACGATTTCGCCAAGCTCGCTGTGTGCCCGCGCGGTTTTTTGATATTTCTTCGTGTCGGAGACGATTTCGGGGCTAGCCAGTTGCCGATTGAGTTCTTCGTAACGAGCTTCGGTCGTGCGAAGTCTCTCGATGAGGACGTCCGACAGAGCCACTGTTACACCGTCAATGCTTCTTCGAGCGCGCGAATAGCAATTTCGAGCTGCGTCTCGTCAGGCTCCTTTGTCGTGATCTTTTGAAGCAGCAGACCGGGAAACGTGACTAAGCGGAGCAGGCTCTTCGGATGCTTTGCGGAGTAGCGGATGATCTCGTATGAGATTCCCGCAATGAGGGGAAGCAGTGCGATGCGCGACAGGAACTTCCCGGCAAACGAGTCGAAATGCACTATGGAGAAGACCAGGATGCTCACGATCATCACCACGAGCAGAAAACTGGTCCCGCAACGCGGATGGAGCGTCGAAAATTTCTTTGCGTTCTCGACTTTTAAATCTTCGCGAGCTTCGAAATTGTAGACCGTCTTATGTTCTGCACCGTGGTATTCAAAAACGCGATTCATGTCTTTCATCCATGACACCATGTACAGGAACCCGACGAAAACCAGGACACGGAAAATTCCGTCGATGCCGTTGAACAGAATCGAACTTTGGAAGCCGATCTCGCTCTGGAGTACACGCGTGATGAACAGGGGCAGGGCTACGAACAGCAGGACATTGATGCCAAGCGCCAGGACAAGATTGCCCGCGATTAGCCACGAGGAAACCTGGCCGGGATCTTTTTGTGCCTCCTTCGTCTCGACCTGCTTCTTTACATCCTCTGCTCGAAGAGCTTCTTCGGCCGAAAAGCGAAGAGCTCGGATGCCGAGCACGAGTGCCTGTCCGAGGACGCCAACGCCTCGAACAAGCGGCAACTTGAAAAATTTGAATTTTTCGCCAAGGCTGAGCAGCGCATCCTTCAGGATCCGGATGGTGCCGTCCGGCCGGCGGACAGCGACCGAGTAGCCTTTCGGAGAGCGCATCATCACGCCCTCGATGACGGCCTGGCCTCCGACCAAAATTTCGTCATCACTGGAGCTGAGCCCCCATGACATCGCGGTGAACATCAGGTGTTTTATATATTTCACGATCAATTCGATATGCCTCAAGAAGTCTTTTTGTATTTTCTCTGGAATCGTTCCACGCGGCCGGCGGTATCGACAAGCTTTTGTTTGCCGGTGAAGAAGGGATGACACTTCGAACAGATTTCCAGGTGAATCTCCGCCTTTGTTGAGCGCGTCTTAAACGTTTCGCCGCAGGCGCACCGGACGATCGCCTCAACATAGTTCGGATGAATATTTGCCTTCATCAAGCCTCCAAAGAAGTACTTATTATACCTTGGACGCCGGTAATTTTGGCCAAAGATGCACGGAGTGTGGCGATTCCCCTCCTCGCAGAGCAGGGGAGGCTGCGCCATCAAAAGCATGCCGCGAAGCCACCGAAGCGGCGCAACCGGGGTGGTCAGACCGGCGTTAACGTTTCGCCGAACTGACCACCCCCGCGCTTCGCGCCTCCCCTCCTCTGCGCGGAGGGGAATGCGCTCCACCCATATGTCACCGTAAACCCCCCGCTACAGTTCCAGTTTGCTTTCGCCTATGCCATTGACTATAGTACTTCCGTTCATCAAAGCCGTGTCTAAGGACAGCGTGTGTTCTCCGACATCCCTCGGGTGTGCTCTCGATACCTCGCCGCCAGGTCCCGGTCCACGCGGTTGCAATGGATCAGAAAATTAGTTACCGTACCAAGCTTGCAATTAGTCCCAGGAGGAAACAATTACAATGGTTAATGAACCCGGAAAATTGGCCGGGGCACAGCGCGCCCGCGAAAAGGAGAGGGGCGCCGGTCATTTTGCAGTTCCGCAACGAGAGGAGGAAGAGAACTACGAAAAGCTTCTAGACCAGTATGGTGCCCGAAAATTCGCCGAAGGCGAAGTGATGAAGGGTATGGTTCTGAAGATAACGGATACCGATGTGATCGTCGACATTGGCTATAAATCCGAAGGAGTCATTCCGGTAGCTCAATTCATCGATCCCAACGGCCGGCTCACTATAAAAGTCGGCGATATCATCGATGTGCTCCTCGAAGATACCGAAGATATGGAAGGGCACATCGTACTCTCGAAAGAAAAAGCGGAAAAGGTGAGAGTGTGGGAAGAAGTCGAAAGGGCGTACAACGAAAACAGGGTCATTCGCGGCCGCGTCGTGGAGCGCATCAAGGGAGGATTATCCGTCGACATCGGTGTTCGTGCCTTCCTTCCGGGTTCGCAGATTGATGTCCGGCCCGTCAAGAATCTCGACGCCTTCAGGGGCAAAGAGATTGAATGCCGCGTGATTAAAGTGAACCGCAAGCGCGGCAATATCGTTCTCTCACGAAAATTGGTATTGGAGAACGAACAGGCGCGGAAAAAAGCCTTTACGTTGGAAGTTCTCAGGGAGGATGCCGAAGTTCGCGGCATCGTAAAGAACATTACGGATTACGGCGTATTCGTCGATCTGGGCGGCATCGATGGGTTGCTGCATGTCACAGACCTGTCCTGGGGCCGCGTGAACCATCCCTCTGAAATGTTCAATGTCGGTGATGAAATCACCGTGAAAATCCTGAAGTACGATCGCGAAAAGGAACGCGTATCCTTGGGCTACAAACAACTCACGCCGGATCCCTGGACGTTAGTGCGCCAGGTTTATCCCGTCGGCGCCCGAGTTACCGGAAAAGTTGTGAATCTGACCGACTATGGGGCTTTCGTGGAATTGGAACCAGGCGTTGAAGGCCTGATTCACGTTTCGGAAATGTCGTGGAGCAAGCGTGTCAAGCATCCTTCCAAGGTGCTTCAGAGCGGACAAGATGTCGAAGCCATCATCCTGGACGTCGACCTCCAGAATCGCCGGATTTCTCTGGGACTTAAACAAACCGAGCCCGACCCATGGAGCACCTTGGCGGAGCGTTACGCGATCGGGTCTGTGATCAGCGGGCGAGTTCGGAATCTCACCGACTTTGGCGCCTTCATTGAAGTCGAAGAGGGAATCGATGGGCTTGTCCACGTTTCCGACATTTCTCCGCGGCGAATCAAGCATCCTTCTGAGGTATTGAAGAAGGGAGAACGCGTCGAAGCAGTGATCCTGAATATCGATAGCGACAATCATCGGCTGTCGCTTGGCATAAAGCAGTTGCAGCCGGATGTGTGGGAACAATTCTTCTCGAATCATGTTGTCGGCGACCTGGTTCGCGGCCGCGTCGTTCGCCACGCTCCGTTTGGGATTTTCGTCGAGTTGGATGAGGGCCTGGAAGGCCTCTGTCACGTATCTGAACTCGAGGAAGCCGACCGTCAAAATGTGGAGCATCGCTTCAGACTAGGTGAGGAAGCCGAGTTCAAGATCATCAAGATGAGCCCGAATGAACGTAAAATCGGGCTGAGTCACAAAGCGGTAGCCGAAGAGGTGGAGCGGCGGGAATACAATTCCTATCGCGATGGCGCCGACGGCAGCGCGACTCTGGCAGATTTGTTCCACGCAAAAGATAACAGCTAAAACCCGTTCAAAATGCGAAATCGCGTATCCTTATGGCTCCTCCTTGGTGGAGGCGCCTTCGTGCTTTTGGCAATCGCTTTAGTCGCGGTCATGTTGACGTTCAGCGCGGACGATGCGGCGGATCTCGCGTTTTCCGACAGGATTCAGGTCGTCGATGTGGATGGCGAGTTGGTGGAATCGCGCGCGATCCTGGATCAATTGAAACGGTATGAAGACTCCAATTCGGTGAAAGCGATTCTGCTGAATATCGATTCACCCGGAGGTGGCGTCGCCGTCTCCCAGGAGATCTATACCGAGATCAGGCGGCTTCGGGACAAAAAAGACAAAATCGTTGTCGCTTATCTCTCGTCGACGGGTGCGTCGGGCGCTTATTATGTCGCTTGCGCGGCCAACAAAATTGTTGCTAATCCCGGAACGATTGTCGGCAGCATTGGAGTAATTGCAGAATGGGTCAACTTCGCCGATTTGATGGAATGGGCGAAGCTGAAAGATGTGGTCTTCAAGACCGGTGAATTCAAGGATACGGGTTCACCGTCACGAGCCCTGACGGAAAACGAGAAGAAGTATTTTCAGGGTTTGATCGATGATATGTACGTACAATTTCTCGAAGCTGTCGCTTCCGGCAGGAAGTTGGATTTACAGGAAGTGCGTTCTCTTGCGGATGGTCGTGTGTTCACCGGAAGGGATGCGAAGGGGCGGAAATTAGTCGACGAGATCGGCAATTTCCAGGACGCCGTGGATCTCACAGCCAAGCTCGCTGGGATTTCCGGTAAGCCTCGTCTCATTCGCCTGAGCCGCCGGCGCGTAACCTTGTTGGATGTGTTGACAACGGACCTTTCGCGATTTGTGCCGTTTAATGGACAAAGCATGAAGTCGCAGATCAAATTTCAATATATTTGGAAATAGCGGGGGACCTTGAAATTCGGGGACAGACACCTGAATCACCCAGATTGAACAACAGCTTTGAAGGAATTTTGGGTGATTCAGGTGTCTGTCCCCATGGAGAGAATCATGACCAAAGCAGACCTGGTGGAAGAAGTTTCCCGGGTTACCGAGCTCACTCGAAAGGATTCAGAGGTCATTGTCGACACTTTGTTCGAAAGCGTGATCAAGGCATTAAAGAACGGCGACAAACTTGAAGTACGCGGCTTCGGCAGTTTTCGCGTACGGCAGCGCAACGCGCGTGTCGGGCGCAACCCCAAAACGGGAGAAAAAGTGGAAGTACCTGCAAAGCGCGTTCCTTATTTCAAACCAAGCAAGGAATTGAAGGATCTCATCAACGACGGTACGGCCGCGCCCCCGCCGTCTCCGCCGCCGTCGTCCGGCCCCGTAGGCCCGACTACTCCATAATATGGACTTCATCTGGAGTCCCTGGCGCTACGATTATCTGGCGTCCACGGGCAAGAAACCACCTTCGTGTGTCTTCTGTATCGGAGACGATCGAAGCCGCGACGCGGACAAGCTCATCGTCTTTCGCGGCATTCACAATTTCATCATCCTGAACCTGTTTCCATACACGTCGGGTCATACAATGGTCGCGCCATATCAGCATCTCGAGACGGTTACCGATGCCAAACCGGAGCAATTATCCGAGATGATGGGACTTTCCCAACACGTCATCCGGGCACTCCAAAAACTCTACAGCCCGAACGGTTTCAACATCGGGATGAATCTCGGGCAGGCCGCGGGAGCCGGAATTCGCGAGCACTTCCACCTGCACGTGGTGCCCCGATGGATCGGCGATTCCAATTTCGTGAATATCACGGGTGAGACGCGCGTTCTGCCCGAGGAATTACATAGGACATATGAACGGATGAAGGGGGCGTTGTAGCACGAAATTTTGAAATTGGACGAAGCGAAATCTCAAATCCGAAATCCGAAATTGCAAATTGGACCGGTCCAATCTGAGATTTCGAAATTTCGGATTTGAGATTTCCCTTGGTCCGATTTCAAAGTTTCCTATCTAATTTCCTTGACCATCAGGTACGCGTCGTTGCCGTTCGCATAATACTTCCGAAGCGTGCGTACCACGGTGAAACCGTGCTTGTTATAAAATCGTACGGCGCTCCGATTCTTCATATCCACCTGCAGGTCATACACTTCGACGCCGTAGTCGCGAAGAATCTCTTCGGCGCGTGTCAATAGCAGCGTCCCGTATCCACTACGCCGGTGATCTTCGCGAACGTCCAGAGTAATGAGCGTCCCCGTTCGCCGATTCCGGTGCACTTCCATGATCAGGAATGCGATGATCTCGCCCGCGTGCTCGGCAACGAGCGTCTCGGCGCCGTCACGATTCATGAAGTAGGCGAGCTCGTTCGCATTGTAAGCAACGCCGCCGGGAAAACTTGCTTCGTCGATTTCAAGCAATGTTTCAAAGTCTTCGCGGGCGGCGTGCCGGATTAGCGCTTTCGTCATTGAACAAACAGGGTTATTGTCATTATCATAACAGGCAATGCCGCGGTGTCTCCACATCTTCGACTCCGGTTTCCAGTGTATTGGCGAAGCGCTGGACCCGACCGATTTTTGTGAAGCCCACCAAAAGGTTGTTGCGTTCGAGCCCGACGGTTTGGTGGATTCCATCTGGCGAAAGACGTTTCTCCGGTTCGTCGCCCTTGTTCTGCTGCTGATGTTTTTGATCCCGCTGTTTTACACGTTGAGAGATTTATACTTTGGTCCGCCGGTGAAAGCGCAAGAGGTCTGGTGAAGGGCATTGATATCGGCAATCGTCCTCGCTGCTGGTAAGTCCGAAAGGATGGGCCGGCCGAAGGCGCTCTTGCCCATTCAAGGCCGTACTTTTCTCGAGAACATTCTCGATGCCGTCTCCCGCACGTCCATCGAAGACACGATTGTTGTGCTGGGCCATCATCGCGACCAGATTGAGCGAAGCGTGTCGTGGCCTTCGGTCGTTTTCAATCCGGACTACGAACAAGGAATGATTACTTCATTTCAGGCGGGCATCCGAAAGCTCTCCTGGGACACGACGGGCGCCTTTCTGTTTCTTGTCGATCATCCATTGGTGGAGCCTGCCACAATCGAGTCGATGATCATGAATCTGGCACCGAATCGTATTGTTCTTCCCACTTTCGAAGGGCGGCGCGGACATCCCGTCTTATTTTCGTCGGAAGCATTGGAAGAAATTCTTGCTTTGGGGCCGTCCGAGGGAGCTAATATCGTCGTCCGCAAGAATCCGGACCGGGTTATTGAAGTGCCGGTAAACGCACCCGGAATACTCGTGGACATCGATACTCCTGAGCAGTTTGAGCGATTGCGCAAGGACTATCGATGAAATCCCTTTCTGGTTTGGTGATCCTCATGACGGCAACAGTGATGCTCGGCTCTCAACATGGTGACCGTCCGGCTCCGAATTCCGGCGGAACTCGATCTCCGGTGCTGGCAATGAACGGCATGGTCGCCACAAGTCAACCGTTGGCTTCTGCAGCAGCCCTGCGCGTTTTGGAAGACGGTGGAAATGCGGTAGACGCAGCTATCACGGCAGCCGCCGTTCTGAATGTGGTCGAGCCCGTGATGACGGGCATCGGTGGCGATATGTTCGCTCTCATTTATACGCAGCAGGACAAAAAGCCCGTCGGTTTGAATGGAAGCGGTTGGGCTGGATCCAAGGCCACTGTTGATTTTTTCCGAAGCCGGAATCTCAATGACATACCTGGAACCGGGATGTATTCGGTATCTGTGCCTGGAGCTGTTGCGGGCTGGTACAAGCTGCACCAAAGATATGGAAAGCTTCCGATCAGCCGGCTTCTAGCGCCGGCCATCGAATATGCCGAAAAGGGTTTCCCTGTATCCGAGATTATCGCGGGTCAGTGGCAAGGCACCGAAGAAAAACTGCGCCAGACTCCGGGTGCTGCACGCGTCTTGCTGGTCAATGGCCGAGCCCCGCACCATGGCGAGATCTTCAAAATGCCCGAGCTCGCGCGAAGTCTGAGAGCGATTGCCCAACAGGGTTGCGATGCATTCTATAAGGGAGAAATTGCGCGAAAGATCGTTGAGTTCTCGGATAAGAACGATGGAATGCTGACGCTTTCGGATTTTGCAGAATTCGATGCCCAATGGGTCGAGCCTGTCGCGACAAACTATCGAGGCTACGATGTTTACGAGCTCGGTCCGCAGACTCAGGGTATGACTGTTCTAGAGATGCTCAACATCCTGGAAGGCTATGATCTGAAGAGCCTGGGTCACAACTCGCCTGAATATGTTCACCTTATGGTCGAGGCCAAAAAGCTCGCGTATGCGGACCGTGATGCCTACATCGCGGACCCCGACAAAGCGCGTGTGCCGGTTTCGCGGCTGATCTCGAAAGAGTACGCGGCCGAACGGCGAAAACTCATCGATAGGGATCGAGCCATGCCCTCGGCTCGACCCGGTCTTCCGGAGAACGGCGATACGGTCTATCTGACGGTCGTCGACAAAGACCGGAACGCCGTTTCTTTTATCAACAGTTTGTTTGGTTACTTCGGTTCCGGCCTTGTGGCGGGGGATACCGGCATTGTCCTTCAGAATCGCGGTGCGCTGTTCCGCCTCGAACCAAGGCATCCCAACGTGATCGCTCCGCACAAGCGGCCGTTCCACACGCTGATTCCTGCTATGGTCGTGAAGGATGGAAAGCCGTTCTTCTCGTTCGGTGTAATGGGTGGTGATATGCAGCCGCAGGGTCACGTGCAGGCGCTCGTCAATCTGATCGATTTCGGGATGGACGTTCAACAGGCCGGCGAATCACCGCGATTCCGGCACACGGGCGGATCGGTACTCTTGGAATCCGCCTTCGACGGCTTCCTCCGATCGGCTCTCGGCCGTAAGGGGCATCACGTTGCGGGCGCCATTGATGCGTGGGGCGGCTATCAAGGTATCGTGATCGATCCTCGGAGCGGTGTTCTGATGGGAGGGTCGGACCCGCGAAAGGATGGCCTCGCTATCGGTTGGTAGAATTCGCTAATATTGAACGTTCATTGTGTCATCGCTTCATAACTAGGGAGGATCTGACTTCATGGCATCTGGTGCGAAACTTAGCAAGACTGCGCGGGCCAGCCTCGGCAAGGACAAGGACGCTAGTCAAAGCGGAAAGCCTTGCCCCCAATGTACAACACCGATGGTCGCCACACGCGTGATCAAGTCCGCGGGCCAGCCAGGCGGCATGTATTGGGTGTGCCCAAAAGACGACTTTCGAATGAAGACTTAAATGGCGACGCCCCCCAGTATCAAACGGCTTGTCCTTCTGAGTTGGATTCTCGTAGCGGTCTTCTACTTTTATCTTTCTTACGATTACGTCCGGGTCTCAATGAATGACCGGAAATTTGCCGATTACGTTCAGTTTGTGGCGCAGATTGCCGGAACCCAAAATCGGCCGGCCAAGGAAGTCCGCGCTCTTATCCTCATCAAGGCGCAAGAATTGTTGCTTCCCATTCGCGAAGAACAAATCGGAATAAACGGAAGTGGAGAAAATCTCCGTATTAGTGTGGATTACGACGTCGATATTGAACTCCCCCTCATTCAACGCCAGATTTACCGGAAAAAATTCGAGCACCGGGTGAAGTGGGAACCCGGGATAACGTTCTAAAAAATCTAAATATTGAAATTGGACGAAGCAAAATCTCCAATCCGAAATTTCGAGATCTCAGATTGGACCGGTCCAATTTGCAATTTCGGATTTCGGATTTGCGATTTCGCATCGTCCAATTTCGATATTTTTTATCTTTCTCCCAGCGTTGTCAGTGTGTCCTTGAATGTCCGGTACAACTGCTCAAATTCCGCCAGTCCCTTCTTCAGAATCGCTGCGAGGTTGGGCAGATCGGCGGGGTTCAAAGTCAAATGTACGCTTTGGGCAAAGGCCTGCATCGCATCCAGCGTCTTGAATGACGGGCCGACCAGGCAGACAAACGAATAGCGGCGCTGCGCCATGGGAAGCGCGGCGAGATAGTTCAGGATGGAGTTGGATCGCACCAAGCTGCCCGCGAAGTTTTCATGCACAACGATGCAATCGTAGTCTGTGTATCGCAGGCGCTCGATGGCCATTTCGGAAGTCTCGGCGACGTGGAATTTGAATCCCAGCTCGTGAAGAGTCGCTGTGACGACCTCGGTCGTGTTAGCGTCGGCGCATATCAGAGACGTTTTGTCGCCCAGCTCAAAAAAATCGGCTTTTTCCGAAGAGCTCATATTTTCTTTCCGTATTCCATATCGAGCGCGAGACCGGTGAGCGTTGTCGTCGACTCGCCTCGAGTTTTTTTGATCCTGTCGATTCCGCGCGTGACCACGCCTTTATTTGTGCAGTAGAGCACAGCGCTTTCTTCCGTGATCAGTCCCTGCTCGAAGAGTTCCAAGACCGCCATATCGAAGGTCTTCCACCCAAATGAGCTTGCCGCTTCGATGATTTCATAGAAAGTCTTGCCCTCGGATTCGCCGTGTTCAATGGCGTCCTTGACGCGAAGACTGTTGCCCATGATTTCCAGGGCCGCCACGCGGCCGCCGCCGACTTTGGGGAGAAGGCGCTGTGATACGATCCATCGCACCGTTTCTGCCAACCGAATGCGGATTTGTTGTTCTTCAGCCTGATCGAACATCCCGACGATACGGTTGATGGTCTGACCTGCATTGATCGTATGCAGCGTACTCATGACGAGGTGACCGGTTTCGGCCGCCGACATGCCGATCTCGACTGTCTCGCGGTCGCGCATTTCACCGACCAGTACGACCTTGGGGGCCTGGCGCAGAGCCGCGCGGAGTCCCGCTGCAAAGGTGCTGAAGTCATTGCCCATTTCGCGCTGATTGAATGTGGCCGTTTTCTGCGGATGGACGAATTCGACCGGGTCCTCGAGTGTGACGATGTGGATGGACTTGGTTTCGTTCAACTCGTTGAGCAGTGCGGCAAGTGTGGTGGATTTACCAGTGCCGGTTGCGCCGGTGACGACCACGAGTCCAGTCTTTTCCCTCGCGATCGTATGGAAGACCGGAGGCAGATTGAGTTGATCGACGCTTGGAATCTCCGTTGAGAGTTTTCGCAGAATGGTCGTGTAGTGGCCGCGCTGAGCAAAGATGTTCACGCGGAAACGAGCTTTCTGTCCAAGCGAATAGGAACAGTCGCAAGATCCGCTCCTGATCAAATCTTCCGTCAGACGACGATTCCGATTGATGATGTTGAGCGCAAGAGTTTCGGTTTGAAATGGCGTCAACTTCTCGACGCTCGGCTCAATCGAGACGGCCACGAGCTCGCCCGAGGATTCGACTTGCAGCGGCTTATCCACCGTGATATTGAGGTCCGATACATTCTTGTTCGAATCCAGCATCGTTGCGAGAATGTAGTCGAGTTCTGCTTTAGTCATTGGTTACTCCCAGTCTTCGGGCGGATTCTTGAGCAGCGGCCGAAATTTATTCTTGTCAAGGCAGCGGTTGTAAGCATCTTCCGGGCTGATCAATTTTTTATTCAGCAAGTCCATGATGGCGTCGTCGAGCGTCTGCATCCCGTATTTCTTACCAACTTGCAGCATGCCTGGAATCTGAAATGTCTTCGCCTCCCGGATCAGGTTGGCAATGGCGGGAGTGACGACCAGAATCTCCAACGCACAGACCCGGCCTTTGACATCGATGCGTTTGAAAAGATTCTGCGCGACCACGCCCTTCAGAGCTTCCGAGAGTGTGTTTCGGATTTGGTTCTGCTGTGCCGCCGGAAATACGTCGATGACGCGGTCGATCGTTTTCGCCGCGCTTGGCGTGTGTAAGGTCCCAAACACGAGGTGACCTGTCGCCGCTGCCGTGAGCGCCAGCTCGATCGTCTCCAAGTCGCGCATTTCTCCCACCAGAATGATGTCGGGATCTTCGCGCAGTGCTCCCCGAAGCGCAGCGGCGAAGGATTTCGTATGCATTCCGACTTCCCGGTGATTGACAAGGCAGTGTTGGCTGGAGTGGACAAACTCGATTGGGTCTTCCACAGTGATAATGTGATCCCGGCGTGTTTTGTTGGCATGATCGACGATTGCAGCCAGAGTCGTTGACTTTCCGCTGCCGGTCGGTCCGGTAACCAGCACCAGGCCCTTATTTAACATTGCGAATTTTTTCAAAATTGGGGGAAGGCCGAGCTGCTCCGCCGTAAGTATTTTCGTCGGAATTTGCCGAAACACGGCGGCGACGCCATATTTCTGGTTGAAAAAGTTAGCGCGGTATCGTGCTTTGCCGGGGATTTCATAACCGAAGTCGACATCTCCGGTCTCTTCGAAGATTTTTACTTTGAATTCCGGCGCTATTTCATACAGCATGGACTTTAGCTCGTCGTTTTCAAGCGGTGGAAACTTCACGCGTTCCAGCTCGCCGCGGACTCGCAATATAGGTTGGGAGCCTGATGCCAAATGCAGGTCTGATGCGCCAACCTCATCCATTAGGTTGAAAAAAGCGTCAATCTTGGCCATATCTCGTTCGCGCCTCCAAGCGCCAGTGCCGGGCTATTATACTGGAGTGACAAATGAGCCAAGTTGCGATTGGAACCCCCGCTCCTCTCTTCGAGTTGAAAACCGCGGACGGGTGCTGCCACCGCCTCTCCGAGGCGCTCGAGCGCGGTACGGTCGTGCTGGTTTTCTATAAGGCATCGTGCCCGACGTGCCAATTTACGTTTCCCTTTATTCAGCAAATTTATTCGAAGATCGGATGTTCGGCAGGCTGGACCTTTTGGGGTATTTCTCAAGACGATCCCGAAGAGACCAGCGCCTTTGCGCGGCAGCACGGGATTACTTTTGACCTTCTGATCGACGAGTATCCCTATTCTGTATCGTCGGCATACGGCCTTCATAATGTTCCCGCTATATTTACGGTCCAAGGCGATGGAACCATCACATTAAGCGAGTTCGGTTTCTCGAAAAGTGCTCTCAACCGCATTGCGGGTTACTCCGTCTTCACTCCCAACGATGGCCTTCCCGCCACCCGTCCCGGCTGAACGTCGAAGAATTAAGGACTTCCCGGCGGGAATCTATAAAGTCTCTACACGATTTGCCGATTTGAGATGATGTAGGTGTCGCGCGCGGGCGGCCAGTATGAAAAACTCGATTTTCCTATTTACCGACATCGAGGGGAGCACGACGTTGTGGGAAAAGTTTCCCGAACGGATGCGCGGCGCACTCGCGCAGCACGACCTCGTAGTGCGGGGGATTATAGAGGGACGCAACGGCCGCGTTTTCAAGACAGTGGGCGATTCATTTTTCGCCGTATTCCCGGCGGCGGACGATGCAGTCGCAGCCGCAGCCGACGTACAGCACCGGCTTCTAGCGGAGCCCTGGACACAAGTCGGCGAGCCCTTGCGAGTCCGCATCGCCATTCACACGGGACCAGCAGAATCGCGCGACGGGGACTATTTTGGCCCGACGCTCAATCGCCTCGCCCGCATACTCGCATCCGCGCACGGAGGACAGATCGTTCTGTCGAAAGCGGTCGTCGATCTGCTCGGGTCTCGATTGCGAGCGACGGCGAAACTGATCGATCTCGGCGAGCATCGCCTGCGTGATCTTGTCCGCCCCGAGCAGATCTTCCAATACATTGAACGTGGCTTGTGTGAAGACTTCCCTCTGCTGCGGTCGCTAAGCGCTTTTGCTCACAACCTGCCGGGGCAATTGACCAGCTTTATCGGGCGCGAGACAGAGGTGGCTGAGATCAAGCAGCTGATTTCTCGCACACGTTTGCTTACGCTCACGGGCTCCGGCGGCAACGGAAAAACCCGTCTGGCACTCCAAACAGCCGCCGAGATGGTGGATCATTTCGCCAACGGCGTGTGGTTTGTCGACATGGCTGCCGTCCTGGATTCAACGCTCATCGCGACGACCGTGGCCGCGACTCTGCGCCTGCGAGAACAGCCGGGCCACACCATGCTGGAAACACTAGTGGCGTTTTTGAAAGGCAAACGCCTGCTGCTCATTTTCGATAATTGCGAGCAAATCGTGAGCGCGTGCGCTGTGCTGGCAGAGAAGCTTTTGAAGGCGTGTCCGGAGCTTCATATTCTCGCAACAAGCCGTGAAGCTCTTGCTGTTGCCGGTGAAACGACCTGGCGCGTCCCCTCGCTCCCAGTGCCGCCGGCCCAACCTTTGGATTCCTTCGAGAAACTGGCCGAAAACCCATCTGTCCGGCTGTTCGTGGATCGCTCCACATCCGTCGTTCCAGATTTTCAATTGACCGCAGGAAATGCGCCAGCCGTCGCAAAAATTTGCCGGAGGCTCGACGGTATTCCGCTGGCCATTGAGCTTGCCGCGGCACGGGTGAAGATGATTTCGCCTGAAGAAATTGCGCTTCGTTTGAATGATCGGTTCCGATTGCTGACCGGCGGAAGCCGAACGGCTTTGCCGCGCCACCAAACACTGCGTGCGGCCATCGATTGGAGCTATCACCTGCTTGGCGGAATCGAAGGCGTTCTGTTCCGGCGGCTTTCCTTGTTTTATGGCAGCTTTTCGCTCGAAGCGGCTGAATCGGTATGCGGAGGTCCGGATCTGGATTCCCTGGATGTTTTGGATTCGGTGTCCAGACTGGTCGATAAGTCACTGCTCATTCTTGAACAAAGCGAAGGAACCCCACGCTACCGCATGCTGGAAACAATTCGCGAGTACGCCTTTGAACGCCTTCGGGATTCGGGCGAGGTGACCGCTGTGCAGACGCGGTTCCTGAATTTCTTTTTGAAACTCGGCCAAACCGCAGACGAAGAGCTTTCGGGTCCCGCACAGGGCGAATGGCTCGGTCGCCTCGATGCCGAGCAGGAAAACTTTCGCACGGCACTGACATGGAATGTGGAGGAAAGCGAGTTTCGAACAGCGCAACTGCAACTCGCATTGGCGTTGTCCCGCTTCTGGCTAGTGCGGGGCAACTGGGAAGAAGGATTGACTTGTCTGTTGCGCGTTATTTCTCCCGATTGTGTCCTCCAGTTTGCCTCCGACCGTTCACGGGCGCTGAACAGTTGTGGCAATTTCGCGTGCCAACTGGGACGATATGACGAAGCCACGCGGCATTACGAGGGAAGTCTCCCCATACGGAGGAAACTCCGCGACCAGCGCGGCATCGCTGCAACTCTGAACAACCTGGGAAACGTTTATCTGCATCAAGGGGATTACGAAACCGCAGAACCATTATTTTCAGAAGCGCTGTCGCTGCTCCGGAAGCTGGGCTACGAACGTGGCATGGCGTCTTGTTTGAACAACCTGGCTTCGGTTCGCGTCAAAAGACGCGACTATGCCGGCGCCGAGAAGAACGCAAACGAAGCCTTGGAAATCTTCAAGAAGGTTGGTAATGATCTGGGCGTCGCAGCTTCGCTCGCGGAACTCGGTAAACTGGCGATGTCTCAGAAGGAGATCGACCGCGCGCGATCCTGCTTCGAGGAAAGTCTCGCTTTGAGCAGGGGGCTCGACGAAAAAGTCGGCGTTATCGGTTCGTTACAAAGCCTAGGGCACCTGATGATGATCCAAAACAATTACGAATCGGCGCGAGTCTTGTATCAGGAAAGCCTGGATCTGGCGAGCGAAGTGGCGGCGGTTCCGTACGTAGTTACGGCAACGGACGCGCTCCAAGCTTTAAATCACGCGCAGCCGGGAGCTGAGGCCGAGCCCACTCGACAATAGACAGATCCGCAGCAAGCTTGTCCAAATTGAAATTTGGCCGCCGGATGTGCCTGAGCCACTAACCTTGCTGCTTGGCCTTGCAGTCAATGCAGACGCGGGTCCACGGGACAGCGTCAAGGCGAGCGGGCGCAATATCATTTTCGCACTCCCCGCAGATTCCGTAAGTACCCTGTTCGATGCGATGGATGGCATCGTCGATGGCCCGAAGGAGTTTCGCACCGGTTTGTTTGAGAGCCAGCCGCACGTGAACGTCGTTTTCTTGGCTGGACTGGTCGATCCAATCGCCGCTCTTCGAACCCGGTTCTTTAGGCGGGGTTCGAGCGGGCGCGGAAGCCATCAAGTCTTCCTTTTTCTTTTCGAGAATATCTTTGTATTTCTTTACATCTATAGAACGCATGCCTTTGCACCACTCAGGATCTGGCTCAACCAGGTGCGTGGAAACTGACCAGTTTAGCACCACGACCGAAGCTGTGCAAAGACAAGGTCCCTGACGCTTACGACGTCATACTGCAGGAGTTCGCTATCCTCGACTCCAGAGAGCCATTCCTCGATCCGCCTTCTCAGTTCCACTTCCAGCGCTTTCGCATCCTGAATGCCGAAATGCTCTTTCAACTGGTCGATCGCTGCGGGAGTGGCCTGTCCGTTCAAGAATGTGCTGACGTAGTCGGCTGCCGAGCCACGCAGTTCCTTCAGGCGGTTAAGCTGTTCATTTAATTGAATGGCATCCCGCCACGGACGGATTTTGTGGTCCACGGCCTCGTCCACCTTGAACCAGATGACGGAAGAAAACAGTTCCTCGTCGGAAGTTTCTTCGAGAGCTGTGCGGACAGCCCGAAAGAGTTCGGCCTCCTGCTCGGCTGTCAGCGAGAAATCGTAAGGAAGCAGACTGGTCCGGACATAAGTATCCATCGCTTCGTAGCGGGCCTGCCGTTCTTCACGGCTCTTCTCGCCTGGCCGGACTAGACGCCTGAAAAACTGTCTCCTGGATAGCGACACGCCGACAAGATAGCACAGGGTATAATCGAAACTCTATGACCTCTACAGATCAGTTCGTTAAAGAGCTCGAATACCATGTTCACGAGAGACTTGCCAGCTTGGATCTCCTCAAGGAGCCGGAAATTGGGGCGGTCGATCGGCTGGAAATTGTGCGGCGTCTGAAAATGGCCCTAAAAAATGAACTGGAGGCCAGCGAAATCGCTGCGGTCTGGATCCCGAGCACACCCGAAATTGAAGTGAAGCTCGCGTTGGCTCGTCAAGTCGGAGACGAAGCCAAACATTACAAGCTCATTGAAGACCATTTGACGAAAATGGGAGCCGATCTAGGCGGATTCAATCCTTCGGCGGATGGTTACGGCCCGATGTTCCAACTTCTGGAAAGTTTCAAAACGACAGTCGAACGCATCGGCGCCGCACAGTTCACGCGCGAGTCGCTCGCATTGAAAAAAAACGAGCAGTTCATTGAGTTTTGCGAGGCCGCCGGCGATCGAGCGACTGCGAAGCTCTATCGGGAAAGCATACAGCCCGACGAAGAATGGCACGTCCGTCTCGGCCGCACGGTTCTCGAAAAGTATGCAACAACCCCCGAGCTTCAGGCCCAGGCACGCAGGGCGGTTGAAGCCGTTTTGGGTCTGGCGGTGAAGGTTCAGAATAAACAGTTTAAAGAGATGAAGGTCAGCCACGCCCCGGGCTGCTAAGCCTTTCTCTTTTATGTATCAAACAATTATTCTTTCAACCGCCGACTCGATTGCTACGATCAGGCTCAATCGGCCTGAAAAGTTGAATGCGTTCGGCGGGCCGATGCGCGAAGAAATCCTAGATGCGCTTGAGAAGATCGCTGGAGACGATGACATCCGGGCCGTCATTGTAACGGGGGAAGGGCGGGCTTTTTCGGCCGGAGGTGACATTCAACACCTGAAGCAACTTCGTGACAATAAGGACGAATCCGGGTTCCGAAACATCCTTGCTTACGGGCAGAAAATCACACGCGCCATGCGCTCGCTTGGCAAGCCGATAATCGCAGCAGTGAATGGTCCGTGCGCGGGAGCCGGCCTGAGTTTTGCGCTGGGTTGTGATATTCGCATCGCGTCGGATAAAGCGACCTTCGGTCCAAGTTTTGCTCTGATCGGATTACATCCGGACTGGGGAGGAAGCTGGTTTCTTCCGAAGCTGGTTGGCACGGCAAAGGCATGTGAGCTGGTTTTTAGGGGAACGATGATTTCCGCACAAGAGGCTGAGAAGATCGGACTTGTCAATGCCGTCGTGGCACACCATGAGCTTCTACACGCAGTGGGTACCGAAGCTGAAAAAATGGCAAAGAATCCTCCCGGGGTGTTGCAGCTCGCAAAGGAATCCATTTATGGAAGCTTGAACTCAGATCTTGAAGCTGCTTTCGCGCGAGAAACCGAAGCGCAGTTGAAATGTTTTTATAGCGAAGATTTCCTCGAAGGGGTAACGGCGTTTCTCGAGAAACGCCAGCCACGATTCAAAGGCCATTGATATGAAATTGCGTTCTCTTATTTGGATTGGCACACTTGCCGTGCTCCTGGCCGGCTGCAGCCAAAATATGGAAGTCGTCAACTCCGGCGAACGATTGGAAGACTCGCCCAAACCCGTAGCGGATACAAATGCAACGCCTCTTGCCAGACGCGGCGCAGAAGAGAAGTCGGAGGTGCCGCCGTTTGTAAAGGCCTATTTCATGCACATGTGGGTGGAAGCGCTCTATAGCACACCACAAAACAAACATCCAAATCCGAGCTGGCAGTCGCCGCTGAAAGATCCGGTTGATGGGCGCGTATGGTGCACGGATTGCCACGTCTCGGGCCAAATCGATTTCGGCAAGATCCCAAAGATACGCAATCCGATGGTCGACGATTTCGAGAAAGACAAACAGTTCATGGCGGGATTGATGAAGAAGTGGGTGGAACGTCTCAATAGCGATGAATTTGCGGCTAAAGCAAAATTGAAGAGCCCCGTAACGTGCCTGACTTGCCACGCCACGAATCCGGAGTTGGATTAAAAAAATTCGGGGTCAGACGGTGAATTCCCTATTTTGAGGCCTCAAAATAGGGAATTCACGCGTCTGACCCCGAATTTTTAAATTACCGTTCCAGCAGGCAACACACCATTTTTCGGCACGATAACAATTCCGTCCCGAATGTAGTACCCGGGTCCATCGAAGTTCTGGATGCGCTCTTCGTTGATGATTCGGACGTTTTCGCCGATATGTGCGTTCTTATCGATAATTGCACGCCGGATGACTGAGCCTTTCCCGATTCCAATATCGGGAATACCCAATTCCCGGTTGTACTGAAAGTCTTCTTCATCCTCGTAGAAATCAGCGCCCATCATCATTACGCGCTCGAGTTCGGCCTGTTCGCCGATTTGGCTGCGAATGCCGACGACAGAATTGAGAATTCGGACGCCGTTCAGGATCGACCCTTCCGAAATGATCGACTCCCGAATTTCACATCGTTCAACGCGCGTCGAGGGCAAGAAGCGCGCACGGGTGTATATGGGGGCGCTCATGTCATGGAAATCGAAGTGGGGATCGCTGCTGGTGAGATCCATATTGGCTCGATAAAACGCTTCGATGGTTCCGAGATCCTCCCAGTAACCGTCGAAGAGAAAGCCGTAGACATCGAATTTCTCGATGGATCGTGGAATCACCTGATATCCGAAGTCGATCATCGATGCGTCGGCCAGCAGATCTACCAGAACGCTGTTCTTGAAAAGATAGATTCCCATCGACGCTAGATACGGACGCTTCGCCGCATCTTCGGGAGCCAAACCCAATGCCGCCGTGTCCGTCTGCATTTCCCTCAACGCGTCGCCCTTCGGTTTTTCCCGGAAGAGTTCGACGCGGCCGTCCGGGCCGAGCTTCATCAGCCCACAGCTGGATGCGGCCGATTCGCTCTTCGGGATTACGCATATCGTGACGTCGGCGCCACGCTTCCAGTGACTCTCGAGGACCTTATGGAAATCAATCCGGTACAATTGATCGCCGGACAGAATCAATTGGTAATCGTTTTTGCGGGAAGTGAATCGATGGAGATGCTGGCGGACGGCGTCGGCCGTTCCCTGAAACCAGTTGGGATTCGTCATCGTCTGCTCGGCTGCAAGCACTTCAATCAAGCCTTCCGCAAATGGGTCGAGCCGGTACGTGTTAACGACGTGGTGATTCAGGGACGCCGAGTTGAATTGCGTCAGCACAAAAATTTTCTTCAGCCCGGAATTGAGGCAGTTGCTGATCGGGACATCAATCAACCGGTACTTTCCGCCGAGCGGCACCGCGGGTTTGGACCGATCTTTCGTGAGGGGAAATAGCCGCTTGCCTGCGCCGCCGGCAAGAATGATCGATAGAACGTGGGATGGGTTTTCTCGACTTTTCCGCACCATATTTTGCCCATGATACACTAACCGAAAATGCCTCAGTCGCTCGCCGAGATCCTTGGACGGCTCTATGTCCCCACACTGATTCCCGTGATTCGCATCGGGTGGGTGCTCATTGCCGGCTATCTCATCCTTAAGTTGATCGACTCCGCCTTAAACCGGTTACGTCTGCTGATTCCTTCCAGCGATGTCCTGGGTGTTGCGCGTGTCGAACAGCGCACTGCAACACTACGCCAGATTATTCGCAGTGTCACCAAGGCAATACTCATATTAGTTGTCGTATTGACGATCAGCTCGGAACTCGGATTCAACATCGGTCCGGTGCTCGCCAGTGCTGGTATTGTAGGCTTGGCCGTCGGATTCGGAGCCCAGAGCCTCGTCAAGGATGTGATATCCGGCTTTTTCATTCTGTTTGAAGACCAGTTCGGCGTCGGTGATGTTGCGAAGATCGGCGATTTTACGGGCGTCGTTGAACGGATGACTTTGCGGGCAACCGTCCTGCGAAATCTGGAAGGCCAGGTGTACGTCGTTCCTAATGGAAATATTCAAAATGTCGTGGTTATGACTAAGGGTTGGTCCCGCGCCGTGCTCGACGTCACCGTGCCTCATAAGGAAGAATTAGCCCGAGTTTTTGATGTGCTTCAAAGAATAGGCACGCGCCTTGCGCAAGACTGGCCGGACCGCATATTGGAGCAGCCGGTGGTATTGGGGGTAGAGAAGCTCGACGACTCGGGAGTCACGATCCGGTCGATCGTTAAAACACCACCCTTTAAACACGCGGACGTTTTACGGGAATGGCGGCGTCGGGTTAAAGATGAATTCGATAAGGCGGGAATTGAATTGGCGCAGAAAACGATATCGTCTCAGCCTGAGACCCTCACCCCGCCCTTTCCCAGAGGGAGAGGGTGATCCTCTAAAACGCAACTACCCTCTCCCGCTGGGAGAGGGTAGGGTGAGGGTCTCAATTTTCGACGTTATCTACTGCAGTTGCTGCTTCTTCTGGGCGATGAACTCGTCCATTCCGTTCAGGCTGTCGTTGTTCTTGTTTTGCCAAAGCTTCTGAAGCGCATTCTTGGCGTCTTGAGCGACAACGCCGCCGATGGCAGCCGCAATCGCGTATTCCTCGATGGCCTTGTCTCTTTTTTCCCGAACGTCATTCTCGAGACCTTGGCGTTTGGCGGCCAGATCGTCGATCGTCGGCTGGTCGTCCTTTCTGCTCTTCGCATCGTTTTCCGCTTTAATGGCATCCTGATATACCCTGGATGCTTGTGCAGTCAGCGCCTGATAGTCCGCGCCCAGATAGAAATGAGCGACATCATCTTTGGCATTGCCCTTTAGAGCGGCCTCGTATTCTTCGATCGACTTCGTATAGTCCGGCCGGTTGTACGCAATCAATCCCAACGTCCCGTGAAGCTGCTGTTCGATCTGGGCAATTTGTTTCTTCGTTTCCGGGGGGGCCTGCGCCAGCAGAGGCTGGATACCAGCGAGCGCCTTTCTTCCGAGGCCTTCTGCCTTGTCCAAAGCAGCCTTCCTGCCGGGTTCGTCAGGGGGCAACTTTGCGGGGATCGCGGCAGAAAGAGTGATCATCGTATTCAGATCGTTCGGATCGATAGCCAGGACCTTGTCGCCATAACTGAGAACCCTATCGATCTGGTTCATATTTTGTGCGGCTACCATCGCATTGGCATAGGCGAAGGCCTTCAACTTATTGTCGGCGACCGGACTTGCCGCGGCGCGGTCGGCTGCATCAATCACCTTCGCCCAGTTCTGCGCCCTCGTATAGGCCCCGACGATCATCGTATAGGTGTTTCCGATGAAATCCGACTCCTTGAAGTCCGTAAGAAATTTCTCGCCCAGCTCAGCCTTCTTTTGCGGATTTTGCTCATCATAGAGAGCCTTGTACGCGTTGTACTCGGCCTGCGTCTTCGCTTGCGGCTGCTTGGCCTGCGCCGCCTGTCCAAAACCGGGCAGCGCTGCCGCCACCAATGCCAGTACCAACACGATAGACACTGACAACCCCTGATAACCGGTTCGTTTCATTGAAAGTTAACCTCCTTAGAAACTCCAAGGATTTCCGCTCTTAGAGAAGTCAAATACTACTCGAACTTTTGTCGGGCAAGCAACGAATTGAATGTAAAAGAAATTTGTGCCCGCCGCCGTCGCTTCCTTAATCGTAGTACTCCATTCCCAAATGGGTAATGAGATCCTCTCCTTTCAGATACCGCAGGGTGTTTTTAAGTTTCATCAACTGAATAAACAAGTCATGCTCCGGATACAGACCTGCAGCATGCATTGGGCTCTTGAAGTAGAAACTCAACCATTCCTGAATACCACGCATGCCGCATCGTTGGGCAAGATCCAGGAACAGGACCAAGTCTAGAACGATAGGCGCAGCCAGAATGCTGTCGCGGCACAGGAAATTAATTTTGATCTGCATGGGATAACCAAGCCAGCCGTAGATGTCGATGTTGTCCCATCCTTCTTTATTATCTCCGCGCGGCGGGTAATAGTGGATCCGCACCTTGTGCGTGAAATCTCTGTAAAGGTCGGGGTAAAGCTGCGGCTGCAAAATTTGATCCAGCACCGACAGCTTGCTTTCTTCCTTCGTTTTGAACGAATCGGGGTCGTCCAGAACTTCTCCGTCGCGATTTCCAAGAATATTCGTCGAGAACCATCCATTCAGGCCCAACATGCGCGATTTCAAACCGGGAGCTATGATGGTCTTCATCAGAGTTTGACCGGTTTTGAAATCCTTGCCGCAAATAGCCGTACCTTTTTCCTGGGCCAGTTGCGTCAGCGCGGGGATGTCTACGGTCAAGTTCGGGGCTCCGTTGGCGAACGGTATCCGCTTACACAAGGCCGCGTAGGCGTAGACCATGCTCGGTGAGATTGAGGCGTCGTTATCCCGAAGTCCTTTCTCGAACGCCTGAATAGAGCCGTGCACAACCCCGGGCTTCAAATAGGCTTCGGTGCTGCCGCACCAGACCATAACCAATCGAGAAAGCTTATTCGTTTTGCGGAATTGCTCGATGTCGTCCATTAGTTGTTCGGCAAGATCCATTTTGTTCTTGCCGGACTTGACATTCGGGCCTTGCAATCTTTTGACGTAGTCGTGACTGAAAACGGCTCGCCACGGCTTGATTTTTTCGATCTGAGGCCGGAGCGCTTCCAGAAGTCCCTTGTCCAGCACGCCAGCTTTGACGGCACTTTCGTAACAGTTGTCTTCGTAAATATCCCATCCGCCAAAAACAAGGCTGTCGAGCGAGGCCAGCGGCACGAAATCCTGGATTTTCGGGACTCGCCGTTCCGTCCTCTTGCCGAGGCGTATGGTCCCAAGCTGCGTAAGAGATCCGATGGGCTGGGCGATTTTCTTCTTAATGGCTTCCACACCGGCGATGAATGTCGTACTCACTGCACCCAATCCCGGAATCAGAACACCCAGTTTCCCAGACGGCGGCTCGATTTTTACACCCTTCTGTATCACGTAACCCCCTGCCGGCAGTATATACGAAACAAAAGAATTCCCCTCCTCTGCGAGGAGCGGAATTCTATTCCCGGTCCGGTGCGGCATCACCATGCGCAGTCCAGCTTGCACGCAGATAATCGCGGTTCATACGTGCAATCGCCTCGAGCTTTGATGGACTTTGGGCACACCGCTTCGCACTCGCCGATATTGGTGCAGCTTCCGAACAGTTCCTGTTTGACCTGCGCTACCATGTCTAATACGCGAAGGTATCTTTCGGGTTGTCCCTGAGGCAGCAGTGCCAAATGACTGATCTTGGCGGCCGTAAACAATGCAGAGGCTCCGTTTGGGCAAGCCGCGACGCACGCTCCACATGCAATGCAGGCTGCCGCATCCATGGCGAGATCAGCGTTTTTTTTGGGGACCGGAATGGAATTGCCGTCGGGAGCACTTCCGGTGGAGACCGAAATGTAGCCGCCGCTCGAAATGATGCGATCGAAGGCGCTGCGGTCCACGACAAGATCCTTCACGACGGGAAATGCCTTGGCGCGCCACGGCTCCAGATACAGCTCGTCGCCATCTTTGAAATGCCGCATATGCAGCTGGCAAACCGTGGTTTCCCGCTGCGGGCCATGGGCGACTCTGTTGATCATGAATCCACAGGTACCGCATATACCTTCGCGGCAGTCGTGGTCGAACGCAATGGGGTCTTCACCCTTGGCGGTAAGATCCTCGTTGAGCACGTCGAGCATTTCAAGAAAGGACATGTGAGGATTCACTTTCGTGTGCTCGTAGCGCACGAGACGGCCCGAATGACTCGCGGACTTCTGGCGCCAGATGTGGAGAATTAACCTCACTTATAGCTCCGTTGCCCGGGGTGAACGTATTCGAAGTTCAGAGGCTCCTATTCAAAGTTGGCCGTTTGCCTGGTCCGGCGTATTCCCAGGCCGCCACATAGGCGAAACGCGCGTCATCGCGGAGCGCTTCACCGTCCGGCGTCTGAAATTCCTCGCGGAAGTGGCATCCGCACGATTCATCGCGATGGAGTGCGTCAAGACACATCAATTCGCCCAACTCGAGGAAGTCTGCAACGCGCCCGGCATTTTCGAGTGCCTGATTCAACTCCTCTGCCTCACCGAGCACGCTCACGTCCGCCCAGAACTGTTCTCGAAGTTCCGGCACTCGTTCGAGAGCCATCTTCAGTCCGGATTCGTTTCGCGCCATGCCGCAGTGATCCCAGAGTAGCTTGCCGAGTTCTCGATGGAATGAAGTGACCGTCCGTCTGCCCCGGATGTCCAGCAACCGCTTCGTCTGACGAGCGACGCAACTCTCGGCATCGCGTATGGCCGATTGCCAGGCATTGACCGTTTCCAACTTCGCACTAGCGAGGTAGTCACTGGTCGTATAAGGCAGGATGAAATAACCGTCGGCCAACCCTTGCATCAGGGCGCTGGTCCCGAGACGATTCGCGCCGTGATCGGAAAAGTTCGCCTCACCTATGGCGAATAATCCGGGAATCGTTGTCATGAGGTTGTAATCGACCCAGAGGCCGCCCATTGTGTAGTGGGTGGCTGGATAGATCCGCATCGGCACGTCGTAGGGCTTTTCACCTGTAATCCGCTCAAACTGGGGGTGAATGGTACCCGTCGTCAGATGCAGCAGATGAAACACAACGAAAGCCGCACCCCTCCTCTGCGAGGAGGGGAATACATCTATAATGTTCCATTGATGAAACGATATCTTCTCATCGGCAGTGTCCTCATTGCTGCCATACTCGCCACCGCCATTCTCCTTTCCTCCTTCAATAGGCCAACGGAAACCGACTACCGGCTGGCCCGCGGACGCGCGCAGTTGTATACGGAAAATTATTTAGCGGCGCTGCAGACGCTGCGCAACGTTTCGAACTCTCAAAAAGCAGGTCCGCAGGCCCATTCCTATCTTGGAGCCGCATACTTGAAGCTTCACCTGTATAAGGCTGCCATCGAGGAATTCGAGGAAGCGATCAAAGGACGTCCGCGAGGATCCGATCCGTGGATCGGATTAGCATCGTCTTACATCGAACTCGGCGATACAGAGAAAGCGATCGACCAGGCCAGACGGGCAACAGAAATCGAGAAGCATTCTGCCGATGCCTGGATCACGTTAGGTCGCGCCCAATGGCTGCAGCGCAATCTTGATGAAGCGGAAAAGGCCGCCTTGAAAGCCCGCGAAATCGACCCCGGCAATCCGGCCGCTACCGATCTTCTCTTGCATATCTATTTTGATTTCGATCAGCCCAGCAAGTTTCAGGCGGAACTGGATCGTGCGCGAACGACGGCAAAGCCGATTCAGGACCTCGCCGTTCGATTCTTCCTTCGCCAGGGCCAGTTTGCGCGCGCGTATGACGCCCAGATTCGATACGAACGTAATGCCGTCGCGCGCGCGATACTGGAAACCCAATTGGCCCTCGACCGCGAGCCGTCACGGACAGATCTGGTTCCGGAACTGGTCAAGAATCTGGTCAAGGTGTCCCGTTTCGAAGGAGCCATCGACGCGGCGCGGAAATACAAGGGTGCTGCCGTCTCGGACCTCGAGATTGGAAAGGCATATTGGATGCTCGGCCGGAAAGATGACGCTATCCAGGCCTATCGCCGGTCATCAGCCGCAGGCGTCCACAGACTGTCCGCAGAAGTCGCGCTTGCGGCAATAACAGGAGACATCAAGCATTGGCAGGAAGCGTATCGTGCCGAACGCGTCGAAACGGATTATTTCATTCTCGCGCGGCTGGAGGACCTGCTGCCGAAAGCCGAACCGCTTGTCCGTGCGTTCATTTATCGCTATGCCGGCATTTACGATGGCTCGTTCTACAACAGAGCGGCCGAGGAAGCGTTAAAGGTCCTGAACGACGATCCCCGTAATTTCGACGCGTTGATGACGATCGGTACCGCATACCAACGGCTAAACCGAATCGATGATGCCCGGCGTTACATCGAACTTGCGCGCAACCTTTATCCGAAAAGTGGCGAGCCGCCGTCGCGTCTGGCAAGCCTCGCGCTTGCCAGCGAACCGAAAGATCCTCAGACCATTCTTGGTTTCATGGAAACCGCGGTCAAGCTGGAACCCAACCATGCCGGTTACGTCTACAATCTCGCATGGCTTTACGATCAACTGGGCCAAACAACCAAGGCCGCCGAGCTTTACCAGCGCGCGATCAAGGAAAGCCCGCTCTCGTTCGAAGCGATGAACAATCTGGCCCTGATCTACAGCAATTCGGGACAAGCGGATCGCGCACTGCCGCTTCTGGAACAGGCAATGCGGACAGACCCGGAGAATGAAGCCGTGTATGCGAACGCGGCCAACTTCTACGTACACCAGCGTGCCTGGAAAAAAGCTTTGGAAAATTATGACCGGGCGCTGCAGATCAATCCGGCCAATTCCGTTGCTGCCGTCGAGAAGGGCAGAATCTACCTGGAACAGGGCGACACGGATAATGCCATCGATAGCCTCAGCCGGGCCCTTGAGATCGACGCTCGTTCATTTGACGCCTACATGGTTTTGTCTACGGCATATGAAAAAATGGGGTATACCAAAGAGGCGATCGCCGCGGCCGAAGAAGCGCAGCGTATTCGGCCCGAAGCGCCGGAAGTGAATGCAACTCTCCAGAGGCTGGGCGGACTGCAGAAGGATCCGAAGAAATGATGCGGCGAACAAAGATTGTTTGCACCATCGGTCCGGCATCGGATTCCGAAGAAATGCTCGCCAGACTGATCGCCGCGGGAATGAATGTGGCCCGCGTCAATTTTTCACACGGGACGCCCGAGTACCATCGCGATCTGGTGCGGAAGATCAAGCGCGTTCGAAAAGTATTGAACAAGCCGGTGGCGATTCTTCAAGACCTGCAAGGGCCGAAGATCCGGATCGGCGCGATTGAAAATGGATTTGTCCAACTTCAAGCGGAACAAGAATTCGTTTTGACAGCCAATGACGTCGCGGGCGACGGTAAGCGTGTATCGGTTTCGCTGAAGAGCCTGCCTGGTGAAGTGAAGACCGGCGATCCGATCCTGCTCGCCGACGGCAACATCGAAATGCGCGTTGAGAAAATCGTTCCACCCGATATTTATTGCCGTGTCATCGTCGGGGGCCAGTTGAGCTCGCAGAAAGGCATCAACCTGCCCGCTTCGCAAGTTCATCTGGATTCGCTGACGAAAAAAGACCGCGAGGACATTCTCGTTGGTATGGAAGAGGGCGTCGACGCGATTGCTCTGAGCTTCGTCCGGGGAGCCGGCGATATCCTCGCCTGCAAGAAGGTCATCAAAGATCGTGAGAGAAATATTCCGATCATCGCGAAGATCGAAAAGCATGAGGCGGTCGACAACATCGACAGCATTCTGGCGGCATCCGAAGCCGTGATGGTCGCGCGCGGCGATCTTGGCGTCGAGATCGATCTGGAGAAGGTCCCGCTGGTGCAAAAATCGATAATCCGGAAATGCAATACGCTAGGAAGGCCCGTCATCACCGCCACGCAGATGCTTCAGCGAATGGTCGACAACCCGCGGCCGACACGCGCGGAAGCCACCGACGTCGCAAACGCGATTCTGGATGGCACGGATGCGGTCATGCTTTCCGAGGAGACCGCTGCCGGAAAGTATCCGGCCGAGGCCGTCATGATGATGGACCGCATAGCGCGGTCCGCCGAAGCTGCGCTGGACGAGTTGAAATTCGAGAATATTCCGATCGAAGGCGGCGCCAGCGACGCGATCAGCCGGGCTAGCTATTTCATTGCGAAGGAAGTCGGAGCGGCGGCCATTATTACGCCCACGTGGTCCGGATCGACGGCGTGTCTTGTGTCGCGCTTCCGTCCCAAGCAACCCATTCTCGCAACCACGTGCAACGAAGCGGCTCTCAATTTTCTATCGCTTTGTTGGGGCGTTGTGCCCGTCCTGATTCCGCCATCGGACAGCAGCGAGGATGTGATCCGCTTTTCCATCGAGGCGGTGCGACGCGCCGGCTATGTGGAATCCGGCCAACAGGTCATCATCACCGGAGGAGCCCCGCTTCACATCGCGGGCAAGACAAACTTTATAAGAGTCGATCGCCTAGATTGAGGTGAGCAGGGACTGACCAAATAGTAAGTAATATACTTACGCGAGGGGAATTTTGAAATTGGACGAATCCTGCATCTCAAATCCGAAATTTCGAAATCTCGAATTGGACCTCGCCCTTTGCCGTCCAATTTGAGATCTCGGATAATCTCGGATTTTGGATTTGAGATGCAGGATTCGTCCAATTTCAAATCTTCACAACGAGAGGATTCAGCCTATGAAAATCAACCTGCCGCTAATAACTGCTCTGTACGTTCTCCTAACCTCGATTGCTTTGGCTCAGGCTCCTGGGCAGCCGCCGCTGCCGCCGGCAACCGACACCGTCGCGCCGAACATACCCGGCGTGGTCGCTGGTGGAACGAAGGTGCAGGTTATCAAAGATGGGTTCGTGGGAACGGAAGGCCCGATCCCGCTGCCGGATGGCACAATCATTTTCACGCACCCGGGCCAGAGCCGGATCACGAAGATCAACAAGGACGGCAGTACATCCACGTTCCTGGAAAACACGAATGGCTCAAACGGGCTGGCATTCGACTCGACGGGCAGGCTGATTTCAGCCCAAGCCAACGGCATCGGCATTCTATATCCCCAGGGCAGCGAGAAGACGCTTCTCGATAATTGCGAGGGTAAACGTTTCGGCCGGCCAAATGATCTGGTGGTCGACAAAAAAGGCGGCGTTTACTTCACCGATCCGGTAGGCTTCGGCCCGGACGCGCCGAAGAACATCACTCCGGCGGTCTATTACATGACACCCGGCGGAAAATGCATGAAGGTCGCCGAGGGTATTAACCGTCCAAATGGAGTCCAGCTCAGCGCGAACGAGAAAATTCTCTACGTCAATAACACGGCCGGCGAGTACGTCTTCGCGTTTGATATTCAGCCGGACGGGACGTTAAAAAATCGCCGCAATTTCGCCCGGCTGCAAGGAGTTCAGAAGACCGATACCGGCGTGAATAGTGGGGCCGATGGCCTGGCGATTGATAGTAAAGACCGAGTTTACGTCTGCACGGGCACCGGCGTTCAAGTCTTCAGCCCAAAAGGTGAGCCGCTCGGTACGATTCCACTTTCGCGGCCGCCGCAGAACCTGGCATTCGGCGGCTCAGACAAGAAAACCCTGTACGTTGTCGGCCGTGGTGCCGCTTACAAGGTCCAGATGCTTGCCCAAGGCTTCAAGGGGCGCGTGAAATAGAGATTTCGAACGGTTCACCTGTTTTGCTCGGGTTAGCGTGTGCGCACTACCGCTGAGCGGGGTCCGTCCTGGGCTCCCGGCCCGTGTTCTTCAGAAACGTCTGGTTCTCGTGACAGATGAATTCGATTAGTTCCGAGCCGTCGACCACAGCGCGCTGAACCACCCTGACGCTAAAGGGTTTCGTATACGCTATCGGATCATCGACAGTCAGCTCGATCTCCAGCAGTCCGTAGTTGGGGCGCCGGAATCGCTCGGTCAACTTCATCGCTTCTGTATACGGGCTGCCCCGGTGATCGAGCCATCCGTAGGCGAGCTCCGTCAGAGTTCGGGGTGCCACATTGTTCGGATCAACGCCGTGGAAATTGTTTGACTCGACCACAAGCGTGTCGCCGTCCCATCGTGCAACGGAGTAACCGTGCCAGGCCGGAGTCACCGACCCCATGGGCGGAAGCGAACGGCCGTCCATGTAGAACGTACGGAGACCGTAATTCGACTCTGAAATGTAGATGATCTGTTTCGGTGTTTGGATGATTTTTATCGGCTGCGGATCGATGTGGTATTGAAGCACACCTTGAGGCAGGCACAATCCGTCAGGGTCGTTTAAGCCTAGCGATGCGGAGCGCTTTTTCTGGAGCTCCGCCGCCCATGGCTTGAACGGGAGCCCGTCTTTGTATCCCGCGCCTGCGTTGCCGCCTTTCACCAGTGGAGACCGGTCGGCCGGTGGGCCGTTGGGTTCGTCAGGGTCGTATCGAATGTAGACGCCGGATAAGTCCGGCTTGCCATCGGCCGTTCGCGGCGCCGGTCCGTTGAGATTCGGCTTGCCGTCAGGTCCTTTCGGAACTCCTGGTTGAGGATGGAAAGGCCACTGCGCGAATACGGACGGTGACAAAGCCGCAATGATCGCTGCCAACACCGCCGCGGTGAACCACCGTTTCATGTCAACCTCCTGATCTCCTTGTGCCGGAGAGTTGAGCGGGACGATTTTTTCCAGCCCAACGTAATTTACGTGCAGCCTGGGATTCTCCGTCTAGTCTATTCAATTTGCAAGTGAATCGGCTTGACGAGTCGCAGGGTGGCTAGGACCCAGCCCGGAAAAAGCACAAAATCATAAAAGATTCTTGTGTCTGTGCCGTTTTGTCGCTATTTCTTAAGCGCTCGAGGACGACCGACGTGATTCAACAATTCGCCGAGTGGCTCTCTCAAACGTCACTTAGCATCCTGATTCAGACCCACAATGCGTGGGTCATTCCGACGATTCAGTCCATTCACACTATCGCCATTGGAGTCGTGCTGACGTCCGTGCCTGATGATCGACCTGCGTATTCTGGGATGGGCAGGGAACGATCAAACACTGCGCGAGACCACCGAAATCGCCGTACTGTCAAATCGTTAGCAATCCTGACACTGCTCATCTGGGTCTGCATCGTGGTGCTGGGACGTTTGATCGGTTATGACTATGTGTGGGGCAGTTGGTCACTCAAGCCGAAAGCGTAACGGCGGGGGCGACCGGCCGGTAGTGAAGAGGCCCGCCGCGAAGCGCAAGCCCGATGGGGCGCAGCATAAATAGAAGCGGTGTACCGAAAGTATCCGGCCGGTGGGCCCGATGGTAATTATTATTGGTATGGATGTTGACGGTTTTCTGGCATCACTGGAATCATTGAAGCTGGCTACCGGAATTCGGGATTCGCTTTATCTGTTTCCGCTGATCGAATCCTTTCACGTCCTCGGGCTAAGCGTGGTCTTTGGCAGCATTGTCATCGTTGATCCCCGCTTGCTCGGGATTGCGTCCATCCGGCGGTCGTTTACGCGAGTTACCTCTGATATCTTGAGGTGGACCTGGGCGGCCTTCGGCTGGACCGCCACCACGGGGATAATGATCATCTTCAGGGGCCGGTGGATCGGTTTCAACACATCGCAATCCAAAGCACCGCTGGATACCGGTGTCAACGTTGACGACCTCTTTCCGGAGCCGCCCGGCCCTACCAAATAGCTAAAGCCGCGACTAGGACCTCCGAAACGTTATCGAGACCGTAGCCGCGGGCTTTAGTCGAGGTCCAAGCTGGAGAGAGAATCGGACAGGATGCGGTCAGCGTGCGCAAGTCATTATTCTCGCGCGCTTGTGGGAAGGCCTCTTGAAAGAAATGACCGGCCGGCAAGAACATTTTCGATCGCAGGAATAAGCTCATCATGACCGGTGAGCTTCCACACGTAACCGGAGGCGCCGGCTTCAAGAACAGCCTGAATAATGACAGGATCGTTGTGGACCGAGATGACGACCACCTTTACGCCAGAATACTTTGATGTAATAAGCCGGCACGCTTCAAGGCCATTCATTTCCGGCATAGCGAGGTCCGTCACTACGACTGACGGCAAAAGTGTCCCGACCGCCTCAACGAGCTCGCGCCCATTTGCAGCACGTCCAACGACGTCAAAGCGGGGTTCGAGCAGGCTGCCGATCCGATCCAGCATCGCCGCATCATCGTCTGCAATAACGACACGGCTACGTTCCTTTTCTGCCGGTCGTTTCGAGCCAGATACACTCCGCCGCCGTCCGGCAGACTTGAATCCATTCCGTTTAGAATCCAATCGTCCTCCAAAAGGTCAATTGGAAATGGCCACACTCCGAGCGGCCCGGCATAAAGCCGACACTTATAGCGTTGTACGGCTGCGAATTCAGTCGTTACAGTGCGTTAGAATCCACTTCCGATTGAAGCGAACGTTGTTGAAATGTAATGGACAAGACAGACTCGTGAATCATTCATTATTGGAGTCGCAACGTCATGTCCGGCAGCAATAACTGAATAATCTCCTGCGTCCCTACGTCGATTAATAATTTCCGATTCTTACCGTCAGCAAAGTCGAAGTGGAATTCACCGAGCCTGCTGCACTTAGTTTGTGCTGTGAAGCGTTTTCCACGGATGAGGAACACTCGACAATCGTTGACGTCTTGAGCTTCATCTCGAGTTGAAATCTGCCCTGACAACGATATTGATTTTTCAGATCTGCCAGATTCTTTACTGAGTTCGATATCGATCAGTATCGGACCGGACTCGTACTGAAGTTGCCGTTGCGAAGGCATATGCGAATTGCGTACTCCTGCAATTAAGGGTGCTCGGAAGCTGTCGAAGATCAAATCAGCTTCCTTTCCGGTCAGCGATTCCAGCGCACGGCGCAAGCCATACATCGCCTTTGCGCTCCGGACCGCATGGTCACTCGGACGATATTCTTCCTCTCTGCGAACGATCTCTATGACGGCACTCCACAACTCGGATATCCTCCGGCACTTTGCGCACTGATCCAGATGACGTTTCAGTTCAGCTGCTTTACTCGAAGAGGCTTCACTGCGTGGAAAGTCGATCCACACGTCGTCGGCAAAGTGCTTCATTGTTGAAAACTGCCTCAAAAGAGTAAGCTCGCTCCGAAAAAATATACTGCCACGTAAATTTTTGTGAGACTCAGCGCATTGTGATAGCGGCCTCAATGGCTTTGTATACATCCAGGCGGCCATAACCCAGGTCGGGACCGAGCGTTCGCGCGTTCGATATCGCCGCCGCGGCCTGCGACTCATTGGTATGAGGAATGGTCAACAAAAGGGAAGCTACACCTGAAACAAATGGCGCACTGAACGAGGTTCCCCATGAAGCCGCGTAAGTACCGAAAGGATAAGGGCTTACAATGGCCTCGCCCGGAGCAGCTACCCAGACCAGCGGCATTCCGTAGTTCGAGAATGATGAACGTTGATCGGAATAGTTGGTTGAAGCAATTCCCATGACATCTTCCAGAGCCGCAGGATAAACCAAAATCGGCTGTCCATCGTTTCCAGCCGATGCCACACTGATCACCCCATGCGCTGTCGCGATACCGAGAGCGCGCTGCAGTTCTTTCGAATTCGTCGGGATACTAAAGCTCATGTTGAGGATCTTCGCCCCGTTTTGTGTACCGAAGTAAACGGCCCGGATGATATCCGACAAGGAGCCCGTCCCATCCGCTCGAAACGCCTTCAAAGGCATAATCCGCACCGCAGGAGCTACGAGGTGGATGACGCCGCTGACCATCGTGCCATGTCCGAATGCGGCGTAAGGACGGATAGCAGTTGCTGAGTTCTCATCCAACACGGCCGCCGTCGAGTCGTTCACTCGCGCGGCCGGTCGGCCGTCGACTACTGGCGATAGCGGCTCTGTCAAATCTGAGAGCTCCGATGGTATTCCACCGGTATTGCGCGTGAAATCATAGCCTGCGACTACTACGCCTTTAAGTGCAGGATGGTTAGGATCAATACCCGTATCAATGACGCCCACAGTCCCAGACCCCAGTAGGTTAAAGGTCGATCGAGCCGTCGGGAGTTCAATCACTTGGGAAGCCGGCTGGTTCGCGTAACCGTTCCACACTCTCGCGCCAAAGTAGTTAACCGGCCGGTTATCGGCGAGTGCAGGCACACTTAAATCGTTTATAAAAGGTTGCGTTAGGTTTATTCCTATATCCAGTTCGGCATTGGATATTCCAATCTGAATTTGCAAGGACTGAAGGAACGCATAGGGATCGATCGAACCTGGAACGGATACAAGAAACACTTGACCCAAGACGCCATCCAATCCCTGCACCACACGGCATAGAAGCAGGGCACAGGCCGGTTGGATCGCAGACAGACCTGCATCTGCGCACACAATCACTTGGTAGTCGCCTTTGGCTTGCTGGGCGAAGACAAACAATATGAACGCAACCAGTAAGAGCTCGCGCTTCATTTCATCGCCTCCAATCCGTGACGTTGTGTTGTGAGTCGAAATTCCCGCAATTTGGATGCAAAATTGGATCCTTTGAATTGTAGCCTTGCAGAGGCTTTGCCCAACAAAAGGGGGACGAACCACAAAAAGCACAATGAGGAACACAAAAAAACACAAAAAAGGGAAGTTTTTGTCCCTTTTTGCGGCTGCATTTTGTGCCTTTTGTGTACTTTCCCCGATTTCTTGGGCAAAGCACCTGACAGGTCACTCTTCGCCGGTCGATCAGGATGTCTTGCCGATTAGTACAAACGGCGCCCAATAATAGGGGTGGGGAAACTCGTCGCGAATCTCGAGCATCGCCGACCGCAGTGATTCCGCCTTACTGTGCTTGGAGAGGAAACCATAGAATAATTCCATGAGGCCGGCAGTGGTACGGTCATTGACATCCCATAGCGAAAGCATCAGGGTTTGCGCGCCCGCATAGAGAAGTCCACGGATCAACCCCAACAGTTCATCGCCGCCGGCAACAGCGTTAAGTCCTGTAGAGCACCCGCTCAGCGTCAAGAGTTGTACCGGTAAGCGAAGCTCATACAAGTCATAGAGGTTCAGATAGGAATCGCCCAAATGTATGCTCGAAAAGAGAGGATTGTCCTGACGGAAGGATCCGTGGGTCGCGATGTGGATGATGCAGCTCCCCGCACCCGATTTCCGGAGCACATCCAGTGTTGCGTCCCGCCCAAGAAAAACTTTGCTCTCTGAAAATGCGGCCGCAACGCATTGAACTTCCTGTTCAATGTAGGGCGTCTTGGAATCCGGAACGCCCAGAATCAAACAAGGCCCGGACGGATTTGCTCGCCTATTCTGGCAGATCGTATAGATGCTCGCGCTGGGCGCATAGGAAATCGTGAAAGTATCCACCAGATAATGGTTGCCATCAAACAAGGCATGAAAGGGCAAATAATGCAACACGTTATGAGGTACAACGATAAGGCGATGTCCCCGCAGGGACTCGCGTAGGGGCGCGATGACTTCATCGTACAGAGCTCGAAGATGGACTTCGGTTGCCTCCGTAAGTGACTTTTTGAACCGTCCGGTATTCTTTGCGTGCAAACGGACGCGTGAAAACTGAAACTGGAGACTTTGCAGCAAATGACGCACATGAGACACGGGCGCCAAATGAAAAATTTCCATGTTGTCCGAGGTCATGACCGCCGCTACGATTCGATCATGTACGCTGCAGTATTCGATGAGCGTCGCGTCCTTATCGAGCGACTTTCGAATCTTCTCCGGGGTGAATGTGGTGGAAATGCGAAGCGCCGGATCGATAGTCTCCCAGGAACGTTCTCTCAAGATGCGCTGCAATGCTTTTTCGCGGACGCGCGCCTTAGCCTTCAGTTGCTCAATTTTCTTTGGATGAATCTCCTGTGACCACAGCTCCGCTTCGATTCGACCGTAGTACCAATTCAATTCCTTTCGCAGTTCATGCATCTGGCGTTCGAAGACGCCTCGTGCAGGAGAAGGCATGCGACGGCTCAGAAGCAGATCTCGAAGGCTATGGGACTTCGCCTCTTCCATATAGCAGAATGCTTCCTCGGCGCCTGTAGAATCGGATAAACGTCCCAAGCAAAGTTGTAGGAGACGTTCGTAGACCTCATGCCGGTTTTGCATGAAGGCGACCTTCAGTTCATCTCCCCGCAAGCCGCTGCGAACGCGTTCGAGTGCGGCGCGTGCCGCCTGATAGGAACTGCCGGCCCGCTCGAGATTTCGTTCGGCTTCATATACCTCTCCAGCCAGCAGGTGTGCCTGGTAGGCCAACATTGGCATACCCAAAGTCTTTGCCGACTCCAAAGCATCAAAGCAGTGACGATGCGCGCTCTTGAAGTTGCGCGTTTGAAGGTCAGCCCGTGCCAACAAAATGTGACAAATTGTTGCCTTTGTTGGTAGCGGCCAGGACAGGAAGAAATTTAGGACTGCTCGCGCCAGCCGTTGGGATTGGGCGAGTTGCCCTTGGTTGAGAAGAAGCGCGGCTTTATAGAGATCGATGATCCATGGCCACACCGCATTTTCCTCCGCAACGGCCCTGCGCCTGGCTCGACGGAACAATTTCAAGGCGCCCGACGCATCGCCCTTCCGATTCAGCGCGATCGCAACATTGTTCAGTGCTTTCATAGCTTCGTAATCTAAATCCAGGTGCTCGAATTCATTGACAGCCTGGCGAGCCAGGTCTTCTCCCTCGCCAATCAGATTAAGCTCGAGATAGATTTCCGACTGGTCGAGATCACATAGCGCCGAATGATACGCGTCACCGTTCGCGTGGCATGCTTCGTGCGTCTTTCTCAAGATTTGAAGCGAGCGACTGTAGTCGCCGCGAAGGTAATAGAGATAGGCAATGTTATAGTCCGCCTGCGCCACAAGTAGCGGCATCCCGTGCTCTCGGCAAAACTTGCGAGCGCGCTCATATATTTGGAGTGCCTTGTGAAAGTCGTTCAGGTTAATAAGGCACACTGCCATGTTGTGTAAGGCGACTCCGATCCCCTCCATATCCCTGTGCGGCAGCAACTGTGTGAATGCCCGTTCATAACGCACCAATGCCTTTCGAGGGTACCCGCGGCGATGAAAGACGTTTGCGATATTGATTTCCAGGCGTGCGAGCCGCCAATGCTCACCGGTTCGTTTAAACATCGCGCCCGCTCGCTTGGCGACCGACAATGCGCGCCGGTACTCGCCGAGCAAAGACAGGGGCTGGATCGACGTGCTCAAAGTGCGTCCCACCTCCGAAGCGTTTCCTGCTCTTTGAAAGAGTGCGATGGCACCTTCATAGATTTTTAGGGCCGGTTTGTATTCGCCCTTCATCCAGAGGACATTGCCTTTTGCTCGAAGCGCTTTTCCGCTTGCCTCGTCATTCCCAATCCGCTCTCCGATCGCGATGGCAGATTCCGCGAGAGCCATAGCGCGCGTTACATCGACGCGCACGTGTTCGCGCACGGCATCGGCAAGCTGGGCAACAACGGACGGATCAAGGATTTTGGGGTGAGCATCGATATAGTTCTTCCGGCTTTTTTCATCCTGGAGCCTGGAGAGCTTGGTAAACAGCTTTTCCAGCGCACTACTTCTATCCTTTTGTGCGTTCATCGGAAGCCGCTCTTCTCGAGAATCTGCCGCAGGCGTTTCAAACAACGCATCCGGATGAAGCCAATGGACCCTGCGGCTAGATTGAGTTCCTTCGCGACTTGTTCGTACGGCAATGATGGTTCTTGAAAAAAAAGCATGCGGACAACTGCAAGGCATCGCGGTGCCAATTCGGATAACGCATCTCGCAGTATTTGCTCTCGTTCGATTTCAGCCAGCATGTTTTCCGGGATGACGGTAGCAGGAGCTGAATATGCTTCGTCGGGGGCGTCTCCGACATACCGGCGACGCTCACGCTTCCAATGAAAACATCGATGCGAGGTGGTCTGAATCAGCCAGGCAGGCAAAGCCCGCGGCTTATGCAATTCGGGTAATGCCTCAAGCAATGTAAGACAGACGTCCTGGAAAATCTCGTCAGCGTCCTCGCGTGAAAATTCATACTTGATGGCGATAGAAAAAATGAGACTTTTGTATCTGTCGATCAGGATGCTCCACGCTTCCTCATCGCCGCTTACGCACTTTCGCACCAGAACATCGTCAGTATATGAAATTTTGTGCACTCCGCTGCTTTCAATCGCGACGATTCTGTTCAAAAATAGTCTACTTCGATAAGCCCAGCGGCCAAACACCTTCCGGCGACAACCCATACAATTCGAAGCGGCACGCAAAGTCATCGATCTTGGCGAACCAGAGGGAGAGGGACCATTAACCACAGTTTGTGACGAATTCCCGAAACGGGTAGACTCGTTCAACTGGTTATCGAACACTTCAAATCAGAAGCGGGGACGGAGTGGATCGATTAACAACCGATCTCAGCCATCCCGCGCGCAGATTCGTTGTGCCCATCGCCGAAGCCTCACGTACGCTTGAAGCATTTCCGCATAGGTAAAGTTCGCGTTACGGCCGCTCGGATTCGGCAGCACAAACACACGCGCGCCATGAATCGTCTGGGGCTGCGGGCCGATGACGCTCCGTCGTATATCTGTGGGCGTCGCCCGATCGAGCAATGGGAGGATCGCGCGATAGACGGTTACGCCGACCAACGCCACCACTGCGGGACGATAGCGGCGGATTTTTGTGTCCAGCAGTTTCCAGCCCTTGACGTATTCCCATGGAAGGAGGTCACCGATACCGGGACTCGGCCGCGCAATCAAATTGGTAAGGCCAAGGCCCCACTCAGGCAGCCGCTGGTCATGTTCGTACCAGATCAACTCCGGCACTAATCGCGAATCGTGCAAGAGTTTCCAGAATCGGTTCGAATGCCCCGCAAAATGATGGCCGGTCATCGCCGAACGCACGCCAGGATTAATGCCGACGAAGAGCACTCTCAGCCCTGGCCGGACGTGATCTTTCAAGCGCAGGCTGGACCAGCCTGACTTTGGGATTCTGTCCTCGGCGCTCATTTCTGTAAGCACATCCGTGACAAGTATATGATCCGCACGTGGGCTACGACGTTGTTATTATCGGGGCGGGTGCGGCCGGGTTGATGTGCGCGATCGAAGCCGGCAAGCGTGGTCGCTCGGTTCTGGTCCTCGAACGCAACGAAGCCGTCGGCAGGAAAATCCGAATATCCGGCGGAGGCCGGTGCAATTTCACGAATCTCCACACCACTTCCGACCACTTCATCTCGGCCGACGCAAACTTTCACAAGTCCGCGCTTGCGCGATACACGCCCGAAGACTTCATCCGGATGCTGCGACGCCATCGAATTGCTTATCACGAGAAAAAGCTCGGACAACTGTTTTGCGACGGAAGCTCACAGCAGATCATCAATATGTTATTAAACGAATGCGATGCTGCCGGCGTTCCAATTCAGACGAGCTGCTCCGTCCGCGGTATAGAAAAAGGCGCGGGATTCAGGGTCGCGACAAATGGGGGAGAATTCGAATGCAGATCGCTTGTGATCGCAACAGGCGGACTCTCGATTCCCAAAATCGGCTCCACCGACTTCGGCTACCGGATTGCCCGCCACTTTGGCCTCTCAATTTCGCAAACGCGCCCCGGCCTCGTTCCACTCGTGCTCAAAGAGAAGGAACGTCGCGCTCTCGGTGAACTCAGCGGCGTGTCGCTCGATGCAACTGTCCGCTCCGGCCGCACCGCATTCCGCGAAAACATTCTCTTCACACATCGCGGCCTCAGCGGCCCGGCAGTCCTGCAGGTCTCCTCTTATTGGAAAGCGGGAGAGAGCATCACGATCGAACCTCATACGCTGCCCCGCCGCTTTGTGCGCAAGTGGAGAGAACTCTATGGACCACAACCACTCGAGTCGTGGACCTTCGTTCCGTCCGGAACCGAGGGCTACGCAAAAGCGGAAGTCACCGTCGGGGGTGTGGACACCGCGGCCTTGTCCTCGAAGACAATGGAGGCTCGCAATGTGCCGGGCCTCTACTTCATCGGAGAAGTTGTCGACGTGACGGGACACCTGGGCGGATTCAACTTTCAGTGGGCCTGGGCTTCGGGTTGGGTGGCAGGGCAGTATGTTTGAAATCCCGGAGCATTCCCGCGCATTAAGGTCGGGTGTGGACCTTTTAGCCTCGAAATTGCTTTCGTCATTTCAGGGAGCCGTGCTCTCTCCAAGTAGTGCGGGGGCTCCACCACCGGTCATCGGAACAGAATGACGGCAGAGATCGCCGTCAGCACAATAATGACGGCTTCGAAGAGGCGCTGTGCGACGCGGTTCACAAGCCACAAGCCGAGGAATGCGCCCCCGATCACAGCCGGAACCATCAAAACATTGAAGGTCAGAGACGCGCGGCTAAACAGACGATACCAGGAATAGATCGGAACCTTGGCCAGATTGATCACCAGGAAGAACCACGCGCCGGTCGCAACAAATTGCTCCTTGGGCAACTTGCGGCTGAGAAGGTACATATTCATGACCGGAGCGGCCGCATTTGCGATCGTACTGGCAAAGCCAGCCACAATCCCGTAAAACGAAGCGCTCCCCGCGGCAGTGGTTTCGGTTTTCCGCTTTCGCGCAATCTGCAGGACGAGCATGAGGAGTACTAAGCAGCCGACCAACCGGCGCAGGATGTACTCCCTCAGGCTCAATGCAAAGGCGCCGGCAATCATGCCGGCGATGACAGATGGAATCAAGGAGAAGAGTTTCCGCGCATCGGCGTACCGGCGCCAATACACGACGGCGAACACGTCCGCCGTGCTGAGCGTTGGAAGAGTCCAGGCGGCGGCGTGCCTGGCATCTCCAACGGTAAGCACCATCAGAGGCGCGATAAAAGAACTGAGTCCGGGCATTCCCGTCTTCGAGACGCCGATGGTGATCGCGCTGATGAGGCCCAGCGACCACTGCCAAAGTTCGAGATCGGGCATCATTAGGTTTCAAATGTAACACGGCCACAAGCGGTACTGGCGCTGCAATTCCCCGTTTCCAATGTCCCAAGGGCAGTGTGCCCAAACCGGGTAAGCATTGCGACTCGTGGAGGGTAGGAAGTCCTTCGGCCTCGCCGTGCTGCCTAAAGAGACCGCTAAGCCGTCCCATTAACGCGTGGTCTCCAATCCGGCCGTCGCGTCGCACTCTTGAATCCGAAAGTCGAGGTCTGCGCTCCTGGACGGGCATCTGCTACACTGAGCCGCTTATGCACCGCAGTCGTTCGATCAAACTTTTAGTCTGTTTAGCGTTGGGCCTTTGGCTAAATGGCATCGCTTGGGCTCAGCGGAGCACCATTCCGCAAGACCGCGAGCAAGCCCGGAAACGAATACGCGCGCAACGCATCTCTACGCCCCCGGTCATGGATGGACTCGTCCGTGAGCCGGTCTGGCGCCAGATTGAGCCTGCCAACGGGTTCATCCAGCAGGAGCCGAACGAAGGATCTGTGGCCACAGAGCAAACCGAGGTGCGCTTTGGATACGACAACCGCAACGTGTATATCGGAATCATATGTTTTGATTCGCAACCAGAGAATATTATCGTCACCCAGAATCGTCGGGATGGCAGCCTGACCGACACCGACTCGATTCAGATCCTGCTGGATACCTTTCACGATGGCCAGAACGCTTTTATCTTTGGCACCAGCCCCACCGGAATCGAGTACGATGGGCAAGTCTCAAAAGCCGGGCAAGGCGATTCGGGCACATTTGGGGCGGGCAGCGGCCGCGGTCAGGGCGGCGGAACGGGTCAGGGTGGGGCACAACGAGGGGGCGCCGCCGCTTTCAACGGGAACTGGGACGGTGTTTGGGCCGTGCGCTCTCAGATTACCGATCGCGGCTGGGAGGCCGAAATGGTCATTCCCTTCCGGACGCTCCGCTACATCCCGGGCGCGGACCGCGTGTGGGGTCTTCAGATCATGCGCAACCTGCGGCGGCACAACGAGCAGTCCTTTTGGACGCCCGTTTCGAGAGCCTTCGACTTGCTTCAGGTGGATGTTGCGGGAGAGCTGGAAGGCCTGGATTTACAAGTGCACCGGAACCTGCAACTGGTTCCGTACATACTCGGGGGGTTAGATCAAGACTACACGCGAAGCCAGGATCAGACCAAGCTGGCCCGGCACGCGGGTCTGGATGTGAAGTACAGCCTGACGCCTTCGCTGACGCTGGATGCGACGTTCAACACGGACTTCGCTCAAGTGGAAGTGGACGAACAGCAAATCAACCTGACGCGCTTCGATCTGTTCTTTCCCGAGAAACGGCCCTTTTTCCTGGAAAACGCCGGAATCTTTGACTTTGGTGCGGCTCGTGAAACGGAAATCTTTTTTCCCCGCCGTATTGGCATCGACGACTCGGGCGTAGAAATTCCCATCGATGCCGGTGTTCGCTTAAGTGGCCATCTGGGCCGTTACGAGCTCGGCTTTCTGAACATGAAGACGCGCGAGGTGCGCGGCGTCGCTCCCGCCAATGAATTCACCGTCGCGAGAGTCAAGCGGGAACTGCCCAACCGCTCCAGCGTGGGCTTGATTGCTGTCAACCGTCAGTCGCTTACGCATTTTGATCGGAAGCGGCCGTTCAACCGCGCGTTTGGCGCGGACGCCAACGTGGGTTTGGGGCGCTACACCAACTGGCAAAACTATTACGCCAGGACTCAGTCGCCGGGGCTTACGCGCGGAGCACACGCCGGTCTTTCTTCGTTCCGGTACGACGATAGTCACCACCAGGCAACCGCCTCCTACCGGGAAGTGGGGCCGGACTTCAATCCCGAAGTGGGTTATCTTCAGCGCGCCAACTATCGCCGGCCGGGTTTTGGTTATCGCCGTACTTTTTATCCCGAAGGCAAGCACATCCGCAGCATCTATCCGCATTTCCAGTGGAACCGGTGGTACACGCTGGGGACCAACGATCTGGAGTCCTCGTACTGGCACAACGACTATGGCATGAGCTGGCAGGGCGGCGCGTCCTTGAGCGTTCAGTTGAACCGCAGCTTCGAGCGGCTGGACACGCCGTTCGAGGTGTTTCCGGGGATCAAAATCGCGCCGGGCCGGTACGGTTTCGGTCAAGCTGAGGTCAATGTCAGCACCAACCAGAGCGCACCGCGGTTCGCCAGCGGGGCCATCGTCTCCGGTAATTTCTACAGTGGCACAATTCGCACCCTCAGCTTAAGCGGCGGCGTTCGCAAGGGTGCGAACCTGACCTGGTCCGGCAGCTATACGCGCAATATTATCGATTTGCGCGAGGGCGACTTCACCACCGACTTGGTCGGCTTTCGCTTTAACTGGAGCTTCACTTCGAAGAGTTACTTGCAAACCTTCACCCAATACAACAGCCGCATCAACCAGGTGGGCACCAATATCCGGTTCGCCTTGCTCTCCACGTCCAGCAACGGCTTGTTTGTCGTCTTTAATACCCGAGCTGTCACGATGGATTACATTGATCCCCACAACCAAGAGCGGACCATGCTGAGCCGTGCCTTCCTGGTGAAGTACACATACCTGTTCGATTTCTGATTGGAGGATTATCGAGCCTGCCGCGGCACAGCATTCAGGTGCGGTACGTCTTTCTCATTCTCCGCACAAATTGCTTCAACCATTTCGGTATCAATGACTACGTCCTCTTTCAGTGTTACGCTCCAAGGCCGAGTGTAGGCCTTCGGATCGTCCACGGAAAGGTCGATGAGAAGCGTACCGAAATTTACCCGGCGTATGCGTTCCGTTACGCGTGCTGTGCTCGTGATGGCACTGCCCGCTGCATCCAGCCACTGGTCATCACGATAACCGCTGCTTTCCACAGCCAGCGTGTCGCCCTCCCAGTGGCCCGTCGCATAACCGTTCCAAGTCGGAGCCGGATCCGCCGGAAGGGGCCGACCGTCGAGAAAGATCTGACGGTAGCTCGCGTTGTATTCATCGAGGATGATCAGCAGGTCCGGGCTTTGCACCCACTTCTTCATCGTGGGCAACATGTGCATGCGTGGTCCACCCGGCGCGATGCAACGGGTGTACGGGTCATCGGCGGGACCCTTTTGCCGGATGCGGTCTCGTACCCACGGCTGGTACGGGAGACCGCCTTCGACAGCCGCACCAATGTTTCCGAATTGCGCGCTGATGGGAAGGTCCCCGCACACACGGTTGATACCATCGCAAGGCAGGCGATTCGCCGCGCGCCACATTCCCGACAAGTCGGGTTTTCCATCACCGGTCCGTGGCGCCGGAGCATTGAGATTGGGCTTACCCGCCGGTGTCCGCGGCACGCCACGCGTAGGGTAGTCGAACCATTGCGCCGCCAGAGGCAGAGCCAGCAACATCCCCGCAAGCAGCAATAGTCGTGTGTAGCCACGATTCATCGGGCTTATTTCGCGGGATTCCCGTCTGCCGAAGAGCCGGCAAAGACATTCCGGCCGTCAGCCAGAGTGACTCTCCGGGCATTCGCCATCTTTGCGCCATCTTTGGCCAGGTAGCCCTCGACACTGACCTGCTCTCCGATTTTCAGGGAGTCCCGGCTCCATCCGAGCCTTCGCAGCAAGATCGGGCTGCCAAGTTCAAAATTCCAGCTGCTCACAGTTCCTCGGGCATCTTTGACATCGAGATAGAAGCGCGCGTGAGGATTGGTCCATTCGACCTTCGTGACAGTTCCCGTGAATTGTGTCAATTTCGCGGAGTCGTATTCGGCCGTGAAGGAATGATGCGAAAAAGAGCTTTCGGCCGGCAGAACCAGGATCAAACAGGCGAACAGTAGTGCGAAATCGATTCTCATCGGCGCCCCATTATTTACCGATCAGGTGTTCAACGTCCTGGTTATTCTCGTTACAGATGAATTCCGGAATTTCTTCAGTTGCTGGAGCGAGCGTCGCGATGCGTTTTGCCATCTGCCAAGGCTTCTTGAAAGCGCCAGGGTCGTCGAATGTGGTTTCAATTTCGAGGTGACCTAGATCGGGCCGCCACAGGCGCATTGTCACATGGAGCTTCTCGGTGTGCGGTACGGCTTCTCCCAGCCATGTCTTGTCGTTGAAACCGATAGTATCGATCACGAGCGTATCTCCGTCCCAGGTTCCGACGGAGTGTCCGGTCCATGAGGGATCCAAGTCTTTCGGATGCCCTCTTCCATCGAGGTAAATCTGGCGATATCCGGGGATGTCGTACTCAATGATGGTTACCAACAGCTCCCGGCTCTGCACGACTCTGTTGAGCAAGAAATTGAATGGTGTGACGGTGAATGGGAGGCATCGTCCTGACGGAGTATCTTTAAAGTTGTGGTCCGCCCGCTCTTTCTCGACAGCTTCAGCCCAAGCAAGCAGTTCGGGTCCAGCAGCACCGCCTCCTCCGCCCGGTACCGGACCATGCCAAACGCCGGAAAAGTCAGGTTTGCCATCGGGAGTGCGCGGTGCAGGACCTTCCGGAGGCTTTGGTCTGTTGAGAAAAAACCTGCCCAAACTTGCCCGGTCCTCCCCGAGTGTATCCAAGGAAATGAAATCGCCGAGCGGAATGTCGGCGCGTTGGGTTTGACCTCCCTGGACCACGACCACATCTTTGTGCTGATACCGTTTGAACCCCATGGAAGTCGCCGTCAACTCGTACTTTCCCGGCGGCAACTGAGAAAGCGTGTATTTTCCAGACCGATCGCTGCTGGCTTTGTACGCCACGCTCGTCTCCACATTCTTTGCCTGTATCGAAGCACCGGCCACAGGTGCGCCGGCCGTGTCAGAAACCGAACCTGTGATGGCGCCGTCACTCTGTGCCGAGGCCGGGGTGACGAACACAAGTAAGCAGAAGACGATCAAAGATCGCATGAAGTCTCCTTAGCGGCAGATTGACGACCCCTCGAACACTCTTTATTTAGCGTCGGGCCCACCGTCCGGATCGCTTCGGTACGTCGCTTCGCGACCTCCGTACTACCGGCCGGTCCCCCCCCACGCCTCTATTTGCCGGTTACGCGATGAAGGTCCTTTTCGTTCTCGGTGCAGATCGACTCCAAGAGATCGCCATCCATAAACAGCTGCGGGTTAACGGTAACCGTCCATGGTTTGGTATAAGCCTTCGGATCGTCGAATGTAAATTGAATCTCCAGGTGACCGAAGTCTCGGCGATGGAAACGTTCGGTCATCCGTAGGGCGTCAGTGTGAGGATGCCCGGAAAAATCCAGCCAGGTTTTATCGTTGTATCCCGTCGTTTCCGCCACCAGTGTGTCGCCTTCCCAATGTCCGACCGAGTAACCCATGAACGTCGGGTCCGCATCTTTAGAAAGAACGCGGCCATCGGTAAAGATTTGCCGGTAGATCGTGGAGTTCTCATACAGAATCACTACCAGGCCCGGAGTTTGGATCAGCTTCCAGGGCGCTGGAAACGAACTGATCATCGGCCCGCTCGGCAGGCAACGCGTGTAGGGGAAGTCCTTGGAAAAGTCCGCCCCGCGCTGCTTGTACAGCGTGGCCGCCCAAGGCTGCAGGGGCACTTCCTCCGGCTTCAGGTCCGAGGCGATGTTGTTCAGATACTTTGGCGGGAGACCGGTATTCGCAGGACCGGGATTCGGCATCCACCACAACCCGGACAGGTCCGGTTTGCCGTCCGGAGATCGCGGCGCAGGTGCAGAGAGGTTGGGCTTGCCGTCGGCTGTGCGAGGGACGTTCGTATGCTTGACGTTCTCCCATTGCGCGAAGGCGGGAGTCGCCGAGAGCATTCCCACCAGGAGCCAATGCCCTGTCTTCATTCGCTCACCTCTCTGCTAAAATCAGGCGTTCAGCAAAATCCGCGGAATTACTTTGTCTTTTTCGCAGCTTCTGCGTCCTCCACGCGAGCTCCACGGAGGGTATTCTCCAACCCATAATTCGCCTCATGACAGGCGTATTCCCAGAGTGGCCCCGCGATCTTCTTTACCGGAATTTCTCCCGACCAGGGCTTGGTCCACATCCCCGGATCTTCCACCGTGAATTGGTAAAGAATCGTGTCTTGATCCATACGTGTGATCCGTTCAATCACGTGCAGATTCTGCGCTCCCGCGAATGGAGCCCGATCTGTGAAATTGGTGGTGTCAACCACCAAAGTGTTGCCCTCCCAGCGGCCGATCGAGTCGCCCATCCACTGGCGGACATTCTTTGGCAGATGCGGACGCCCGTCCAGGCGAATGACGCGGGCGTCGTGGATCTCTTCGGCTTCGATGACGACATATCCGGGACTCTGTGCGATCCGGAAATTGCTGTTGTAGCGCGTAGGCAGCAGCGGCGGTCCTACGTTGTCCCGAACTATACAACGCGAGCCCAACGGCCGGTTCTGAGGACCGTCGAATTCATGTCCCTTTTCTTTCGCCGCCATGTCAGCGCGTCTGTTCCGAGCCTCCGGCGTCAACGGAGGAATGGTTCCCTCC
>Ga0209058_1000164_pt1 | contig 51212 bp, 56 predicted proteins | sample GraSoiAngelo_147_FD_185904 | JGI IMG/M metagenome (GOLD analysis project Ga0209058, IMG submission 185904) | Grasslands soil microbial communities from the Angelo Coastal Reserve, California, USA - 14_1009_05_40cm (SPAdes) (version 2) | ecosystem: Environmental > Terrestrial > Soil > Grasslands ... | reverse complement strand
GCAATCCGGAAGCCAAAGCCGGCAAGGTCTAACGAACTAATTAGAGTTATGGCTGATCCAGAGAATCCAACCAACCCAAGCCCAGAAGAGCCGAAAGCGAAGGAGCCCACGCCCACGACGCCGCCCGCTGGTGCCCGGGAAGGCGCCTCAAAGGCTGACGCGCCCCCGAAAGCTTCCGGGGCTAAGAAATCAGGCAAACAAAAAAAAGAACGGCCAGCTCCTGCCGCCGCGGCAGCTTCGGAAAATCTTTCGCTTTCAGGCGGTGACGTCGAGAAGCCAAAGATCGTCAAGGCGAAAGGCAGCAAGAACGTTCATTCGGGCATCGCGCATGTGCTTTCGACGTTCAACAACACAATCGTAACGATCACCGACATGAAGGGCAACGTGATCGGATGGTCGAGCGCTGGCAAAGTCGGCTTCAAAGGTTCGCGCAAAAGCACCGCTTACGCAGCGCAGATGGTCGCCCAAGACGCTTCACGACAGGCAATGGGCCATGGACTTAAAGAAGTAGAGGTTTTGGTTAAAGGGCCAGGAGCCGGGCGTGAATCTGCTGTGCGCGCGTTACAGGCGATCGGGCTCGATCTTACAGTAATCCGCGACGTTACTCCGGTACCGCATAACGGTTGTCGCCCGCCAAAACAGCGCCGGGTCTGATGCTATCGGCTATCAACTTTTAACTATCAACTTTCTAAAATGGGCAGATACACCGGACCAAAAACGAGAGTGAGCCGTCGCTACGGGGTGCCGCTTTTCGGTTCTTCCAAGGCATTGGAGCGAAAGAATTATCCGCCGGGCATTCATGGCCCGAGAGGTTCCCGGCGCAAACAATCGGATTACGCAATCGCGCTCGGCGAAAAACAGAAGCTGCGCTATCAATATGGGCTTCTCGAGCGGCAATTTCGGAGGATTTTCGAGAAGGCGCTGCAGAAGCGCGGTGTGACTGGTGAAACACTTCTTCAACTATTAGAAACGCGTATTGATAATGTCGTTTACCGACTAGGTCTCGCGAACACCCGCAGCGCCGCACGCCAGCTCGTGTCGCACGGCCACGTGCTCGTGAACGGGCGCGGCGTGAATGTCGCTTCCTACAATGTGAAGGCAGGCGACGAGATCACGATCAAGGACAAACCGAAATCGCGCCAGTTGGTGCTCCGTAACCTTGATCTTACACAGATCGTTCCCGTGCCCGACTGGCTCACCGTCGATCGCGATGGGCTCAGCGGCAAGGTTACGCGCATCCCATCTCGAGAAGAGATACAGCCGATCGTGAACGAGCAGCTCATCGTCGAGCTGTATTCACGGTGATCTATCGCTCGAGCAACTCGAGCGCTTTCTCGTAGCTCTTGCGCTGAAGGTAATGCGCTAGTCGGGGATCGATGGGCTGCGGCAGCGCTGCTTGTAACCGGTCGATCTTTTCCGAGACAGTGCGCAATCGCGCGATGTGTTTTGCCTCATCACGGCGGCTTTGCTCGTCGCGAATCACTGCGAGGCGTTCTCGCAGCGCCTGCGCTAAATCGACAAGAGCGTTTTCCATTTCACTAATAAACGGCGATTCGCGGCCGCTTTAGTTCTCATCTTAGCGGTGACTGGCTTCGGATACCAGCTGCCGCTTTGCTTCGAGCCAGTCGGACTCTGCGTCACCGGGCAGCGCAAATCGACGTCGTCGCTCCGAGATGAAGTAGGCTCGGAGCCGAATCGCTTCGTCCGACGGGTCTGCGATGCCCGCTGTCTCGAGTGGCATTGAAGCGTTTGCTATGGTCACGCTTTTCCTGGCGCTAGTCTCGCGCGGTTTTCGACCCGCTGTGGTGCGGCGTGTGCGATTGCTTTTACCAGATTTTACTTTAAAGGAGCCGCCGGTCTCGGGAGGCGTCTCATTTTTATCTTGGACAATTTTCTTTTTTTTCGGCACAGATTTTATCGTTGATGACTTTAATTCGTTTAGCGTTCATCAGTTGGTTGGCAAGTGCTTTCTCGCGCTTCTTTAATCGAGGAGTAAATTTGGAAACTTCACTGGCATGAGACATTTTGTTTTCCGCTGGATCGCGACCACAATTGCCGTGTTTGTGGCTGCGCCGATTGTCGGAATCAATTACGGCGACCGCCTCGGTTGTCTGCTGGGCGCATCGCTTCTGCTCGGTATCATCAACGCTTTTATTCGTCCCATTCTTCTATTGCTGAGTCTGCCTTTGATTCTCGTTACGTTAGGGCTTTTCATCTTAATTATTAATGCGCTGATGTTGAAATTCGTTGGCGAGATCATGCCATGTTTTGAAGTTCCAGGTTTCTGGCGAGCATTTTTTGGTGCAATTATCATTTCGCTCGTCAGCTGGCTGTTAAGCGCTTTCTTTCGTGGCAGCGATGGACGTGTCCACGTGCTCACACATCATAACCAAATCAAGCGAGTCAGCGGTCGCGTGATCGAGCGATAAGGAAGAAGCGTCAATCGTGATTAGTGAATCGCGAATCGTAATTCGAGATTCGCGATTGATAATTCGGAAGCCTGATCTCCATCGCGCGTTAACGGAGTGAACCCGATTCAACGATTCAACAAATCACGCGGGCCCGCCCAGATACTTGCTCAGTCGCGAGCGCAGTTCGGTGCGCGCGCGAAACAGAACGCTTTTTACAGCGGGAACTGAGAGGTCAAGAACCTCGGCAATTTGCTCATAACTTAGCTGCTCATATCTCCGGAGGACCAGTGCCATTCGCTGCGTTTCTGGAAGCTGAAGGATGGCTGCTTCGATCGTTCGCTGAAGTTCCCCTTCCAGCAAGGAAGCATCGGGAGCCGGGTTCGCCTCATCTTTCAGAGGCGGATCTTCTGCGCCCGCTTCCGGCTGAAGTGGAACATGCGCGTGACGCTTGGCGCGGCGGAGCTCGTTGAAAACGAGATTACGCGTAATTTTCAATAGCCAGGTCGTGAATTTTGCCCGCGGAACGTAGCGACGCGCGCTTTTCCACACTCGAATGAATACCTGCTGCGCGATGTCTTCCACGTCAGAATTGCTGCCCAGCATGCGCGCCACGGTGCCTGCGACCAAAGCTTGGTGTTTCTCGATCAGCTGCTCGAGCGCAATGGTGTCGCCTCGACCGATGAGCTGCATGAGGCGCACGTCGTCGGCGTCTTCTTCCGATCTCCCTTTATTTCCGTGATCGTTACGAGCCATCGGTCAGTGTAGATTACTGTCACTCGTGCCTTTGCTCATACCCCAACGTTCGGCTCTGCGGCAGGAGAAAGCGTAGGAACGAGTACGCCGACGCACTTCCACACTCTCCATTAGACGTTGGTGTCCAGCGAACTTTGGTAAAAAAATGCAACTGTCCAAAATTCGTCCTCCGTCACATTCGTGGCCGCCATGGTTTTTGTTGCAAGGCTCAAGCTGCCTGTGCAATGCTTGTTTCCGAGGGCATACCCTCAGGCTCCGCATGAATTACCAGCTTATTCCGAAAGAACTCAGGCCGATTGCAGAAAAGATTGAAGCGCGGCAGCGACTTTCAGAGGTGGACGCTCTTACTCTGTATCGCGCAAATGATCTTAATGCCCTTGGAATGATCGCCAATCTTGTGCGCGAACGAAAGAACGGCAACTACGCGACTTACATCCACAACCGTTACATCAATTACTCCAACATTTGTATCTTATCCTGCCAGTTTTGTGCTTTCGCGGCCAAAAAACGCGACGCACACGCGTTTGAGTACGCGATCGACGAAATCGTTCGAGTAGTTGGAGATGCGCTTCCCCTCGGAGTTACCGAAGTGCACATGGTAGGCGGACTGCATCCCACACTAAAGAAAGAATGGTATTTGGATCTTTTGCAGAGGCTGCGCGCACTCGAACCGAACCTTCACATCAAGGCTTTTACCGCGATCGAGGTGCGACATTTGGCTCAGCGGATTTTCCGGATGCCAATCCGTGACACACTGGAGACTTTGCGCGCCGCTGGTCTCAGCTCGATCACAGGCGGTGGCGCAGAGATTTTTGATTCGGCCGTTCGCGACAAAATCTGCCGGGGCAAAGAAACCGCATCTGAATGGCTCGACGTTCATCGAACGTGGCACTCAATGGGCGGCCGCAGCACGTGCACCATGCTCTACGGGCATATTGAGACCCATGCTCAACGGGTGGATCATTTGCGTCAACTTCGGGAATTGCAGGATGAGACCGGCGGATTCACCGGCTTTGTCCCCTTCGCTTTCGAGCCATCCCAATCCCATGGAATCCTAGCCCAGATCAAGCGCGCCTCCGCGTTTGAGCAGCTTCGCAATCTCGCGGTAAGCCGCATTTATTTGGATAATATCGATCATTTGACTGCTTATTGGGTCAGCCTTGGGTTGCCTCTCGCGCAGGTGTCGCTCAGCTACGGCGTGGACGATCTGCATGGCACAATTTTGGAAGAGAGAATCTTCCACATGGCCGGCGCAACTACTCCGCAGCAGCAGACCGTAGCTGCTCTCGAATATGCCATTCGGGAAGCGGGCCGCGAGCCCGTACAGCGCGACAGCCACTATCGCCACATCTCACGGGGTCAGACGAATGCGACATCCGCGCCTGCAGAATTGGCCTGCGCTTGACCGTGGTGAGAGGTGAGACGTGAGAAGTCGCGACCGAAAGCTATTGTTCCTTGCCCACTTCTCACTTCTCACTATCACCTCTCACGGTGAAGGCCCTCCGCGTCGGCTGCGTAAAATATCTCAACGCCTGCCCGCTCATCCACGGCTGGGAAGGCGAGATGGACTTCGATCACCCATCGGCGCTCTGCAACAAACTCGCCGCCGGCAAACTTGATGTTGCGCTTGTCTCGAGTTTCGAATTTCTACGTAACCCGATCTACCGAGTCGTTGATAACGTTTCCATTTCCTCGAACGGACCGGTTTACAGCGTAATCGTCGCGCATGGTGGCGAGATTACGGAGATCAAAGAGATCGAACTCGATCCAGCATCAGAAACTTCTATCAACCTTTTGCGTTGTTTATTGGCGGATCTCGGATTGAATCCGCGCTTAGTTAGGCGTGCCGCTGGAGCCCCCGCCGTGACGAAGTCAGCTTTGGTCGGTCGCGCACAACTTCTCATCGGGGATCAAGCCATCTACGTCCGACAAGAGTACGCTAACGAATTTTCTTTCTGGGACCTGGGTGAACAGTGGCAGAAATTCGTCGGACTCCCCTTTGTTTACGCGCTCTGGCTTATTCGCCCCGAAGTCGCGGACCCAAAACAAATTGCGAACGCGCTGCGCGCCTCGCGCGAGGCAAACCTTGCTAATCTTGACAACTTGGTCGGGGAAGTTGTAGGCGGGGTCGACGCCTCCGGCCAACGGAAGGGAGTCGGTCGCGAATTCCTCTGGCGCTATTACACTGAACATCTTCAATTCGGGTTCGAGGAAAAGGAAAAGGAAGGCCTGCGAATCTTCACAAATTTGTGCATAAAGCACGGTCTGCTTCCAGAGCGCGATCTCGCGTTCCGTGTTGTTTAGCGAGCTATTTCGTTGGTGAAAAACTATCGGCTTTGCCTCGCCCAAACCAAGGTCGATGTCGTAGAGTTTCCAGCCCGAGCCTGTGAAACGGAACCGGAGTTTGATACCCTCTCGTTCGACAACAAAAGTGCGCGGACCTGTAAAGAATGCGTGTTTTACTTTCGACCAATCTTCAGCTTTGCCGGTAGGGAAGCGGAACTGTTGCGGATGTTTGAGACTTTTCAGGACATCCGGATTGGATATCAACGCCGCAATGCCTTCCGGAGTAACGTAAGCGTCAATAATCGTGTCAATCAGCGATGGGCCAAGATCTTTCCACCACTTGTGACTTTTCGTTCCCTTAGTGAACCGCGCAACAAGTTGTTTCTTTAGTGACGCACGAATTGCGGGAAAATCCATGCGTGAACTCAGTGCCGCGCTGTCGCCAGACCGAAGCGCTGCTGTGAATCGCCAAAATGAAAAGTATGGCGACGCCCCGTAGACCAATAGAAGAAGAATGCAGATGAGCGCTAACCAGCGGAATCTCATTTGAATCTGATTCTCTGTGACGCGGCCGAAATTAGTGGCTCGAGGTTCGATGTATCTCTAACTGAAGGGTACCGGTCCAATTTTTTTCAACATTGAAGAATTCGTCCGCTTCTGTGATATGCCGCCCGCTACAAAACCGGTCTCGCTTTAATCATGGCGCTTTTTTGGAGTGAAAATCGGTCTCTGTCGAGCGTGATCGCGAGGAGTGGCGGATAAATTGATCGTATCTTGTCAGAGGACTTTCCGCAAATAAGCTGATCGGTGCAGAGCCGCGTAGATGGGAATCCAATTGATGCAGAGGCACGCAAAAGTCTTACGCGGCAAGACCGCGCAGAGGAAAATCCAGTTGCTGCGCAGTGTCGTGGGAAATTTACCCGGCCGCAAAGCCGATGGCTCATTGCGCAGCCTGAGGAGTTGAAGGCTGACGAGTCGGGAATTACGTGGAGCGAAATTTGCGGATCGGAGTGCATTGCACGGTTGCTTTTGCGAAAAGGGTTTCGCTGCGCCGAAGAAGTGAACGCATTTCTGCGGCCGCGGCTAAGCTCGCTGAGCGATCCATTTTTGCTGCCTCAAATGCACACAGCTGTTGCCCGCATCCTCGAGGCCTTAAATCGACGGGAACGCATCGTGCTCTTCGGCGATTACGATGTCGATGGTGTCACATCGCTGGCATTGCTTGCGGGGGTGTTGCGCGCTTACGGCAGCGCTCCTGAATTATTTTTGCCGTTGCGTATGGAGGAAGGCTATGGCTTGAGCGCCGAAAGTGTCGAACGTTGTGTCTCCCAATATCGACCTCAACTTCTGATCGCTATCGATTGCGGTACCTCGTCGGCAACGGAGATTGCCGATCTTCGGAAACGCGGTGTGGACGCGATCGTGCTCGATCATCATGAGCCGAAGTCGGCGTTACCCGACTCCATCGCGATCGTAAACCCGAAGACAACGGACTCCGGGTTTGAGTACCTCTGCAGCGTCGGCATTGTCTTCAAACTTTGTCATGCATTGCTCAAAACGGCGCCACTGCCTGGGTTCGATTTGAAATCAAAGCTCGACCTTGTGGCGCTCGGCACCGTGGCGGACATCGTACCGCTTCGTGCCGAAAACCGCGTTTTAGTACAGCGCGGTGCGATTGAGATCGGGAAGACCTCACGTATCGGGCTGAGGAAATTAATGCAGGTTGCTGGGGTCCGGCCGCCAATTTTGCCTGAGGACATCGGTTACCGACTTGGCCCGCGACTGAACGCTGCAGGGCGTTTGAGCACAGCGGAGAAATCGTTACGCCTGCTGCTCACCGACGATGACGGCGAGGCAACGATACTCGCGGCAGAGCTCGACCGGGAAAATCGCGAACGCCAGGAGGTGGAAAAACAAATTTTCAACTTAGCGATAGCGCAGATAGAGGGTCGGTTCGATGCGGCGCGCGACGCAGCAATCGTCGTTGGGGCGCCTGGTTGGCATCAGGGAGTGCTGGGAATTGTGGCATCACGGATCGCTCGAAGATATCATCGACCTACAATCGTCATTGGCTTTGACGAGAATGGAATCGGCAAAGGAAGCGGGCGAAGCATTGAGGGGTTGAATCTCGTCGAAGCGTTGAGCTGCTGCGCGCAGAGACTCGACAAATTCGGCGGACACGAAATGGCCGCGGGCCTTGCACTGCACGAGGAGAATTTCGACCTCTTTGCTGAAGCATTTCGCAAAGCTGCACGTGAAATTCTTAGCGAAGAGGCTCTTCAACCTTGCGTACGAGTGGATCACGAGCTGGCATTCACGGAGATCGATATAGATTTACTGCGCTGGCACGAAATGTTGCAGCCATTTGGAAATGGAAATCCCCAGCCGCTTTTCCTTGCGCGCGACGTCGAGCCGGTCGCGCTTCCCAGGATAGTCAACGAAAAGCATCTGATCTTTCGTCTGCGTCAGGGCAGTCGCCATCGCCGCGCGGTTTTTTTTGACGGCGTGACGAATGCACTGCCACCAACGCCGTGGGATATCGCATTTCGGATCCGCGCAGACGAATATGACGGCGAAACTCTGGTTGCCATGCAAATCGAGGCGGTGCGGCAGGCTGAACGCCGCGCTGGCGAACAGTGAACAGCGCGAAGTTATCTCACCGCTCACCGACTACTGATCACGGATCCCAGGCGTTTCCGAAAGAGTTGGCCAGCAGCGTTGCGATTTTGCAATCGCTCGAAGAATTAGGTTGGATCCCGCGCCCGAAGCTACTCGCGTTGCGGCGGCTTGGAATCGAGACGGTGGAAGATTTGCTTACGCATTTTCCGCGACGCCACGAAGATCGAACTGAGTTCCCACAGTTTCCACGCGAGGAGAGCGATGTTCCGATCTGTCTTTGCGGGGAGGTGACCAAGACGTCGCTGCGGCGTTTCGGCGGTTGGAGGAAAATTTTCGAGGTCACATTGCAAGAATCGAACCCAAACGCTCTGAGCGAGCCTCTGGTGTGCCGGTGGTTCAATCTGCATTACGTGCAGAAAATGATCGCTACCGGTCAACGCATGGTGGTCTTTGGCAAACCGCGGCTACGCGGAAAGCGAATTTGCATGGATCATCCAGAGTTCGAAGTCATTGAGAATGACGAGGAGATCTCAATCCATTTTCGTAGAATCACGCCGATCTACCCTGCGACGGAAGGTCTTTCGCAGCGCGTCTTGCGCGGCATGATTTACCGTCTGTTGAACGAACTTCCTTCCACTGATGCCGGGTTGGAAAGATTGACCCCAAGCAATCTTGCGAAGGGCGAGAGACGCGACGCGATTCGCGCAATCCATTTCCCAGCTAGCTGGGAAGCGCGTGATGCCGCGCACGAACATCTTGTGCTCACCGAATTCTTCGCAATGCAAATGCTGATTGCGTCGCGACGCGCCGACGCCTCGATTCGACAGGGCGAGAAACACTGTGGGGCAGGGGCGCTGCTTGATAGGTTGCTGAAGTCGTTACCATTCGAGTTAACTGCTGCGCAATCTAGGGTGATTAGTGAAATTCGGCATGATCTGGCAGCTAGTCATGCGATGAATCGTTTATTACAAGGCGACGTGGGTTCGGGAAAGACCGCTGTGGCTATCGCAGCGATGCTGCTCGCCGTGGAGGGCGGCTATCAGGCCGCCTTCATGGCGCCTACGCAAATTCTGGCGGAGCAACATTATGATGTCTTACAACGCTGGCTCGATCCGCTCGGCATACGCGTGGCGCTGCGAACCGCCGCCCGACAGGAAGAAAGCGGACCGTTGCCGCTGTTTGAGCATGCAGGCAATTCCGAGCGGCAGGAACCTCAGATCATTGTGGGGACGCATGCCCTGCTGTACGACAAAGTTTCTTTTTCGAACCTTGGGCTCGTTGTGGTCGATGAGCAGCATAAGTTCGGTGTTGCGCAGCGCGCCCAATTGAGCGCGCGCGAACCAGCGCCCGATGTGCTCGTGATGACCGCAACCCCGATCCCGCGCACGCTGACAATGACGATCTACGGCGACCTCGATGTCTCAACGATCGACGAGATGCCGCGGAACCGGGGAAAAATTATCACGGCTGTGCGCGATGAGTCGAAGCTCGGCGAGGTGCTCGCGTTTTTGCGAACACGGTTAGAGGCCGGCCGCCAGCTTTATGTGATCTATCCGTTGATTGATGAAAGCGAAAAACTCGATGCGAAAGCGGCCGCGGCCGAGTACGAATTGTGGAGAGAGCGTTTGCATCCGTTTCGCTGCGATCTGTTGCACGGCCGAATTCCTCCGTCGGAGAAGCAGGAAATCATGGAACGTTTTCGCAACGGTGAGACAAGCGCGCTGATCAGCACGACCGTGCTTGAGGTCGGTGTAGACGTCCCCAACGCCAGCGTGATGCTTATTGAAAACGCCGAGCGTTTTGGGCTTGCGCAACTGCATCAGCTTCGCGGACGAATCGGGCGAGGCGAGCACAAGTCGTATTGCATTTTGCTCACCTCGGCTCAGGCAAAAGAGGCTTCGGCAAAACTGGCAGTTTTAGAAAGAACAAGAGACGGCTTCGAAGTGGCAGAAGCAGACTGGGAATTGCGTGGCCCAGGCGATCTGCTTGGCACGGCTCAGAGCGGCCTGCCTGCACTAAAGATTGGTAACTTGAAGACAGACGCGCATTTGATGCGGCGCGCGCGCGCGGCCGCCGTATCGATTTTGGAAAGGGACCCGCCTTTGGAATTGCCTGAGAATCAACGTTTCCGCCGTTTAATTGTCGAACAACAGGGACGAACTTTTTCTAACGTTAGTTAATGAAAAACTTTGCGAAATTTTTGCTTTTTGTCCTGCTGGTTAGCGCGGGAATTTCTCTCCTGTACGACTATCGCCTGAAGCGTGGCGGCCTAAATCTCCCTTCTGGTCGAAAGCCGGAAAAATACACGCTGGCATCGAATCCGAGCGTGGATCCAAAGCAGGTCCCATCGCTGGAGGCGTTGAACCGGGAGCGGCGCGCACTCGTCAAGAGCGTGATTCCATCAGTTGTTGCCGTCAAAACATCAAAGAAGATTGGGGTCCGACGGGAATATGGGCTTGATCCATTCGAATTGTTTTTCCAGAACCGGCGGCAATTTCGTAATCCGCGCGACGAGACCCTTGTGCAAAACTCGCTTGGCTCAGGTGTGATTGTAACAAACGAAGGCCATATCATCACAAACAGTCACGTGGTAACGGACAGAGAAGGCAATCAGGTTGATCAAATTGAGGTGCAATTGAGCGATGGACAAACGAAGAAGGCGCAGTTAGTCGGCGCGGATTCCGAAGTTGATCTGGCCGTGCTCAAGATTGACGATCCGGGCGTCAAGCCGCTCAAACTGGCTGACTCGGACCTCGTTCAGCCAGGAGATTTTGTCGTGGCGATTGGGAATCCATTTGGATTTGAGGAGACGGTAACGGACGGCATTATCAGTTCGAAAATGCGACCAAACCGCACCGACGGTTTCGGGGATCTGCTGCAAACAAACGCGGCAATTAATCCCGGCAACAGCGGAGGGCCATTGGTTAATCTTCGCGGCGAAGTAATCGGGATCAATACGGCAATCGCCTCGACCACCGGCGGCTCGCAGGGAGTGGGTTTCGCTATTCCGTCAAATACGGTCCGGACAGCGCTGGAAAGCCTGTTGAAGCAGGGGCGGATCATTCGTGGCTATCTCGGGATTCAGACGAGGGCCTTACAATCCGACGACACGAGTACGGAGACAGACGGAGTGCCAGTCGCCGGCGTGATGCCCGGATCGCCTGCCGCCCAGGCGGGCGTCCAGCCAGGGGATGTGATCCGCAAATTCGACGGCCGTGAGGTCAAGAATTTCCCCGCCCTGCGGACTCTCGTGGCACAAACACAGCTGAATAAACAAGTGGAACTGGAAATCGTGCGTAATGGCAAACCGCTCAAGGTAACGACACAGATTAAAGAGCAACCGATCGATTATGAATCGGCTCGTGTCTCACCGAAACGAAGCCCTTCGCAGCCGCAGCCTCCGGGGCAGTCGAACGATCAAGAAATGAGCAATCGCCCCCTTGCGTCAATTCACGTGGAAGAGCTGACTCCTGAAACAGCACGCCAGCTTGATCTGCCTGCAAATGTGCAAGGTGTTTTAGTTAGCGGCGTCGATCCTGACAGCGGGGTGGCCGAATTGCAAAAAGGCGACGTGATCGAAGAAATCAATCAACAACCCGTTACATCAGTTGCCGATTACAACAAGATCGCTGCCGCGCTTGATCCCAGCCAGCCGCAAGTCCTGTCAGTTTGTCGCCACAAGATGCGTTCGTTTCTCGTATTGCGCCCGCGGTAAGAGGCGGGTTCGAGGCGTTAATGGCACCGCACCACACAGCCATGGCTACAACTCCATAAACGAACCGGTCTCAGCACGCGATGGCATGACGCCGGCAAACGCCCGAGAGCATTTCCCAGAGCGCGTCGAGAATGCGGTTTACTGACTCTTTCACTGATTCGAAATTGCGCTCATTGACGTAACGGTTCAGCATTTCACGCTCAGCGGTAGAATGTTCTCGATCCGTCTCGATGTGAATCGTGAAGTATTCGTAGTGCTCAGGCTTGGCGAATCCGTAGTGTTTTTTGAGCCCGTCAATCTTCGATTCACAGATGGAGGGAATTTGGCTCTCGTACGCATACAATGCGCCCAAACCTTCAGCCGTCGATCCCTGGCCACAAACCGAGCGGAATGTTTCAATCAATTTTTCCGTCTCCGTTTGTTTCGCGGTTCGCGCAAGCTCGGCATCGTCGATGCCGAGACCATCCGTAAATTTCTTCCAAAGCTCGGGATGATTCGGCGAGCCGGCCTCTTCATCGATCAAATTGCCGAGCAACTGTTTCCGGGTTGCTTGATCGTCACAGTTCGCGTGCACCGCCGAGAGATACGTCGGAAACGCCGCGACGTGATGATAGTACTGTCGCGCATAATCTGTAAGCGCCTCCTTGCTTAATTCACCGCGCGTCCACGCGAGATAAAACGGATGTGTCAAAAGATGTTTCACCGCTATGTCACTGTCGATCTTGTCGAGATATTGGTTCATAAAACTGGTTGAGTGTGCTTATAAGCGCAGACTAGATCGCTGCAAGTATTTAATATGATCTATTGAAAAGAGGCCAGCGTTTCAACGCTGAGTCAATCTTGTTACATCATCCAGACGAAGGATTGCGATCACATTGACGGATATTTTAAACCGATTTCAAAATGTGCTTGATCCCGCGGACGGGGATCACGACCCAGCTGGGACGATTGTTTAGTTCGTAACCAATTTCGTAAACAGCTTTGTCGAGCAGATAAGCTTCGATCATGATTTGGAGATCTTCGCTGTTGTGAGGTATGAAGATGGCGCTGCCCGTTGTCTCCAAATAACTCTGTAGAAAGACGCTGCCCATGTGACGATACCAAAGATCGGCCCACCGCTCGAGGAACGGCACATCCTCTTTACGCATGGCCGGCTGCCAGAGAGCACTGTAGGCAGCGTATTGAAACGAACGCATCATACCTGCTACGTCCCGGAGTACGGAACGTTTCAGCTTCCGTTCACTCAGCGGTCGCGCCGGCTCGCCTTCGAAGTCCAAAATGACGAAGTCTTTTCCGGTGTAAAGCAACTGACCCAGATGATAGTCGCCGTGAATCCGAATTTTCGCGGCATTAGTGCGACGATCGAGTAGCCGTTTTTCACGTGCGAGGACCTCTTGTTCCGCGCTTAGTACTTCTTTTGCTTCATCACGGAAGGTCGCCGGAAGGTCGCATAATTTCTTTTCCAAAAGCGTAAACGCGCGTCGCAGCGACGCCCGCATGTTTTGGTAAACAGAGCGTTGTGCCATCGCGTTGAATGGCTCGGGCCGGAACGCCGGATCGTCCGGATACGAGGCGAGAGCTAGATGCAGTTCACCAGTGCGTTGCCCGAGCAGCTTCATTTTCTCAGGATAAACGCCACCGAACAGCTCATCGAGCAGCGCCCCCGGGGGCGCGATTTCATTCTGAAGATCGGCTTTCCGAGCGAGTACCCGCTCATAATAGCGACCGACTGCGTCCAGGGTGAGCGACCAGACATCCCCTTCGTTAGTAACGGCGCTCTGCAGTAAGCACACGACAGTCGGCTCCGCTTTCGGGCGGCGATATTCGATTGCACCGACAAACGCCGGCACATTTGGAAATTTGGTGTGTTCTGTAAGAAACCGCGTTATTTCAACATCAGGATTAACACCGTCCTCGATCTTGCGATAGAGTTTCAGGAAAAATTTATTATCAAAGAGCATCGAGGAATTGCTTTGCTCGGTGCCCATTACCTGCGAATTCCCAGGCAACGCAGATAGATCAGCTTCGAAAGCCTTGGCGGTCGTGCCGACGAGCTCGCCAGCGCGTCCCTTCATGGTCTGGCGTTTCACGATTGTGTCAAACAACCGAGATCGACATTCTGCATCCCAGGTTGCATCAAACAGAATGTCTTCTCCGTTACCTTCGAAACGCGCGATAATGGCGTGCGGAGCGGTCTGAGAAATGGCGCGAGCAGCGTCGCCGGACGCAATCTTGACCGGAAGAACATACGTCTCGGTGGGTGCATCGAGATAGTTGACTTCAACAAACCAAATTTGTGCGGCATCGGCGTCGTCCGCGATCGCGGGCTGCTCAATGACCTTCAAGTTGCGAACGGTCCGCGCCTTCGAACCGAACCAGCGACAGGTCTGAACATATCGAGGCAAAATTTCGCCTTGTATGGCGGCGCGTTGACCATTGGCCAGAAGCACCTTCAGCTCCTGCGGCGCACCGATCACTGGTACTGCTTTCTTTCGTGGCATACGGCGGCCATCAATCGGCGCGTGCAAAGCGAACCAGTAGTGCGCATGCGGACCCATGGTGATGACGTAACGGGATTTTCTAATTGGCCGAAAGAGGTTGCGGCTAAAAACTTCCATCGGCACGTAACCGGCGAAGCGCGAAAGCTCCAGTTCGGCCGATTGCGCAAAGCGCGAGAGATTCACTACCACTAGAATAATTTCGTCTTCGTAACGGCGAAGGAAGGCGAGAACCTTGGGATTCTCGGGATAGAGAAATTCCAGCGAGCCGCGCGAGAACGCCTTGAAATTTTTCCGCATGGCGATGACCCGTCGCATCCACCAGAGCAACGAAGAGAGATTTTTCTGCTGATTCTCCACGTTGACGGCTTCGTAGTGATATTCAGGGTCAATCGTGATCGGAAGATAAAGTTGCTGTGGGTTTGCTCGTGAAAATCCCGCGTTACGGTCAGGGCTCCACTGCATCGGTGTGCGGCAACCGTTGCGATCGCCGAGATAGAAATTGTCGCCCATGCCGATCTCATCCCCGTAGTAGATGATCGGGGTGCCCGGCATCGAGAACAGCAGGGTATTAAGCAGCTCGATTTTGCGACGGCTGTTTGCCAGCAGTGGAGCAAGACGCCGACGGATTCCAAGATTTATGCGAGCGTGGGGGTCGGTAGCGTAAACGCGGTACATGTAGTCGCGTTCCTCGTCGGTGACCATTTCCAGGGTCAGCTCGTCATGGTTGCGAAGAAACATCGCCCACTGACACTGTTCGGGAATGGACGGAGTCTGCTCGAGAATGTCGATAATGGGGAAGCGGTCCTCCATCTGCAACGACATGAACATGCGTGGCATGAGCGGAAAGTGAAAATTCATGTGCGATTCGTCGCCGTTACCAAAGTAAGCGGCCGCATCTTCCGGCCATTGGTTCGCTTCGGAGAGCAGCATGCGATTTGGAAATTTCGCCTCGATGTGGGCGCGGAGCTTACGGAGGTATTGATGCGTCTCTGGCAGGTTCTCGCAGCTCGTGTTTTCTCGTTCGTAAAGGTAGGGGATAGCGTCAAGGCGAAGGCCATCAACGCCCAGTCCGAGCCAGAAATCGCAGACTTTCTCTACGGCATCGTGCACTGCCGGGTTATCAAAGTTCAGGTCTGGCTGATGCGAATAAAAGCGATGCCAATAATAGGCTTTTGCGACTGGGTCCCATGCCCAGTTCGATGTTTCGAAGTCTTTAAAAATGATTCGCGAATCCTTGTATTTTTCCGGGGTATCACTCCACACATAGAAGTCTTTGTAGGCGAGATCGTCGCTGGAGATGCCAGCAGCAACTGCGGCAACAGCGCGTCGCGACTTTTGAAACCATGGGTTTTGATCGGAAGTGTGATTGATGACCAGCTCTGTGATGACGTGCAGATTTCGCTGGTGCGCCGCATCAAGGAATGCGCGGAAATCATCCAACGTGCCGAAATTTGGATTGACGTCGAAGTAATCGGCAATGTCGTATCCGTCATCTCGCAGCGGCGACGGATAAAAGGGCAGGAGCCAAATGGCGGTGATGCCGAGTTCCTGAAGATAATCCAGTTTCTCGATTAGTCCGCGAAAGTCACCCATCCCGTCCCCGTCGCTGTCGCAAAACGTTTTGACGTGCGTCTCGTAGATGATTGCGTCTTTGTACCAGAACGGATCCACGCTCGTTGGAGTCTCCCCTTGCGCCATGCGTTTAACTTTTGACGCACAAAACGCGCAACGCAATCATCCGTTCGTCAATTGTTCCGCAAGACTTGTGTCTTCTTCCCAGAACAGAAGCGGGCACGTTGCCGTAGCCACTTTCAAAAAAATGTATGCGTTAACGTACATTGGCGAGTCTGTCTTGGAAACCGGTGGACGAAGTGGTCGATGCAGCTTAAGAGACTTGGTGGTTCGTTCGCGTGCACTCTGCTGATTGATTATTGCAATTTCTTAACCTTTCATGGGACGATCCAAACTCATATCTACCACACGCCGCAAACCAAGGAAACGGGTGCGCGTCACAAAATCGCGGACGCGACCGTTCTCTGTCACCCCGCAACTCGAACCCGGAGCGCCGAGCGACTTGGAATTGATGAAGGCGATCCAAGCGGAGGATCCCGATGCGCTCTCTCAGCTCTACGATCGATACAACGGCATTTTGAAGGCGCTTATTTTGCGAGTGATTCATAACGAAGCGGAAGCTGACGATCTCTTACAAGAGATTTTCATGGAGATCTGGAACCAGGCGAAAAACTTCTCTTCACAAAAGGGCAAACCACTTGGCTGGATGGTGACACTGGCCCGGCGTCGGGCGATTGACGGGTTGCGGAAAAAGCAGGCTTATGCGCGTGCAGAAGAACGGTTGCAAAATGAAACCGAACAACAGCCTGATGCATGGGTCCATAATTCCACCGAAGAAGAAATCGTGCTTAGTGACACGCGCAGCCTGATCCGCCAGGTAATCAGTGGGCTTCCACCCGCCCAACAGGAAGCAATCGACCTGGCATTTTTTCGAGGTATGAGCCAGCGCGAAATCGCCGCCAAAACGAATACACCCTTAGGCACGGTAAAGACCAGGCTTGAATTAGGACTAAAAAAAATCTATGACGGCCTAAAGGAGTTGAAAGGTGAACTTTAAGGAATTCCAGAACCAATCGCGCCTCTACGTCATCGGGGCGCTGGAGACGGAAGAGTTGGAGGAATTCGAAAAAGCGCGGAAGAAATTTGGAAAAAAGGCAGAGGACTACATCGGTGAATGTTATGGGTTGCACGAAGCATTCGCGCTAAGTCTGCGTCCGGCAAAGTCTTCAGACGGAATCAAAGACCGCCTCATGGCAATGGTGCGTGCGCGAAAAGAAGTGTGATCGCAGGCCGTGGTCTCTCAACCGCCCAAGTCGCGCAGGATGAATTCCTGCAGAAAACCATAGAGGTTTATCTGGAACAGACTCAGGTCCCGACGTGACCCAATGGGTGAGCGAAGGTGATCGCCCAATTCGCCTTCGGTGAAGTTATTTTTTGCCGCGATGACCAGACGCGCCTGATTGAGCGCGTTCAGCCAGGCATCGGCATGTTTGGTGGGAATGCGCAGGGTACGATTCGCGAGACTTTTTTCGTTGCCGTTTAGTTGCTCCAAATCGGCAGCCACCGTTTCGGTGGCGCTCTGAAAAAGGCGCCGCAGTTCAGGTTCGACGTACACCTTCCACTCTGCGCAAAGCTCGGTCTCTTTTCCGTTCGCTGGAGAACTGAAAAGACGTTGCTCGGCGGCTGATACCCCATCTGGGCTGGCGCTTGCGGGAATCTGCCGAAGGAGCTCGGCAAGAAAAGGGTCTAACTCGGAGATCTCGATATGGTCGTTGTGCCGGCAGATTTTCATATCAACTGATCTTTTCCAGTGTAGCGAGCAGGAGATAGCCGTGTAACTGCTGCACATAAAGTTCGGCAGGCTCTCGCATGCCGGCCCATAACACTGAACGTCCCTTTTGATGCACTTCTAACATGTGTTTTTCTGCTTTCTCGCGTGGATATCCGAAGACCCGTTGAAAAACCATGGTCACGTAGCTCATTAAATTCACAGGATCATTGTGGACCACTACCTGCCAGGGAAGGTCGATATCTTCTTCCGAATGCGTTTCCGTGGTCGGCTCCGCGGTTGTTACCGAGCCAGTCTCATCCAAAACACGAGTCGTTGCCTCTGTTTCTTCGCTCTGCGCCCGGCATCCGACTTCCCGCCGTGGCTCACGACTCATGGTGGAAACGCTAACATACGACGCTGTCAGTTCAAACAAGCTGTCTGCTATGGCCGACATCGGAGTACGTGTTTTTGGGGTCCATTCGGCCGGGATCACCGATCCGCGGATACAAGGTTGGCGGCTAAACAGTGCCACTACAGTCGCGCAGAATCTTTTCCTGTATCTTGTGCATTTTCCGTGCCCCGGATCGCGTTTGATCATCGAAGCCATGCAGATGTAGAAGCCCATGGATGATATAGAGGCGAAGTTCGCTCGCGGGCGAGTTCCCAAACGCGCGGGCGTGTCTCTTTGCTGTCTCAACGCTGATAAAGATTTCGCCGTGTTGAAAAGTCAGCACGTCGGTCGGCCCTGTTCGATGCATGAATTTTCGATGTAACTGCGCTATCCGGCGATCCGAGATGAGCCAGACTAAAACCCCATGCAATTTATCCAAGTCCGTCGGTTTTCGCTTGCCTAACTGCAAACAGCGGCGCGAGGCCTTCACGGCGAAATTTTGGAGCTCCGCAACGTTGACGGCGATTTTTCGTTGAAGATTACGTACGGAAATGTCCGGAGCTGTCATTCTGAGCGAAGCGAAGAAATTTTGATGATTTCCGCGGGGCAATCGAAAACAATAATCAGAGATGTTTCGCTTCGTTCAACATGACATCCATTATACCGGCGGTCTTTGCTCCGACTGGAAATTACGGGTGATCAATCGTGCGCCTTTATCGAACGTAAAATACGCCCAAGCCCATTGAAATAGGACGAGCAAGCGGTTTCGAAAACCGATCAGAAAAAAGATGTGCACGAACAACCACGCCATCCATGCCGGAAGACCGCGCAGGTGCATGAATTTTAGATCCGCAACCGCTTTGTTCCGACCAATCGTAGCGATGTTTCCCTTGTCCCAATAGTGGAAGCGCCGCGGTTTGCGTCCTTTAATCATCGCAAGAATGTTACGCGCGGCGTGACGTCCTTGTTGGATGGCGACGGGGGACACTCCCGGCAAAGGCTCTCCGGTCTGATGTGAAAAATTTGCCAGGTCACCGATGACCTGAACTTCGGGATGGCCGGGAATGGTAAGATCATCGTTCACAACAATGCGGCCGACTCGATCAATTGGTTCGCCCAGAGTTTTGCCAACAAATGACGCATTGTTCCCGGCTGCCCAGATTTTAACCCTGCAGGGTATGAATTCGTCGCCGAGTTGCACTCCCGCCTCAGTAAGATTCGTTGCTCTTACGCCCGTGCGCACATCTACGCCGAGATCTGTGAGCTGTTTTTTAGCACTTTGCGATAAGTCCTCGGGAAAAGCTGATAGCAAGCGCGAGTCGCCTTCAATGAGAATGACACGTGCCCGCGATGGATCGATATGACGAAAATCTTTCGCCAGCGTGTAACGGGAGATTTCTGCGATCGCTCCCGCCATTTCCACACCGGTCGGTCCGCCACCGATGATGACAAAGGTCATCGCCGCTTTGCGTGCCTCTTCATCGTCGATTTTCTCCGCGTATTCGAATGCCATCAGAATCCGACGCCGAAGTTCAATCGCGTCTTCAAGACTCTTCAATCCTGGAGCCAGCTTTTCCCAATCATTATGTCCGAAGTAGGAATGACGAGCGCCAGTCGCGAGAATTAGATAATCGTAGTCGAATTCTAAATCGGCCGTTTTTACTTTTTTGGCAGCGACATCCACGGACTGCACTTCGGCGAGGACGACCTCTACGTTCTTAAATTTGCTTAACACTGAGCGCACCGGAGCCGCAATGTCCGCCGGGGAGAGCGCTGCGGTCGCGACCTGATACAGTAAAGGCTGAAAAAGATGATAATTTGTGCGGTCGATCACTGTGATCCGCACATTTTTGCGACCAAGCTTCTTCGCCGCCTGAAGGCCGCCAAATCCGGCGCCGATTATGATAACGTGCGGTTTTTGGTTCTGTGATTCCTTCATCCCCGAAAGTTTCAGCAACGTTCAACTCCGAAATGATCGCGGGCAAGCGCTCTACGCAAAACGCAAATATCCAAGGAAAGCAAGGGGAGCGAACGACAAAAGACGGTTGTGAAAACCTAACTACCTAATATCTTATCACCTTATGCCAAAGCCAATCGCTCGCAGTAAGACCCGTAAAGCCGTGGCAAAACGCTTCAAGATCACGGCGCGTGGCAAAGTGTTGCGAGCGCACTCCTCGCGGCGCCACTTGTTGTCAACAAAAAGTGCAAAGCGGAAGCGCTATCTGAGCAAAGCAGCGCGCGTGGACGACACAGATGTCGCCCGCATCAAGGCAAATCTCCCATTCGGTTAAGAGACGTCCGGCTCGTTTGAGGAGTCGACTAACCTAATATCGGCGTACGCTCGCTGGAGGAGCGATTTTTTCGCTTCTAGCCGTTGTTGCCGTTGTGTGTGTTGCTGTGACACCGTACCACTGGCGCGCCGCTTCCAGGGAATCTGGTCCCGGTTCAGGACTGTAAAGATCGCGCCGGTTAACGAGCGTTGTACAGGAATTTATAGTGGCGAAAAGAAAAGCCAACAAAAGCCACGCGAAACATTTCACGGCGTCGATGCAAACAGAAGCGTCACAACTTGTCAATGTCTCCGCCTTTTCCAGGAAGGCGATCAGGGTTGCACGACGCCAATGTTAGAGCAAAATTTGACCTCCGTCAGGGGCTATGGATTGAGGACCTACGAATCCCGCCAGGGCAGGAATGCAGCAACGGTAGTCTGATCCTCCTTGCCGTAGTTCTCTGGCGGACTTTTTCTGGTACGGTGGGACTGACAGACCCGCCAGTCACAGCTGAGCCATGAAACTCCTTAAAACAAAAACGATACGCTTTTCTCAAATAGTGGAGAAATGCGGGCAACCAAATGTTTACACTCTTTGGGAAAAGCCCGCCGCAGATCGGCGTTTTCAAGCGCAGCTAAAGAACAGTCGAGTGATGACAGTCCAAAAGAGCGAGAGTGGGACAGACTTTGGAACGATTGGTTTCAAAGAGAGGAAAGGTGCGCGTTATCTTGTTTTCCCAAAATCGCTAAAAAGGTTCGCGGACAAGCGCGTCATTGGGATCGATTGGGCACGGGTTCGCGATTAGGGTGAGGTGAACCTCGTCGCGAACCTGCGAACCCGCGCAGCGCAATGGACAACGCTTGCGCTATTTCATCCCGGTGGCCAGGCAAGCGCGCGTTTGCCAAGAAGATGTACATGCAAATGCGGAACACTTTCACCCGCATCTGGCCCGCAATTAATGACGACACGATAGCCGTTCGACAGCTCGAGCTTCTTCGCCAGATCACGCGCAACCAGAAGCAATTTGCCGAGCAGCGGGCGATCTTCATCCGTCGCATCTGCAAGGCGAGGAACCACTCGCTTGGGCACGATCAGCACGTGGACGGGTGCTTGTGGGTCAACGTCGTGAAACGCGACTGCATCATCATCTTCCCAGATAATTTTCGCTGGAATTTGGCGCGAGATGATTTTTTCAAAAATGGTCATGGCGTGAAGTGGTTAACACCTGGAGATTTCGGGTAAATCTGCGCATTCTGGCCGTAATTCAACTGAGAAACGGTATGATTGCGAAAGTCTTTGGGAGGACGCCGGCGAAACTCGTTAGCGCAGGGAGCAATCAACCCTCTCAACTGCGGGATCGATTGCAGACGTTAGTTTTTCGCGCACGAAGCAGACAATTTCCTCGCGTAACGCATCGCAGGTGCGCGTCCACGTTTTCACCCCGCGAAGATGCTTTACACAAGGCTGCAGCGAGCAAAGCACGAGATTATCGGAGCCGATTTCCATGAGGCTGTTAATTCGTTTTTCCAAAAGATCAAAAAATGCGAGCTCGTAACCTGCGCCGGCATGGTGAGCGATATCGAGTAACGAGATGTAAATGGGCGGCGGCGCCGGCGCGAAAAAGGGCACAATCTCCTTATAACCGATCGCCTTTAGGACGTACCGTACGGTCTGGGACAACTGACTAAACGCAACGATGTTTTCGTCGTTTCGCAGGTGCAGGTAGAAGGCGATGCTTTCCGTCACGTGTTCAGTTAGCCACCAACTGGGATAGCCGGCTTCATGGGCCGCGCGCGTAATCGCCGCATGCAGCCAATCACGGTTGAACTCGAACAGTTGTCCTGAATCTGTGCGGAGATATGGAAATTCTTCCTTAAACGCGACCATGATTCTTACTGGTTGGCATATTTTGTGGCCCGGGTGCGGGCCTCTGCGCGGTCTCAGATGGAAACAACTCTCGCTGCGCCGCATTCGGCTTTACGCGACGCCCAAGAGTATGAATAGCATCTACAAATTGATCGACGTCCCGAAACTGCTGGTACACTGAGGCGTAGCGCAGATAGGCTACTTCATCGATCGCGCGCAGCTTTTCGAGCACTTTGGTGCCGATTGCGGATGAAGGAACCTCACGCCCGCTCGTTTCAAGTTCATGCACAATCTCATCCACAGTGTCTTCCAGGGTGAGAAGGCTGGTGGAGCGTTTTTCGAAAGCTTTCGCGATACTGGCAGCTAATTTACGCCGATCAAACGGTTCATGGGTTCTGTCACGTTTCACTACGCGCAGATCAGAGCGCTCGATTTCTTCGTACGTGGTAAACCGGTACTTGCACTTCAAACATTCGCGACGACGACGGATACTGGAGCTATCCCGCGACTGACGGGAATCGATGACCTTGTCATCACGAGACCCGCACTTGGGGCAACGCATAGTATGGAAGTTCCAATTACCATACCATTCGTTGTGGTGTCAATGCTTCTTTGATTGTTTGTATGAGTTTCGCGAGGCTGTCGGGAAAAGCGATGCGGGGATGAGAACGCGCTTCAAAAGCTCCTGCGAAACCGAATCAATCTCGTGATTGGATGTCGGGCACAGTGCGTTTGGAGTCCGGAGCGACTTCCATCGCTTTTAAGGGAGCGAGAGGATCATCCCTCATTGACGCGACGTACGGCCGACGATAGACGCTTCGAAATGCAAAACGGCACAACTCGCAGCGCTAACTATGGTCCTTGGTTGGTTGGTCTCGGCGCCGCGCTTTGGGGTACAGAGAGTGCATGGCGGATTCCACTTAACGAGTTGTTCGATGCGAAGGTGATCGTGTTTTGGGAACATCTGCTCATTCTGATCATGTTCCTACCGATTCTAATCCCGCGCTTACGCGAGATTTCAAAAGTGCACGCGCGGACGTGGGGTTATCTTCTTTTTTCAGGTTTCGCTGGCTCGGCAGTCGGCACAATCTTCTTCACCCTGGCATTGAAGTACGGGAATCCGACTGTGGTGAATGTCGTTTTGAATATCCAGCCGGTTATATCAACTGTTGGGGCGTTCCTGCTTTTTGGCGACCGGCTTGCCCATCGCTTCTTCTTTTACGCAGCCATCGCGGTCCTCGCCGGCATCTTCGTTTCTGTCACGCATCCAACCATGATTGGGGTCTCATTTGAACGCGCCGGTCTGAATCTTGGCTCAGGGTATGCACTGATCTGTGCGCTGTTCTGGGGACTTTCGACAGTCGCCGGCCGCGGGGTGATGATCGGGATGTCGCTTCGACTTGCATCGAGCATGCGCATCGTCATCGGTCTCGCATGCATGACGCTGCTTCTTCTGGCTTACGGCAAACTTCACGGTGCAGCGCTTTGGCCGACGGCAGCGCAAACGCACCCCGTTAAGGCAATCGTCCTGCTCTTGTTCCTGGCGTCGATCTCAGGCGGAATTCCGCTCTTGATTTATTTTCAAGGACTGCACCTCACTCGCGCATCAACGGCCGGCTATTTTGAAATGATGCAAACAGTCGCGGCAGTGTGCATCACATGGGGGATCTTTCACGCGACGCTCCATTTGCACCAAGTGATCGCAGCATGCGTGCTGATCGCAGCAGTGGCCATGGTACATCACGTGCAACAACGGGTTGAACCTGCAGGTCAGCGGGGCCAACCAAGCCGCGCCGCGAACCGAAACTAGCTACTGCCGATGAGCGCCGTCTGCCTCAAGACGTGGCTGGAACGTTCTCCTGTTTGGATTCCTTCGTCGGCGCGGTTTTCTCCGGAAACTCGAAACCAACTTTTCCGTCTTCCAATTTCAAGTACGCGGAAAACGGGCGTCCTCTTTTCGAGATGAAACCGTCGAGCAGATCAGTTTTTCCCGCTGCCAGTAGCTTCTGGGCCTGCTCCTTTGGAATCTCCTTACCGAGAATTGTTTTGCTTAGTTTGAATCTACATGGCTTTCGGTCGGCCTGCGAATGCTCACAAATGTAACTATTCTCAGTTTCAAAAATCTTTCCGCCGCACTTTGGACATTTGCCGAGCGATTCTTTGCCCGTGAAATCAATTTTTGCAGCCGGTTCCCTGGGCTTTCGTTCCTTTTTGGTTTTTGGCTCGCGCTTTTCAAATTCGAAGCCGACATCTTTCTTGTCGGTCTGCACTAGAAATGCTTTGAACGGCCTGCCTTTGCGGGAAATGAAGCGCGGGAGCAAATCGGTCTTGCCGGTGTTGAGCAGTTTTGTCATTTGCTCGGGATCTACCGGTTGCTGCAAGATCACTTTGCCGGCTCGAAAGTCGCACGTCTTATTGGGACCTACTGAATTTTCGCACAAATAGCTCATTCCTAACTCGAACACGCGCCCGCCACACTTTGGACATTTGCCAAGCGGCTCTTTTCCTGAGAAATCCACCGGTTGCGCTGCACCGTTCTCCTGACCATTCGGCCCGAAATCAAATTCAGCCTTGAAATCATCGCTTAGCTTGAGCACTGCCGGGAAGCGTTTGCCTTTTCTACTGCGAAAACCGCTTAAGGGACCGACCTGTTTGTCGCGGACGAGAGTCTCAAATTCTTCGCGGCTTAACAATCGACCCGCAATAGTCTTCCAAATCGTAAAATCGCATTCCTCGTTTGTGCAGGTGAAACTTTTGAACCGCTCGACGACAGGCGAACCACATTTTGGGCATGTGCCGAAGGGTTTGCTTTCCGGCATATGTTCATCGGGATGAAAATGCTTCGCCTTGCCGACGATTTCTTCTGTGAGATGGCGAATGTCGTGCATGAACGCCTTGCGCGTAAGCTTGCGATGCTCGATTTCCCGCAAACGAAATTCCCATTCGCCGGTGAGCTCCGGGCTTGTCAGCTCGGGCACCGCATTTTTCAAAAGAGTGATTGTTTGGATGGCCTTTGCCGTTGGCTGCAGTTCTTTTCCTTGCCGGGTCAGGTAGTGTGCTGAAATCAACGTCTCGATGATGGATGCGCGAGTTGCCGGCGTGCCGAGCCCTTTCTCCTTCATCGCGTCACGTAGTTCTTCATCCTCAACAAGTTTTCCTGCGGCCTCCATAGCACCAAGAATGGTCGCTTCGGTGTAGCGAGCCGGTGGCTTGGTCTGGTCGGTTTTGATTTCGACGCTAATCGTCGCAACGCGTTCGCCTTGCCTGACAGGTGGCAGATTTTCCTCTGGCTTGTCACCCGCGGCTTCACGGCCATAAACTTCCAACCATCCGGGCGCGACGAGAATTTTTCCTTCTGTCTTGAACGCCTCGCCTTCGACACGCGTGATCCGAGTCGTGTTCTCGTATTGCGCAGGCGGAAAGAATACGGCCACGAATCGCCGGGCAATGAGATCGAAAACCTTGCGCTCGTAATCATCGAGTGACGGTGAAACCGCGCCGGTAGGAATAATTGCAAAGTGATCTCCAACTTTTGCATCGTTGAAAATGCGTTTGTTAGGCTTCACCCAATTGTTGTCGAGCACCTTGCGTGCGAATGGATTGTCGATCTTGGTCAGGGTCGATCGTACTGTGGGGAGGTAATCCTCCGGCAACGCACGCGAGTCCGTGCGGGGATACGTAATTGCTTTATGCTTCTCATAAAGGGCTTGCGCGATTTGCAATGTGCGTTTCGCCGAGAGCCCGAAGCGATTGTTCGCTTCGCGTTGCAAGGTCGTGAGATCATAAAGTTGCGGCGCGACCTGCGTCGTCGGTTTTTTCTCTTCCAGCTCTACGACCCCTTGCTTGCCACTGCATTTGCGTTGAATGGCGTCCGCGATTTCGCCATGCCACAATCGCGGCGCAGCGCGGTGCTCGTCCCAGAGAGAACCGTTGGCAGCGTCAAGTCGCTGCTCGGCATCGGGAAGATTCAACTGAAGGCGACTCAGCAGTCTCTGCGTTCGCTCGCTTTCAGTCTCGTCCTTTTTAAATGGTTCATCGAACCAACGACCCGCGTATTCGCCCGCTGCAGCACGAAATTTGCCGATGATCTCGTGTAGCTCGCGCGGTTTGAACTCCAGAATTTTTCTCTCGCGGTCCACGATGATCGTCAGCGTCGGAGTCTGCACGCGCCCAAGCGAAGTGACCGTGCTTCCACGGCCGCCGCTAAGCCGCAACGTAAACGCACGCGTGGCGTTGATACCGACCAGCCAGTCTGCCTCGTTCCGGCTGCGGGCTGCGCTGGCGAGAGGCTGCATCTCAGCGTCGGTGCGCAATCGGTCAAAGCCGTCGCGAATCGCCTCCGGCGTCATCGATTGCAGCCAGAGACGTTTGATCGGCTTTTTTGTGCCTGCGTATTGGATGATATAGCGAAAGATCAATTCACCTTCGCGACCGGCGTCGCAGGCATTGATGATATCCAAAACGTTTTTGTCTTTGATAAGCTTGCGAAGAACATTGACCCGACCGCCCATTTTTTCGGCAGGCGCGAGTTCGAATTCCGGCGGCATGATGGGCAATTTCTTCATATCCCACTTGTCCTGTGCTTTCATCGAGGTGGGCACCGCGAGCTCGAAGAGGTGGCCGATCGCCCACGAGATGAGGTATTTCTCGTTCTCGTAGTAATCCTTGCCTTTTTTGAAGCCACCTAGCGCCTTGGCGATGTCGCCGGCAACCGATGGCTTCTCTGTAATTATGAGAGATTTGGACATGGGGGCTGGCAATCGAACCCACTTACAAGACTTTTGCAAGTGGGAGACATTTTTTTAGACACAGGGCCCGGAGGTAGTCCGCATAACACAGTACCTACCCTAGCTTTACAAAATATTTTCCCGGCAATTGTTTGACCAGACGCTTCAATTCCAATTGCAACAGAGTGGATGAAACCGTCGCGCTCGGCAGTTTTGTTTTGTCTGTAATGTCATCAATTGATGTCTCGGTTGGTTCGATGGCGTCGTAGATGCGGCGTTCTTCCTCAGAGAGCGACGGCAGGGGCCGCACGGCGGCTTCGGCAGACGGCTTTGCCTCAGGCAGAAGAATCTGCAAGTCATCCAGGATGTCGCTGGCATCCATGACCAGCTTGGCGCCTTGTTGGATGAGACGATTAGATCCCATCGCGCTCGGCGCGTTGATGTGACCAGGCACAGCATAAACCGACCTTCCTTGTTCGAGTGCCTGCGACGCCGTGATGAGGGCCCCGCTATTCAAGCCGGCCTCCACGACAAGAACCCCGTGACTCCAACCCGAAATAATCCGGTTGCGCATTGGGAAGGTTTGGCGATCTGGTTCAATTTCCATCGAAAATTCCGACACGATTGCGCCATTTCCTGCTCGAATTTTTTCGGCAAGCGCAGCGTTCTCCGGAGGATAGAGCCTTGCGAGTCCGGAGCCGATCGCCGCGATCGTCCGGCCTTTGGCTGCCAAGGCTCCTTGATGCGCAGCGGTGTCGATCCCGCGCGCTAGTCCACTGATTACGGTCAATCCCGCATAGGCGAGTTGATATGCGAGCTTTTTTGCAGATTCGACTCCGTAATGTGTGGTGCGGCGCGCGCCGATGACGCCAATTGCATGATGATCGCGTTCCTTTAGTTCACCCCAAACATAAAGCACAATCGGCGGCGCATGAATTTCCCGCAACGCCTTGGGATATGATCGTGACTCCTGAGTAATGACCGTGACTCCGAATTCGCGAATCCGGTCAAGCTCGGCGCCAAGATCGACAATCGATTCCCAGTTGCTAATTTGATCGGCAACTTCGTTGCCGATTCCTTCGACTTTTCGAAGCTCGTTGTGTTTAACCGCGAGGATTTCTTGCGGCTCCTTGAATACCTCAAGCAGTTTTCGCAACCGCACTGGCCCGACTGTCGGCAGCATGTTGAGCGCGATACATGCTTCCGTCGCGTTCATCTGTAAGCCGCAAGCTAGAGGCTAGCGCGATTTCTAGAAGGGAATTTCGTCGTCGTCTGGCTCCGCCGATTTAGCGGGCTTCGGCGGAGCAGTCGTCTTGCCGCCACCGCTTCGATCTTCTTCGGCGGTCTCACCTGCGGCGGCGCCCGGACGACCGCCTAGCAATTGCATGCTCTCGCCCACGACGCGAAGTTTGGTGCGTTTTTGCCCGGTCTGCTTGTCATCCCAGCTATCCATTTGCAGACGGCCTTCGATGAAAATGGGTCGGCCCTTCCTTAAATATTCGCCGGCGATTTCAGCCAGGCGCGCCCACAACACAACATCGACAAAGGTAACTTCTTCGCGCCTCTCGCCGCCCTCCGTTGTGTAAACGCGGTTGACGGCGATGCCGAGATCGCACACTGCACTGCCCTTGGGCGTATAGCGGACTTCCGGATCTCGTGTGAGGTTTCCAAGCAGAATGACTTTATTGAAACTGGCCATTCCTGGCTTATATCCAAGTCACTTGGCTTTCGCCATCTTTTTTGGAGGTTTTTCCTTCTTTTCCTGGAGACGCTGATAATTCTGGCGATAAACCTCGGGGTCGAGCTTGAATTTTGAGCGCAGTTTCGCAATCGACTGAGGCTCGGCGTTGAAGACAAAGTTGACGTAATATCCGGCGTTGAGGGGTCCCGAGGCATAGGAAAACTGCCTCTTATCCATTTTCTGCACCTGTTCGATCTGTGCGCCTTCTTGTTGGAACTCAGATTCCAATCGATCGATGATTTCTTTGACTGTCTCTTCCCGGCCTTGCGCGTTTAGCACAAGCAGGGCTTCGTAACGGTTTTTCATGGTTCTTCAGTTTTGTTGAAAATGTTCATCGCGGAAATGAGATCATTGTCAATCGCGCATTTTACCGCTTCTGCCGCGCGATCGATTGCGGATCTAACGATCGGTTTTTCTTCTTCAAAGAATCGGCTCAATACGTAATCGACTGATCCTGCAGCTGGAGCCTCCCCGATTCCGATGCGCAGACGGGGGATCTCTTCGGTACCAAATTGCATAATGACGGATTCAAGGCCGTTGTGACCGCCGGATCCGCCGCCGAGCCGCAATCTGAGGCGGCCAAGTGGCAACGCCATATCATCAAGCATCACAAGAATCTGGGGCGGGTCGATCTTATAAAACTGCGCTATTGCAAGGAGAGGATAGCCACTCCGATTCATGTAGCTGATCGGTTTTGTGAGAAACACACCTCCGCATTTGGCCAATAAGGCGTCCCATTTTGTCGATTTTTCCCAGGTCGATCCAAACTGCGCGGCAACCTGATCGGCTACCATGAAACCAATATTGTGCCGGGTGGACGCATATTCTGGTCCAGGGTTTCCCAGCCCGGCAACCAAGCGAATCTGTGGAGTTGATCCTTCCACGTCCGCTCAATCCGCAATCCGGTCCGAGCCGGACTGGCATTTTCCAAAATCCGCAATCAAGAAGACTACTTCTTTTGCTCTTTTTCCTTTGGAGCCTTTTCCTTTGCAGCTGGCGCGGCAGCGGTAGCTTCACCCTCTTCCTTCTTCTCAGTGATAACTTCTGGTCCTGCAGCCGCAGCTTCAGCCTCAACGGCAACCGGTTCTTCTTCCACAACTGGAGCCATGACGGAAAAGGCCGTCAAATCCGCCGGCACCTTTGCGGTAACCCCGGACGGCAATTGAATGTCGCGTACGTGAATGGAATCGCCGATATTTAATTGCGATACATCTACGGCAATTCGATCTGGCAAATCACGAGGCAAACATTCGATGGCGAGGGCGCGCAGGCTCTGCTCCAGAAGTCCCCCGAAAGTTTTAACCCCGACGGGAGTGCCAGTCGGTTCGAGGGGAACTTCAGCCTGGATGGTTTCATCCATGGAAATGGCGTGAAAATCGACATGGACGATCTCGCCACCCACCGGTGAATGCTGCACCTCCTGCACCAGCGCCGCGCGATTCGATTTTTCACCCGCGATCTCGAGGTCAACCAAGACGTTTTCACCTGAGGCATGGCTCATCATTGCATTGATGTCCCGGGCGGTGACTTGCAAGGGCTGAGGTTTAACTTTTCCACCGTAAATGACGGCTGGAATAATTCCGCGAGCGCGTAGTTTGTTCACCCCCGAGCGGCCGACGTTCGTTCGCGGCTCTGCCTTTAACTTAACTTGTTTTGCCATTTGTTCCGTTCTCTATATTAAACAGCGACGAGACCGACTCGTCATTGTGAATCCGCTTGATGCCTTCCCCGAGAAGCTCGGAAACGCATAGCACCGTGGTTTTAAACCCTTTGACGGTGCGCACAGGCGTGCTGTTCGTGGTTACTAATTCCGCAATTTGAGACTTTTGCAAACGGTCGATCGCGATATCGACCAGAACAGCGTGCGAGACGCCAGCGTAGATTTTTTGTGCGCCGCGTTTTTTCAACAGCTCTGCCGCTGACGAGAGTGTGCCAGCCGTCTCGGTTAGGTCATCGACTAACAGCACATCGCGCCCTTCCACTTCGCCGATGAGATATAAAGCTTCGGTCTCCGTGGCGCTTCGGCGTTCCTTGGCCACGATTGCGAGATTCGCACGCAGTGCCTCCGCGTAAGCTGAAGCCATCTTGAGTCCGCCCAAATCTGGCGACACAACTGTTGTTTTCCCGGTGAGTTGTTGTCGCAGATACTTGATTAACACGGGCAGGGAATGGAGGTGATCCACGGGTATGTCGAAAAACCCTTGTACCTGTTGTGCATGCAAATCCATTGTCAGCACGCGACTTACTCCGGCGGCATATAGCAAATTCGCCACCAGTTTCGCTGTAATCGGGACCCGCGGCTGATCTTTCCGGTCCTGGCGCGCGTATCCGAAAAATGGAATCACGGCAGTGATCCGGTCTGCGCTTGCGCGCCGAGCTGCATCCACCATGATGAGCAACTCCATCAGATGCTGGTTAGTAGGCGGACAGGTCGGCTGAATGATAAAAACGTCGTGGCCTCGGATGTTCTCCTCGATCCTTACGTAGGTCTCGCCGTCGGGAAATGAGCTAATCGTGGCTCGCCCCAGCGGCACACCCACGTATTTGCAAATGCGCTCAGCCAGGTCGCGATTAGCAGAGCCGCTGAAAATCTTTAATTCCGGTTGGAGCGCGAACATGGAGCGGCTAACTTAGGCGTGGGGGAATGGCCTTGGCAATCTTCAAAACTTGCCAACCAACTTTTCTGTAGCGAAGTTTCAGTACCCTGATTTTCTCAAAATGAGTGCCGAGGTTATTCGAATAGAACGACCGACAACAAACTCCAAGTTGTTCGCGCATACTCGCTGGGATGCCATACCAGCGCTGTCCGGTCTATTTCATCTGGCTTACTTCATTGGATTGTTTTTCCTCTATCCGCATGCGCCGTCGTGGGTGATGCTGATTCTCGGATTCATTTACTCGCTGATGGTGAATGCGAACATCAACGGAGTGGGGCACAACTTCATTCACAATCCGTTCTTTCGCTCCCAGACTCTGAATCGCATTTTTGGAGTCACACAATCCATTACCTGCTGTTTCTCGCAGACGATGTACGACGCCGTGCACATGCAGCATCACAAGGGAAATTCCGATCACCGGGACGAAAAAGGCGATACCGTTGATTGGTTGTCCATTTATCGTCACGGTCACGAGGGCGAAGCGGAAAATCCATGGCGCTATGTGTTCTTGAGTTTCTTTCGGGACGATGTCGGAGCAATTCGCAGGGAACTGCGCAAACGCAACAATGGCGATCTATTCTGGGGCAACCTTGAGCTGGCTGCGTTCGCGACCACGCTTTTTGTAATGTTCCTGTTCAACTGGCGCTTCGTGATTTTTTATTTCCTGCCCTTCTGGTATCTGGGTCACTGCTTCAGTTATCTCAACGGCTACTATCGGCATTATGGTGCAAATCCCGATAAACCGATCGCCTGGGGGGTAAGCAGCTACGGAAGAATCTACAATTGGCTGTTTTTCTACAACGGCTACCATGCCGAGCACCATTTCCGGCCCAAAGTGCATTGGACGAAGATGGAAAAATTTCATCAAACCATCGAAGAGATGCAAAAACAGGAAGGTGTCCGCACAATCAGGCGCGCGCATATGCTCGGTTTTCTGGACCCAGATCTACCGAAACGCGGTGAGCGCAAGGATACAGAGGTAGGGGCGATTGACCTCAATCACCCGCGGGCGGTTCGGTGAACCGCCCCTGCCTACGCCGCGAAACCTGCTCGAAGCTTTTCCTTCTTAGCTTCGCATTCTTCCTGCAATCGACGCATTTCCAATGCAAGCTGCTTCTCAAGTGATTGCGCTTCTTCGAGATTTCCAGCGATTTGCGCCTTGCGAATTTGATCCTTCAAGAAGACTTCTCTCTCGGCGATCTTCGCCCGATAAACCGAATCGACTTCTGCGATTTCGTTTTTCTGGTCTTCGGTGAGTGAGATGGATGGTGCTGCTTTCTCGAGCCGCTCCATTGCCAGTTGGTAAGCCGATTTCATTATCGATCTTGGTTTCTAATGGTGGCCTTGTTTCCAATCGAAGTATTGCATGTGGGAAATCAATTTCTAAGTTAATTCAATGTCTTCGCGAATCCAATTGCTCAGCATCGATTTCGACGGCACCCTCGTTTCACACGTGGGCGAACCTGCACTGAACCGGCAGTGCGTGGAATTGATTCGTGAGCTGCAAGGCGTCGGTGCGATCTGGGCGATCAACACCGGCCGCTCGGTCGATCTACTCGAATCTGGGCTTACCAATTTTCAATTTCATATCCGACCGGATTTCATCCTGACAACCGAACGCGATGTCTTTCGTCGCGGGGGAAACGGGGACAAATGGGAGCCGTTCGGCGACTGGAATGATCGCTGCGCACGCGATCATGCCGAGTTATTTTCTTCAGCTCAGCCAGTGCTCGCCGAGGTAATCGACTTCGTGACTCAGGAAACGAAGGCACGCCTTATTTATGATTCGGATCGGCTCGAGGGTCTTGCTGCGGAAAATGAAGACGAGATTGAACACATTGCGAGGTTTATCGAGCAAGCCCGAGGCGGGCATCCAAAGTTTGATTACCAACGGAACGGCATTTACCTCCGTTTTTGCCACACTGATTATCACAAAGGTGCAGCGCTTGCTGAGTTGGCACGCTTAGTGGAAGTCGGGCGCGACAACATCTTCGCGGCCGGCGATCATCACAACGATATTTCAATGTTGAATGGAAAAGTTGCTGCGATGCCATCCTGCCCGGCGAACGCAATCCCTGAGGTGCAAAACGCAGTGCGCAACGCAGGCGGTTATGTGGCGCAGCAAGAGCACGGCGCGGGCGTTTGCGAAGCGCTGTTGCACTTCACGAATGGCGGCCGTTGAACGGTTGAAGAGTTGAAGCGGAAGCAATGCCTCCGGCCGCTTTAACTTTCAACGCTTCAACGTTTCAACGTTGCCAGCGGTAGCCAGCGCCAACGGCGCATCAGCTTCAATCTGCCCAGCAAACCGATTCGTCATGTAAGTGAGAAGCAGCACCCAAAAAGTCAGCGCCAGCCCGAAAAGGGGAAATTGGAGAGCAAGCGGCAGTGAATAGATAATTGCCATCAGCGGAATCCAGACTGCCCATGTGGCGAGCAATGTCGGAATGATTTTGTCGCGGTAATGTTTCCATGTGAAAAGATCGCGAATGGGCTGGAGTGAGATCCCGCTGTTCTTCCACTCATAGGTCAGTACACCAAACGGCGCCGCAAAAAGGGGATTATAACCAAATTGATCGACGCAAATTTTTGCCGCAACTACGCGTAGCGTTGCGACGTCTCCAAACCAGGCTGCTTGATTTCGATACAGCAGATCGACAAGTGCTCCGTCGAGTCCCCACACGGGTACGGTGAAGAGCAAATTACGAAGGTTCCGACGAGTGGGGCGCCCTCGCTGGAAGAAAAGAATCAAGAACAATTCCGGAATAAGTGCGCCCGCGGTTATGGATGTGACGATTACAAACAGGATCCCGCCTGTCCGCTTTATCTCGGCTAGCCGCGAGAGTAACGCGAACGCCGTGTGACTCGTGTAAAAACTCAGGAGCAACATCAGCATGAGCGCCTGGATAATTAGCGCTGGCAGTGCGTTAGCTCGCGCGGCCTCCCAACCAAGAGCGACTGGCGAGGGCGTTCGGTGCATCGCCGCTGAGTGTTCTCCGTGCGCCTTCGCGATCAAGCAGAAATCAGTACGCGGTAGACTTCGCGGTGCGGAGCACGGCGTAGACTTTAGTAAGAAGGGCCGGCCACGGCGCGCAGATGTCGGCGGCTACAGGCAAAAATTTTACCAGTGAACGCTTCCGCCGGCTCCAGCCGCGCCTGGAGTAAACCTTCCATCGTCAGACATTTTTTCTCCAGGAACAGGGGTGCTGGAAGTAGCAGCCTGGGAGCCCGAATCACTGCTCATCGAATCCCCGGAGGTTGCACAGGCTGAAAGGAGCGATGCGACCACCAGAACCAGAACCGCGCTTAGTGATGCAAAGCGTTGCTTCACGCGACGAACGTATCTTTGGCGGTGTTTGATGCAAGGCGCTGTGTCCGGTAGATTTTGTAGTGAAGAGGGCGGTCAAGTCCGATCTCAAATCTCTTATTCTCAGCGAGCTTCAGGAGCAGCTCCGGAACCTGGGAGAACCCTCATATCGCGCGGGCCAGATCACCGACTGGCTGTACAAAAAGCGCGTCGACACGATCGACGAAATGACCAACTTGCCGCAGCCATTGCGCAAGCGCCTTTCGGAGACGTTTTCTCTTGGCAAGATCGACGCCATACGAGTGCTTGGCGCGCGCGACACGACGATGAAATTTCTTTTTCGTTTAGCCGACGGAAATTTGATTGAATCGGTTTTGATTCCGGCATCGCCGGCGTCCCGTGATTACGGGAGTGGAAGATCGGATCGTCGGACGATCTGTGTCTCGACCCAGGTGGGCTGCGCCTACGGCTGCAAATTCTGCGCGAGTGGTTTGGAAGGTTTTTCTCGCAATCTGAGCGCAAACGAAATTGTTGACCAGCTCATTGCAGTTGAGCGTGCGACTGGTGAAACGATCGACAACATTGTATTCATGGGGATGGGCGAACCGCTCGCCAACCTGGAAAACGTGCTCCAGGCGATTCGGATAATTAACGCGGAGTGGGGCCTCGGCATCGGCGCGCGCCATATCACGATTTCAACCAGCGGGTTGGCGCCGCAAATTCGCAAACTGGCTGAAGAACGCTTGCAAATTCGGCTGGCCGTTTCTCTGCATGGTGCCACTGACGAAGTGCGCAATAGGATCATGCCGATCAATCGCCGTTACAACATCGAGACACTGCTTTCGGCTTGCGACTATTACAAAGCTCGCAAGAAGCAGCGCCTTAGCTTCGAATACATCTTGATCGCAGACGTGAACGATTCTGACGACCAGGCCCGTCTTCTTTCTCGTCACGCACACCGGCTCTCGGCAAAAGTGAATTTAATTCCGTACAATAGTGTGTCCGGTCTCCCTTGGACGCGACCTTCAGAAAAGCGTCAGGAAAAGTTTTTATCGATCCTACGAGGCGACGGGATTCCGGTGACGTTGCGTCGTGAGAAAGGGCATGACATCGATGCCGCATGCGGACAGTTGCGATTGCAAACGGAGCGCGAAGCGCTCGCGGGCGGATAGCCGTATCGGCGCGCCCGTTGGTCGCGCCGCGCCTATCAAAAGACTTTGCGCGCAGAGACAAGCTCGCGTTTAGTCTTTCATCATGGCCGGCTACGAGGGTGAGCCCGAACGCGTCTGGGACGAGTACGAGTGGGAGCGTTTTCTACAGCAACAGGAGGGCAAGGCAGAAAGGTACATGCGATTGCTGGAAGAATATCTTGATGATCCTCAACGCGACGAGATCATCGCTCGTGAAATGGGGTGGACTCAATTCTTGGATACCAGGGATTGGAGTGCGGAGCTCGATGCGCTGCCGGATGAAGACGCAGCGGAAGAGGACAACCGTGAAATCGGCGACACATTCAAATCAGCAGAGACTTTTGAAGGACATGATCTGTATCGTGCTGCCTTCGCTTTGACGATTTGGATTGATCACCTGTTCGATCGAAACGATTTGCTTCCGAACGAGCCGGCAGCTGTAAAATTGGCCACACAGGCTGCGGTGGCGAACGCCAAGCTGGCCGCAGCTTTGAGTGGCGATAGTCTGACTGAAATTGGGATGACAATCGCCTATTTAAAGCGGGCCTTGAAAGCAATCACGGTTTCGATGGACGCGGCGGCGCAACTCAGGAAAGTCGCTGGCCTGGTTACCCGCGCACAATATGCGGTCCTGCGACAGCGACTTTTTCAAGTGCGGGATGGCATTGTCACTCTGATGGGTGAGTACCGCGGGGAGTGGCGGCGCCGGTTCGGCCCCGAAAGCTTTCGGGGTTGAATGAAACAGGGCCCGCTCCCGTCCAATTCATGCAAACGGAAGCGACTCTGGCTCAGGCCGATGTGTCGGACTTGGACCTGGTGACACGATGCCAGGCTGGTGACACCGAGGCATTCGACGAGCTGGTAACTCGCTACCGAACACGAGTATTTGGCATGATTTACAACATGGTTCATAGCGAGCAGGACGCCTGGGACCTTGCTCAGGACAGCTTCCTCAAAGCGTGGAAATCGATTAAGCGTTTTCGGGGACGTTCGTCGTTTTACACCTGGATTTATCGGATCGTCATGAACGTGACGATCGACTGGCTCCGCAAAAAACAAGTTAAAGGCGGAGGCAGCGAGTTCGACGATTCGATCCAGCTAAAACACATTGAGCCGGCATCCAAGACCGTACCGAAGTCAGAAGCTTTGCCTCACGAGATGATTGAACGCCGCGAGATTCGCGCCCGAATTGACAAGGCGATTGCTCAGCTCTCGCCTGAGCAACGTGCCGTTATTTTGATGAAAGAGATCGAACAGATGCAATATCATGAAATCGCAGAAGCACTCGGTTGCTCAATAGGCACGGTGATGTCGCGCCTGTTTTATGCGCGCAAGAAATTACAAAATTTGTTGAGGGACGTGTATGAAAACATTTGAAGAAAAGTGGACCGCATGGTTGGACGGACAGCTTAGCGGGCGAGAACTGGCGGAATTTGAGGCGTCGTTGCCAGACAGAGCTGCCGCTGAAGCTGAAAAAGCGGACGTAAGAAAACTTGGCGCTCTTTTGAAGCGTGAGGTGGGTGTCTCTGCGTTCGCAAACGAAGAATTTTTTAGCCATCAGCTCCGCGAAAGAATCCGTGAAAGTAGCGTGCCTTCTGCGAAGTGGGAAGCCAAGGCCTCAACGTGGTGGACAATTCCTCGCCTGTTGTGGACGGGGACCGCGTCGCTCGCCGTGTTTTTGATTTTTACAGTCTTCGTCATTCGCGACAAGAATCCCGCGGAGAAATCCCAATATCTCACTCAGATTCTGAATGCGCGCGTTGATCCGGTCGTCAGCCCGAATGCAACCGTCTCAATGTTTGAGGTGAAGCAAGACCGGGTAACGGTGTTGTGGACGGAGGGTCTCCAAAGTTTGCCTGCCGATTACGCGGCCAAATAATTGCTCATGGGTCGCACGCTGGCGTTCTTAATTTCTTTTGTCTTATTAAGCATAGGTGCGACCTCTGCGTTGCAGGGTGCGGAAACGGTGTGGAGCGGACTTGTAATTGCGGAAAATGTTGCGCAGCCACAAACAATTCCGCCGGAACTCACGCGGATCGAGGGGTCACTGAAAAAATTCTTTGGCTACAACCAGTTTCAGGTGATCGGTCAGTCACAAAAGACTCTGAAGACCGGACAGGAAGACTGGCTCGCAACCAGCAAATTTTTTGGGCTACATGTCGACGCACAGGGCGAAAGCCCGGCCGGTTACGTTTTGAATTTGAAGCTTTATAAAGAGAAAGAGCTCTTGCTAGAAACGGATGCCAAGCTGAGCAAACGCAGTCCTCTGGTCATCAAAGGTCCCCAGATTGGCAGCGGACAATTATTGCTCGTGTTGGTCATACAATAAGCGACGCGCACTGTTGCACCCTATAGATGCGCATCCTGGTTGTTTTTCTGATGGCTGAATTTTCAATCATGTCCTCGCCATTTGCTTCAGAAAAGCCGTTCAGTTTCAAAGACACGCCCGGGAAACTCCCAAAAGACGTGGTCCCGACGGACTATTCCGTTCGGATCGTCCCTGATATCGACAAGCTGACATTTGCCGGGACTGAGACGGTGAAGCTCACCGCTCGCCGTCGCGTTCGGCAATTGGTGTTAAATGCGCTCGAACTCAAAATCGAAGCGGCCTCTATCGATGGCAAAGAATTGCCAGACTCTGCAATTAAGACCGACACCAAAAACGAACTGCTCACGCTTGCGTTACGGTCAGAGCTTGCGACCGGCGAGCACACGCTGACGCTTCGTTTCACGGGTAAAATAGATGAGCGAGGGCAGGGCCTTTTCTACATGCGTTATGAGGAGCAAGGCAGTCGCGCTCGGAAGACAATGCTGGGAAGCCAATTTGAAGCGACCGACGCCCGTCGATTTTTTCCTTGCTGGGACGAGCCGGTTTTTCGCGCGCGGTTCCAATTGACTGCGATCGTACCGGAGAATTGGCTCGCTGTCTCGAATATGCCTGTCGAGAGTGAAAAAAAAATCGCTGGCGGCAAAGAGGTGCGCTTCGCTGCGACGCCACCGATGTCCAGCTACCTGAATGTTTTCGTTGCAGGTGAACTCGATTTCATTGAATCGCGAAGCGGCCCTACACAGCTGCGTGTGATTGCGACGAAAGGCAAGGCAGAGATGGGGCGCTACGCGCTCGAAGCCACTGCGCAAATTCTTCAATACTACAACGAATATTTCGGAGTGGTCTATCCCTTGCCGAAACTGGATCAGATCGCAATCCCCGGCGGCTTCGGAGGTGCCATGGAAAACTGGGGCGGGATCACCTATTATGAATCGAAGCTTCTGTTTGATCCGAAAAGTTCCTCTGCGGAAACAAAGCAAGATATCTACGAGGTTCTCGCCCATGAAATGGCGCACCAGTGGTTCGGCGACCTGGTAACGATGGCTTGGTGGGACAATCTTTGGCTCAATGAAGGATTTGCCTCGTGGATGGGCTCCAAATGCACGGCGCACTTTAATCCACAATGGGAAGTCTGGCTGCGCCGGGAATTTCCGCGGGATCCAACCCGCCGTGTTGGAATCGTCAAGGAAGTGGCAATGGAAGGCGACGCTCGATCGACCACTCATCCGATCCAACAGTCGGTGGCGACCGAAGCCGAAGCGAACGACGCCTTCGACGATATCACTTACAAAAAAGGCCAGTCATTCTTGCGAATGCTGGAGAGTTTTCTCGGCGCAGATGTGTTTCGGGAAGGAATTCGCCGTTACATGGCGGCGAATATGTACTCAAACACCACGACAGTGGACTTGTGGAATGCGCTTTCGAAGGCCTCCGGGAAACCGGTTGGGGAAATCGCGGCCGGTTGGACAGAGCAACCGGGATTTCCGATCGTGAAAGTAAAACGAGAGCCAAGCGGCAACGTCTCGCTCACCCAGGAGCGGTTTACCGTCAATTTCACGAACGCTCCATCGCTCGAATGGAAAATTCCTCTGACGTATGAAGTTGTTGGCCTGCCCGCAGAAGCTTCAGCACAGGCGGGTGAAACTCCTGCGACACTGTTGATGACCAGGAAGCTCGATAGCATCCACAACATTCCTGCAGATCGAGCGCTCAAGCTGAACGTAAACGGCGCTGGAAATTACCGCGTCGAATACGACGAGTTATCTGGGAAATTATTGCTCGGGGCTTTGAAGGATTTGGACGTTGAGGATCGCGTTAATCTGCTGAGCGACAGCTGGGCTCTGGTGCAGGCGAACCGGGCCCCGATCGCTCTTTACTTTGAGTTGGTCGAAAAGCTGCCAGCTTCGACCGAACTGGCCGAGCGCGAACAGATCATTCATGTGCTGGATTTTATTAACCGGCTTGTGAGCGGCAGTTCTGAACAGGAGGAATTTCAGCGCTACGCGCGGTCACTCTTGCGTCCTACCTTTGATGCGGTTGGCTGGGAAGCTAGACCGGACGAGCAACCGGCCAGGACAAATCTCCGGGCGAGCCTGATTGTGGCACTTGGACACCTCAACGATCCAAAAATCGTCGCGAGTTGTCGAGAACGTTTTAAAGGTTATCTCGCAAATCCAAACTCGCTCGCTCCTGATCTTCGACCGGCGGTCTTTTCAGTTGTAGGCCGGTATGCTGACGAATCGACATGGAATGAACTTCACCAACTCGGCCTCAAGACAATGAGCATTGAAGAAAAACAGAACTATTACGATGCGCTGGCCGGTGCGATAGAACCCAAATTGGTGAAGAAGAGCCTTCCCATCGCGCTTACCGACGAGTTGCCAACGAGCCGAGCCGTCTTTCTTGTCTCAAGGGTCGCTCGTGAAAGCGGTCACCCGGGTATCGCATGGGATTTTGCCAGGGCGAACATGAAAGCGCTGCTCGCAAAGACCGACGCGTTGGGCGCTAACACGTATGCACCCAGTTTGTTCATTTTTTTCTCGGACGATTCGCGTGCCGAAGAGCTAAGGAGCTATGCGAAAAACAGTCTGCCGGCAGCGAGCGCTCCGGGGGTAGCAAAAGCCGTAGATGAAATTCACTTCCAATCAGAATTCAAAAAACGGCTCGCCCGTCAGTTGATCGCATGGATCGGTGAGAAGATTAATCGCCGATGAACCGGATGTCGTAGATTAATAATTGCGCGAGCAATTGGGAAAGCTCCGCGAGCCTTTCCCGGGGGCGTGACAGTCGTGGCCGTGCATTAAGCGTCGCAGAGCTCCGCCCTCCATACTGAGGCGCTGCCGTTGTCGACAACCACAGCTATCCGTGTGGTCTGCGGTCGCTCTTATTCCGTCTGATTATTTTGCGCCGTCGTGATCCACAGCCGCATCGGAATCATCGAAGACTCAACAAAACCGTGATGGCGGAAAAATTCCTGCGCCAAATTTTCCGGTCGGTCGGTCAGTAACGTAATACGGAGGAAATTTTTCTGTTTGGCAAAATCGATCGCATGTTGGAGGAGCCTCGAACCGTAACCTTTGCCCTGGTATTGCTTGTGGATCACCAGATCTTCGAGCAGCATCACGAAGCCACCCTCAGCAGTACTGATGGTAAACAGTAAATTGATCATTCCCACGATTGCCCCGCTCTGCCGCAATACAAAGACGCGCCCCCGGCTTGGTTGTTCGAAAATTAGACGCAAACCACGAAGTTGTTTTTCCTTGTCCGGACGGAAATCGCCTTCCTGGGCGAACAAATCCCCGAGCATTTCCGACAATTCGTCGAGGTCGGCTTCGGTCGCCGGCTCGATCACCACATGTTCCTTTTCACCCATTGCTTGCACTGCTTATTCCAAAAAACCGCCGTCCTGGCAATCAAATTAGCCTCGCACGCCGTGCCGCCCGTTAACTATTGATGTGCTTGGTGGCGTTGACAATGTTGCGCTGGACTTTACTTTAGCCGCTCTTAAATCGCGCCGAGTCTGTTTTCGGTTTTATGAAACGCACTTACCAGCCATCCAAGAGAACACGCAAACGTCAGCATGGTTTTCGTGCCCGCATGAAAACAAAAGGGGGGCGTGCAACCCTGGCGCGCCGCCGTCAACGCGGCCGTAAACGTTTGCTTCCGAAGGGCGTCGAAAAGCATTACGCGAGGCATACGCAGGCGTAACCCTTCGACTTCTGGCCGATTTAGTCATCTGTCTGTCGATTTGCATCGGAGTGAGTTTTTAGCTGGTCACGCCCCGCTCGCTTCGCTACGCTGCGACCTAGGAGTTTTTCTTAATGAAAGCAGACGCAGTCGTCATTGAATCGCCGAAACGGCTTCGAGGATTTTTGGGCATACCCGCTGGGATGCGCTACCCCGTAATGGCTGCAATCTTCCACTGCGTCTATTTCTTCGGGATGTTCTATCTCTTCCCGCGGGGTTCCGCTCTGGATCATGCTCGTTCTTGGCTTCATCTACTCGGTCAGCATTTCATGGAATATCAACGGCATTTCGCACAACTTCATCCACAATCCTTACTTCCGATCGCCATTGCTTAACCGGCTGTTCAGCATTTTTGAGTCAATTATCGTTGGATTCAGCCAAGTTTTTTACGAGTGCATTCACATGCAGCACCACAAGGGAAACGCTGACCGGCCTGGTAAGAATGGCGAGACGGTCGATTGGATCTCGATCTACAAACATGGACATGATCGTCATCCTCGGCGTTCTCAACTGGCGCTACATCTGTTTCCTGGTGCCGTTCTGGTACCTTGGCCATTGCCTTTCCTATCTCAATGGCTACTACCGCCACTTTGGCGGCAACCCGGACGAACCGCTTGCGTGGGGAGTAAGCAGTTATGACAAACTTTACAATTGGGTCTGGTTCTTTAACGGCTATCACGCGGAGCACCATTTCCGACCGAAGGTGCATTGGACACGAATGCAGACGCTTCGCGAACGGATCGTGGAGCAGCAACGCGTTGCTGGAATCCGGGTAATCAAACCGCCGCACGCCCTTGCTTTTCTTGATCCCGACCTGCCGAGCTTGAAACAGAACTCTCGACAAAAATCCAACGGTCGTTGGAATCTAAAGTCTGCGCGCCTTCAGGAAGGAGCCAACTAAGAGAATTCTCTTGTGGTACCGGATAAACTACCGGTTTAGAAATCCGCAACACTATTTTGCAAGATGCTACGAAGCCGCTCGCAGCATGTGCGAGCGTCTGACCTGGAAAGGATACCGTTCCGCCTCCGAGCTCTTCTATCTAGCATTTCCCGAAGAAAAGCATAACGAACGCGCGTGGGCTTCGCAGGGGTCGACTTCGTTGCAATTCCTTTTTGAAAGACTGCCGACGTTTCGGCTGCGTGCATAAATCAAGTGGTCGCTGGGGGCAGGCTTCGCACTGCGAGAGTAATGCGAACATCCGCAGTCACCGCATTCGCTTCAATCGTCTGGATTCCACAGGCGCTTACGAAAATAGTCTCGCCAAGCTTTTGGCAGCGAGGCCAATTCGGTAGCGCGACGCAAAAGCTCTTGGTTTGTCGCATCTGTTCTGTACAGACTGATAATATCCGCCACGGTGATACCATTCTCGCCTCGGGCGAGAAATTCTATAGAGTCACCAGCCGTGACTTCCCCTTCCACCAGAACTGCCAAGTAGAACCCCGCCCGACCGCTCTGTAGGAACCGCTTTACCATATCCGGGCGATTGAAGCGAATGCCCAGTTTGAAACAAGGCATTCGAGGTTGAGTCACAACAAAATGTGCAGAGCCGATGCGAAAGCGGTCGCCGATGTGAACCGTTTCCTCAACCAAGCCTTCCGTCGTGAAGTTCTCGCCGAAAATGCCGTGCGGAAGGTCTATTCCAGGGAGTTCCTGGCGCCACGATGGGTAATGCTCCGACGGATACGCGTAAACAGCCTTATCGATTCCTCCATGCACGGACAGGTCAGACTGCTGATCACCGTCCAAGTTGAGCTGCGCGACTCGCACCCGCCTCTGCATCGGTGCCTTGAAGATAGAGGTGCGAACCAGCTTCCCCTTCCACTCGATGTCACGCGGTAGTCCCACGTTGACGGACAAGAGTTTCATTTGTTTCCAGCTCGCAATACGTGTGAATGAGGTCTGATGCAATTCTAAGGGCGCAAGCAATAGCTGCTGCTCGTAGCTGCAATGCAAATGTTTGAGATATACAATTCAGATCAGGCGGGCCAAGTCCCGCACGTATGATTTTAGTTGCACTGAAATATTCGCAGCCATTATTCGTCCCAAAAGCGAGACACCCAGTTCCCAAACGTGAAACAAGCCATGGTGCTCGTTTCGCACGAATTGCATCGCAATAATTTTATGATGAGTGACTTACCGCGGTGGGCATTTTATGGCACGCGTGATGCATAGAGAGTTGGCGTCAATCAAACTAATATTATGAACAACCAATACGAATCCACTTACGCTCTCTTAGTACGCTCTGAGGAAAAAGGCCGTGGCGTCCTCGAGCTTTTAGTATACGCGGTCTTTGTTCTCGGTGTCATCTTATCGATCTGGCAGTTCGCGCAGGCTCCTGTGAAAATCTCTGCGCCTCGACTTGCGCCAGGCGTAGCTTGCCACACGACTACAACACCGCTTCCTGTAGGGAGTTGATGAAGTTAGACGGCGATCGTCGCGAATTGCGAGAGGGCGGCGTCGCTCGGTCACGACGTAGCGAGTATTCACTGCGATTCTTCCAACGCCGGTGTGGCGAAATGGCAGAAGCGACGAGACTTAAAATCCGTTAGAGTGAAAACTCTGTGTGGGTTCGAGTCCCGATATGCCTGGGACTCGCCAGGTAAGGAAAAGCGCGATGCGCATAGGTTCTGCGATTGCGCTAAACCGAAGACGCGCTACCGCGAAACTGCGAGAACTGAAATGGAGAGAAATCGGGCCCATTGAGTGCGATTTCGCAAACCTAAGCGCGAGCCTTGGCTTGCTCACAAAGGCGAAACACGTTTAGTTACCCTGGCAAAAGCCGGTTGCACCGTTAGCTCAATTGGCAGAGCAAGTGACTCTTAACCACGGCGGTTCCGGGGCGTGATTGATCGCGTTACCGAATTCGCTACCAATTTCGCAAGCGTCGGAAATATCTGACTACGGATGCGTCATCAAGGAGATAACTGCGATTCTTACTGCATGAAGTACTGGGAAACCATTGCCGACAACCTCAAGAAAGCCGGTTGGAGTTGGGGCTGCGTCTCTGCGATTGATTCCAAGGCGCGAACGATCTGGATTGCTGACGCGCATCGCGACGAAGATCGGTGTTTTGTCGTGCGCGCCGATGAAAAACTGACTGCGTTTGTGGGGACTAGAATCCGCAATTCGGCAGGATAGCGGATCACTGCATCAGCCACGCGAGACCCGTTCGATGTGTAGGTGTCGCCCTAGTTTTTTGCGGTTGGTTTAAAACGGTGGTCATGCATCGCCCAGACGACACCTTTCCTGCTTCGGAAGCTTGCGAAATGAGGGCCTAGCAACGTCAATGAGCCGTCAGCGCTGACGTTTTCTTCGACGGAGCATTCAGGTCAAAGACTGTGCCCCATGCACCCTGCGCCACAACCGCGGATTCTTGGCGCCATGGAGTGAGAGATCGTGGATAATGTTCCTGTTCGCGTTTGCCCCAGAACAGGTAACGCACATGCAAGTCACCCGCGAGTTTGCGCCAATCGCTTCCTCCTAACATGAGCGCGTCCAGCTGATGCAGCCGCGGGAGGTAATCGATGCCATGTGAATGAAGGTGGCCTTGGAAACCTTCGACCAGTTTGCACCCGTTTAGTAGAAGCGGGTGATTGAGATCCGGATACGCTGCAAACGTTTCCGCAACGGGCAAATTGCGAACAGCGTGCTGAATATCAGTCAGCTCTTGACGATTTACAATGGGCCAACCGGTGTGAGAAAGATCCAATCCGCCACAAAGCGAGGCAAAGCCGGAGAAAAAAAGTAATATGCAGATAGCCGTCCGCGCCAGACGCGGCAGTGGCTTAAGAATGCAACGCGAGAGAAATGGAAGAAGCGCGAGATAGGACCAGATCATGATCTTGGTATTGTCCCACTCCCATGGCGCGAACATAACGAAGCAGGCGAGCAGAAAAAGACCGACGGCGGGGATGACAAAGGCAGCTGTCATTCGAACGTTGTCCTGCCGCCAGTCGCGTTTAGCCAGCCGACACCGGTATCTCCAAAAATACCACCACTTCCCTTCTAATATTGGGCGGTGAAAATCGATTCTCCAGAAGGTCAGGAACAGCAACGCGAGAACGCAGAGCGGCAGAACGCCAAAGTTGCCAAACCAGAATTCGAAAAAGCCGTCATCGTCCTGCAGCCAACCCGCTCGAAAATGGATGACGTGCGCCATCGATCCGCTCCCGGAGAACAAGCCCGTGACAAGCGCGAAAAAGATTGTTGCAGGAAGGAAGGAGGACGCGAAGAGTTTGGCGACGTGAAGACGGATGGCGGCCGAGCCGATCACTAGCCAAGCTGCCAGCAAAGCCAAGCACCAAACGAAGGCATGCACGTTGAAGAGCGGCAAACTCGAAAACAACAGTGCTTCGAATCGCAGTGGCAACGCCGAGGTTTCTTTACCTAGCCAACGGTCGCGCCAGCTGCATAGCAGGACCAAGCCGGCGGGAATGGCATAAAGCAAACCGCGTTGGGTAACAAACATGGCCAGAGCGATGTTCTTCCAGGCCATTTCACCTTGATAGTCCTTGAGGGAGAAGACGAAGTGACCGGTGTGAAGGAATTCGCGCGAGCTGTCCCACAAATCGCTAAACAAGGAAAACCCGGCAAGACCGCCACTGAAAAGGAAGCCGGCAATTGCAAAGCCTTTGCCCCAACGGTAAAGCGTGACGCAGGTGATAAGCGAGGCCACGAGGCCAACGCAGACGAGAGCTATGATGTCGTTTAGGCCAATCAGCTTCAAAAGAGCGTTAAAGAGATCGCTGCCGATCGGATAGTGCAGCTTGAGCCCGCTGTAGATTGGGTTCTCCGGCCAGAAGCTTGCGCCGCGCGCCAGGTAATTAATGAAGGTCAAATGAAGCGGCATATCGCTGAAGTTATTCTCTGACAGGATTGAGAGATCCTCATCATCAACAAAGATCAGCCAGCAAAACGCGCGCAGGGCGAATAGGCTAAAGCAACAAATGACGAGCCAATCGAGCGCGCGGGGCTTCTCTGTCGGCTCGGCCGGGAAATTAAGGGTCGTTAGAGAATAAATCGCGCCGCCAGCACCACAGAGCAGCGACGCGGCCGCAATGAGAGCCGTCAGGTGACCGGCAATGAACCCAAACGCGATCGCTGCCACAGCCGAGACGCTCATGCCAACGAGCACCGCCACTATTCCCTTCATGCGAGAAAGCGAGTAGTAGCTGATGCGCGCGCAGTTGGCCAGCGCCTTTTGTTCAATAATTTAAGCCTAACGAGTTGCGTATGTTTTCGCAACGCCCGGCGATTATGTTCTCGATGTACAAGACCGCGTAGCCAAGCGTCTCAGGGCGAAACCGCAGAAGTTCACGGTTGTGTCGAATCAAATCGTTCATGTCGATATGAACGTCATCATTGGCTTTCGCTGAGTCGCCGTGACCCATGGCATTTGAAGGATGCGACTGTTTCGCTAAGCGAGGAAAAACTTCGCGCGCCTGCCTTGGAGACAGTTCCACGCGCGCCCGCGCGAAGGCAACGGCTAAACTTTCACGGTCCTTTCTACGGTCTGCAAAATTTTCGCTGCAAAAAAGCGCAATTCTGCGCAACGCCTCGAAAATAATTTTGGCTATTGTCACCTATGAAAAACAAGCTGTGCAACGCTGCGAAAACATACGCACTCGTTAGGCTTGAATTAGAAATCCGTCGCTCTTCCCGGCTGAGCTACGGGCGTAGAACTGCTCGAGACCAAGCTAGACCAAACCGACTCTTTACTTTTCGACACTTGGCAAAGGTCGATATTTGTTGCTGCTGCCTCGGTTGACTCCGAATCTTCGTAACAAAATGGTCGATTTGTAAAGGAACATGCGGACGACGGAAGGTGGCGCGGTTGCGACACAGGCAGTTTGTAACATCTGACACGAAAACAAATCTTCGGATCAGTTGATTTCGTGTCAGATGCCCAAACGAGCTGCCACGGTGCGAAATAAATCCTGCTACCGATTTTGCAGCGTTATCGTGTTTTGCGATTTCCGAGTCTGGGGCGAGCCCGCCGCCCTTTTATTGTAAGAGTGTTTGTGGAGAGTCGCGGAAGGGATAGATAAAAACCGCACCGCGGGATTGAACCACGGTGCGACTGTTTAACCTTATTCTTGCTGGTGTTTCAGTTACCCGGCTTGGTCTGACCCGCCCCGGTGACGCCGGGGCCCGCGCCGGTGAGGTTCTTGCTGGAGCCGGTGCCACCTTTAGCATCTTTTTTTGGCTTCAGGTCGCGAACTTTGATGTTTTTCTTTTTCTTGTCTTGCATGTTTGTTACTTGTCCTTTGCTGGATTGATGTGGCACCGAACAGCAATTGATGCTCGCCCGTTCCGTCCTGTTTTGGAATCAGGTCATCCAGACGAATCAATTTATCTTTCCTGCGCTTGGGCCTTTGATTTCCTGACTCTCCGGCGGGCACATTCTTTTGCTTTTCGGTGCACTCACTTTGGCTTTCTTTGTTATTAGTATCCGCCCAGTTTAAAGAAAAGCCATCAAACAATCAGTTGTCGCTGCGTTTGTTCTTAAACGAGAGGGGCTTATGCCGTGTTCGCTCCCTAAAAATTAGGCTTGCGATTGCAGACGGAGAGAATGTCTGAGTTTATTCTAAGGCCACTCGAGCTCATTTTTATACCAACAATGCCCTACTCTTGGGCCACGCCTCGGAGGTGGCGCGCCAGGGTCGAACGAGAAATAGCGAGCAGTTTTGCCGCACGACGTTGGGTTTGATTTGCTTGCTCATAAACGACCCGGACGCGTCTTTTCACAGCACTTGCGAGCGAGAGATCGATACTAGGGGCGCGTTCGTTGTTATTGCTGGCCAACGAAGAAACCAATTTACCACCTTTCAGACGCATTCTGATCTGGCTCCAGATCTGGAGGAAAAACGACATGCTCGGGCAGAATTACCGAACCATTGCAAAACAGCGTCATGGCTCGCACGGTGTGGCTCAATTCGCGAAGGTTTCCGCGCCACCGATGGTGAAGCAACTTCTCCATCGCTTCGGGACGAATTGCCGTGATGCTTTTGCCTTCTTTTAATCCAGCCGCTTTCAACGATCGATGCCGGCAGTTCTTGCAGCCGCTCACGCAGCGGAGGAATGAGCAAGGTGAGGCCGTTCAGACGCTGATAAAGGTCTTCCCTGAATTTTCCCTGCCGCACTCGTTCCCGCAGCGAGCAGTTTGATGCGCAGATGATCCGCGCGTTGGATGTGAGCATTCTCTCAGCGCTGCCAGCTGCAAGCAACGCGCCATGGCTTCGTCGCTTGTGGTCAGGTCTTCAATTCTCAGCTTGAAACGCGGCTTTTGCATTGCGGCCCGAGGATTTATTGCTTTATGCTTTCACGCAGCTGTCGAATGGGTTCGAACGCGTATTCAATCAGCGTGCGTCCACCGACGATGATGTGCGCTTGTCCTCTCATCCCAACTCGCAGAGGTAAAACTTGTCCTGCGTGGGGGGATATCTCATAGCGGTCGAGTGAGCCCAGCGCGACGAAGTGAGAGCCATCAGTGGTAGTAACCGCTGACGGACTGATCCAATCGAGTTTTCCGGTCACAGCGCCGTAACGCTGGTAAGGAAACGCTTCGAAGAAATACCGCACGCGCTGAGCGATGGCGAGTTTCGGGAGGCCGGCTTCGTTTAAGGTCATCCGAGCTCGCGGTTTGGCGTCTTTCCGTGCGAGCTGGCAAAGCACTTGTCCCTGCTGCACAAAACTGCCCACGGTTCGCTGGTCCATGGAAGTGATCACACCCTCATATGGACTCCGAACTGTCAGCAAGTTCTGGTGGGTATTTTCGAGGTCTGTTTTCAGAGCGCCGATCCGCATTTTTAGTTTCTCGATTTCCGACTGCTGCTCAGCCCGTTGACGCGCGTGCTCTGTTTCCATTCGCCCACGGTCGAGATTGACCTGCTGCACAGTGCGTTGGGCGACACTCAAATCTTTTTCCGAACCGGCTAAATCGAGTTTCAGCTTTACAAGGTCAATTTCCGATTCGCCGCCCAGCTTGGCTAATTTCTCCATGCGCGTCACCAGTTCGCGGCTCGTGCTGGCATGATTCTCACGGAACTTTACTTCGCTCTTTGCCTGCTCAATTTCGGCTTTCTTAATCTCGAGTTGGGCAGCGTAAGCGGTCTCAGATCGAGTGAGGCTTTCTTCTTTCGTGCGTAAATCTTCGGTGAGGGTCCGAAATTGCGTGTCCCAACCGCGGATTTCGTCGGAGCGCAAAACGAACAACGCTTCGCCCAGTTTAACAGGTTGCCCCTCCTCCACAGCGACGCGACTAATGATGGCTTGCCGAGGCGATTGGATTGGATCGGCGCCGGTGGCCGGAATCAGAACGAACTGGCAATAGACGGTTTCCGGTAACCGCATTATGATTGCGACGAGCAGCGCGAACAGAAAGGCCGCCAGCAATAGCCAGGCGGTCGAGCGGATGATCCAGGGCGGTGGTTCCTGCGGCAGCATCTCGGATTCCACATCGAGTGAACCGCGTTCGGTTAATTGTGAGCTCATGGAAGAACTGGCTCAGATCCCCAGTTGTTGACTGGAAAGGTAATAATATAGACCGCGTTGTGCCATTAAGTGATCGTGCGTACCAATCTCGGCAATGCTTCCCTGTTCCAGCACCACGATCGAGTGCGCTTCGCGAATCGTACTTAACCGATGTGCGATCACAATCGTGGTGCGACCTGCCATTAACCGACCGAGATTGTCCTGGATCGCGCGCTCCGATTCTGTGTCGAGCGCGCTCGTTGCCTCATCAAAAATTAACACTGGCGGATTATTATAGATTGCCCGCGCAATTGCGATGCGCTGCTTCTGGCCACCTGAAAGAGAAAGACCCGATTCGCCAATCTTTGTCTCATAACCAAGCGGAAGACGCATAATGAAACCGTGCGCCGCAGCGGCTTGTGCGGCGGCAAGCACCCGATCAAGATCTGGCTGCAGATCGCCAAACGAAATATTGCGCGCAATCGTTTCGTTAAACATGTGATTTTCCTGAAGCACTATTCCGATGTGCCGGCGCACGTCGCGATAATTGAGAGTTTTTAGATCGACATTGTCGAAAAAGATGGTCCCTTCCGTAGGCTCGAGCAGGCCGGCTATTAATTTAATGAGCGTCGTCTTGCCACAACCGCTGCGACCGACGAATGCCACCATGCGCCCTGGCGCCAGGTCGAGGTTGATGTTCTTTAGAATATCGGGCGATTCGGGGCCGCCATATTTGAAACTAACCCCGCGAAGCTGGAGGTGTCCTTCCAGGCTATGCACCGGGACGAGTCGAGAACGATCATGGCCCTGTTCGGGCTCTTGCTCGAAAATGTCATTCAGCCGATTCAGGAGGACGGCGGCGTTTTGCAGGTTGTCCCAAACTCCGAGC
>Ga0209058_1000162_pt1 | contig 51242 bp, 51 predicted proteins | sample GraSoiAngelo_147_FD_185904 | JGI IMG/M metagenome (GOLD analysis project Ga0209058, IMG submission 185904) | Grasslands soil microbial communities from the Angelo Coastal Reserve, California, USA - 14_1009_05_40cm (SPAdes) (version 2) | ecosystem: Environmental > Terrestrial > Soil > Grasslands ... | reverse complement strand
AGTTGAGCAGCAGCTTCGGAGGTCTTCTGCCGTCGGATCTCGATGGATCCATCGCTCCGCCGGCGGATAGCCCAAATTTCATTCTGAACTTTGCAAGCAATTCACTGAACCTATGGAAATTTCACGCTGATTTTGCGACTCCAGCGAACTCCACATTCACTGGTCCAACAAATATTCCAGTTGCCCCGTTCTCTCGAGCCGGCAGCGTTGCTCAACCGGGCACGAGACAGACGCTGGATGCGCTCAGCGACCGGTTGATGTACCGGTTGGCCTATCGTCATTTCGCGGATGGGCATGAGGCGTTGGTGGTGAATCACTCCGTGAATGTCGCCGGGACAACAAAGAAAGGCGGTCATGCTGGAGTGCGCTGGTATGAGTTGAGAAATCCTGCGAGTGGAACGATGGCGGGCGGAACGCCTATGGTCTATCAGCAAGGGACATATGCTCCCGACTCCACATCCCGGTGGATGGGCAGCATCGCGATGGATAAAGTTGGCAACATCGCCCTTGGGTACAGCGCCTCAGCAGTTCGTTCTTTCCCTCAATCCGTTACACAGGCCGACTGCCAACCGATCCGTTAGGAACCATGCAATCGGAAAACGTCATCCTAGCCGGCGGGGGATCGCAGTTGCCGACGCTTGGGCGATGGGGAGATTACAGCTCGATGACCATTGATCCGGTGGACGACTGCACCTTCTTTTACACAAACGAATATTTGAAGAGCAGCGGGGTTTTCAACTGGAGCACGCTAATCGCGAGTTTCAAATTCCCATCCTGTCAGTGAAGCAAAGTATCCGGTCCAGATCACGGCCATGATCAAGGACTGGAGGAATTGGGGTTTATTTTCGCGCGACCGCCGGTGGGACAGGACACACTTTCTGTAACGAATTGGAATCGAGAGTATTCCCCTCCTTGCATCACCGCAAGGAGGGGTGGCCGAGCGATCAATAAAATGCTGCGAAGCATCCGCTGATCGCGAGGCCGGGGTGGTTTTCCGATTGAGAACACAAAGGAAACCCCCCGGCTGCGTCAACTTCGGTGGCTTCGCAATATTTTCTTGATGACGCAGCCTCAAGAACGCGAAGCGCAAGCGCGGCAGCGCGCAGCCTCAAGAACGCGAAGCGCAAGCGCGGCAGCGCGCAGCCTCAAGAACGCGAAGCGCAAGCGCGGCAGCGCGCAGCCTCAAGAACGCGAAGCGCAAGCGCGGCAGCGCGCAGCCTCAAGAAATAGACCGCCCCTACAGCACATTCATCGTTTCGAAAATTTCCACATCACTGCAGGTTTACGCTAAATCACTCCGAGTTTGCTCGATTCAGAACGTTCTTCTGAAGTGTAGAATCTTCGCACGATGGAAACCGGCCTGGATGGAAAAGTCGTCCTCATCACCCGCGCTTCCGGAGGAATCGGCTCGGCTATTTCGCGGCATTTTGCGGCGGAAGGCGCAAAGCTTGTGCTGCATTACCGGAGCAACCGGCCCAAAATTGAAAATCTCGTGCAGACGTCAAAATCCGGGAATGCGATGAGCGTCCAGGCGGATCTCAGGAAGGAGACCCAGGTCCGGCGGATTTTTGCTGAGGTGTTGAAGCGCTTCGGGCGCGTGGATACGCTTATCGCCAATGCAGGTTCGTGGGAATCGCTCGATGTCCCCCTTTACAAAATGTCCCTTCGGCAATGGGAGGAGACTTTCGACAACGTGCTTAGGAGCACGTTCCTCAGCTTGCGTGAGTTCCTTCGAGTGGTTGCGCGGCAAAAGCAGGGAAATGCGGTATTGATTGCCTCCACGGCAGCGGTGTTTGGAGAAGCCGGGCACGCCGATTATGCTGCGGCGAAATCCGCGATGGCATTTGGCCTGACGCGCTCGCTCAAGAACGAGATCGCTCAACTGGCGCCCACAAGCGGCGACTACTGTGGCGGCCGCGTGAACTGCGTCTGTCCAGGTTGGACAATCGTGCCGCGCACAACCGCAAAACTAAGAGATAGGAAAGCCGTCCGCCGGGTCACCGCAACCATGGCGCTGAAAAAAGTTGCGCGCCCCGAGGATATCGCAAGGGCCGCCGTTTTCTTTGCATCGGATCTATTAGCGGGTCATATCACAGGCGAAACCCTCGTCATTGCCGGCGGTATGGAAGGCCGGCTGCTTTGGCCTACTGAAGCGTAATGATGTATTGTCGGCGGTCCGCGAAGCGCAAGCGCGATAGCGCGCAGCCTCAAGAAACAGACCGCCGCTACAGAAGCAAGGAGAAGATAAATGCCAGGGGTGAAAGATGCCAGCCACCTTTATGAAGTAGAGCGGCGGGCTTATCACGCCGAACGTCCGGGCTTCCGCATCACGGAACTTCAAATCTCGCCGGCTCAAACCGTGCCGTGGCATTGCCACAGCAACATTCAAGACACTTTTTACGTCATTGAGGGACAGTTGAGGCTGTTTCTTCGTGAGCCGAAGGAGGAAGTGTTGCTCCGTCCCGGTGAAACGTATTCCGTCGCGCCAAAGCGGCCCCATCTTGTAACTAATGCCTGCGATCGTTCTACAACATTCCTGGTGCTTCAAGGCATCGGCGAATATGATTACCTGCCGCTTGTGCCGGAGGCACATTGAAATTTCGGGAGAAGCGTATGACAACGTGCGGGCCTTCTCACGCTGAACAATATCGGAATCTTGCCCGCATGAATGTCGGCGGAGTTCGCTCGTTTTTGAAGGAAACAATCCGACAACCGAGGCGGCCCCGTACCATCTGCGAGTACAGTCGTTGCACCCTCAACGAGACCTCAGCCAGCAACAATTCGCGTGAATGCGCGACTAACGCAACCAAATCCAGTGAAATAACCGGTCCCCAATTTGGCCGCGTTTTTGCATAACTATCGCGAACCACTGATCAGAAAGGATGGACATGGGGAAACGAATTCTTATCACGGGGGGAGCGGGATTCATCGGATCGCACTTAGCGGATGAATTGTTGACACGCGGCTACGACGTGCGAGTTTTGGACAACCTCTCCAGTCAGGTGCACGGCCATGAACGGAAATGGCCGCCATACTTGAATAGCGAAGCGGAATTGATGATCGGTGATGTGGAGGATGCAGACGCGCTCGCAAAAGCAGTGCGTGGAGTCGATGCCGTGTTCCACTTGGCCGCGATGGTGGGCGCCGGCCAAAGCATGTACGAAATTCGACGATACACCTCAGCAAACAATGTCGGCACCGCAACGTTGATGGAATTGCTGAGCCGGAATTCCGTCGAACGGCTCGTCATAGCCTCGAGCATGAGCGTCTACGGAGAAGGTTCTTACAAGACATCCTCGGGAGAGACAGTCTGCGCGGCCGAGCGCAGTCTCGAGCAGCTGCGTAAAGCAGAATGGGAACTCTTTGGACCCGACGGGCGGCAACTCATACCAGTTCCGACGCCGGAGAATAAGACCCCATCGCTTGCCTCCGTCTATGCATTATCAAAATACGATCAAGAAATCATGTGTTTGATGCTCGGTGCGGCATATGAAATACCCGCCGTCGCTCTTCGCTTCTTCAACGTCTATGGCCCGCGGCAGGCGCTGTCGGATCCCTACAGGGGTGTGCTTGCGATCTTCGCATCGCGCTTGCTGAACGAGAAACCGCCGATGATCTTTGAAGACGGCTATCAAACCCGGGACTTCGTCAATGTCTACGACGTCGTAGAGGCATGCCGGCTGGCGCTGGAAAGACGCGAAGCTGTTGGACAAGTCTTCAATGTGGGCAGCGGAAATCAATACACGATCGTAGAAATTGCGCAGCGCATCGCCCGCATCCTGGATAAGGAACACATCCAGCCGGAAGTCACGGGCCGCTACCGACGAGGTGATATTCGCCACTGCTTCGCCGATATCAGCAAGATTCGGCGTGAACTGGGGTACGAGCCGCGAGTTTCGCTGGAAGATGGTTTGGTCCATGTCGCTTCATGGCTCGAGGGCCACGTGGCATATGACCGTGTCGAACAGGCATCCGCGGAGCTGACGGCACGAGGATTAACCGTATGAGTACGTCGAGGCCGTCCGCGATTTGCAGGAAGATTGCAAGGTTCTGGGCCTTGAGGTTGAGTTTCCCTTCGGGACCACGGAAGTAAAAACAGAGATCGGGTCTCAACTCGCCTTCCGCGTACTTGCGGCGATGACGGCGCCGTTCTGCGCGTGGGAGTGAACTCTGGAATACAAATGGTGGTTTACCGGAATCGCGCAGCCAGGCCAGAGCCTCGCCCTGCTGTAAGGTCACACTTTCAAGAGACGCGGGACTTTCGCCGGCGCTCTTCCGGAAAATGTTCATTATCTCTGCCGGTTGTTTTCCGATCGCGATAACGACATCGATCGAGGACAAAACGGCGGGATCGACACGGTCCGGCTCGAGAGTAACGACCATGAGTCCGTACATCGACTGCGAGACGGTCACGCCCGCAGGTTCCCATGACGAGGGTAAGACGTGATGCGACTCGTCAACAGCAATCCAATGAGGACGGCCGGTCCTTGCCCGCAGTTCCTGAATCCGAGAGAAAGCTGAGGTCGGTAGCGACCAGGGCTTGAATCAATTCGATCGTGCCCTCGCCATGACCTTCTTTGGTGACCCAATCCACTCGTTCCTTCAGGGTATCGACCGCATTCTCGACTGCGACGGAGCATTCGCACAACGCAAGAAACGCGTGGTCGTTTTCCGCGTCGCCAATTCCAACCACATTGTGAGGGGACAACCCAAGCTCGGTAAGCGCAACTTTCAATCCTGTGGCCTTATTCACACCCGAGGGCAGAATCATGACTGCGCCCTTGTTGAAGATGATCTGCAGTTCCAAGCCGAGATCACGAATCAGTTCGACCGCCGTCTTTTCGTGAGGCCGCCACGTGGCGACGATCACCCGGCCGACGGATACCCGATCGGCGCCTCTCTTGATAAGCTGCTGCCAGAACTCGTCGGGCGGCCGCTGAGCAAGAGGCCGTTCTTCGCGTGTGGCTGGGCGGTACAACAGGGCACCGTTTTCCGCCACGACACGGTCAAAAACATCGATTCGAGGGAAGACTTTGATCAAATCGTCCAGATCCCTCCCCGTAACGAGGATGAGTTTGCGGCCGGATTTACGGACCTCCTGGAGGGCTAAGATCGTGTCCTCGCTGACTTCTCCGTCCCATGCAATAGTGCCGTCATAGTCGCAGGCCAGGGCGTGGTATCGCATAATTTGAGCGTAATTCGGGGACAGACACCTAATTCACCCAAATTTGAACTGCAATTTGGGTGAATTAGTGCCGTGTCCCAAATAATTTTCGACAAGCAGACTATTCCAGTTTGCGGTATTCACCTCCTTGCAAGGAGGGGAATACGCCTGCCTCCAAATCGATGGCAAAAATTACGTGGGACGCTACATTAGGTGTCTGTCCCCGAATTACCCCCGCGGCAGATGAACATCGGCCATCATGCACCGTGCGCTGCCTCGGCCGATTCCTTCGAAGACGGGCAACGGCGATTCTACAAGCTCGGCAAATTTCTGAATCGCATCCCGCTGTTCGGGCCTTAACGACAGACATGCTGCAGTGGAAATTGCCAGGACACTGCCGCCGTTTTTCGTCTGTAACTGTAGAACGTTTCCGGTGAATTGCTCGATTTGCTTTCGGTCTATGGAAATAATCTCGCGCCCCGTGCCCTTAAGGCTGTCGAGCACTCGGCGGCGTTGTGAAGCATCACCGATGGATTCACCGCAGAAGACGGCAAAGCGATCGCCGATGCTCAGCATCATGTCGGTATGAAAAATCGGATCGCCGCTTTCGTACGTCGACTGAAAGGTGACCGGCTTGTATCCGAGAATACCGCAGAGATCGGTCAGTACATCGGAATTGGTACGAGGAGAAACGTTGGCGTAGGCGAGGTGGTCGGAATGATCGAACACCACACTCCCGGTTCCTTCGAGGAATCGGCCTTCATTCTCGTGGTGCGTCAGGTCGATAACGCGAGAGACCCGGAATCCTCCGGTTTGCAGTTTCTCGATGATGTCGCGGCGGCGCTCGGGCCTCCGGCTGGGGGCGAACATGGGATACAGCACGACCGTACCGTCGTGATGGAACGAGACCCAATTATTCGGGAAAACGGCATCCGGCGTATGGAGTTCCTCTTTGTCCTCGAAGATGATCACCTCCACGCCGGCATCCCGCAGGCGCCCCGCCAACAAATCGAACTCGATGCGAGCGCGGCGCTCAATTTCCCTTCTGTTGGCATCGGTAATCTCTCTTTGAAACAAAAACGAAGGAGCGGTATCGGGGTTGAAACCAAACGACGCGGGCCTCACCATTGCCACTGCAGCAGGTATTTGCATCCGCTAAACCTCCAGTAACATTCTTGCCGGATCCTCGATGACGTCTTTTATTCGTTTAAGGAAGGTGACGGCCTCGCGTCCATCCACGATGCGATGATCGTAGGTGAGCGCCACGTACATCATCGGCCGGATAACCACGGCTCCATCACGAGCGACGGGCCGGTCTTCGATGGCGTGAAGTCCCAGCACGCCGCTCTGGGGCGGATTCACAATCGGGGTTGAAAGCATCGAGCCGTAGATTCCGCCATTGCTGATCGTAAACGTACCGCCCTGCAGTTCGTCAACGGTCAGTTGATTGGCCTGGGCCCGCTCGGCGAAATCTGCGATCGCGCGTTCGATCTCCGCAAAGCTTAGCCGCTCTGCATTGCGCAGGACCGGCACGACAAGACCTTTTCCTCCGCCGACCGCAATACCGATGTCGTAATAGTTTCGATAAACAATGTCGTGGCCGCGAACTTCGGCGTTGATCTGGGGGATGAGCTTTAACCCTTCAATCGCGGCCTTGACGAAAAACGACATGAAGCCAAGTTTGATCTGATACTTCGTCCTGAAACGTTCCTCGTGCCTGTTGCGAAGTGTAATGACAGCTGACATATCGACTTGATTGAATGTCGTCAGCAGCGCCGCGTTCTTATGGGCTTCAACCAGACGCTCGGCGATACGGCGGCGGATGGGAGTCATCGGAATGACTTGTTCTTCGCGTGGGCTGAGGGATTTGGGGATTGGGGGAGGGGAAGGCGGAGTCTTGGGACCCTCACCCGGCGCGACAGGCATTTCTTGAGGCTTCGCGCTTTCGTTGAGGCTGCGCGCTGACGCGCTTGCGCTTCGGACGGGCTCGCGCTTCGCGTGCCTGTCGCGCCGCCCGTCAGCCCGCTGGCTGCTCCCAGAGGGAGAGGGTTTTCCATTCGGTTCCATGTAGCCGATGACGTCGCCCACGGCGGCCCTCTCGCCCTTTCGCTTGAGCGTTTCGGTGATGGTGCCGGCGGCAGGGGCCGGCAGCTCGACCGTTACTTTCTCGGTTTCAATGACTACGACGGGTTCATCCTCCTCGACAGAATCACCCGGGTTTTTGAGCCAGTCACCGATCTCGACCTCCGTTACGGACTCACCAACGGAAGGCACAACCAATTCAACGGCCATGCTTGTAACCTATTATGCAAATGCGGCTGCGATCAACTTTTCCTGTTCTTTTTTGTGACTGCTGTGAGATCCGGTCGCTGGACTGGCGGATGCCGGACGAAAGACTCCTTTGAACGGAAAGCGTCCCAAGAATACATCGCCGAATTGTATTTTTAAGAAGCGCCACGCCCCCATGTTCTCCGGCTCCTCCTGAACCCAATAGACCGGGATCCCATCACCGTAAGGCTGAAACGAAGCTCTCAATGTCTCCTGGGAAAGCGGGTAAAGCTGTTCCAGACGCAAGATAGCCACATCATTCCGGGCCAGCCGCTGCCGTTCCCGGTCGAGTTCAAAAAAAATCTTGCCGCTGCAGAAGAGAACACGAGTGACGTCCCCACGGTTTGAAAGGGCATCCGGCAAAATGCGCTCGAATCGTCCCGCGGCGAACTCATCGAGTGTCGATGTTGCTCGCGGGTGGCGGAGAAGACTCTTTGGCGTCATCAGAATGAGCGGCTTTCGCCAGCTCCGTAGAACCTGCCGCCTCAGACAATGAAAGAGCTGCACCGGTGTTGTCGGCTGAACAATTTGGATGTTGTCGCCTATGGCAAGTTCGAGAAACCTTTCCAGCCTGGCGCTGGAGTGTTCGGGTCCCTGGCCTTCCAGTCCGTGCGGAAGCAGAAGGGTAATTCCGCTCAGCCGGCGCCATTTTTCTTCGGCGGTCGCGACGAATTGATCGACGATCGTTTGCGCGACATTGCAGAAATCCCCGAACTGCGCTTCCCAAGCAATTAGACCGTCCGGCGTGTCGAGACTGTAGCCGTATTCAAAACCAAGCACGCCTGTCTCCGACAGCGGGCTATTGGAGATGTCTACCGGCGCCTGGTCCGGCGCGAGATTCTGCAACGGCATATACGTTCTCCCGTTCTCGATGTCATGCAGCACGGCATGACGGTGCCCAAATGTTCCCCGCTCGGAATCCTGGCCGGACAATCGAATGCGGGATCCCTCCGTAGCGAGAGATGCGAACGCGAGCGCCTCGCCGGCTGCCCAGTCTAGCGGCCTTTCGCCTTTCGCCATTTGCCGCCGTATTTGGATGCCGGCCGCAATCTTAGGATGCGGATGAAAATCTTCGGGCACCGATGCCTGCATCTCTAACAACTCGATTAACCGATCGCGATCGACACTCGTGTCGACTTCCTCCGCCTTCGTCTCAGGACCTCCGAAATAACCGGTCCAAATGCCGCGCGGAATTTCTGAAGGAATTTCATAACTGTCGCTGGTTGCTTTCGACAATTCGCGTTCGAGATGTTCGTAGCGGCGCTTGGCGATTTCGTCGGCCTCTTCACGAGTCACACCTTTCAGTCTCAGCAGGTGTTCCAGATAACCTTCGCGTAACGGTTTTCGCTGCTTGATCGCGCGATACATCAGTGGCTGCGTGAAGAAAGGCTCATCTGCCTCGTTATGCCCCAAACGCCGGTAACACCACATATCGATGATGACGTCACGATGGAACGTCCGGCGAAAATCCATCGCAAGCCGCACCACTTGCGCAACGGCTTCGGGATCTTCGCCGTTGACGTGAAAAATCGGAATCTGGAGCATTTTCGCCACGTCGCTGGCATATGTGCTCGATTTCGTTTGTGAGGGCGACGTTGTAAACCCAACTTGATTGTTGACGATAATATGAAGCGTTCCCCCCACCGTATACGCGTCGAGCTGGCTGAGATTGAGAGTTTCCTGAACAACGCCCTGGCCTGCAAACGCAGCATCGCCGTGGATCAAAATCACCAGACCGCGCCTGCGATCGGAATCGCCTGCACGATCCTGTTTTGCGCGCATCCGCCCGAGCGCGACTGGATTCACAAATTCCAAATGGCTTGGATTGAAACAGAGAGACAGATGAATCTTGCGGCCGGAAACCGTCTGCCAGTCGGAGCTATAACCCAGGTGATACTTCACATCGCCGTGACCGTCCGCGTAGAGTTCCGGATCGAGATCGGCGAATTCGCGAAAGATCTGGCGGGGACTCTTCGCCATGATATTCGCGAGAACATTCAAGCGCCCGCGATGCGCCATAGCGAGGACAATTTCATCGATGCCGTGCTCTCCGGCTCGCTCAATTGCCAGATCCAGGAGCGGAATGAGGCTCTCTGCTCCTTCGAGTGAAAAGCTTTTCGCGCCGATGAATTTTTTGCGGATGAATTCCTCAAAGATGACGGCGTCGGTAAGCCGCGTGAAAATACGTATTTGTTCTTCGCGGCTGAGGTTCAGGCGATTGCCCGTGCTTTCCATTCTTTCCTGCAGCCAGTGACGGACGAAGCTGTCGTCGATGTGCATGAACTGCACACCAATGGAACGGCAATAGGTATTGCGCAGCCGATCGACGATATCGCGGAGCGGCAGCGTATCGCCGCCACACATCGACTCGCAAGAAAAGCGGCGATCCAAATCCTCGTCTGTGAATCCGTAGAATTCGAGATCCAGCTCCGGAGGCGCCGCTCGCGGAATATCCAAAGGATCGAGCTCGGCCGCCATGTGGCCTCGGACGCGGTAGTTGCGGATGAGCTGATCCACGCGTTCCTGAAGGATGGCTCCGGTCGCATCTTCGATCGCCCGGCCGTTGCCGCCGGGCCGGGGATTATCGAAGATGCTCCACGGCCTGAATTCCGGTGTGAGACTTTGTCCTTTTGAGAAGCCGTTTCCCTCGGACAAGCTTTGAAAATAGTGGCGCCAGTCCGGAGGGACGGATTCTGGATCGCGGAGGTAGTCCACGTAAAGCGCTTCGACAAACCCCAAACTCACACTGTTGGGGAGCTTGGTCTCCATATAACAAGGATATTAGATTCGGGGACGGACGTCTTCCTGTACCGGCCGTCTATGAAGGTGAGCAAATTACGCCGATGCGTTTATTCCCCTCCTTGCATCACCGCCGCGGAGCGCAAGCGCGGCAGCGCGCAGCCTCAAGAGAAGGAAGGGAATACGTCGAGTCCAATTCGTTCACACCGTCGGCAGTCATTTTCTTGAGGCTGCGCGCTATCGCGCTTGCGCTTCGCCGACCGCGCTACAGCCTTTCGCGATATACTCTGGCCCCGCTATGACGAAACGAATATTCAGTGGGTTGGTGATTGCAATGGTAGTCCTCGCCGCGGGCGCCGACTTCGTGCGCGCCCAGGTGACGGCCACAATTTCGGGAAAAGTGGAGGACGCCTCGGGCGCTGCGGTGGGGGGAGTAATCGTCGCTGTGAAAAATGTCGAAACCGGCGCGACACGCACGGTCATAACTGACGAGACGGGCAATTACCGAGCCCTCTCCCTGCCCGTGGGTTCGCACGACGTTCGAGCGGAGAAACCGGGATTCCGCGCTGCCGTGCGCACCGGAATCAATCTGGCGGTCGGTCAGGAGGCCGTCGTCAATCTGAAGCTCGAGGTCGGTGAACTCACGCAAGAGGTAACGGTTTCTTTGGAGACTCCGCTCGTCGATACGACGACGACATCGGTGGCAGGACTCGTCGGCGAACGTGAAGTGAAGGACCTGCCGCTCAACGGCCGAAGCTTCGACAATCTGATCACGCTGAATCCCGGAGCGATCAATTACACCTACAAGAGTCCCGGTACCGTTACGAGCCAGGGCAATACGTTTTCTGTGGCGGGCCGGCGTCCGCTTGAAAATCTGTTTTTGATGAATGGAATCGAGTATACCGGATCGAGCCAGCTTTCGATCACTCCCGGCGGTGTGAGCGGGAATCTGTTGGGAATCGACGCCGTCCGCGAATTCAATGTACTGACAGGTACATACTCCGCCGAGTATGGAAAGCGCGCAGGCGCGCAAGTGACTGTGGTCACGCAGTCTGGAACAAACCGGTTCCACGGTTCGGTCTTCGAATTTTTGCGCAACAGCGCGCTCGACGCGCGGAATTTCTTCGATCAGGGTGCCATCGCTCCATTCCGCAGAAATCAATTCGGCGCCAGCGCGGGTGGACCCGTCAAAAAAGATCATATGTTCCTCTTCGGCAACTATGAAGGGTTCCGGCATCGGTTGGGAATCAGCAGCCCCTCCGTGGTTCCGGACCAGGAAGCGCGCCAGGGCCGATTGCCGAATCCTTCTACGGGCCTCTATGCGACGGTGCCCAACTTGAGGCCGGAGATGTTGAACTACATGCAGCTATGGCCTCAGCCGAACGGGCCGGAAATTATGGTGCCGGCGACGCCGCCCGGAACAGGGCTGGTGCCGAGCGGAACAGCGTACTCGTACAATACCCCGAAGCAATCCATTAACGAAAATTTCGGCACCGCCAAGGGTGACTACATTGCGCGAGATCAGGACTCGTTTTCTGTGTCTTACACTGCCGATGACGGCAATAATCTCTCCCCTCTGGCCGACCCGCTCTTCGGAAATTACATTACCCTGCGCTCGCAGGTCGCCACCATTCGGGAGACACATATCTTCTCTCCGCGCGTTCTGAATACGTTCAGCGCAGGTTTCTCGCGTGCGGGGTTCGCTCTCGATTCATTTGCGTTTGCTACCTATCCGCCAAGTCTTTCGTTTGTGTCCGGCCAAGGACCCGGTGGAATTGTCATCGGCGGCGGTGCCACGACGACGGGCGCGGCGGCAATCACGTCTCCGGGTCCTAATAATGCCGCTGGCGCACAGAATCATAGAAACCTTTTCACATTTACCGACGGTCTGCAGCTCAGCCGTGGAATCCACCAGATCAGCGTCGGTGCATGGTTCCAGAAAATGCAGGACAACGAAAACACGGCTTCACGCAGGTTAGGAGTGGCGAACTTTGCCAGTTTGACGACTCTCCTTCAGGGCACGACTACAACTTTTCAAGTTGTGCCTAAACCTACAGAACTGGGTTTCCGGAGCTGGTTTGGAGCGTGGTATGCGGAAGATTCGATCAAACTCCGGCGCAATCTGACCGTCCGCGCCGGTATTCGCCAGGAATTCACAAACGGCTGGAATGAGAAATTTGGCCGCGCGTCCAACTACATCGCCGATGCGAATGGCGTTTTATTGACGAATCCCCGCGTTGGAACATCGGCATTCACGGAGAACAATGCAAGGTGGCTGTTCGGTCCGCGAGTCGCGCTCGCCTGGGATCCTTTCGGCGCAGGCAAGACTGCGATTCGTGCAGGATTCGGCGTCTACTATACTTTGATCGACAATCTTGCTTTCCTTTTGAACTCGCTTCCTCCCTATAACGGCTCTGTCACGTTCGCAGGTCCATTATCGAGTTTCCTCCCGATCACGCCTGGTGTTCAGCCGCCGCCGGCTTGTGGACCTAACGTTCCCGTTCCTTGCAGCACTTTTGCGCCGCAAGGGATCGAGGCATCTGCGAAGACTCCGGCAACTAATGAGTGGAACCTGACCATCGAACAGCAGGTCGGATCCAATATGGCTTTACGTATTGGTTATGTGGGTTCCTTCGGCTACCACGGACTGCTCAGCATTGATCGGAACACGATTCCGGCCGAGATTTGCTCGAATGCGGCTGGATGCGCCGTCGACAATGCTGGCGTCACAAGGGTGCCCCAGGGCACGAAATTCATCCCACTGCTTCCAACGCCTCCTCCGCCGGCGAGTTCGGCGCGGCCGAATCCATATTTGGGCGCTGGTTTCTTCTGGTTGACTGCCGGCAACAGCAGCTATAACGCGCTGCAGGTGGAGATGTTACGGCGGCTCAGCCGGAGACTGCAATTCCGCGGGAATTACACGTGGGCGAAGAATCTGGATATGAACTCTGCCCTGACGATTGCTCAGGCTCAGAACCAACCGCAAATGGTGATGGACCGCAATGATCTGCACAGGGACTGGGGACCGTCTGCGCTGACACCGGCAAGTCAGGCCAGCATTTCTGCGCATTATGAATTTCCCTTCGATGCAGTCGGCAGACTCGGCAAGCTGATTGGAGGCTGGCAAGTAAACAGCATCACCACATTGTTGAGCGGCTTTCCGTTCACGCCTCAGATTGGCACGAACCGATCCGGGGATGGAAATACCAGAAATCCGGACCGGCCGGATGTGAACCCGTTGTTCACCGGATCCGTGCTGACGAGGAAACAGACACAATGGTTCAATCCCGCTGCTTTCTCTGTGCCGATTGCGAGGACCTGGGGAAATCTGGGCAGAGGAACGCTCAGGGGGCCGGGTCTGGAAACGGTGGATCTCTCGCTGATCAAGAACACACCGCTCACGGAGCGCATGGCTTTGCAGTTTCGGGCGGAGTTCTTCAATATGCTGAACCACACGAACTTCGGACCCCCAAATTCGATAGTGTTCGCGGGACCATCCATCAGTCCATCGGCAGGTTTGATTACAACGACGGCGACAACGTCCAGGCAAATTCAGTTGGGTCTAAAAGTGATTTTCTAACACGTTTTCGTAACGGCGGTCTACGAGCGGCCGTCGGAATCGACGCCAAATGTTCGCGGAGCTCGGTCTGGGTCCAAGCCGGCCTTCTTTGCAGCCTCTATGACCGTCCCGCGAAGCTTCTCGATGAGTGTAGGCATTCGAAAGCGCGACGTTCAGGGCTTTTGCATGATAGGCGAGCAAAGTGAAACTCTCGGGAGTAATAAGGAGACCAATAGAAACCACAATGGAAGCTGCACAGACGGCTCCTCCTTATTTGCCCGGAGCACCGATGGATCACAAGAGGGGTTCGAGAATAGCTATTAGACGGTGGAGGGTTCGCTGACTGGCAGAACGGAAATCAGAACAGAAACTGCAGGCCGATGACGTATCCTTTCCCGGCCTTCCGGCTCCATCGCGCGCGCATCAGGGTTGGCACACGCACCGGCACGCCAGAGAGACTCAGGTTGCAACGAACCACCTGATCTTGTCTGATGCCGGATTCACTCCGAATTCCCACGCCCCCCTCGCTGATGTCCTGCACCTGCCCAAGAACCGTGATATTGGAATTCGTGACGAACAAGGTCGAGAATGGAAGGGTGTCTGTGTCTTTGAAGGAGAATCGCGGGTGCCGTCGCTGATCCTGATTGCGATAAGCCATTGTCGTGGGAGTATATCGACTGTGACAAAACGATTCAATCCTTCCGATGGATTAAGCTCGTGCTTGTTTTCAATACCGGTTTCCTCCTGATTTAGTCTTATAACCTAACCAGTTCGTATTGTTTCATGCGCTCTATGGACGCCTTCCGGTGAAGTTTCGCCCTGTTGCTTTTGACCTGAAGCGTTCCACGGTTCTATCACCCGGTACTAATCCATCGGGCTAGTACGAGTGGACGAAGCCGTTTATTGCTTACAATCGTCTAGCCAATTGGTGTTAGCTTCTAAACGTTTGTACGCACACGGGATGGTCTTCTCAAGTGAGGTCTGTAATGTCTTCTTCAGCGCCTGTCATTGACGGTAACGTTCGTCAAGCCCAGAAGGTTACGGCTGTCCAAACGACAACGGCCCGGGCCGGTAATTCGTCAAAATTTGGGCTCCTTCTTTTGGATTCGTCCCTCAGACCGGTGTACTTCAACTCTGAAGCGATCAGCATCGTCGCATATCCTAAGGAACCGGCTTGGGCAAAACTTTCCGGTCGCGAGTTTCACGACTTGATTCGCCAGATCACCCAGATCACTTCCAAGGGCGACGACGGCTCCACTATTACACTTTTCGCCTCGGGCCGCCGCCATTATGTTTGCCGGTGGTTTATGCTGGAAGCTCAGTCCGAAGGCTCCAAGCCGACAATGGCTGTTACGATAGAACGTCACCGGTGGTTAATCCGTGATTTGGTCGTGCGATATCAACTCACCGATCGCGAAGTGCAGGCCGTTCAGCACCTTGCCGAGGGTCTCACCAGTAAAGAGATTGCGCAGCGCATGAGCATCAGCCCTAATACCGTCAAGACGTTCTTGCGTTTTGTGATGATTAAGATGGGAGTCACCACACGTTCCGGCGTCATCGGAAAGCTCGTACATGAGTTCGGTGAAACCTAGGCGAGATCAAGAGCACCGCTGACCGGCTCCATGGCGGAACAAAGGGACGCCACTCCGCGAGGCCGGGGTGATTTTCGGATTGAGAACACAGAGGAAAACCACCCCGGCTGCGTCGGATTCGGTGGCTTCGCAATATTTTCTTGATGACGCAGCCTCCCCTCCTTCTCTTGAGGCTGCGTGCTGGCGCGCTTGCGCTCCGCGGCAGTGATGCAAGGAGGGGAATAACGCCCGAGCGTAATTCGTTCACATCTCCATAGACCCGCCGTTACAGCAACGAAACCGGATCCACATCGATAAACACACGTGTGGATCCGAATTTTCGGTCCTCAATGTACTGCCGAAGCCGCCCCAGCAGATGATGAAGCGACGCTCGCGACGACGATTTGATCAGCAGTTGTTGCCGGTGCATGCGTTTGATCCGCTCTAGCGGAGCCGGCGCAGGGCCGAGAATCCGCATGGCATTGGAACGGAGTGAATCCAGATATTCACCGATTTCGCGTGCCGTATCCGCGGCGCGTCCTTGATCACGATCCGCCACCATAATTCCAGCCAGCGCGGTGAACGGCGGGTAAAACATCGCCTTGCGGTATCGGGATTCGCGTGCGTAAAAATCTTCGAATCGCTGTGTGACGGCCAATTGAAATGTGTAGTGGTCGGGGAAGTAACTCTGGATCACAACTTCGCCGGGCCGGCCACCGCGGCCTGAGCGCCCGGCGACCTGGGTCAATAGCTGAAATGTCCGCTCGGCGGCGCGAAAATCGGGCAAAGCAAGAGGAGCATCCGCGCCAACGACGCCAACCAGAGTCACACGCGGGAAATCGTGCCCCTTCGCGATCATCTGCGTTCCGGCGAGAATATCGATGTTTCCGGCGCGAAATCCGCCGAGGATGCGCTCGTAATCGCGCATGTGGCGCATCGCGTCACGATCGATGCGTCCGACGCGCGCGTCCGGGAATCGGCATTTCAGCTCCGCTTCCAGCCGCTCGGTTCCCTCTCCGACGTAATGAATGTATTCGCTATCACATTCCGGACATCGCGCGGGCGGGCGGCGGGCCAGACCGCAGTAGTGACACAACAGCTTCTCGATCGAACGATGATAGGTCATCGCGACGCTGCAGGAGTTGCACTGAAACGTGAATCCGCAACGACGGCACAAGAGAAACGTCGCGTAGCCGCGGCGGTTGAGAAGAATCATCGTCTGCTCGCCGCGATCGAGGCGGGCATTTATCGCTTCAAGCAACCTGCGCGAAAGGACAACCTGCTTGCCTTCGGCAGCATATTCTTCCCGCATGTTCACGATCTCGACGGCGGGCAAGGGACGGCCCTCCACGCGCGTCGTCAACGTCACGTACTCGTATTTTTGATGGGATGCGGCGTTGTGGAAGGACTCCATCGAAGGAGTCGCTGAGCCCAGAACCACGGCGGCGCCAGCAAGCTTCGCACGCATGACGGCCGTATCCCGGGCGTGATAGCGCGGGACCTCCTCTTGTTTGTAGCTCGTCTCGTGCTCCTCGTCCACTACGATGAGGGCAAGGTTCCCAAGCGGGGCAAACACGGCCGAACGCGTACCGATCACGATCGGCACTTCGCCCCGATAAATCCGCAGCCACTCGTCAATGCGCTGGCGTCTGGTGAGCGAGCTGTGGAGGATGGCGATCTGGTTCGGAAAGCGCCTGGCGAACCGATCGGTGAGTTGAGGCGTCAGGCCGATTTCCGGGACCAGAATGAGCGAGGTCTTGCCGGCTGCCAGGAAATGCTCGACGGCTTGCATGTAGATTTCAGTCTTACCGCTGCCGGTAACGCCGTGGAGGAGAATGGGGCGGAAGCCGGACGCCTTGGTGACCGTTGATAGCGCGCTGGCCTGGTCTGGTGTCAGTAGGAATTCCCCTCCTCGCAGAGGAGGGGAGGCGCGACAGCCGCAAGGCTGACGCGCCTTCGCTGCGCTCGGCGCATCCTCCCCTCCTCTGCGAGGAGGGGAATGCGGCAGTCCCTCTACATGTTTCGTACTGATCCCGGGTGGCAGCGCGGCTTTCAGCACCTCGCCGATTGGCGTCGCGTAATAGTCCGCAACCCAGCGGCAAAGGTTGAAAACATCGGGCCGCAGCAACGGGATCGCATCGAGAACACTGCCGATCTCATGCACCTCGATATCCGGGGGCACCTCTTTCCTGAAGCCGACCACAAACCCTTCCACTTCTCGCTTCCGGAAGGGAACAACAACTCGGCAGCCGGTTTCCACGGGTGTCGTAAGTTTGTAGATAAAGGTTCGCGCCAGCGGCAGGCACACCGCGATGTCGGCGTACATAGATGATTAGGAAGAAAGGCGGAACAGTTCAGCGCGAATCTGTTTCATGTCTTCCCACACTTCGCGCTTCTTCTCCGGAGATCGCAGTAAGTATGCGGGATGGAACGTGGCGATGACCCGCATTCCGTCCATATCGAAAAATTTTCCTCGCAGCCTGGAAATCGGCGCGGCGGTTTGTAGCACCGTCTGGGCTGCAAACGTCCCCAGACAGCACACGATCTTCGGACGAATGGCCGCAAGCTGCTTTCGCAGGAATGGATTGCACGAAGCGACTTCGTCGGGCTCGGGGTTACGATTTTCCGGGGGCCGGCATTTCAAAACGTTGCAAATGTAGACATCCTCGCGCTTGAAGTTGATGGATTCGATGATCTTCGTCAGGAGTTGGCCGGCGCGGCCCACGAAGGGCAGTCCCTGCTGGTCTTCGTCGTAACCGGGAGCTTCGCCGACGAAGACGAGTTCGGCATGGGGGTTACCCGAACCGAACACAATGTGTGTACGGGTTGGAGCGAGCTTGCAGCGCTGGCAGTCGCCGATTTCGGCGCGAATGTCGTCCAACTGTAGCGGCGCTCTATGAGCGCCCGGGCGGTCAATACCTGAGGCTGCGCGCGTTGCTTGAGGTTTCGCGCTATCGCGCTCACGCTTCGCGCGCGCTTGCGCTTCGCCGACCGCCCCTACAGCTGCAACTTCTACGCTGTCCACACCAATATCCTTGAAGAATTCCAGTTGAGCGGCGATTTCGTTTCGGTTCATTTCAGCAACTGCACCACGCGATCGAGAATTCTGTCGGCCATTACATGTTTCGTCACGAGGGGAATTTCCTCGCTCTGGCCGGAAGCATCAATGATTGTCGCGTGATTCATATCGCTATCGAAGGCCGAATCAGGACCACTTGCAGGATTAACTACGATGAGATCCAAATTTTTGCTTTTTAATTTTTCTAACCCATTTTGGACGTGATTTTCCGTCTCGGCGGCGAAACCGACCAGGATCTTACCGTTTTTCGAGTTGCCCAGCTCTTTCAGGATATCGATCGTCGGTTCGAATTCCAGCGTGAGATCCGAGGTCTTCTTTTTGATTTTTTGCGTGGCCACGGCCTTCGGCCGGAAATCCAGCGGCGCTGCAGCTTTGATGACGACCTCGGCATCGGCCGCATGATCCACGACGGCACGCCGCATCTCCTCGGTCGTGCGGACATGAACAGTGTTCGGAAAATGAAGTTCGGATGCGCCCGTAATTGGCCCGGAAATCAGTGTGACCTGCGCTCCCCGTTCTCGCGCGGCTTGCGCCAGCGCATATCCCATTTTTCCGGAGGACCGATTGCTGATATATCGGACAGGATCGATGTCTTCGACGGTCGGCCCGGCAGTGACTAAGATCTTACGCCCTTCCAAATCCCGGCGCCGGTTCAGTATGCCCATGACCACTTCAACGATCTCTTCCACCGGCGCCAGCCGGCCGGGACCATAGGTGCGGCACGCCATCTGTCCGACTTCCGGCTCGATGATGTGAACGCCCCGGTTCTTCAACGTCTCGATATTAGCTCGTACCGATGTGTGCTCCCACATCCTTGTGTTCATGGCAGGTGCAACGACAATGGGCGCGGTTACAGCCAGATGGAAAGTGGTCAGGAAGTCGTCCGCCAGGCCTGTAGCCAGCCGCGCGATGCAATCGGCCGTCGCGGGGGCGACAAGAAAAAGGTCGGTCGAGTGTGCAACCAGGATGTGATCAAATGCGCCTTCGAAATCGGCGCCCGACCGTGCTCCCTCAAAGATGTCGACATAAACTTTGTTGCCCGAGAGCGCCCGAAATGTCAGCGGTGCGACAAACTGAGTGGCGCCCCTGGTCATGAGAACAACGACGTCGACGCCGCGATCCTGCAGGCGCCGAAGGATCTCTGCTGATTTGTAGCAAGCAATTCCGCCGCTGACTCCGAGGGCTACTTTCATTCTGCGGAGTCATTCCTCCGGTTGCTCGACTTCTTCTTGTTGATCGCCATTCTGATCGGGGATTCGAAACTTCACGAGCCCCTGCAGAATTTCCTTTTGGGCAATCTGCGTCGCTTTGTGACGTGCCTCTTTGAGCAGAGGCATGCTTCCGCCTTGTATTTGGCGGGCGCGGAGTGCGGATAGAATCACAAAGCGGTATTTGCTATCGATATTATCGGGAATGGTAATCAAGCTCGACCTCCGAATGAAGCGATGATCTCCTCGATTCGCGCCTGTTGCCGTTGCGGCTTAACAGTACCGCTACGCACGATGGATTCGAGAAGAAGTATGGAATTTTCCAGGACATCATTGACGATGATGTAGTCATAATCGCGATAAAACCGGATCTCGCACTTGGCGATCTCCAGCCGGCGGCGGATCACATCATCGGGTTCCAGCATACGGAGCTTGAGGCGGCGCTCCAGCTCGGCGAAGGATGGCGGCAATATAAAAATCGCAGTCGCACCTTGGATTTTCGATTTCACCTGCTTCGCTCCCTGGACATCGATGTCCAGGATCACGTCCTTGCCCGACTCGAGCTGCTCATCGACGAAGCCGCGCCCGGTACCGTAGAGCTCGCCGTTGAATTCCGCCCACTCTAGAAACTGCCCGCGCTCGACCATGCCCAAGAAGGTCGCGCGATCGGTAAAAAAATAGTCCGTGCCGTTGTGTTCGCCCTGGCGCGGCCGGCGCGTGGTGTATGAGACCGAGAATTTCAAATCCGTGAAACTGCGAAGTAAATGTTGAAGTATCGTGGTTTTACCCGATCCGGACGGAGCCGATACAATGTATAGGTTTCCTCGCATTCGGCTGAGGCACTTTTAGTTTACCATAGAACTACTACTCCAGGTTTTGGACCTGCTCGCGGAGCTTTTCGATCTCGACCTTGATCTCGATAGCCGCCTGGCCGATGTTGACGCCGAGTTCATTAAGGCCTGAGGTCTTGGAAAGAATCGTCGTGACCTCCCGGTTCATTTCCTGAAGGATGAAGTCCATACGTTTCCCGGCTTCATCCTCGAGGTTTTTCAGACCCGCAAATTGATCGAGATGACTTCGCAAGCGGGTTGTTTCTTCGGCGATGTCGCTGCGCTCGGCATAGAGCAGCGCCTCGGTTTCGAGGCGATGCCCGCTGTCGGCAACGAGCTGCGGCGCGAGTTCGTTGACGCGAGCAATTAATTGCCGCCGGTAGTGCTCGATGAAGTCTTTGGAGTGAGCGAGAATCGTCTGAAGATGCCCGTGGATGCTGGAAAGCCGCCGGTCGATATCCTTGATTAAGGATTGTCCTTCAGCGATGCGCATCTGTTTCAGTTGGGCCACTGCAGTACTCATCGCTTCGCTGATTGTTTGAGCGATTAGATCGTTTTCTTGGGCCGACAGGTCGGTGGCGGGGATGCCAATGAGGCCGGGCAGCCGCGTGAGCATGTCAAGGGTGACCTCACCTTGTATCGGATACGCGGCCTTCAATTCCGACAACATCTTGACGTATGCGCGAATCAGCTGCTCGTTGACATCGAGCTTGATGTTTTCGCGTTTGTACTCAATGCGAACGAAAGCATCGAGCCGGCCGCGCTTGAAAGCAGCCGAAATTTTCTGGCGGATGATGTTTTCGAAATTCTGGTATTCACCTGGAATTTTGATATGAACATCGAGGTAACGATGGTTCACACTTTTAATCTCAACCAGCACCGACAAGTTCGGGGCCTCGGCACGTCCGGAGCCAAAGCCTGTCATGCTGTAGATCATGAAGTCACATCCTGAAATTGCAAATTGTAAAGCTTCCAGTAAAGGCCCCGCCGTAGAACAAGTTCTTCATGAGTTCCCGATTCGCGGATGCGTCCATCGGCCAGCACAAGGATGCGGTCGGCGCGCCGAACAGTCGACAAACGGTGAGCGATGACAATCGTCGTGCGTCCTTCCATCAGGTTCTCGAAGGCCTGCTGAACCAGCGCTTCCGATTCCGTATCCAGCGACGAGGTTGCTTCATCCAGAATCAGGATCGGCGCATTTTTCAGCAGCGCCCTTGCGATCGATACGCGCTGGCGTTCGCCTCCGGAAAGCCGCAAGCCGCGCTCGCCGATTGAGGCGCCGTAATCTGGAACGAATTCATCGACGAGAGCGGCCTTGGCTGCCGACCGGATGGCATCGTCGCCGGCCATAGGATCGCCGTAAGCAATGTTGGCGCGGATGGTGTCGTTGAACAGGATGATGTCTTGAGTCACTATTGCGATCCGGTTACGCAGCGAGTTCAGCGTGAGTTCTCGGATGTCCTTACCATCAAGCAAAATACGTCCCGCCGTTACATCGTAGAACCGCGGGAGGAGGTTGACGAGCGTCGTCTTGCCCGATCCACTGGGACCGACAACTGCGACAATCTCACCGCGCCGGACCGTGAACGAGATTCCATTGAGCACCGTCTCACCCGCCTCGTATCCGAAGCAAACGTCCTCGAAGACGATGCTGTTGGTGAACCCGCGCAGAACTTCAGGGCCTGTATCCTTCTCAGTCGCCATGGAGAGAATTTCGAAGATCCGGCCGGAAGCTCCGAAAGCTTGCTGGAAGGAATTGTTGATTCCGCTCATCCGGCGAACAGGATCATAAAGCTTGATCAGCGCGATGATGAACGCAACGAACAACCCTGCCGTCATTCGCTGGCTGGCGATCTGGGTCCGCGCATAAAGCAGAAAACCTGCAATGACGAAAATCCCAAGCACTTCCATCAACGGCGACGAGAGCGAGTGCGTCATCTTCTGCCGCAGATTCAATTTGAAAATCCGTTGAGTGAGTTTTCGGAACTTGCCGGCCTCTGCATGCTCCATCGCGAAGGCTTTCACAATACGATTGCCCGTGACCGTCTCGTAGAGACTGTTGGCCATTTCCGCCATTTCCTGCTGATTGGATTTGCTGAGCAATCGCAGCTTCTTTCCAAACCAGACAGCCGGATAAAAGACGAGTGGAGCAAGTACGATCGAAACCGCGGCCAGTCTCCAATCGATCGCAAAGATCGCGACAAGCAAAAAAATCGAAATTGCCCCTTGTTTGAGGAATTCTGCGAATGTTTCGGATGCCGCGGTTTGAATACGCTCGACATCGCTCGAAACACGCGAAATCAACTCTCCGGTCGGATTGAAATGAAAGAAACGGAGCGGCTGGTAAATGATCTTGTCGAAAACGTCGTTTCGGAGATCGCGGACAACAGCCTGCCCGAGGTAGGAAATCACATTGACCGAGCCGTATTCTGCAATCGCTTTGGCAACAGTAACTGCGACGAGCAGAACCAACACGGTTCCGGCATCCAGACCGGTTACGCTGAATCGCGCATTGATGACAGGAATGGTAAGGACCGGAGCAGCGGAAGGGCCGAGCAGCGTATCAAAAATCAATCCGATCAGAAACGGCGTAACGGCTTCCAGAACCCCGACGATCGCCACAAGGCCGAGCGAAACGAGAAGAGCCCAAAAGTAGGACCGCACATATGCCCAGAGGCGCGCGCCTGCTGCTTTCATGATCGGTAGACCGTCGCACGGACTTTGTCTTCAACTTCCTTGGGTTTCTGCATTTTTAGAATGTCGCCGGCGAGCTCCCGCAGTTGCGTCATCGAGACGGAGCGGATCATTCGTTTGATTCTCGCATACGCCCCAAGGTTCACAGACAGTGACGTGAAGCCCAGGCCCAGCAGGACAGCAGCCGATGGCGGATCCGCGGCCATCTCGCCGCAAACCGTAACGGATTTCCCAGTTGGCCGCAGCAACCCGTAGACCTGGTCGAGGCATCTCAGAATGGCGGGATGGAAAGGATTGTATAAATGGACGACGGACTGATCGGACCGGTCGATGACAAGATAGTACTGAATCAGATCATTTGTTCCGAGACAGAAGAAATCCACGCGCGAGGCCATCAGATCGCAGGTTTGCGCCGCGGCGGGAGTCTCAATCATGACGCCGACAGGGACGCGCGGATCGTAGCGTTGCCGCTTCAGATCAAGCTCCCGGCGCACATCCATGATGATCTCGCAGGCGGCGTCCAAATCGTCGACGGTGGAGACGAACGGCAACAGGATCCGCATTCTTCCGTTGACCGAAGCGCGATACAGGCTCCGCAATTGTTTTTTAAAGACGTGGGTGTTCTCCAGACAAAATCTCAGCCCTCGCACACCGAGGTTTGGATTGACCCCGTCCCAACTCTTCTGGTCGATACCGACATCGATAGTCCGGAACGTGACCGGCGCGCCTTTAGCTGTTTTCAGAACGAGGGAATAATCCGCTACCAGCGACTGTTCGTCAGGTTGCCTGCCTTCGCGAAAGAAATCGAATTCTGTGCGGTACAAGCCAATCGATTCACATCCACAGGCGATCGCAGAGCGGACTTCTTCGCTGAAATTGATGTTGGCTCCCAGCGAAACCGGGACGCCGTCTTCCGTTACTGATGGCGACGAGGCGGAAGCGCCGGCCAGCTTTTTGGTTCTTCGGCCGTCTCGATTGCGGCTTTTATACTCCAACAGCGTTTCTTCGGAAGGGGAACAGATCACGACCCCCCGGTCCCCATCAACAATCAACAAATCTCCTGAAGAAACTTCCGGCAGCGCCGCCACGCCCATGACGGCGGGAATTTCGAGCGACCTGGCCATGATGGCTGTATGCGACAACGGGCTGCCGGTCTCGGTCGCCAAACCGACGACGCGCTGCGCTCTCAGCTCAAACAACGTCGAAGGAGGAACGATTTTGCCGATCAGAATTGCGTCGTATGGAAGCTTTTTGAACGTCGGCAGCGGAGTCGATTGGAGATTGTGCAGCAGGCGCCGTACGATATCTTCGAGATCGCCTCGCCGCTCCCGCAAATATTCATCGTCGAGCCGGTCGTAAGCCTGGAAGAGATCGTCACTCACCTGCTGAATCGCCCATTCCGAATTGATCGAGTCGGTTTCGATCTTCTCGATGATGCGGTCGACAAACAGCCGGTCCTCGAGCACGAGCAAATGAGCATCGATGAGAAACGACGATTCCCGTCCGTTTGCCCGCCTGAGCTCCGCCTGCATTCGCTTGAGCTGCTCGCGGGACTTCTCAACCGATTGCCGGAATCGATCGATTTCTTTCCGCACCCGATCGGGCCGAAGCTTTAGATTGAAAGAAACGAAGAGGGGATCAAAGGTTCGGACAGCTCTGCCGACGGCAAATCCAACCGAACCTGCAACACCGTGGATGACTCGTTCCGTCATTTCATCCTTGGGAATAGCCACAAAAAGCCACAAAAATCACAAAAGGGCTTCTTGTGTGTTTTTTGTGCTTTTTTGTGGCCATTTTCTTACCCCGCCAGATACTCACAGATGCTCTCTACGGCCTGCTCTTCATCGACGCCGCTGGCGCGAACTCCGACTCTCGAACCATACCCTGCCGACAGCAACAGGATGCTCAGGATGCTTCGTGCATCGGCTTCAACGGGGTTGGTTGGATCGGCTCGAAATAGAACGATGCTGGCTTGGAACTTCGAGGAGAGTTCGACGAGTTTAGCCGCAGCACGTGCGTGAAGGCCAAGGCGGTGGCCAACCACAACCTCTCGCTCTCTCATGATCATGGTTTGGGGGCCAGCAAATGGCTCGCAATATAGATACTGCTTTGCCCCTGTTCGCGGACGGCCTTAGCAGCCGCAGCAAGAGTGGGCCCTTCGCCCAATTGCGCGAATTTGATCAGCATGGGAAGGTTCACGCCGGTCACAACTTCCACTTTACCTTCGTCCAGGAACGTCGAAGCGATATTCGTCGGAGTACCGCCAAACATATCGGTCAAAATAAGAACGCCGTCGGGGCTTTTGACGCGCTCCAACGTCTTCTCGATCATCCCGGTTGCCGTCCCAACGTCGTCATGCCAGCCCAGCGAAACGGCCGCGATCTGGTGAATCTCACCCACAATCATTTCGGCTGCGTTCAAAAGCTCGATCGCAAGCCTACCGTGAGTAACGATGAGCCCGCCAATCATGATTTATGTTAACCCGTCTTTTCCGCGTCCCGGTGCGAAACTTTGACGCGGTAATTCCTGTCTGCAACGTGTTTCGCGATGGCATTTGCGATGAATACCGACCGGTGGCGTCCGCCAGTGCAGCCGATGGAAATCGTCACATAGGACTTACCTTCCTTTTCATATTGGGGAAGAAGAAAGTCGATGAAGGTGTGCACATGGCCGAGGAATTTGTGCGTCTCTTCCTGCGAGTTCATGTAGTCGACGACTTCGCGGTCCGCACCGGTGTAGGACTTCAGTTCGGGCACAAAGTTCGGATTCGGCAGGAATCGGACGTCGAACACCAGATCGGAATCGATAGGCACGCCATACTTGAAACCGAAGCTCACAAGCGAAACAAGCAAATGCCGCGCTTCTCGCTCTTCGAAGAGCCGGACTGCGCGCTGCCGCAATTCATGAATCGTGAATTGCGAAGTATCCAGGATCTGGTCGGCCATCTCGCGGATCGGTGCGAGCAGTTCACGCTCGAGCACAATGGCTTCCACCACCGGACGATCCGGGTCGAGCGGGTGCGGCCGGCGTGTTTCACTGAACCGGCGGACAAGAACATTGTCTGAAGCTTCAAGGAACCACAACGACATTTCCAGCGTTGCGTTTTTTTTCAGATCCTGATATGCGGCCGGAAACTCGGCGAGCGTCTGTCCTTCGCGGACATCGATCACCATTGCCGCCTTGCTGCCTTCGTCTTGGGATTTGACAATCAACTCGTGGAATTTGGCAAGCAGACTGACAGGCAGGTTATCGACACAAAAGAACCCCCGGTCTTCGAGGGCTCGAAGGAAGGTTCCTTTTCCCGAGCCGCTCAGGCCGGTGATGATGATGAAAGAGGATGGCTGCATGGGTAATTCGGGGACAGAAACGAGGGGGGCGCACACCTGAATTCTGCAACCAAAGAATTCAGGTGTGCGCCCCCCTCATGCTTCGGGTTCTATCCACCCGATGTTACCGTCCTTCCGTTTGTAGACAACGTTGAGGCGCTCCGTCTCCGCGTTACGGAACACCAGAAAATCGTGATCTGAAGCCCCTATCTGGATGGCGGCGTCATCGACGCTCATGGGCTTGGCTGCAACTTCGTGCGTGCGAATGATTCGAGGCAGCCTCTCGCCAAGGGCTTCCTCGACCTCGATAACCGACGTCGTAGAAATGACTTCTCCGGCGTGGTTGTTGTGACGCTTCCGTGTAACGTATCTCTCCTTGTGCTTGAGGATTTGTTTCTCCACCTTATCGAGCACTGCGGCAATGGACGTGTACATATCCGTGGAAACTTCTTCGGCATGATAGAAGTCGTGCCGGGTTCTTATATTGATTTCCGCAATATGCCGCTGGTGCTTTTCAATAGTCAGGATGAAATGCGCTTCCAGAACTTCGTCAATAACCCCTCGTAATCGTTCGAGCCGGTCTGTTGCGAACTTCCGTAAAGGTTCGGTGATTTCGATATGGCGCCCAGTGATATCGACACTCATAAGTGACCCCCATGCCGGTGCGCGAAGCGTGAGCGCGGCGGCGCGCAGCCTCAACTAAAGATCAGGACCTGAGGCGACGTTGATGAGTACTTGGAATTTTCAAATCTTCCCGATACTTTGTAATGCTACGGCGTGTAACGGAGATGCCTTCCTCTTTCAGCATCTGGGCAATCTTCTCGTCGGTCAGCGGGGTTCGCGCATCTTCGTTCTCGATGTATTTCTTCACCTTACGTTTGACAATCAGCAACGACGTTCCGTTCCCCATAGGACCATTCACTGCCTCGGAGAAAAAGAACCGCAACTCGAACACACCCTGTGCCGTGTGCGCGAATTTGTTGGCGACAGCCCGGCTGACAGTCGAGGGATGTACCCCGACTTCCTCAGCGACGTCTTTGATCATCATCGGCTTCAAATTATCGATGCCCTTATCGAGAAATTCCGCTTGGCGCCGGATAATCGCTTCACAAACCTTGACGATAATATGCTTGCGCTGCTCAATATTCTTCAAAAGCTGCACTGCCGATTTAAAACAGTCCTTGACGTAATTCTTCACTTCCTTGTTCAGAGCATCCCGCTCGAGCATATGGCGGTAGGTCGGGCTTAAACGCAACTGCGGCACTTCGTCTTCATTGGTCACAACCGTGTACTGATCGCCGAGCTTCACGATGAAAACATCTGGCTCAATCAGTCTCGGCTGAGCTTTGTTGTATTTCTGGCCGGGCCGCGGATCGAGAGTTTTGATGATCTCGACTTCTTCCATGATCACATCGAGCGACTTGGTGAGGGCTTTGGCGATTTCCTTGAACTGCTTGTTCTGCAGCTTGTGAAGATGGTCCCGAACAATATCGACGGCGATGCTCTCGTCCTCGCCGAGGATCGTCAGTTGGATCATCAAACACTCGCGGAGGTCCCTTGCGGCGACACCGGGCGGATCGAAGTGCTGAACAACTTCCAGCGCATTCTGCACGTCTTCGAGCGAGTGCTCGCCGCTTTCGGCTATCTCTTCCAGAGTAATAGGAATTTCTCTGCCGTTCTCGTCGACAGCGCAGAGATAGCCGTCTTCGTTCAGATTTCCGATGATGGAATGGCAGGCCAGCCGGATCTTGTCCTCCACAGTAGCCAATCCCAATTGCCATTCCAGGTGATCCGTTAGCGTTTGCGGCTTGGCCAGGAAGTTCTCAAACGATGGCTTTTCAAAGACTTCGGTTTCACGCGGACGGGATGAGCCGTCGTTCAAATAATTATCGAAGCTTTGAAAATCGATGTCTGCGTAAGGATCGTCCGCGACAGGGTCCGGCTCGGCCGGAGCGGCCACTTCGACACTGGTCTCAGGGGTCGGTTCCGGGTCCGTGACGCAATGATTCAGCGCCTCTGCCTCCATCAGGCGCTGGTATTCGGCGTCGGTCGTATCTCCATCCACGGTAGCAGCTGCTTCGGGTGGCCCGTCCGGGTTCTCCGGATTCAGGTCGACTTCCGATGAAGCCTCTGTTGGTTCGACGATTTCTGTTCCTTCTTCCAGTACAGGATTCTGAACCAGCTCCTGCTGGATCATTTCCGTCAATTCCAGTTTATTCAGCGTGAGCAGGCTCACCATCTGCACGAGACCGGGGGTGAGGACCTGCTTCTGTGTGGGCTTTACAACTAACTTCGGCTCCAAATACGCCATAAATACGATCTACTTCTAATTTAGACTGAAATGCTCCCCAAGATAAACCCTCTTGACCTCTGTGTCGTTTCCAAGCTCTTGGGGAGTTCCGGATCGAAAAATTGTTCCATTGTTGATGATATAAGCGCGATCTGTGACCTGCAAGGTTTCTCTGACGTTATGGTCGGTCACGAGTACACCAATGCGCTTAGATTTCAAGTGGTTTATGATCCTCTGAATTTCAATAACCGTAATCGGGTCGATCCCTGAAAACGGCTCGTCCAGGAGGATAAATTTTGGCGAAATGACAAGGGACCTCGCAATTTCGACCCGGCGCCGTTCGCCTCCCGAAAGCGTATCGGCGACGCTCTTCCGCACGTGGGCAATTCCGAATTCATCGAGCAAAATCTCCAGCCTGTCGCGCCTCTCTTTGCTAGAGAGGGGCAGGGTTTCAAGAATAGCCATAATGTTGGCCTCGACGGTTAGCTTGCGGAATACCGATGCTTCTTGCGGTAGATAACTGATTCCATTTTTCGCCCTCAGATACATTGGTAAATTTGTGATGTCGTGCTCGCCAAGGAACACGGAACCCGAATCAGGACGCGTCAATCCGACAATTAAATAAAAGGTCGTCGTTTTGCCTGCTCCGTTAGGTCCTAGCAATCCGACGACCTCTCCCTGGGCGACAGCAAGGCTGACATCGCGAACCACTTTTCTGCCCTTGTATGATTTGGTGACATCAACGGCTGTGAGTGAGATCATTTGTTGTTACTGACCGGGTGCTGCGTCAACGTGCGCTCGCCGATTCCGCTCTCGACGGACACCGTGTCACCATTCTTTTTCATGACCAGACGCGCACCTTGTGTCAAGCCGTGTTCTTGATCGCGGACCTGGGCATTCTTTCCGCTCAGCGTAACCGTATCCGTGGCCGCATCATACACAGCTCGTTCGCCCGTGCCGCGCTGACTGCCTCGCGTCGCTTTGACACCACCGACTGCTGTGATCTCGGTGACGTTGTTATCGCGAAAACGGACAGTCACGTCGGGCGACTCCAGAATCATATCCTGCTTTTGGGCATGAACATTGCCCAGATAATGAGCCGAACTCGCGGTATCGTCATAATCCAGTTTCTCTGAAGTCGCTCGCACAGCCTGCAGAATCGACTGCACGTTGCCTTCTGCGTGCACCCGCATGTTCTGCTTCTCATGACCCGCCGCTTCGAGCCGGTCGGCTTTAATGAATACGTCTTCCCTCCACAATTGAACGTTGCCGGTATACCGCATCACTTCGGCATTTCCTTCCGCGCGCGCGGCTTTGACGAGCACTTGTCCGCCGGAATTTTTCGTAACGATACGGACATTCTTCGTTGCAGCAAACGAGTTTTCTCTCTGGTTGAGGCGGATTTGTTCGGCTTCCAGCCTTTTCTCGGAATCGGTCACCACCGGCGCGCCTTCCAGAATCACCACGGCCCCGCCTTCTTCAAATCGCGCCGTAGCGGAGCGTCCCTGGTATTGCGGGTCGCGGAATTGAAAATTGCCGGATTGAACCAATTCCAAAAGCATATTGGTGTGGCCATCGAAACGGGCAGTTGTGTGGTCGGCGGCGCTGAGCCGGTCGCCGGATTTCAGATCGGCTCGGCGAAGTGTATCGAAGTTGACGATATCTTCGGCGTTTTGAATCATGAATTCACGCCCCTGGATCGTTGAGTCGCCCAGTCGCAGCGTGGAGGTATCGAACGTTTGGACGGAACCGGCGGCATCGCTGCGTATTACGTTCGATTCCAGGGTTTGATCCGGCCCGAAAACCATACGCGCATTCTGGCGGGCTTCGATGATTTCGGCTTCGCCCTTTTCACTGAATAGCGCATCGATCTCGCTGCCGGTGAGCCGCTGATGCGTTTCCCCTGAAATCTTTTCGACCTCCGCATTGCCGCGTGTCTTGACGCGTTCGGCAGTCCCGTTGGAAGAAACGGCTGACTCCATCCACGCGGCACGGACTTTCCAAAGCTCCCGTCCGGCTTGGGATCGCAACTCGGCGGTAACGTCTCCCTCGACGGTAATCGTCTTTGGTTTGTATGTTTCCGGCACGAGCTCAGCGCGGCCTCTCGTTCCGTGTATCCAGCCATTCTGTGATTTAACCGACACGCCGCCCGTCATCGTTGTCCAGTTTTCCTTCTGCTGGAATAAGGCCGAATCGGTTTCGACTTCAGCGTGTTCGGCAGTCTGAATTTTCACATGGCCGTCGAGTTTGAGAAGGCCGCTTTCGAGGGCATACTCCACACGATCGGCGTGACCCGTCGTGCCGAGCTGTTTGACTGTGGCGCGTTGTGGAGAAACGACTGTCCTATCGCGATGCGTATAGATCAGTTCTTCCGAGCGAACAAACGTTTTTTGGTCGAGCTGTGCTTCGACGTTTCCATCGAATTGGAAATCGTTCGTCTCCTGATCGTAAGTACATTGCCTGCCACGGATCTTTTTCGGCGGCTCGTTTTCCCTCGAGCCGTAGACAATGACATCGACATCTTCAAGGACACCCTTGTTCCCTTTCAAACCCAGGTTCGACTTCGCGTGAATCGTAAACAGAGTCCGGCCCGCTTCGGTACGCGAAAACGTGAACCCTTCGGTGTGAACGGAAACATTCCGGGGCAACTGCGTCCCGCTGCGAATCGATTCCGAACCCTTTTGCGCGCGGCGCACGAGGTAATTCCACGCCGGCACTGCGGCGAGTCCCACCACGACGAGCGGAAGCAGAACGCGCAGGACTCGTACCAGCCGATGTATGAAAACCCGCTCTAGACCCATTGTTTGGTCGCAGCCACCCCTCCTCTGCGAGGAGGGGAATGCAATCCGGGACAACCTAGCATACAATACAGCCCCGCTCCTTCATTGCATACAACTAAGGAGACCTGCGTATGCACGTCAAAATAAAGATTAACGGCAAGCTTTATGAAAGAGACGTCGAGCCGCGTCTTTTGCTAACCCACTTCATCCGCGATGTGGCCGGCCTGACCGGCACCCACGTTGGCTGCGAAACCAGTATTTGTGGCGCATGTACGGTCCTGGCCAATGGGCTCGCGGTAAAGTCGTGCACGATATTTACGGTTCAGGCAGACGGCGCAGACGTCGTAACGATCGAAGGCATGGCTAAGGATGGGCAGCTTCATCCTCTTCAGGAAGGTTTCTGGGAAGAACACGGCCTCCAGTGCGGTTACTGCACGCCTGGAATGATCATGTGTTCGCATCAGCTTCTATCGCGAAACCCATCGCCAAGCGAAGCAGAGATCCGCGATGCCCTTGCCGGCAACCTTTGCCGTTGCACGGGGTATCAGAACATTGTGAAGGCCGTCCAATCCGCCTCACGCAAGCTGCAGCGTGCGCCCAGAGCCGCTGCAGGAGACTAACTATGACGCAACGTTATGTCGGTCAAGCTATGAAGCGAAAGGAAGACCCGCGTCTTGTGTCCGGGACGTCCACTTACGTAGACGATGTCGTGCTTCCCGGAATGCTGCACATGGCAGTCACGCGCAGCATGCACGCACACGCGCGGATCAAACACATCGACACGTCGAAAGCTCAAAAGCTTCCAGGTGTCGTCGCCGTTGTTACCGGCGAAGAGGTGGCCGCCCAGTGCGGCCTCATACCGTGTGCGGCATCGCTCCCGAACATGAAAAGAGCGCTACGGCACCTCCTCGCTACGAACAAAGTTCGTTTTGTTGGTGAACCGGTTGCTGCCGTGGTCGCAGAGAACAAGTACATCGCGCGAGATGCCGCCGATCTGATCGAGATCGACTACGAACTGCTTCCTGTAGTGGTCGATCCTGAGAAGGCCATGGATCCCGCAAGTCCCCGCCTCTACGAAGAATTCTCCGACAACATTGCGTTCAACTTTTTCTTTGAAAGTGGAAACACGGAAGAGGCATTCAAAAAAGCCGACGTGATCGTGAAAGAGAGGCTGATCAATCAGCGGTTGGCGCCGGTCACCATGGAGCCGCGGGGAGTGGTTGCCGCCTACCGGATTCCAGACAACGAACTCGTCGTCTGGTGCTCCACGCAGACGCCGCATGGTCTCAGAACGCTTCTTGCCAACATGCTCCAGGTCCCCGAAAACCAGACGCGCGTCATCGCCCCCGAAGTCGGAGGCGCGTTCGGGTGCAAACTGGATCTCTACGCCGAGGATGGTCTTGTCGGTTATCTGGCGAAAAAGACCGGACGTCCAGTGAAATGGATCGAAGGCCGCCGCGAGAACATGGCAGCGACCATTCATGGACGCGATCAAATCGACGATGTCGAGTTGGCATTGAAGAAGGACGGGACGATTCTGGGAATGCGGGTCAAAGCCATAGCCGATCTCGGTGCTTTCCTGTCGTTTTTCACGCCCATGATTCCAACACTCACCGGACTCCTGGCACCAGGCTGCTACAAAGTCCCAGCCCTCAAGTTCGACCAGGTGGGCGTGCTCACCAACAAAATGGCGACCGACGCTTACCGCGGCGCCGGCCGCCCTGAGGCAACTTACTTGATCGAGCGGATCATGGATGTTGCTGCGCAAAAATTGAAGATAGACCCCGCAGAGATCCGCAGGAAAAACTTTCCACAACCAAGCGAGTTTCCTTTCAAGACATCCGGGGGGGTTATCTACGACAGCGCAAATTATGAAGCGGCGCTGGATCTCGCCCTGGAGAAGGCCGACTACAAAGGCCTGCGCCGGAAGCAAGCCGAGCTTCGGAAGCAGGGCAAATACATGGGTATCGGCCTCTCGTCCTACGTCGAGATTTGCTCGGCGGGTCCGTCCCATGCGGTAGGCGGAGGCGGTTGGGAAGCGGGCACCGTTCGCATCGAGCGCACCGGCAAAGTCAGCGTTCTGACCGGCGTGTCACCGCACGGCCAAGGACAGGAAACATCGTTTGCCCAAATCGTAGCGGATGGGTTCGGGATCGAACCGGACGATGTGGTCACGATCCACGGTGATACCGGGCGCGTACCTTCCGGCATCGGCACATTCGGAAGCCGCGGCACGTCCGTCGGAGGAACGGCCGTATACCTCGCCGTGCAGGACCTGAAAGAAAAAATGAAGAAGATTGCCGCACACCTGCTGGAGGCCACGCCAGACAAGATCGAATTTGGGATCGGAAAGCTTTTGGCGAAGGGTGATTCAGGACGATCCATCAATTTCAAGGACGTTGTGACTGTGGCCTATAACGCTGTGAAACTTCCTCGTGGAATGGAACCAGGCCTGGAGGCAACGCGATTCTTCGAACCGTCGAACTTTACGTTCCCGTTCGGAACACATGTGTGCGTCGTGGAAATCGACGAAGAAACCGGCGAACCGAGGATCACGAAATACGTTGCCGTGGATGATTGCGGAAACGTTATCAATCCGTTGCTTGTCGAGGGACAGATTCACGGAGGACTGGTTCAAGGCATCGGGCAGGCGCTTCACGAAGAAGTCGTTTACGATGAGAACGGCCAGCTCCTGACCGGCTCGTTGATGGATTACGCCATACCACGAGCACACGACTTTCCTGAATTCGAACTGGATCGGACGGTTACGCCATCGCCTGTCAATCCTTTGGGTCTTAAAGGTGTCGGCGAGGCAGGTACGATCGGATCAACACCGGCTGTGGTAAACGCCGTTGTCGATGCGCTTGCGCCTTTCGGAATCACGCATATCGACATGCCCGTACGTTCAGAGAAGATCTGGAGGATTTTGAAAGGGAGAAAGGCATCATGATTGCACAAAATTTCGAATACGTCGTCCCGTCATCCTTGGGCGAAGCCGTCAATCTCCTCGAAAAGCACACGGAACGCGCAAAGATTCTGGCCGGCGGCCATAGTCTGATTCCGATGATGAAGCTTCGGCTGGCGACGCCTGAATTCCTGATCGATATCAGCAGAGTTCCGGGACTCTCCTATATCAAGGAAGACAGCGGAACGATTCGCATTGGAGCTTTGACGACGCACTACACGATTGAAACCTCGGATCTCATCCGTCGCAGACTGGCGGCGCTTTCGGATGCGGCGGGACTGATCGGTGATGTCCAAGTCCGAAACAAAGGCACAATTGGAGGCAGCATTGCGCATGCAGATCCTGCCGCCGATTATCCAGCAAGCATCCTTGCTGCCGATGCGACGATCGTCGCACTGGGACCAAAGGGCGAGCGGCAGATCCCTGCATCGAAATTCTTCGTTGATATGCTCACAACGGCCCTCGATCGGAATGAGATCGTGCGCGAGATTCAGCTCCCCGTCAAGAGTGGAAGAACCGGGAACGCCTACCTGAAGATGGCGCAAAAAGCCTCCGGTTTTGCGATCTGCGGAGCCGCTGCCCTGATCGAGCTCGACGGATCGGGGGCGTTGTCGAACGTGGCCATCGGCGTTACCGGCGTCGCCAATCATGCATTCCGCGCCGCGAAAACCGAAGCCGAGTTGAAGGGCAAAAAGCCATCGGCGGACGTGCTGAAAAAGGCCTGCGAGCACGCCAGTGACGGCGTCGTCGCCTTGGACGACATTCACGCCTCTGCCGATTATCGGCTCGATCTGGCCCGCATATTCGCGCGCCGCGCTTTGGAAGCGGCGATTGGACGAGCGGCGTAGGATAGACGGGGTGACGGGGATCGAGGGTCGGCAAAAAAGGGCGACGTTCGGTAGAGCCGAATTCCCCTCCTCGCAGAGGAGGGGAATGTCGCTCTGCCATCAAAAGTCGCCATTTTACGAAATGCGACGATAGCCATGAAGATCGATGGGCAATTCTCATTCGATGGAATCGCGCCTCTGCCCGTCTGGGGTTTTCTCACAGACGCGAATCGAATCGCGGAATGCCTTCCGGGCTGTGAGAAGCTGATCCAAACCGGCCAAGATGCCTACGAAATGGAAATGCGCGTAGGCATCGGGCCAATCAGCGGCGTTTTCCGCGGATCCATCCGCCTGCACGATCTTCAGCCCACTCTGCAATACCAAATGTCGGTCGAAGGCAGCGGCGCACCTGGATTTGTAAAGGGCGAAGGAACGATTCGACTGGCCCCCAAGGACACCGGCACGCTGATTCACTATTCGGGCGATATCACCGCCGGCGGCCCGATTGCCAGCGTCGGACAACGTATGATTGGCGGAGCCGCTCGCATGGTCATCGACCAATTCTTCAAGTGCGTTGCTGGGAAGTTGAGCGCAACTTAAATCTTCTTATCTCCAATGCAATCCATCAAGCCAGAACCGGGAATTTATCACTCAGGCCTCCCTGGCCCGCGCGTCGGTGGAGAAAGTGGCAGCGATGCTGCCCGGCAACGATGCTGAACTGGACCAGTGGATCGGCGAAGCCGTGCGCGACAGGGATGCGATGTCGTTTACGCTGCTCGTCCTCGCAGCCTTCAGCTGCGAACGTGTGGCCGATGCCCGCCATCTCGTGGGGGGCGCGAAACTGGTGGGCGTCCGGACGTACCTGGGAGCCATTGCATTTCGAGTGCAGGGCGAGATGCCGGAGTACTTGCTCGACGGAATTCGCGATACGGCGATTTACAACCAGAACCATGCGATGGCTCTTCTTTCGATTGCGGTTTGGTGCGATGAGCATCGCGGCGGCGTGTATCCGGATCAGTTGATTCCGCAGGCGAGGTGCCAAACGGCTGAAGAGCCGCCCGAATATCGTGCGCCAACGCATCGGCATCGACTTCCGGCTTGCTGTTTCGATTACTGCCCGACCCCATTCAGGTGATCGACCTGATCCCTCGCCAGGATTTGGAACGAAAGATCAAGACCTTGTGAGCGGCATCAATTTCTCCCTCTTGTGAGGGTCTTGAACTCGCCGCACCACAGTGATAGCCTCTGCCCCAAATAAGAGGTGTTCCCATGAAAAAATTGCTTGTTGTCGCGGCTCTGGCGGGCTTTTCTGTTTGCTGTTTGTATGCTCAGACGTTTGGTGAAGTTACTGGACGTGTGACCGATCCTTCGGGTGCGGTGATACCTGGAGCGTCCGTCGCTCTAACCAATGTCAATACCAACGCCGTCCGAAACGCGGTAACCGCGGAGGCGGGTGCCTACACCTTTACGTCCATCCCGCCGGGCTTTTACCGGCTGCGAACGGAACTTCCAGGTTTCAAGGCGGCAGTGAGCGAAGCATTCGAAGTCCAGGTACAACAGGTCGTGCGTCTGGACATGGTTCTCCAACTGGGCCAGGTCAGCGAGACGGTCGAAGTTGCCGCGACCGCGGACCTGCTTCAAGCCGAGACGGCAACCGTGGGCGCGGTGGTCGAGAACAAGATCATCACCGAGCTGCCACTGAACGGCCGGCAATACCTGAACCTGGTCGCGATGGCGCCTAACACGAACACCCTCTCTCCGTTCGCGGGGCAAGCCAATACCCGGCAAGGTGGCGACCGCGCCCAGCAAGCCATATCCACGGGCGGGCAGCGCATCATGTTCGACTACTACACCCTCGACGGCGTCAATAACACCGACCCGAATTTCAATACCTATATCGTCCTTCCTTCCATTGACGCCATTCAGGAGTTCAAAGTTCAGATTGGTGTTTACCCCGCGGAGTTCGGGCATCAAAGCACGCAGATCAACGTGCTCACCAAGTCCGGCGGCAACGCATATCACGGCTCTTTTTTCGAATTCCTCCGCAACGATGCCCTGGATGCGCAGCCGTACGCATTCACCAGCGTCCATCCCCCGAAGTCCCCCTTCAAGTGGAATGATTACGGCTTCGAACTGGACGGGCCGGTGCGCGTGCCCAAGCTCTACGACGGGCACGACAAGTTATTCTTCATGGCCAACTACGAGGCGCTCCGCCGCCGGCAGCACTTCTTGAACACCTATAACGTGCCGACTCCTGCGATGTTCACCGGCGACTTCAGCGAACTGAGCACGCCCATATATGACCCGATCACGAAGCAACCTTTTCCGGGCAACAAGATTCCCAGAGAGCGGCTGGACCCGTTCTCGTTGAAGCTTTTGAAATACTACAATTCCGCGAATGTGTCCGGGCTCACGAGCCCTTTAACGAACAATTACGTGCAGTTCAACTCTTCACCTCTCAACCGCGACGGGTTTGTTCTGAGGTTGGATTACAACGAATCGTCCAAGTCGCAGTGGATGGGCCGCTATAGTTGGGGCGACGAAAACCAGACGACACAAACGCTGAACCTCGCCGGGACGAAGGTCGTCACCAACTACGAACAGTACACAGCGTCCAACACCCGGACCTTCACGCCCAACCTCGTGAACGAAGCCCGTTTCGGCTACTCCCGGTTCTATAACTTCGTCGGCACTCTCCTGGCTTTTGACACCGATGTCGTTTCTGCCGTGGGCATACCGGGCCAGAAGAGCGTAGCGCCGGTCGCGTGGGGAATTCCGGCTGTCACGTTTAGCGGAACCGGATTCCAGGCACTGGGCGACGGCACCGACGCACCGTACGCCAACGACAACAACACCTTGCAACTGGTTGATAAGTTGTCCTGGATCCACGGCAAGCACACCTTCCGGTTTGGGTTCGAGTACAACCGGCAAAATTACAACCAGGTGGGTAACCAATTCCCGCGCGGGCAGTTTTCATTCCAGCCGAACACCACGCAGACCGAAGTTCTTATCAATGGAAGGCCTTCGAGAACTGGTGGTTATGCCTTCGCGGAATTCCTGCTGGGGAACATTTACCAATCCACCATCGCGGCCGCCCTCGCTAATGGGAGATTCCAGCGCAATGTCGAGCATGCGTTCGTCGACGACACATGGAAGCTCACTCCCAAACTGACCTTGTCGCTTGGTCTGCGGTATGAGCTGACGCCGCCTTTCACCGACACGCTGGGCGACTATTTCACGGTGGGCCACCTGAAGGTGGGGTTTACGGCCAACGCTCCGCAGTCCGATTGGCCCTACTTCGTCCGGCAGGGCAACTGCACGGACCCATATGCCGGCCTCAACATCCATTGGACCGACACAAAAGCGGTCTGCGGCGGCGGTCTGAATTACAACCTCATGGAAACCAAGTACAAGAACTTTGCTCCGCGCATCGGCATTTCTTACGCGCTCAATGACAGGACCGTGATTCGTAGCGGCTGGGGTGTTTTCTACACACAGGACGTCGCTAACTCCATGTACTTCGATCTGACACGCAATGTCGGGACTCGAATAACGCTCACATCGGATATTGGAAATCCGAGCCTGGTCTGGAACAATGCCATCCCCGGCGGAAATGGGGCCATTCTCCAGATACCGCCGCCGTACTCCTACGTGGCCGCTTACGACCACGCCACGTCGTACACCATGCAATACCTGCTGAACATTCAAAGGCAGTTCGGGTCGAACTGGGCGATCGAGACCGGCTATCTCGGGTCGGAGAGCCATCACCTTTACGGTTTTTTCAACGCCAACCAGGCCGTCCCCGGCACGACCGGCAATGTGAGCTCGCGTCTGCCGTATCCCACTTTCGGCGTGATCCAGTTGGTCGCTGACGGTTTCAACGCCGTCTACAACTCAGGCAGCGTGAAGGTCACCCGGCGCTTCAGCCAGGGCCTGAGCATGATCGGTTCCTACACGTTCTCCAAGTCCATCGACAACAGCAGCGGCATCCGCGTGCAGGGCTTCGACACGCTGTTTCCGCAAGACAGCCGGTGTGCGCGGTGTGAGCGGGCGCTGTCGGCGTTCGACACCCGCCATCGGTTCGTGCTTGGCGGTAGTTATGACCTTCCGGTAGGCAAAGGCAAGCTCTTGAACATCAACAATTCGCTCCTCAACGCCCTGGCCGGTGGCTGGCAGACGAGCGCGGGTGCGACCATCCAAAGCGGCGTTCCGGAGAACATCATCATCGGCGTCGACAACGCCAGTACCGGCACCAACGCCGGCTACGATCGCCCGATTGCCACGCTGGCAAGCAAGGGATACGCTCGGAACCCCACTCCTTCTCGATGGTACGATCCTGCCGCGTTCGTCGAAGCTCCCGCCGGAACTTTCGGCAATGTCGGGAGGAATGCACTCACCACACCGCACCTCCAATCGATCGATTTCGCCGTGCACAAGCAAATCCACATGCCTCATAACGAACAGCATGTCCTACAGTTCCGCGTGGAAGCGTTCAACGTGCTGAACCACCCTACCTGGGACAGGCCGCAAGCGAACATTCTCGCGGGTGCCCCATTTCCGGGAGCCCCGGGCACAGCCGCGCGTCAGGGCTTCGGAGTGATCAACAACACAAGTGCGGCCGTCCCAATGCGCCAGGTCCAACTGGGATTGAAGTATTCGTTCTGAGTGCGCACATGCTGATTAAGAGGATTCGCGTGGCGCAATCATTCAACGTAACAGCGGCGCTCATGTTACTTGCCGTTGTGGCTGCCGATGCTCAAATGGCGGCCGGATACTGGCGGCATATCGCTTGATTCGCTTATCCGTTGTGCGTCCTGTTCAGAATTCGACGAATTCCTGCGGGTAGTGCGACAGATCGAGCCGCTCCTCATCAGGAACGGGGCGGATTCCCCATTGCTGCATGGCTAAAGCTCCGAACAGAATTTCAATCGGGGTACCATTTTCGTCCTTGCCGATTTCGTCGATAACCAGGGCATGCGTGCTGATCGGATGACCTTCGATTTCAGCTTCCAGAATGGCGGCTGTATTGGTTTCCTTAATCTCTCCTCCGAGCGCAGTCCGGATCGTACGTGGTTTCACGGAAGTTTTCAGTCCTCTTGCGACTGACGAGATCACGTAAGTGTTACGGGCACCAGTATCAAATAACGTCCAGCAGTCGCGCCCATCAACCTTGATTGACTGTTTGATTCTCCCCATAGGGTCATTCTACGCCCCGCGCTAATTTAAACGCTGCGCGAACGAAGCAGCTTGCCGAACTTTTCTCTTCGCTGTCTCCACCGGCGAATCCGAGCTTCCTTCGCCTTCGCAAGCGACTCATCGATATCAACGCCGGATGCAGCAGGTCAGAGAGTTCGTCCGCCCAGTGGAATTATGAATACGGTGATTATCTTCTCCTGGCCCGAAATCTTCTGACGCCGCGCCTTTTTCGGTATTATTGCAATTCTAGCAGGCTGCTGACTGTAGGGGCGGTCTATTCCTTGCAGCCTCAAGGAATAGACCGCCCCTACAGCACTAATTGCAAATGAAAACTATATTCACGCTCTTCGTCTGGCTTGTTCTGTCGTGTGTTGCTCACGCGCAGTGGGTGAACTATCCCGAGCCGGGAACGCCGCGCACGCGAGACGGAAAACTAAACCTGAGTGCTCCACTGCCTCGCGCCCCGGATGGCAAGCCCGACCTGACGGGCGTCTGGTTTCATGAGATCACGACTCCCGCGGAAATGAGGCGCCTCTACGGTGCTGTCATCGATGAGGCGATAAAAGTCGGTGTGCCCGGAATGGAGATCGGCACGCAGCATAAGTATTCGCGCAACATTTTTATCGACTGGAAACCTGAAGATGTGCCAATCCGTCCCAATGCCGCGGAATTGGTTCGCCGGCGTGCGGCGCAGGCGGACCCATCAAACGTTTGTGCCGAGGTCCCCGGCTTCCCTCGAGCCGGCCTGCTGTCGGAGCCGATAAAGATCGTCCAAGCTCCGCGTGTAACCATGATTCTTTACGAAGTCGAGAACTTGCACCGGCAAATCTTCACAGACGGCCGCAAGCTTCCTGACGAGTTCGCCTTGCCTGCATACCTGGGCTACTCGGCAGGTCACTGGGAAAAGGACACGTTCGTTGTCGAAACGGCCGGGTTTAACGACAAGACGGTGTTGGATGGAATGGGTCATCCACACAGCGAATCCTTGCACGTTGTAGAGCGTTTCCATCGCCGCGATTTCGGGCACCTGGATTATGAGATCACCTTTGATGATCCCGAAATGTATACGAAGCCCTTTACTGTTAAAATTCCGCACACGCTCGTGCCCGATAACGACATCTTCGAAATGTTCTGCAATGAAAACGAGAAAGACCGTGATCACTTGAAACGGAAATGACCCCAGTCCGATGATCGTCACTTGACCGCACCTTCCAATTCGGCGTAAGCCAATCGCACATTGTTCTTCAAGCGGGCCGGGTCTGGCGCGGCGTAGCCGGCATATTTTGCGGGAATCTTCCAAGTCGTTGCGACCTCGTCGATGCTCTTGCCGGCTTTCTTCGCTGCTTTTACATCGTTCAAGAATTGGCGATTGAAGTCCACGTACTCCTTCAGGTCGTTCATAGTCATCGGTGTACTGTGCCCGGTAATAATCATGTCCGCCTTGTTCTTGAACGTGTCGTACGCTTTCTGCAGGCTATCCGCCATCGCAACCGCGCTGCCGCCATTATTTGCATCAAATAGCGGGATGTTCTTGCCGGAGAAAACATCACCGGCACACACCATTCGGAGCGATGGAAATAGGACCCACGTATCGCCATTCGTATTGCCGCGCCCGAAGAAGTACACATTGACCTCGTCGCTGCCCTTAAACAGGGTGAGTTTGTCCTTGAACGTGCGCGTGGGCAACCCTCGGCCATTATTGGCCTGGAATATTGTCTGGGAGGGTGGGACAAATTTTGAAATTGGACGAAGCCTGATCTCAAGCCGAAATTTCGAAATCACAAATTTGACGGTCCAATTCAAAATTTCGAAATTTCGGATTTGAGACCAGGCTGGTTTAACATTGCGCGTGCGCAAATTTCGTATCCTCATCGTTATCTTCTTAGCGCTGCTTCCGGCGGCGCAGGCGCAGACCTTAACGCGCCGGCAACCGGCTCCTGTAATGGGGGTTGGAGGCGCAGACTGGCTGACGCGTCCCGAGCGAATTCAGGAAGAAGAACCAGATCGCATGCTGGCAGCGCTCGATATCCAGAAGGGCGCCACGGTTGCGGATATCGGCGCCGGCGTGGGGTATCACGTCTGGAGACTTTCCGCAATCGTAGGACCGGCCGGAAAAGTCATCGGCGAAGACATTCAGGAAGGAATGATTCGCCTGATGAAGAAAAATATCGAGGACCGGAAGCTGGCAAACGTCGAAGTCGTTCTTGGAACCCCCACCGATCCGAAGCTGCCGTCAAAATCGCTCGATCTCGTATTGCTGGTGGACGTGTATCACGAATTTGCAGAACCGGTTACCATGATGCGGCACATTCAGGACTCGCTGAAGCCGGACGGCCGTGTTGTCCTCGTAGAATTTCGCAAAGAAGATCCAGGCGTTCCGATCCAGCCGCTGCACAAGATGTCGGTTCAAGACGTGCGTTCGGAACTCGAGCCCCTGGGCTTCAAGTTCCAGCGATCAATTGAATTCCTCCCCTGGCAACACATCATTATCTTTTCAAGATAGCTTGTCTTGCGTCGTCGATCAGAGCGCTGATCAGGTGCGCCGCGTATACTGGTGCTAATGAGCCGCCTTGCTCTCTTACTCGTTCTTGTGTCCACAGTGGGGTGTGCGAATACCGAATATCGATTCGAGCGCATTGATGGCCCACAGCCAAGCGTACTTCCTTTCAAGTTCGACGGTATTCGCGGCGTGCGTGACGGTGCGTCGGTCAACGCCGAAGCACGCTTTAGCGATGGTGCTGATGTTATAACCATGAACATCACGTTGCATCTTGTGCCGCCGCCAGAGTTTCGCTCTGGCATATACGAAGCCATTGTCGGAGGAAAAACGACGGTGGGGACCGTGGAGTGTACATCTCTGACCTACCTGGGCGGTCAGGCAGACCAGCCCAGCGTGGGCGGCGTTTTCATACTGAAAGATGAGGAAAATCGGCCTGTGTATCGCGTCAGGATACCGGCAACTCCTATGGCTCGACGACTCGGCCCATGATGAGTACCACAATTTCATTTTGATCCCACGGCGGCGCTTCTCTCACGCTTCCATCGGTCAAGGCAGCTTGAAGCGTGGCGGGTTCGGCGAGTGGATTGGTGTGTCTCGCTAGTGACCCGCTCCGCGGCCGGCACTACACTGGAATAAGATAGGTGTAACGGCGAAGCGCGAGCGCGATACCGCGGAGCCTTAGGAAAATTAGGAGGAAAAATGCAGAAGCGCAACCTTGGAAAGAGCAACCTGGAAGTTTCGGCAATGGGACTCGGCTGCATGGGAATGAGCTTCGGCTACGGTCCCGCTGCAGACAAGAAGGAGATGATTTCATTGATCCGGACGGCAGTCGAACGCGGTGTTACATTCTTCGACACCGCCGAAGCCTACGGGCCATTCACCAACGAAGAACTTGTCGGCGAAGCCCTGGCCCCATTCCGGGGACAAGTGGTGATCGCTACGAAATTCGGCTTCGACGTGGATGCCTTGCCAGCTCTCAACAGCCGACCCGAGCACATTAAGCAGGTCGCCGACGCTTCGCTCGAGCGCCTCAGGGTCGATGCTATCGATCTCTTCTATCAACATCGCGTTGATCCTAACGTCCCGATCGAAGATGTGGCGGGAACGGTGAAGGAATTGATTCAGAAAGGTAAGGTTAAGCACTTCGGCCTTTCCGAAGCAGGCGCGCAAACCATTCGGCGCGCACACGCAATTCAGCCGGTCACAGCAGTTCAGAGCGAATACTCGCTGTGGTGGAGGCAGCCTGAAGAGAACGTGTTACCAACTCTCGCGGAGCTCGGAGTCGGGTTCGTTCCTTTCAGCCCTCTGGGCAAGGGCTTTCTCACCGGCCAGATCAACGAAAACACGCAATTCGATAGTACCGATTTCCGCAACATCGTCCCGCGCTTTACGCGGGAGGCTCGAAAAGCGAATCAGATTTTCATTGATTTCATTAAAAGCGTCGCAGAACGAAAGAAGGCGACACCTGCTCAAATCGCGCTTGCCTGGCTGCTTGCTCAGAAGCCGTGGATTGTTCCGATCCCAGGCACCACGAAGCTGCACCGTCTTGATGAGAACATTGGAGCAGTTGAAGTCGAACTTACATCGGACGACCTTCGTGACATCAAACGTGCCGCAGCAAACATCACGGTCGAAGGGGCTCGCTATCCCGAAAACCTGGAGCAACTGACCGGCCGGTAACCGCAACGAAAAAGTGTTCGTGAGGGGGTCACAGTATCGATCCGAGATCCCACGAGCTGTGATTTAATGAAAAATGAATTGTGTGAGGGAAAACTAAATGACTCATGCAAATGATTGGGTGGTGGTGTATTCAGGAACGATCGTCGAAGCCGATCTGCTCAAATGTTTGCTCGATGGCGCGGGCATTGAGAGCAGGCTCATGAATGAAACGCTGGGAATGATTGCACCATACATTTTTCAAGGTGGAGCCGGTGTCGGTGTTGCAGTCGTACGAGAGCATCTCGAGAAGGCCAGACCGATCGTCGAGGACTACGCTGCGAATAAATCCCGCCGCCTGCACGAAGTCTAGACTGTCCCGTAAATCTGAAATGACGGAGAAAAGTTCATCGTTTGAGTCCGTCAAGGGTCTTCTCATCGGGGTCCTGATAACCGCCGGCGCAATTTACTTGCTGATCGCGATCGGAGGAACGCCGAGAGCACCCGCACGGGCGCCGGAATCGTCTTCTCTGGTGCCTGTCGGGAGTGAGGGACGGCTGAGTCGCAGTAGTTCGAGCGTGCCCGTTGCAATTGATGAGGAAATGCTGGCGGAACTCAAACGTGTTGCCGACAACAACGATGCCGGCGGTATCGGACCGATTTTCATTGTCAGCGACGGCACCACCGTACGGGTTAGCGAATCCGGAAGGTCCGGATTGCGCGTGAGAATACTCGACGGGTCCCAGAAGGGACGAGTGGGATGGGTGCCTTTCGACTGGGTCAAACCGCTACGGAATTCCAACTAGCCGTCAACGACAGTGCCGATCGATAAGCAGTCTCTAACCTTGCGGCCCATTGAAGCTCGAAGGCTGTGGATTCCCGGTGCTGGAACAGTCGTGACCGTAGCCGCTCTCATTAAACTGCTCCTTCACCTATACGCGGCCCGCAATTACGGATATTTTATTGACGAACTCTACTACCTGGCGTGCGCCCAGCACCTGGCGTGGGGTTATGTGGATCATCCGCCGCTGATCGCATTCATTGCGAAGGTTGCTCGTGTACTGTTTGGAGATTCGCTTCAAGCGATTCGATTATTTCCAGCACTCGCTGGAGCCGCAAAAGTGGTGCTGACCGGTTTCATTGCGCGGGAGCTGGGCGGTTCGCGCTTTGCCCAGGGGCTGTCCGCCATCTCGGTTCTCGTTGCACCAGAATTTTTAGCCATCGACAACTGGCTATCGATGAACGCCTTTGAGCCTTTGTTTTGGATGGGCTGTGTCTTCGTGATTATTCGCATCATCAAGACCGGAGACCAGAAATTGTGGCTTTGGTTCGGCCTCCTGGCGGGGCTGGGCCTGGAAAACAAATACTCAATGGCGATCTTCGGCTTCGGAATAGTTATCGGCCTGCTACTGACGCCTGAAAGACGTTTATTCCGCACGCCCTGGATCTGGATCGCCGGATTGGTTGCATTTGGGATTTTCCTGCCGAATCTGATTTGGAATATCCAACAGCACTTTCCATTCCTCGAACTACAAGCAAATATCCGGCGTACTGGACGGAACGTAGATTTGCAGGTCATGGCGTTCTTGGGGCAGGAAGTTCTGTCCATGCTCCCATTGAGCGCGCCGGTTTGGTTCGCAGGCCTTTGGTATTTCTTCTTCCATCGCCGAAGGAAAGCCATTTCGGGTGTTCGGCTGGGCTTGGCTAGTCACAGCGGGATTGATCATGACACTAAACCCGCGTGTGTATTATCTCTATCCCGCTTTTCCGATTTTGCTGGCCGGTGGCAGCGTGATGTGGGAGTCGTGGCTCGGTCGTCCTGGCCGCCAGTGGATCAAGCCGGCATACATCACCCTCATCGTCATTCTAGCCGCGGTACTCGCGCCCGCTGCAGTCCCATTGTTGCCGGTGGAAACCTACATCCGCTACGCCGCAACCTTGCATCTTCAACAGCCACGAGTCGAGACGCGCAGACTCGGTCCTCTGCCGCAGTTGTATGCGGACCAGTTTGGTTGGGAGGACATGGTGGCTGCGGTTGCTCGTGTGTACCACAGTTTGCCTCCAGACGTGCAAGTGCGGACCGCGATCTTCGGCCAGAATTATGGTCAGGCGGGTGCGGTTGATCTATTTGGCCCGAAGTACGGCCTGCCGAAGGCCATCAGTGGACATCAGAGTTATTACCTTTGGGGGCCGCGTGACTACACGGGTGAAAGCGTGATCGTCATGGACGACCGGCAGGAAGTGCTTCAAAGACTGTTCGCAGTAGTCGAGAAGGTTGGCCGAGTCGATCACCCCTACTCCATGCCCGACCAACATTTCGATATCTTCTATTGCCGCGGATTGAAGGCCCCTCTAACCGAATTCTGGCCGAGCGTGAAAAAGTGGCGATAGATGCGAGCGGCCGCGCTCTATCGATCGGCTCCGCCCGCTTCACGGTGATTTAACGTACTGCAACAATTCGAGCCGATTACCGAACGGATCGTTGACGTAGATGTGCTCGTAACCTTCCAGCGGCTCACCGCTGGTGACTTCAAAACCGGCTTCCGTCAATCGCCCCGATAACAACCGCAGGTCCCGCACGAGCAGGCCAGGGTGCGCCTTCTTTGCCGGCCGAAAATCTTGCTCGATACCAAGGTGAATGCGAATAGCGCTTGTCTCAAACCAGACTCCGCCTCGTTTGGCCTGTGGGAGGGGCTTCGGCACTTCAGGAATACCAAGCAATCCGGAATAGAAGCGCCTGGCCGTGTCTTCACCGCCCGCAGGCATGGCGAGTTGAACGTGATGGATTCCGCTGATCGGGCCTTCGGTCATCGACGTATCGTAGCAGACCGGATAAAACTCAATCATGGTTGCAATCCTCCCCAAAAATCTATGCACGCGCTAGGCTAGACCGCGCGATCCTCAGCAGAGTGTTTAATGTTTGCGCGTTGGCCGAGGCCGGTATATAACGTCCGAATCTCGAGAGGAGGGCGAGTTGTGATAAGTGAAATAAAAACTCTGTACGTGCTCATTATCGTGTTGGCATTAGGAATTGACAGTGCGCGGGCGCAAACTCTCAACGGCGCGATCGACATGCATGCACACTCGTATCCCGACGGGGTGCCCCGATCGATTGATGCTGTTGATCTGGCGAAGCTCGCGAAGAGCCGCGGCATGCGCGCCCTCGTCCTCAAGAATCATTATGAACCGACGGCATCACTCGCCACCATCGTCCGTAAGGAGGTGCCCGGCATAGAGGTATTTGGCGGCATCTCGCTGGATCTCACCGTCGGCGGCGTCAACCCCGCGGCGGTCGAGTGGATGACCAAAGTTAAAGGCGGTTACGGCAAGGTCGTGTGGCTTCCGACCTACGATTCTGAGAATCAAGCAGGCAGGAGTGGCCGCCCATTTTCGCCGGTCGTCCGCAACGGCGCGGTGACGCCGGAAGTTTCACAAGTGATTGCTATCGCGGCCAAGAACAATCTGGTGCTCGAAACCGGCCACTCTTCGCCTGCCGAAGCCCTCATCATTATTCGCGAAGCCAGGCGGCAGGGAGTGCAGAATGTGATGGTCACTCACGCGATGAGCGGTTTGGTAAACATGTCGATCGGGGACATGCAGGCGGCCGCAAAGATGGGTGCTTACCTCGAATTGACATTTGTGCGGGCGGGCTCGGATGCGGCCGAGGCCTATGTGAAAGCCATTCGCGCTGTCGGCCCCGAGTTCATTGTTCTCTCGAGCGACCTCGGACAGGCGAACAACCCCCTTCATCCCGATGGGTTGCTGGCGATGTATCAGTACCTCGCGAGCCAAGGCATTTCCATAAACGACATCGACCGGATGGCGAAAGTGAATCCGGCGAAGCTGCTGGGGCTGAAGTAGCTTTGCGCCCCGCGACGCGGCCTTCGGGGACCGGATACAAAAGGATGATTTAGAGGACAGGAGGACATTTATGAAAACACGGCCGATGGTGGTAGTGGGCCTTGTGGGAATGCTGGGGCTGTTGGCCGGGCCGGTCCATGCCGCCGAAATCACCGTTATGGGTGGCATGGGAGTGGTGTCAGGCCTGCATGATCTGGCTCCAGCGTTCGAAAAGATGACGGGGCACAAGGTCATCGTGCGGTTTGAGCAGACTGCCGATATCAACCAGAAGGTCAACTCAGGCGCTCCGGCCGATATTGCCGCGCTACAGCCTCAGCAGGTGGATACGTTCATAAAAGACGGCAAGATGGTTGCCGGAACCAAGACGAATTTCGCTCAGGCCGGCGTGGGCGTCGCCGTAAAGACAGGAGCGCGGAGGCCGGACATCAGCACAGTCGAGGCTTTCAAGACTGCAATGCTCAAGGCCAAATCGATCGGGTATTCCCGCGGCGGCAGCGGCCTCATCTCGGCGCAGGTGATGGAGAAACTCGGCATCGCCGATCAGCTCAAGGCCAAGACGAAATTCATCGACGGCATTCCCGTTGCGGAAGTCGTCGCCAAAGGAGAGGTCGAACTCGGGCTGCAACAGATCAACGTTATCCTCCCGGTCAAGGGCGCCGACTACATCGGCCCGTTGCCGAAGGAACTGCAGGAGACCGTGAAATTCTCCGCAGCCGTGCTGACTACGTCGAAACAACCGGAGGCCGCTAAGGCATTCCTGAAATTCATAACCTCGGCGGAGGCTGCTCCCCTCCTGCGCAAGAGCGGCATGGATCCCTGGCACTAGCGCTTTAGAAACGACGAATGCGCTGTAGGGGCGGTCATCTCTTGAGGCTGCGCGCTATCGCGCTTGCGCTTCGCGGAGCGCCCCTACAGTTGCGCGATTCGAGTTTTTCAGCAGCCTGCTAATCTTGGAGTCGAAACTTTTCAGCGGCGGCTGACCGGAAACAGGTTGCGATATTCCGTGAGGAAGCCAACGACGCGCTGTTCTTGTTGGAATGGTTGAATGGTTCCATTCAGCAGGACTCATCAAAGCAGCGGTTATGTTGAGCGCTGGAGTTCGCGTTCAATGGCTTCCAGGGCAGTGCCGACTCTTTTTACGGCATCCCGCAGTTCGTCGGGCGTGACGCGGAACTTCTTGCTCCAGTAATCGAGTTCATATTTCTCATGAACATTGATCTTTCTTCTGTCCTGACGGTCTCGTTTCGTTTTATCGTCTGACATGTTGTCTCCTATTTGCAATCTTCTCCCCGAACCGAGAAATGCGCCGAGAGCATCATAGTGGTGCCTCGGCTTTGATGAGCCCTGAATCCAATGGCTCACCCGTGTGTTGCTCGTAAGCGCGGATACCCATCCGGACGATCTCCAGCAGCATTTCTTCAGTAGTTGAAGCCAAACGATCGTCTTGCCGGGCATCGATCTCAACGAGCGCCAAGGCCGATCCCGCAATTTTAAAGATAAGGTTTCGATTCATTTCGCCTCCTTCAATTTATGGCTGCGCCCTGTCGGGCTTGCATTCGCATCCGCTCATGAAATGCACGGATTGCCGTTGTCAGGTCTTTCAGGTTCTCCGTCAACTCATCAAAGTAAATATCGGGCGCCACATTGGTCGCGATGGCGCCGCGATACGTAAGCCAGGACTGCCGGGCCACCTTGTAGGAATGAATCAGCGTGTTGAGCAGATCTCTCGCGCCTATGGGTAGGCGGCCCAGTTGGTATGCCATCCGGGCCTCGTCGATCGTGGCTGAGGCAACGAGCAGCGTGTCGTACGCAGCCGAATCGGCCGTGTTCAAAGCTCCGGGATGGATGGCGTAATGCGCCCGGCAAGCTGAAACGGAAAGCAGGATCGGAATCAGCAGGATCACCGTCATGGTCTTCACTCCGGGGATCTTGCTGCCAAAAGCCGTGGTGATGTTGCCGGCGATGCTGTGCAAAAACCGATAGAACCACAGGTATGCCGGGCTGCCGTTCGGGCCCGGCTCAGGCCGCGAAGCGCGAGCCCGCCAGGGCGAAGCCTTGATAATGGACGAGACTGCAGCCGAGAAGATCCAGTAGATCACCACTGCAGTCCAGAATTGGTGTTCGCTGACAATTTCAAACATAATTCACCTCGTATAGATCCCGTGAAACAGGTAGCCGCATGCGGCGGCCAGCATGGCCCAACCGCCTTTCAGCCACGATTGACACTGTTCGAGCATCGAAACGCGGTAAGACAGCCTGCGGATTTCGACCAGTTCACCTTGAATTTTTCCGATCTCGTGACGAAGTTCCCCGAGGGCTCTGTGAATCTCATTCAAGACTTGAAGCAGGTTCATATCGTCTTCTCCTCTGAGAAATCGGCGAAAAAATCGGCGCCGCGGCAAAGCCCAAGCGTGACGCTCATCGCCTTAATAAAGGTGGGGCCGCTCGCGGCGCCGGTCTGAGTGGTCTAGGTGGCCATACGGTTGACGGCATCACTCCAGTTGGTGAACCCCAGGCGGCCGAACGCGCGGACCTGAAACGTACTGCTTCTGCATCAATGGTGATCTGGACGATGTCGCCGGCGAGGATTCCGCCTCTTCAAGCGATGCACTCCAACTCAAGTTATTCGTGTGTGGATCTCAACACCAAGAAAGGCGCCGTTTCGCAAA
>Ga0209058_1000161_pt1 | contig 51563 bp, 49 predicted proteins | sample GraSoiAngelo_147_FD_185904 | JGI IMG/M metagenome (GOLD analysis project Ga0209058, IMG submission 185904) | Grasslands soil microbial communities from the Angelo Coastal Reserve, California, USA - 14_1009_05_40cm (SPAdes) (version 2) | ecosystem: Environmental > Terrestrial > Soil > Grasslands ... | reverse complement strand
GCCACGACGGCGGATCGTAGCCGACGTTGGGCACGCTCCCCGTGCGCCAGTACACGCCGCGGCGCCGCTGCATCAGCTCCTCGTCGACGAGGTGGCGGCGCAGGGCTGCGAAGTCAGGGTGCCGCCGAGCGATGATGCGATTGACCTCCGCCTCCTGATACAGGCGTCCGGGCTGGAAGTCCTCGACCAGCCACCGCAGCACGACAAGACGTTTCTTGTGCTGCACCGGGATGCTGGTCAGTCGCCCGGCGACGTCGACGAAGTTCTCCAACACTCGGTCTTCTGCCATCGCGCTGAGAATTCCAAGTTAGCGGGCGCCGCGCGCGGCTACCTGCAGCCGGCGCGCCGCGCCGCCGCGGCCTGGTCGTCGGCGACGTTGAAGGCGCCCCACGCCGGCGCGTAGTCCTTCGCGCCGGCGCACGCCGCGTCGGTGACCTGCTCGCGCAAAACCGGGGCGATCTGTGCGCGCGACGCGAGCAGGGCCGGTGTGGCGTCGCTCGAAAGCTCGGCCAGGTACTGGCTATCGATGCGGTTTGAGGATTGCGCGTGGCTCGTGTTCAGCGCCACCACCACCGCTTCCGGGTTGGCGACGTTCAATCCGAGCAGCACCGTCAGCGCGGTCGCCAGCGTGGCGCCGATGAACCAGCGCCGGTTTCGCCAGACGCCGAGGAAGTCCGCCGCCAGGAGCACGAAGACGGCTCCAAGCCACACCGCGAACACGTGGCTGTACAGGCGCAGCATGGTGAAGCCGTACGCCTCCTCATACAGGCTCAGGCGCCGAAAGGCGACGACGTCGATCATCAATGTCAGCGCGATGGCGCAGCATGCAAGCACCGTGAACGCCCGCCGGGTGTTCGGCTCCGCCAGGTTGCTGACGCGGCCGAAGAGGACGAGCAGGGCGAGCGTGATACCGCTCACCCACAGGAGCTGGAAGAAGCCCGAGCGCGCGTAGTCGGCATAGGTAACCCCGGCGTTACGGAGCGTCTCCGCCGCGGCGCCGGTCGCCGCCAGCACCTGGGCTACCGCGAACGCGGCGAAGACCGCGTCGAGGACGGCGAGCACCACCAGCGCCTCGGTGGCGCCGAGCTTCCACCGCGGCCCGCCGAGCTCTTGCAACGGCTCCGACGCCGCCAGACGCAGGAGCCCGGCGGCGCACCACGACCCGGCGGCAATGAAGAAGACGTCGAGCGTCAGCGTCCCGAGGTCGATGTCGAGCTTGAAGAACGATGCGAAGACCGGGTCCGCCGAGGCGAGCAGCGAGGCCAGCACCGCGGCGACCGGCAGGGCCATGAGCGCGCCACGCAGAAGCGGCGCCACTGCGCCGAGCCTCCCGCGAGAGGCGATTGCGGGGCGCGCGACGAAGCCAAGTCCTGCCGCCACCTGGACGGCGGCGTGGAACGATCGCTCGACGAGCTCGGCCACGCCGAGGTCGGAGACCGAGCCCCGGACCGCGAAAGTCGCGGCCAGTCCGAGCAGCCCGATCGACGCGATCAGGTCGGGCCACAGGAGCCACGGGCTCGCGCGAAAGGTGAGCCACGAGGCGAAGAACGCCGCCGCGGCCACCAATATCCGCGACTCGATGCGCCGCAGGCGTCCGGCCGTGAGCGCGATCACGGCGCCGACGACCAGAGCCAGCGACGCGGCCAGGCCGAAGGTGCCGGTGCGCAGCGACTGGTCAGCCACGAGGCCGAAAACGACCGCACAGGCGAGCGTGATCCAGGTCGCATGCCAGCGAGTCTTCGTGGTCGCCCACGCCGGCAGCGGCGCCGCGACCGGTTGCCACGCGGCGCCATCCCACCGCCAGCGGCCGTCTGGCGAAAGCTGACCCACGTGAGCAGGAGTGACGTCGGCCACCTCGTCGTGTAGCGCTATCCCGGCGCGGAAGGTTACGGGCTAACGTGGAAGGGTCGATGGCCAGGCAGGTTGCCGACCCCGCGCGGATCGAAAAGCTGCTTTCGGTCGTACGCGCGACCCGGCCGCTGCCCGATCCCGACGGCGGGATCTACTTCGCGTCCAACGCTGCGGGCAAAGCCCAGGTCTTCCGGCAGCCGGCGCCCGGCGCGGCGCCCGTGCGCGTGGTGGAGAGCGAGACCCGGATGGTGCCGCATACGCACACTCCGGGCGGCCTCCTCGTCCGCGCCGACCGGGACGGCGACGAGATCTGGCAGGTCGGGCTGATCACCGACACCGGCTACCGGCAGCTCACGACCGACCCGATGGCGATCCATCGCTCGGTCACGCTCCACCCCGACGGGCGGCGCACCGGCCTGAGCTGGAATCCGGGCGGCCAGGCGAACCTGGTCCTTGGCGAGCTCGACCTCGCGTCCGGCGCGATGACCCCATGGGCCGAGCCGGGCGGGTTCTGGGAGTGGGCGGCATGGAGCCCGGACGGCCGGCGGGCGGCGGTGGTCAAGTTGATGGGGACCCCTACCGAGGCCTACGTGCTCGACCGCGACGGCGGGCTCAGGCGGTTGCTGCCCGACGCGGTGCGCACTCACCCAGTGGAGTGGTTGGAGGCGGGCATCCTCGCCGTCACGGACCTCGGCCGGGACTTCGTCGGCCTCGCGCTCATCAACCCGGACGTGCCGGACGCGGTGGCGCGCTGGCTCTTCGCCGAGGACCACGACGTCGAGGGCGCAACCGTGGACGCCAAGGGCGTCAAGGCCGCGGTGGTGGTGAACGAAGGTGTCCACGACGGCATCCGCATCCTCGACCTTGGCGATGGGCACATGCTCGACCGCGTCCAGCTGCCGGCAGGCGTGGTCGTGAGCGACCACAGCGGCGATGCCGCCTATCACGTCAGCTGGTCACCTGACGGCGGACGGCTGTTCGTGAGCTGGGACCGCGCCACCCAGCCCGCGGAGATCTACGAGTGGCCGGGCGCAACCCGCTGGACGTTCACGTCCGAGCCACCCGCGGGCCTGGTCGAGCCGGTGGAGGTGGAGTACGAGAGCTTCGACGGCCTGCGCGTTCCCGGCCTGCTCTACCGCATCGACGAAGCGCCGAGGCCCACGGTGGTGCAGTTCCACGGCGGGCCGGAGGGACAGGCGCGCGCGAACTTCCTGCCGCAGGCACACCTGCTCAACGCCAGCGGCATCAACCTGTTCCTTCCGAACGTCCGCGGCTCGACCGGTTACGGGCTGAAGTTCCAGAGCCTGGACGACAAGACGCTGCGCTGGAACGGCGTGAAGGACGGGTGCGAGGCGGCGCGATTCCTGATGCGCACCGGTGTCGCGAGCAAGACCGCCGCCATGGGCGGCTCGTACGGCGGCTTCATGACCCTCGCAGTGCTCGTCGAGTGCCCCGAGCTCTGGGATGCAGCGGTCGACGTGGTCGGCATCGCCGACTGGCACACCTTCTTCGCCAACATGCCGCCGTGGCGCGGCGTGCTGCGCATCAACGAGTACGGCGACCCGAACGGCGCCGAGGCCGAGTTCCTGCGTGAGATCAGTCCGATCCACCGCGCCCATCTCATCAAGGCGCCGCTGCTGGTGATCCACGGGCGCAACGATCCACGCGTGCCTGTGGAGGAGAGCGAGCAGATCGCGCGGGCGACGAGCGCCGAGCTGATGATCTTCGAGGACGAGGGACACGGCATCGCGGGTGTCGCGAACCAGGTCACCTCGAACCGTCGCATCCTGGAGTTCCTGGCCGAGCACCTTTCGTAGCGACCAGATCCGCTCGACCGTGCGTTGGAGGTATTTGTGACGTGGTGAACTCCGCGTTACCCCTCTCCCGGCATGCGGGAGAGGGCTGCCCATCCGCAGGCCGGCGATTGTGCGCTGTGTCGCCCTACCCGACGGCTTTTAGGGCGACTGGCCGCACAATCGGCGCGACTACGAGCACGCGATTGGCGGAGGGGGAGGGATTTGAACCCCCGATCGGCTTGCACCGATAACGGTTTTCAAGACCGCCGCCATAAACCGGACTCGGCCACCCCTCCATAGGGAGAACGCGATTATCGCGCCCCGATCAGCTCCACCCCGCCCATGTACGGCTTCAACGCCTCTGGCACCGCGATCATCCCGTCCGACCGCTGGTACGTCTCGATGATCGCGTCGATCGTCCGCGTCAGGGCAAGCCCTGAGCCGTTGATGGTGTGCGCAAACCGGGGCGGGGCGCCTCGCTCCGGACGGTACCGGATGTTCGCTCGCATCGCCTGGAAGTCGTTGAACGTCGAGCACGACGAAACCTCGAGGTAGCGGTCGAGCCCAGGCGCCCAGGCGTTCAGGTCGTACTTCTTGTACTGCGCGAAGCCCATGTCCCCTGTGCACATCAGCATCACGTTGTAGTGCAGCCCTAGTCGCTGCAGGATGTCCTCGGCGTCGCGCGTCAGCCTCTCGAACTCGTCGAGCGACGTCTCCGCGGTCGTGACCTTGACCAGCTCCACCTTCGAGAACTGGTGTAGTCGGATGAAGCCGCGCGTGTCCTTGCCCGCCGCGCCCGCTTCCGTACGCCAGGACGGTGCGTAGCACACGTACTTGATAGGCATCTGGTCGGCGTCGAGGATCTCCTCGCGGTGATAGTTCGTCACCGGCACCTCGGCGGTCGGAATCAGCCAGAGGTCGCGGCCCTCCACCTTGAACAGCTGGTCCGCGAACTTTGGGAGGTTCGCGGTCCCCGTCATCGCGGCGCTGTTCACCAGCAGCGGCGACCACACCTCCGTGTACCCGTGCTCGCGCGTGTGCACGTCGAGCATGAACTGCACGAGCGCCCGCTCGAGCCGCGCCCCTTCGCCGACGAGAAACGCAAACCGCGAGCCCGCGATCTTGACCGCCCGCTCGAAGTCCAGGATTCCGAGCGCCTCGCCCAGGTCGTAGTGGGTGCGCGCGGCAAAACCGAGGTCCGGTTTGCTCCCCCACTCCCTGACCACGACGTTCTCGGCCTCGCTCTCGCCGACCGGCACCGACTCGTGGAACACGTTCGGCACGCGCAACAGCAGATCGTCGAGCTCACGCTTGACCGCGTCGGCCACCGCGAGCTCGCTCTTGGCGGTGTCGGCCATCTGGCGCAGCCGCTCCTTGAGCGACTCGTCGCGCGACTTGGCGAACTGCTTCGAGAGCTCGTTCTGCTCGGCCTTGGTCGTCTCGGCCTTGTGCAGGTGGCCTCGCCACACGCCGTCCAGGCGCAGGATCTCGTCCACAGGCGCGGGCTCGCCTTTCAGCTGCGCCGCGCGCCGCACGGCGTCCGGGTTCTTGCGGATGAACTCCAGCGAGAGCACTAAGTCTCGGCCTTCATCACCGGGAAGAGGATCACGTCGCGGATCGACGGCTGGTCCGTCAGCAGCATCACCAGCCGGTCGATGCCCACGCCCAGGCCGCCGCACGGCGGCAGGCCGTACTCAACCGCGCGCAGGAAGTCCTCGTCCATCGGGTGGGCCTCGACGTTGCCGGCGGCGCGCAGCGCGGCCTGGGCCTCGAAGCGCGCGCGCTGGTCGACCGGATCGGTGAGCTCGGTGAACGCGTTGGCGTACTCGCGACCGAGGATGATGAGCTCAAAGCGCTCGACGAACCGGGGGTCGTCGTCGCGCGGGCGCGCGAGCGGAGAGATCTCGACCGGGTAGTCGAGGACGAACGTAGGCTGCCGCAGCCGCGGCTCGACGTGCTCCTCGAACAGGTCGTTCAGCTCCTCGCCGGCGGCGTGGCGGCCGGTGTGCTCGAGCACGAGGTCGGCCATGCGCTCGCGCCGGAACGGCGGCGTGAGGTCGACCGACTCACCCTGGTACGAGCCCTGCAGCGGGCGACCCGCGCCCATCGCAGCGCAGACGACCAGGTCCTCGACCAGCTGCATCACGTCCTCGTAGTCGGCGTACGCCTGGTAGCACTCCAGGAGCGTGAACTCGGGGTTGTGCCGCGGCGAGAGGCCCTCGTTGCGGAACACGCGCCCGATCTCGTAGACGCGCTCGAAGCCGCCGACCAGCAGGCGCTTGAGGTGCAGCTCGAGGGCGATGCGCAGGAAGAGGTCGCGGTCGAGAGAGTTGTGGTGGGTCATGAACGGCCGCGCGTGGCCGCCCCCTGGAATCTCCTGGAGCACCGGCGTGTCGACGTCGATGAAACCTCTCTCGTCGAAGAGGCCGCGCATGGCCGTGATGATCCTGGTCCGCGCGCGGAAGACCTCGCGCACCTCGGGGTTGGCGATGAGGTCGACGTAGCGCTGGCGGTAGCGGATCTCGACGTCCTTCAGGCCGTGCCACTTCTCGGGCATCGGTCGCAGCGACTTCGTCAGCAGCTGAAACGACTGGACCTCGGCCGTGATCTCGCCGCGCTTGGTCCGGAAGATCGGGCCGGTCACGCCGACGATGTCGCCAAGATCCAGGTCGGCGAAGCGCCCGAACTCCTCCTCGCCGAGGATGTTGCGGCTCGCCATCAGCTGGATGCGGCCCTGGCCGTCCTGCAGGTCGGCGAACACGAGCCCGCCCTGCTGCCTCTTGACCATCAGCCGGCCCGCGACCGAGACCGGAGGCGTGCGCTCGGCGTCGCCAATCAGCTCTTTGGCGGCGACCGAGCTGTGCGTGGGCTTGAACCCGCGCGAGTAGGGATCGACTCCGGACGCGCGCAAGCGTTCGACCTTGGCGAGCCGGTCGTGCAGGAAATCTTCCGTCACGATCGGAAAAGGGTAACTACAGCGCCAGTTCCTGTTCCTCGGCCGCAGGGAAGGAGTTGACGTCCGCGCCGCCCGACGCTCGATGGTTGCCCAGCGCCTGCTCGATCAAGGCATCGACATCGGTGTCGGAATGCAGCGGGTCGTGGTGGAAGAAAGCGAGCTCCTTCACCCCGGCCTGCTCGGCGAGCGACAGCGCCTCCTGGTACGTCGAGTGCCCGAACCCCGTGTGGGTCTTGTACTCCTCTTCGCTGTACTGGGCGTCGTGCACGAGCAGGTCGGAGTCGCGGCACCAGTTGGCCAGGTCCTTCAGCGTCCCGTTGGCGCCATTGGCGAACAGGGCGATCTCGTTGTCGGTGGCGAACGAGAAGCGCGATGTGCCCTCGTCGATGCGATAGCCAAACGTTGGGATGGGGTGCATCAGAAGGTGGGGCGTGATGCGCAGCGCGCCTACCTCAAACGTTTCGCCGGGGTTGCGCTCGATGAACTCCATCTCCGCTGGCATGTGGCTCAGCCGCACCGGGAAGTAAGCGGGGTCGGTCTGGTCGGCGAAGGCGGCCTGCAGCGATTTCGCCGATCCCGCCGGGCCGACGATGGTGAGGTGGGTGCCCGGCACGAAGGCGGGCACAAAGAACGGAAAGCCCTGGATGTGGTCGAGGTGCGTGTGCGTGATCAGGAGGTGCGCCTGCACCGGCTCGCTCGGGCTCAGCGAGCTCCCGAGCTCCGCGATGCCGGAGCCGGAATCGATGATCAGGAGGTTGTCGTCGTTGTCGCGGACCTCGACGCAGGTCGTGTTGCCCCCGTAGCGAAGCGTGCGCCGGCCCGGCGTCGGACGCGTCCCGCGCGTGCCCCAGAACTTGATCCTCACCGCTCGCCAACCGGCTGGAAGATCTTCTTGGCGACGAAGATGTCGAGCAGGTCGTTGTCGAGCTTTCCCTGTCCGGCTTCGTCGTGCAGGATGTCGAGCGCCACCGTGTTCGAGACCGCGCGCTTGTAGGGCCGGTCCTGCGCCGTCAGCGCGTCGTAGATGTCGGAGATGGTCATCATCCGTGCCTGCAGCGGAATCTGCTCGCCGGTCAGGCCGCGCGGATAGCCCGACCCGTCCAGCTTCTCGTGGTGTCCGTACGCGATCTCGGGGATGCCGCGCATCACCGGCGTCCACGGGATCTTGGCCAGGAAGTGGAAGCTGTGGGTCACGTGCGACTCCATCTCCAGGCGCTCCTGTGGGTCGAGCGTGCCCTTGCGGATGGAGAGGAAGCGAAACTCCTGCGGCTCGAGCATCGGGTGCAGGTTGCCGGCGATGTCCTCGTACGTCTGACTCGCCAGAAACTGGATCGTCGACGCCTTGTCCTCGGGCATCACGGTCGGCTCGTTGGCCGCGACGATGCTCTGGGCCCACTCCTCCAGCTGTCGCATCTCCTGCGCCAGCCGCCGGTCGATCTCGTCCAACGCGGTCCCGTTGGCGCCGGCGCGCATCGCCTCGAGCTTCTCGGTCGCGTACTTCACCTGGACAGAACGCTCGATGAACTCAAACCGCGCCTGGATCACCTCGAGCTGGCCCGGAACCAGCTTCTTCGCCTTGACCAGGATGTGCTCCCGCACGCCGACCTTGCCGAAGTCGTGCAGGAGGCACGCGTAGCGCAGCTCCTTCATCTGGTCGTCAGTCAGCTTCACGTCCCTGTACTTGCCGGTCGCGATCTCGTTGACCGCTCGCGCCAGCCCCGTGGTCAGGCCCTCGACCCGGCCCGAGTGGCCGGCGGTGGTCGGATCCCGTTGCTCGATCGCGGTGACGCTCGCCTGAACGAAGCCGTCGAACAGCGCCTGGATCGAGTCGATGAGGTTCTTGTTGTCGATCGCGACCGCGGCCTGGCTGGCGATCGACTCGATCATCTCCACGTCGTCGGGCTGGAAGCTGATGACCTCGCTGTCGACGTTGTCGACGGTGAGCCGCGTCTCGAACTGCCGCTTGGCGTTGATGAGCTGGACCGCGCCGACCACCTCGTTGTTGTAGTTGCGCATCGGCACCGTGAGCATCGACTTCGTCCGGTAGCCGAACTGGCTGTCGAAGCTCTTGCCGCCGACGGGCTTGCCGGGCGGCGGGTTGTACGCGTCCTCGTAGATCTGGCTCGAGCCAATCGACACCGCGTAGCCAACGACCGTCTTCTCGTTGACGGGCACGGTGAACGCCTCGTAGGTGTTCTTGTCGATCGAGTGGTTCTGGCTCGAGGCGAGGAAGAGTTTCGGGACGCCGTCCTCCTCCATCTTCAGCCACAGGCTCGCGCCGTCGGCGTGCGTGAGCTGGCGCATCGTCGTGAGAATGAAAGACTGCAGGCGGTCGATGTCCTTCTCCGCCGACAGGGCGATCCCGATCCTGTTCAGCTCCCGGAACTGGCTGTGGCGGCGGTGCGCCTCGCCCTCGAGCTGGGTGACCTGCTGCCTCAGGGCGACGTTCTCCATCGCCACCCGCACGATCTCCCGGACCGCAGACGCAGGGGCGTCCGACGGCAGCTCGATCGAGATCGACGCCAGCTCCGGGGGCGGCTTCTGCCCACGGGCAAGAAGCACCAGGGCGGGCTGGACGACCTGCGCCGGATCATCCAGGCGCTCCGTCTCCAGCCCGGTCGCCTCGAGACCGGCCGGTTCGTCGCCGTTGAGCACGTAGAGGTGGAACCTGGGCGCGGTCTTCATAGGCGGCCTTTTATCTAGCACCCCCGTCGGAGTTTTGAGCGTAGATAAGCCGCAACCCCTCGAGGGTCAGCAGCGGGTCCGTGGCCTCGATCACGCTGGTCAGCCCCGCGACCAGCGGCGCCTGGCCGCCCGTGGCGATCACCCTCGCCTTGCCCCCAAGCTCGTCAACCATGCGCTTGACCATGCCCTCGACCTGGGCGACGAAGCCCCAGACCAGGCCGGACTGGATCGAGTTGATCGTGTTCCGGCCGATGATCGAGTCTGGGGCCACAGCTTCGACCCGGCGAAGCATCGCCGTGTGCGAGACCAGGGCGTCCAGCGAGATCTCGATCCCAGGTGCGATCGCCCCGCCCAGGTAGTCGCCGTCGGCGTTGATGGCGTCGTACGTGACGGCGGTGCCGAAGTCGATGACCACGACGGGGCCGCCGTACTTCGTGTAGGCGGCAAGGGCGTTCGCGATCCGGTCGGCGCCTACGTCCCTCGGGTTCTCGTATCGGATGCGGACGCTGGTCTTGACCCCGGGCCCGACCATCACCGGCTCGCACTTGAGGTAGCGGCGGGACGCCTCGACCAGGGCGGGATTGATCGTGGGCACCACGCTCGCGATGACGACGCCGGTCACCGCGCTGAGCTCAAAGTCGCGGAGCTCGAACAGGTCGCGGAGCTCGACCGCCACCTCGTCGGCCGTCCACTCGCGGCGGGAGGTCACGCGCCAGTCGGCGGCGAGGCGGTCGCCGTCGAACAGGGCGAGGGTGACGTTCGTGTTGCCGACGTCCAGCGCCAGGAGCACGCCGGAAGCCTACCGCCTGAGGAGGGCCACTTCCTTGCGTAGCGCCTTGACCCGACGAGCGACGTCGAGCCTCCTTTTGGCGACGGAGGACGCGGCGTCCCAGGGTGGGCTGAACTTGCCGTCGCGCACCTGGCGCCCTATCTCCTCATGCGCCTGGCGGAACGGCGTGCCCGAGCGGACGAGCTCTTCGGCGGCGTCGGTGGCGAGGAGCAGGGGGTCGGCCGCGGCGGCGGCAAGGCGTTCACGGTCGAAGTCGAGGTTCTGGACCAGCAGCCGGGCGGCTTCGAGCGACTCGAGCGCGTTCTCCACGGCCGCGAACAGCGCGGGCTTGTCCTCCTGGAGGTCGCGGTCGTAGGTCAGGGGTAGGCCCTTGAGCACCGTCGCGAGAGCCACGAGGTTGCCGATCGAGCGGCCCGCCCGCCCCCGAAGCAGCTCCGCGATGTCGGGGTTCTTCTTCTGCGGCATCAGGCTCGAGCCGGTCGCGATCTCGTCGCGCAGCCGGACGAAGCCGAACTCCGAGCTTGCCCAGATGACGATGTCCTCTCCCAGCCTGCTCAGGTGGATCGAGGTCGTGACGCATGCGTAGGCGAGATCGAGCGCGAAGTCACGATCGGAGACGGCGTCCATGCTGTTATCGGTCACGGTGCGCATCCCGAGCTCCTTGGCGACGGCGCTCCTGACCAGGGGCAGCGTCGAGCCCGCAAGCGCGCCGGACCCCAGGGGCATGACGTCGGCGCTGGCGTACGCGAACGCGAAGCGGACCGTGTCGCGAAGGAGCGGCTCGGCGTGCGCTAGGAGGTGAAGACCGACGGTGACGGGCTGGGCGCGCTGCAGGTGGGTGTATCCGGGCATGACCCAGTCGGCGTGAGCCTCCGCCTTGAGCGCAAGCGCTTCGATGAGGTCGGCGAGGAACCGCATGGCCAGCCTCGCCACGTCGCGGGCGTAGAGGCGGAGGTCGAGGGCGACCTGATCGTTGCGTGACCTCCCGGCGTGCAGGGCGGCGCCAGCGGGCGTCAGCTCGGTGAGCCGCCGCTCGATCACGGTGTGGATGTCCTCGTCGGATGGCTGCAGCTTGAGCTCGCCGTCGTCCAGCTCCTTCCGGATGCGACGCAGCCCGCGCTCGATCGCTGCCAGCTGAGCCTTGCTGATCAGCCGCGCGCCGGCCAGGCCTCGCGCGTGGGCGACGCTGCCTTCGATGTCGTAGGGGTACAGCTCGAAGTCGACCTCGAGCGACGAGGAGAATCGCTCGAGCTGGGGGAGCATCGGCTTGCGGAAGCGGCCGCCCCAGAGCTTCTTGCTGGCTATGGCGTCAGCCTCTTGGCGTCGCCGAGCAGCTTGCCGAGCTCGCGGGCGTGGAGCTGGCCCTGCACCCGGGCGGAGGTGCGCAGGCCCATTCCCCACAGCTTGATGAAGCCCGCGGCGGCCGTCTGGTCGAACTGGTCGCCCTTGCCGTAGGTGGCGAGCGCGTGCTCGTAGAGCTGATGCGGGCCCTTGCGTCCCACCACCTGCGACGAGCCCTTGTAGAGCTTGAGCCGCACGTCGCCCGTGACGTGCCGCTGGGTCTCGGAGACGAACGCGTACAGGGCGTCGCGCAGCGGGCTGAACCACAGTCCGTCGTAGACCATCTGCGCCCACTGCTGGGCGACCAGGTCCTTGAATCTCGCCACCTCCTTCGGGAGCGTGATGTCCTCGAGCGCCTGGTGTGCCTGCAGGAGGAGGACCGCGGCGGGCGCCTCGTAGACCTCGCGCGACTTGATGCCGATCAGCCGGTTCTCCAGGTGGTCGATGCGACCGACGCCGTTGTCGCCGCCAACTCGGTTGAGGGTCGTCACCAGCTCGAGCGCGGACACGGGCTTCCCTTCCAGCGCGACCGGGATACCCCCCTTGAAGCCGACCTCGACGTAGGTTGGCTCGTCGGGGCAGGCGCGCGGGTCGCGCGTCCAGGCGTAGACGTCCCTGGGCGGCTCGGCCCAGGGGTCTTCCAGCACCCCGGCCTCGATCGAGCGGCCCCACAGGTTCTCGTCCGTCGAGTACGGCTCGCGCACCGTGGCCGGGACCGGGATATCGTGCTTCGTGGCGTACTCGATCTCGTCGTCGCGGTTCATGCCCCATTCGCGCACCGGCGCGACGACCTGCAGGTCGGGCGCGAGCGCGGCGGTGGTGACGTCGAAGCGCACCTGGTCGTTGCCCTTCCCCGTGCAGCCGTGGGCGATGGCGTGCGCGCCCTCGCGGCGAGCGACCTCGACCATCATCGCCGCGATCAGCGGCCGTCCGAGCGCCGTGGCAAGCGGGTACTCCTTCTCGTAGACGGCGCCGGCCTGCAGGGAGGGCCACACGAACAGCTGGAGAAAAGGCAGCCGTCCGTCGGCCACGTAGGCCGCCGTGGCGCCGATCTTCAGGGCCCGCGCCTGGATCGAGTCGAGATCCTTCTTCTCGCCGAGGTCGACCGTGAACGCGATCACCTCCCAACCCTGGTCTGTGAGCCAGCGGATGGCGACCGACGTGTCCAGGCCACCTGAGTAAGCGAGTACGAGCTTCTTACCCGGCATACGCGAGGAGCTCTTTCAGCTGCCGGGCGGCGCCGCGCTTGCGGAGCACGGCGATGATCGTGTCGTCGCCGGCGACCGTCCCGGCCACCCCCGGCAGTGCGGCCTCGTCGATGCGGCGGGCGACGAGGTTCGCGGTGCCCGGCGGAGTCTTGATCACGGCCACCGGCTCGACCAGCTCCACCGAGAGCACGAGCTCGCGCACGAGCGCGGCCGAGCTGCGGTAGCCGGCGCCCGAGCGCACCAGGCCGAGCTCCTGGATGTCGCGCGAGATCGTGGCCTGCGTGGTGCGCAGGCCGCGCCGCGCCAGCGCGGTCGCGATCTCCTGCTGGGTGTGCACCGAGCCGCGATTGACCAGCGCGAGGATGGCGCTGTGCCTTTCCGCCTTGGTGGCGGTCATCCGGCGACCTTCTTCATGATCGCGTGCGCGCGGTCGATCTCGGTTGCGGTGAGGATCAGCGGCGGCACCAGCCGGATGGAGTGGTCGTCCACCGCGTTGACGATCAGGCCCGCCTCGAGGCACGACTGCTGGAAAGCCTTGGCCTTCGGCTCCTCGAACTGGAATGCGCGCATCAGGCCGGCGCCACGCGTGTCTTGCGCGCCCAGGTCAAGGGTGGCGGTGGCGAGCAGCTCGCCCATCTCGGCCGCGTGGCCGACCAGCCCGTCGCGCTCGATGACGCCCAGGACGGTGGCGGCCACCGCGCAGGCGAGCGGGCTGCCTCCGAACGTGGAGCCGTGGTCGCCCGGCTCGAAGACGTCGGCGCGCTTGTTGGCCAGGCACGCGCCGATGGGCACGCCGCCGCCGAGACCCTTGGCCAGCGTCATGACGTCGGGTGTGATTCCCGCGTGCTGGTGCGCGAACCAACGGCCGGTGCGTCCGAGCCCGGTCTGAACCTCGTCGAGGATGAGGAGCAGGTTTTTCCTGTCGCACCAGGACCGCACGCTCTCGAGATAGCCGGGCGCGGCGGGGATGACGCCGATCTCGCCCATCACGGGCTCGAGCATCACCGCCACTGTGCTGTCGGTCGTCGCCTCCTCGACGGCTCTGGCGTCGTTGAAGGGGACGTGCACGAAGCCGTCGGGGAGCGGCTTGAACGGGTCCGAGTACTTGTCCTGGCCGCCGGCCGTGACGGTGGCGAGCGTGCGCCCGTGGAAGGAGCCCGCGGTGGTGATGATCTCGAACGCGTTCGCGCGGTTCCTGGCGCCCCACTTGCGCGCGAGCTTGATCGCCGCCTCGTTGGCCTCGGCGCCGGAGTTGCAGAAGAAGACGCGCGAGGGGAACGACAGCTCAACGAGGCGACGGGCGAGCTCGACCTGCGGCTGGGTGAAGTAGAGGTTGGAGGTGTGGATGAGCTGCTGCGATTGCATCGTCAACGCTGCGACGACGTCGGGGTGGGCGTGGCCCAGCAGGTTGACGGCGATTCCCGCGACCAGGTCGAGATACTCGCGCCCGGACTCGTCGAAGAGGACGGTGCCGCGGCCGCGCACGAACGTCACCGGCAGCCTGCGGCCGGTCTGCATCAGGTAGCGCTCAGCCAGCTCGGGCGTGCTCATCACCGGCATTTCGCCCGTTTTGGCCAAAACGGGCGGAATCCGACTCGCGATTTCGCCCGATTCTGCCCAAACGTGCGGAATCCGAGGGCTGGGTCGAGGGCGCGCGCTGCCTGCGCAGGGATCTTGTTTCCACCCACAAACCCCCCACCCTCCCTCTGGGGGTTCCTTGTTGGTGCGGCGCCAGGAAAGTACGCTCGCGCCGGAGGCGTGTCAACCCAGGTCGTTAACGGCGTGGTCACGGGGTGACCATCGTCCCGATGCCCGCCTCGGTGAACAGCTCGAGCAGAAGCGCGTGCTTGGTCCGGCCGTCGACGATGTGCGCGAGCGGCACTCCGTCCAGCGCCCGCAGGCACGCCTGAAGCTTGGGGATCATGCCCCCGGTCACCTCGCCCTTCGCGATCCGCGTCCGGGCGTCGTCCCGCGAGAGCACGGGCACGACGTCGCCGTCCACGCCCTGCACGCCCGGAACGTCCGTGAGCAGGATCACCTTCGCCGCCCCAAGCGCGACCGCGATCTCGGCGGCGACAGTGTCGGCGTTGATGTTGTAGGCGTGCCCGTCGTAGCCGAGCCCGATGGAGGCGATGACGGGGATGTAGCCGCGCCCGAGCAGGGCCGTGATCGGCTCCTTGTTCACCTGCGTGACCCGCCCGACCAATCCCATCTTCGCGTCGAGCGGCTCGGCGATGATCGTCGGCCCGTCCTCGCCGCTCATGCCGACGGCCTGCCCGCCGAGGCGATGGATGGTCGCGACCAGGTCGGGCCCGACCTTGCCGGTCAGGACCATCTTCACGACCTCCATCGTCTTGTCGTCCGTGATCCGCAGGCCGTCCTTGAACTCGGCCTTGAGACCAAGTCGCTCGCTCATCGCCGTGATCTCCGGACCTCCTCCGTGGACGAGCACCGGCTGCATGCCGACGTAGCGGAGGAGGACGACGTCGAGCAGCGTCTCGTCGCGCGCGCGGTCGATGGCGTTGCCGCCGACCTTGATCACGACGACCTGATTGTGAAAACGCTTGATGTAGGGGAGCGCTTCGACCAGGACCTTGGCCCGTTCTTCCACAGTGAGTGTCATGTCGTGTAGTCGGCGTTGATGCGCACGTACTCCTCCGATAGGTCGCAGCCCCAGGCCTCGGAGCGCCCTTCGCCCAGGCCGAGGTTGGCCACGATCTCGATTTCCGGTTGCTCGAACGCTCGCCGGACCGCGGCGAGGTCGACATCGACGCCCGCGCCGCGCTCGAAGACGACGAGCCCGCCGACGGTCAGGTGCAGGCGGTCGAGCGCGAGCTCCGCGCCACTGTAGCCGAGCGCGCACACGACCCGACCCCAGTTGGGGTCGCCGCCGTGCACCGCCGTCTTGACGAGGCTGGAGGAGGCGACGGCTCGCGCCGCCTCGCGCGCGTCCTGGTCGGACGTGGCGTCGAGCACCCTGACCGTGATCAGCTTGGTCGCGCCCTCGCCGTCGCGCGCGATCGCCCGCGCCAGCTCCTGGGCCACCAGCACCAGGCCGGCCTCCAGCTGCTCGGCCTCCACGCTGTCCGCGCGCACAGGGTCATTGCCGGCGGCGCCGTTGGCGAGGATGAGGAAGCTGTCGTTGGTGGAGCTGTCGCCGTCGACCGTGACCTGGTTGAAGCTCCGGTCGGCCACGGATCTCACGAGCTTCGTCATCAGCCCGGGCTCGACCGCGGCGTCGGTGGTGATGTAGGCCAACATCGTCGCCATGTTCGGGTGGATCATCCCCGAGCCCTTGCACATGCCGCCGATGCGGACGGTCCGATCGCCAAGGTCGACCTCCGCCTGGGCAGTCTTCGGCACCGTGTCCGTGGTCATGATCGCCCGCGCCGCCGCCTCCCCCGACTGCGCGCTCAGGTTGCCGCACGCCTCGGCGATCCCGGGCTTGATCGCGTCCATGGGCAGGTAGCGGCCAATGACGCCGGTGGAGCTGACGAGGACCTGGTCGGGGTCGAGGTCGAGGCGGTCGGCCGAGAGCTTGGCCATGAGCAGCGCGTCGCGGAAGCCCTGCGCGCCCGTGCACGCGTTGGCGTTGCCCGAGTTGATCGTGACCGCCTGGACCCGGTTGCGCTGGAGGTGGAGCTGGTCGATGACCACCGTCGCCGACTTGACCTTGTTGGTCGTGAAGACCCCGCCGGTGTCGCAGGGGTACGCGGAGTGGACGACGCACAGGTCGTCCCTCTGGTCGCGAGGGATCGCGGACGCGCCGGCGGTGAAGGCCTTGATCCCGCAAGCCGCCGTCCCCGCCCGAAATCCTCGGGCGAAGGTCACGGCCACTGGACCGGTCCCGTCAACGCCTCGGTGCGGTCGAAGCCGAACGCGATGTTGAAGCACTCCACACCCTGGCCGGACGCTCCCTTCACCAGGTTGTCAATGGCCGCCGTGACGACCGCCTTATTGCCCTGGGACGCAACGTTGACAAGGCACAGGTTGGAGTGCGCGGCCAGCTTCGTGGCCGGCGTGCGCTCGACGACTTTCGTGAACGGCTGGCCGGCGTAGAACTCGCGGTAGGCGGAGTCGAGCTCCGCGAGTGAGCCCTGCAGGTCGAAGTAGCAGGTGGCGAGGATGCCGCGCGTCATGGGGACGAGGTGAGGCACGAAGGTGACTCGCGGGGCGGAGCCCACTCCTGCGAGCTCCTGCAGGACCTCCGGGAGGTGGCGGTGCCCTCCGATCGCGTAGGCGCCCAGCGACTCGTTCACCTCGCCGAAGTGCACGCCCAGCCCCACCGAGCGCCCGGCCCCGCTGACGCCCGATTTGGCGTCGACCACGACGTCCGCGCCGGCGAGGCCCGCGGACACGGCTGGAGCCAGGGCGAGGATGGCCGCCGTCGAGTAGCAACCGGGAACGGCGATCAGGTGCGCGTCTTTGATCTCGGCCTCGTGCAGCTCGGGCAGACCGAACACGGCCTTCGCCAGCAGGTCGGGCGCGGGGTGCTCCTGGCGGTACCAGAGCGGGTACTGAGCGGCGTCGCGCAGCCGGAAGTCGGCGCTCATGTCGATCACCCGCGCGCCGTCCTTAAGCCATGCCCTCGCGGCGCCGGCGCCGACGTTGTGCGGCAGGCAGCTGAAAACGGCGTCGAGCCCATCAGGCAGCTCGGTGGCGAACTGCCCCTTCAGCTCGAGGAGCGGAAAGACCTCGGAGTACGGCTTACCCTCGAGCGAGCGGGAGGTCAGCCCACAAAGCTCCACACCGGGGTGGCGTGCGAGAAGGTGCACGGCGGTCATCCCCGCGTAGCCGTTCGCGCCGGCGACCCCGACTTTCGCCTTCTTCATCTGGAACGCATGAGTATACAGTCACTTGCATAAACATCCACTCAGTCGGGCGAGTTGAAAAAGCAGGACCGGGCCCCCGTGTGGCAAGCAGGCCCGGCGGGGTGAACCTTGAGCAGCACGCTGTCGAGGTCGCAGTCGAGGCGAGCATCGACAACCTCCATCGTGTTGCCAGAGGTCGCGCCCTTCTCCCACAGCCCGCGGTCCCGGGAGTGGAACCAGGCCCTGCCTGTCTCGCGGGTCTTGCGCCACGCCTCCTCGTCCATGTACGCCAGCATCAGCACCTCGTCGGTGTCGGCGTCCTGCACCACCGCGGGCACCAAGCCCTTCGCAAAGTCGGGATTCACCGCCTCACCTCCAGGCCCATGCCGGCCAGCTCCTCTTTGACGCCGCCGATCGACAGCTCGCCGAAGTGGAAGACCGAGGCCGCGAGCGCCGCCTCCGCCCCGCCGGTGGTCAGGGCCTCGAACATGTGCCGGGAAGAGCCAGCCCCGCCCGATGCGACAACAGGCAGCCGCACACCATCGGCGACGGCCCGCGTCAGCTCGATGTCGTATCCCTCGTGCGTGCCGTCGAAGTCCATCGACGTGAGCAGGATCTCCCCCGCTCCCAGCTCCTCGCCGCGCGCCGCCCACTCGACCGCGTCGAGCCCTCTGGCCCGGCGCCCGCCGTGGCTGAACACCTCCCAGCCCCCGCGGTCCCGCCGCCGGCGCGCGTCGACCGCGAGGACGACGCACTGCGAGCCGAAGACCTCCGCGCAGCGCGTGATCAACGACGGGTCGTCGAGCGCCGCGGTGTTCAGCGCGACCTTGTCCGCGCCGTGCGTCAAGAGCTCGCCCATGTCCTCGACGCTGCGCACGCCGCCGCCGACGGTGAGGGGGATGAAAACCTGGTCGGCGGTGCGCTCCACGGCCCCGAGCAGGATCTTGCGCGCGTCCGAGGAGGCCGTGATGTCGAGGAAGACGATCTCGTCCGCGCCCTCGCGGTCGTAAATCGCCGCGAGCTCGGCCGGGTCGCCCGCGTCGCGCAGCTCCTGGAAGCGGACGCCCTTGACGACGCGACCGGCGTCGACGTCGAGGCACGGGATGACGCGCTTGGCAGGCATCAGCTGGACATGGCGACGAAGTTCGCGTAGATGCGAAGTCCGTCGGCGCCGCTCTTCTCGGGGTGAAACTGCGTGCCCATCACGCTGCCGTTCGCGGCGGCGGCCGCCGGCGAGTGCTCGGAGCAGCCGATCGCCTGCGCCGACGCCTGAGGGGTGTACGAGTGGACGAAGTAGAAGTAGGACTTGTCGGCGATCCCGTCCCACAGCTTCGATGGCGCCGTCTGCGAGGTCCGGCACCAGCCGATGACTGGAAGGCGCGCGCTACCGCTCACCTCGACGACGCGCCCGGGCAGGAGGCCGAGGCCCTGATGCCGGCCGCGCTCGGTCGACTCCTCGAAAAGCAGCTGATAGCCCAGGCACACGCCGAGCACGGGTTTGCCGCGTCGGGCGAGCTCGACGATGCGGCGTCCGAGCCCGCGCTCCTCGAGCCTGGCCAGCGCGGGCGCGAAGGCGCCGACCCCAGGAAGCACGATCCCCGCGGCGGCGTCGAGCTCGTCCGGGTGCGCGACAAGGCGTGGCGTCGCCCCGACCTCCGTCAGCGCCCGCTCGACCGAGTGGATGTTGCCGACGCCGTAGTCGACGATCGCGATCATCCCAGCAGACCTTTCGAGGACGGCACGTCGCGCGTCCCTGTGGGGGCCATCGCGCCGCGCAGCGCCAGACCCAGCGCCTTGAACGTCGCCTCGACGATGTGGTGCCGGTTCCGGCCCCGGATCACGTCCACGTGGATGGTCGCTCCCAGATGGATGGAGAGGGCGCGCCAGAACTCTTCCAGCACCTCGGACTCGAGCGTGCCGATCCGGCCGCGCACGGTCGCGTTGTAGGAGAGGAACGGGCGCTGGCCGAGGTCGATGACGACGCGCGCCAGCGACTCGTCGAGCGGCGCGTACGCAGAGGCGAACCGAGCGATGCCGGCGCGGTCGCCGAGTGCCTGGGACAGCGCCTGCCCGACGACGATGCCGGCGTCCTCGACGAGGTGGTGAGGGTCGACGTGCACGTCACCCGCGCCGCGAAGCGTCAGGGCGAGCCCGCCGTAGCGCGCCACCTGCTCGAGCATGTGGTCGAGGAACGGCAGCCCCGTCGAGACCTGGACGCGGCCACCTCCGTCGAGCGTGACGGTGGCCGCGAGCCGCGTCTCCTTGCTCTTGCGGGTGACCTGAGCCTTCCGCTTACTCAAGTCGTACGTCCACCGCGTGGGCGTGAGCGCCAAGACCCTCGAGGGCGGCGAGACGGACGGTCGCGTCCCGCAGATGCCGCAGGTCGCCGCGGCTGAGGTTGAGGACGCTCGTCCGCTTGAGGAACGTGTGCACGCCCAGTGGTGACGCGTAGCGCGCGGCTCCACCCGTCGGCAGGGTGTGGTTTGGCCCCGCCGTGTAGTCGCCCAAAGGCACCGTGGCGTATGGCCCGACGAAGATCGCCCCCGCGTTGCGGACACGTGTGGACAGCGACTCGGCGTCCGCCGCCACGATCAGCAGGTGCTCGGGCGCGAAGTCGTCGACGACGCGCAGCGCCTCGTCCATATCGGACACGAGGATGACGCAGCAGTTGGCCTGGCGAATGATCTGGGCGCGCTCCAGGTCGCGCAGCAGGTCCTCCAGCTCTTCGACCGCGCGCGCCGCCAGCCGGTCCGAGTCGGTGACGAGCACGCCCCACGCCATCGGGTCGTGCTCCAGCTGGGCGGCCAGGTCGGCGGCGACGAAGTCCGGGCGGGCACCGCCGTCGGCGAGGACCACAACCTCGGTCGGCCCCGCGATCCCATCCACGCCCACCGCCCCGAACACCTCGCGCTTGGCGAGGGTGACGTAGATGTTCCCCGGCCCGGCGACCACGTCGACCCGCGGGATCGTCTCGGTTCCGTAGGCGAGCGCCGCGATGGCCTGCGCGCCCCCGACCCGGTAGACGGCGTCGACGCCGGCGATACGGGCCGCGACCAGGATGGCGGGCGGGATCGTGCCGTCGGCGCGCGGAGGCGTCGCCAGGACGACGCGTTCCACCCCCGCCACGCGTGCCGGGATCGCGGCCATCAGCACCGTCGACGGGTAGGCCGCGCGGCCGCCGGGCGCGTAGAGGCCCGCGCTGCCGACCGGACGCGTCAGGAGGCGCAGGCTTCCTCTTTCCGACTGCATGGGACGCTGGTGCTCGTGGAACTCCCGGATGCGGCCGGCGGCGAACTCCAGCGCATCACGGTCGGCCGCGTCGATCCTCTCCGACTCCCTCTCGAGAGCGACCTCGAACGACTCCCCCGCGGCCGGAGCCCAGCCTTCGAAGCGCCTTCCGAGGTCACGCAGCGCCGCGTCGCCTTCGGTCCGCACGCGCTCGCAGATCTCGGCCACCGCGGCGCGCTCGGCCGCAAACCTCGACAGGTCGAACCTCGCGCGCGAAAGCGGCGACTCCCGCCAGGACGCGGCGTCGAACTGCTTAACCACCGGCGGCCTCCCGGAGCCTCGACACCACCGCCTGCACCGGCCCGGTCCGCGTCTTCAGGCTCGCCTGGTTGGCGATCAGGCGCGCGGTCGAAGCGCCGAGGACGCCGGCGATGCGCAGACCGTTCTCCCGCAGCGTGCGACCGGTCGCGGTCAGATCGACGATTCCGTCGACGAGGCCGACCTGCGGCGCCAGCTCGACCGAGCCGTGCAGCTGCACGACCTCGACCGCCTGCCCGCGGGCCTCGAACCACGCGGTCGTGGTTTTCGGGTACTTGGTCGCGATGCGGAGGAGGGGCGGCCAGGTCTCGGGGCCGTTGAAGAGCGAACCGTCCGGAACGGCCAGCACCAGCCGGCACGCGCCGAAGCAGAGGTCGGCCAGCTCGTAGTGCGAGCCAGGCGACTCCCACAGGATGTCCTTGCCGGCGATGCCGAGGTCGGCGGCGCCGTGGTCGACGTAGGCGGGCACGTCCGCCGGGCGGACCAGGATCGCGCGCAGGTCAGAGCGCTCGACGAGAAGCTGGCGTCCGAGCTCCTCGGCGCTCACGGTCATCAGACCAGACCTGGACAGAAGCTCGAGCGCGCCGCCCATCAGCGCGCCCGTGGGCAGGGCGATCGAGACCGTCATGCGGCGCCGCCGGCGAGGCGCGCGGCCACCTGCTCGGGAGGCAACGTCCTGGTGCGCTCCCCATCCGCCGTCCACGCCACCTGCGCGTCGCCCCGGCAGTGGACGAGGTTGGCCGCGCCGACAGCCCGCCACCACGTCCGCGCCTGCGCGGGACCCCGAGCCTCCGTATCCACGACCGCCCGCATGCCGAAAAGTCGCAGCGTCGACCCCAGCCGCAGCGCGGTGTCGAGGCCGGCGCCGGTCCAGGCCACCGCCGCTTCGAGCCGGGGAAGCGCGGGCGGCCGGGTTGCGCGCGTCAGCATCTCGGAGACCAGGTCGAGCTGGACCACGAATCCCGTCGCGGGCGCCGGCCGGCCGAACCTGGCCAGCAGGCCGTCGTAGCGCCCGCCCTGGGCGACCGGCCGTCCGAAATCCGGCCCGTAGCCTTCGAAGGTGACGCCGGTGTAGTAGTCGAAGTCGCGGATCGCCCCCAGGTCGAGGATCACCACGTCGCCGATGCCGTGGGCGCCGAGCAGCTCGCGCACGCGGGCCAGCTCGCTCAGCGCGGCCTCGGAGCGGCGGTTGCGCACCAGCCCGCCCGCGGCCTCGAGGATCTCGGGACCGCCGCGCAGGGCGGGGAACCGGAGGAGCAGCTCGTGCTCGGCGGACTTGAGCGGCGTGCCTTCGAGCAGGGCCTCGAGGGCGACGAAGTCGCGCGCCGCCAGCGCCGCGCGCACCGCGCTCTTGGCGTCTTCGGGAAGCCGGACCGCGTCCATGATCCCGTGGAAGAACTCGGCGTGGCCGACGTCGATCTGGTAGCGGCGAATCCCGGTCGCCTCCAGGCAGCGCGCGGCCAGGGCGATGACCTCGGCGTCGGCGACCGCCCCCGAGGCGCCGACCAGCTCGGCGCCGACCTGGTAGGTCTCGCGCCGGTGGTGGAAGCGGGCTTCGTCGGTCGACACCACCGGACCTGCGTAGCAAAGCCGCAGCGGCAGGGGCACGCCGCGGAGCTTGCCGGCGACAAGGCGGGCCACCGGCACCGTCCGCTCGCCGACCAGAGCGACGATGTCCCCGCGCGCGTCCGTGAACTTGAACAGGCGGCGTCGCTGGTCGACGCCGAGGCCGAGGTCGAGCACGTCCATGTTCTCGACCAGCGGCGTGATGACGTGACGGTAGCCCCATCGCCGCATCTCGCCGAGAAGCGATTCCTGCGCCTCGCGGAGGACCTCGGCCTCGGTCGGGAGCAGGTCGCGAAATCCTGGGACGCCTCCGAGCTGGGGAGGCCTCTTACCGGCCTCGGTGAAGAAACCTCCGGGCCGCGGCCTGCTGACCTGCGTCAGCCTTCTTCATCCTCGTCCTCCACCTCGCCGTCGGCGTCCTCGGAGAAGTCGATCGCCTCGCCTTCGTCCTCGATCGCGTGCATACCTTCTTCGATCTCGTCACCCGCCGGCTCCTCGGCGAGCGCCACGCCCTCCTCCTCGTCCTCGGCGAACACCTCGACCTCGCGCGCGAGCAAGCTCTCCTTGGCGTACGGCCGGAACTCGACCTCGCGCTTGCGGCGCATCGGGAAGCTCGGCTTGCCGGCGAAGCGCGGGTCCTGGTAGGTCTCGCGGACGATCAGCTTGACCGTGTTCCCGTCGACCGAGGTCAGGCCCGCCTGGTAGCGGTTGCCGCCGCGCATGAACTTGATCAAGCGGCGGGCGAGCTTGGGCTCGAGCTGGCCGACACGGACCCCACGCGAAGTCTCGGCGGTGATGCCGTCGCCCTCGATCTTCAGCTCCGCCACATCGCCGGCCGCCACCTTGGAGGAGATGTCCGCGTTCGTGGCCGACTCCACAGTCGTGATCACGGTCTTGCCCATCTCCTCGACGAACAGGTTCAAGTCGACCCTGGTGCCGCCGACCTTCAGGCCCTCCTTCTGGTGGAGCAGGGCGTTGATCCGCGCCGCGTTCTTCTTCGCGATCGAGTTCATCGGGTTGAGCTTGAGCGCCCCCTCGTACGCCGCCTTCGCGTCCTTGAGCTTGCCGAGCTCGGACAGGGCCTTGCCCAGGCGGTTCTGAGTCTCCTCGTCTGCGCCGAAGCTGTCGATGATGAACTTGTTCAGCTTGACGGCCTCGTCCCACTTGCCCTGGATGGCAAGCTGCACCGCGTCGTCCGCGTACTGAGAACGCGGCTTAAGGTGCTCGCTGGTGTCAGTCTTCAATCGGGCGTGCTCCCATGTCGGGCTAAGGCTCGGAAAGGAATGCTGAGTATACGTAGAACCAAGTTCACGGGCGCGATATGCGCGTGCCTCTTCGTCGTTGCCGCGACCTGCACGTCTTCGTCGCCTGCCCCGGCCGGCAAGGTGCTGCGGATCGGGGTCGACCTACCGCTCTCCGGGCGCGAGAGCCGCGCCGCCACGCCGGCGCTGAACGGCATCCGTTTCTTCGTCCAGACCCACCCGACGCTCGACGGCTTCCGGGTGGCGCTGGACGCGCGCGACGATGCGGCCGGCGGAAGCCCCGATCCGGAGCGGGGGGCGTCGAACGTCAACCGCTTTCTGTCCGACGCCACCCTGCTCGGGATGATCGGACCGTTCGACGCGGCGGTCGCGCGCAAGGAGATCCCGATCGCCAACTCCGCCGGCTTGGCCATGGTCTCACCCGCCACTGGAAACCCCTGCCTTACTCGCGAGGTCTTCGTCCCCGCCCCGCTCAACCCGGCCGGGACCCCGATCAGCTGCAGGGCGGCGGGACTTCCCTCGGCGTCGGACCTCCGGCCCGGGCACACGAACAACTTCTTTCGCCTGACCGTCACCGACGACCTGCAGGGCGCCGCCGCGGCCGACTTCGCCTTCACCAACCTCCACGTCGCCCGCGCCGCAGTGATCTCGGACCGCGAGTCGTACGGGCAGGGGCTGGCGACCGCCTTCAGCGCCCGGCTGCGGAAGCTGGGCGGCAGCGTCGTCGGCCGTCTCGCCATCGACCCCGCCACGAGCACGGACGCCCAGGCCTTCCTGGCGGCCATGAAGGCGGACGGGGCGCAGGCCGTCTACTACGGAGGGGCAGCCAGCGCGGGCTGCGCAATCCGGGCGCAGATGACTCCGCTTTTCCCCGCCGGCGAGGCCACGCCGTTTCTTGGCGGCGACGGGATCGCGCACGACCCCCGCTGCGTCCGCGCCGCCGGCGACGACGCGGCCGGGCTCTACGCCACCGTCCCGATCGCCGACGCCGCGAGCCTGCCGGGGGCGCGGCCGGCGGTCCACGACTTCAAGGCCGCGTTCGGAAGCGCCACCGCCTACGGCCTGTACACGATGGTCGCCTACGACGCCACGGCCATCCTGTACGCGGCCCTGGACCAGGCCGCCCGAGCCGCCGGCGGGCAGCTGCCTACGCGGGCGCAGGTCCTCGCCGGGCTGACCCGGATCTCAGGCCTGGCGGGAGCCACCGGGAGCCTGGGCTTTGACGCCGCCGGGGACACGACCAACCGCGTGGTCTCGGTATTCGAGGCTCCCAGGTCCGACGCCCGGGCGGCCTGGCGGCTTGCGGGCACGGTGGATTACAGCGCCCGCCTTCCTTATTGAGTGCGCGGCGCAGGTTCGACTTGACTTGAAGGGCCCTCCAAGTCGATAGTTTGCCTCGGAGTAGCAGTTCGGCCATCCCATGTGGCCGCACTCGCCGCCGGCGCACTCTCGCCCCGACTTCGAGTTGGGAAGAGGGCGGCAAGTGATGGGAGGCGTCAGGTGTGGTGTTGCGCTATGCCTCCCAACAAGCACAAGGGGGAACCAAATGGTTCGAGCTAGGGGACTAGTAGTCCTCACCGTAGCGACGATGGTCGCTTTTGCCTGTGGAGGCGGGGGCGGTGGCGGTGGCGCCAACAAGGGCACGATCAAAATCGGCTCCGACCTTCCGGTGTGCACGACAGGCGGCCAGTCGACCGCCAACGGCATCAAGTTCGCCGTCGACCAGAAGAACAAGGCAGGCGGCGTCGAGGGCTTCACCATCGCGTACCAGAGCTTCGACGACTGCCGCCAGGGCGCTTACAACGCCGACGCGGGCGTGGCGAACGTCCGCCAGATGCTGGACGACAGCAAGTACCTCGGCATGGTCGGCCCGTACAACTCGGCCGTCGCCAAGGCCGAGATCCCGATCGCCGCGCCGAAGAACTTCGTCATGGTCAGCCCTTCCAACACCAACCCGTGTCTGACCAAGGACATCGCGGGCTGCAGCTACCACCCGCAGGACCTGCGGGCGGGCAACCCGAACAACTACTGGCGCGTGGTCACGACTGACGACTACCAGGGTCCGGCGATGGCCGACTACATGTACAAGCAGCTGAACATCAAGACCGTCGGCATCCTCGACGACAGCACGGTGTTCGGCGTCGGCATCGCGGGCTCTTTCGAGCAAGAGTTCAAGAAGCTCGGCGGCACCGTGGCCGCGCACTCCGAGTACAAGAAGGAGCAGACCAGCGACTGGAAGTCGATCCTGCTCAACTTCAAGAGCAAGGGCGCCCAGGGCGTCTACGTCGGCGGCACTGACGACCAGAACATCTGCATCCCGCGCAAGCAGATGAAGGACATCGGCTGGACCGCTCCGTTCGGCGGCGGCGACGGAATCGAGACCACGGACTGCATCGAGCAGGCCTCCGGCAACGAGGGCGAGATCTACGCGACCTCGGCCGGCGCTGACGCCACTCAGGTTTCGGGCGCGAAGGCCACGATCGACGCCTTCCGCGCGCAGTTCAGCGGCGCCAACGACTTCGGCGGCTACACCATGCAGGCATACGACGCCGCCAACGCTCTGATGACCGCGATCGGCAACGCGATCAAGGCCAACAACGGCAACATGCCGACCCGCCTGCAAGTGCGGGACCAGTTCGCCAAGATCCAGGGCTTCAAGGGCGTGATCGGCACCTACGACTTCGACCAGAACGGCGACACGAGCCTCAAGATCGTGTCGATCTACGTGGTCAAGACCGGCCTGAGCGCCGACGACGCCAAGAACTCGACGGGCGTCTGCGGCAAGAAGGCCGCCAACGCGTGCTTCGTCTGGAAGACGCAATTCGACTTCGCCAAGCCGAGCTAGTAGTCTTTTAGCCCAAATTCCAGCGAGGAGGCCGGCCAACGGCCTCCTCGCCCTTGACCTTCAGGAGGGGAAGCACTGGACGCGGGCGTCGCCGGCAGCAGCGCAGGGGCCCTGAAACGCTTCCGATCCCTGCAGATCGGAGGGATGTCGCTCCCCGACTACGGCTTCTACATCCTGTGCGGCACCGCCGTGATCCTTCTTGCCGCGCAGGCGGTCACCCACCCCACCCAGTTCTTCCAGGTCTTCATCTTTGGCCTCACCCAGGGCGCGATCTACGCTCTCGTCGCGCTCGGCTACACGATGGTCTACGGCATCATCGAGCTGATCAACTTCGCCCACGGCGACGTGTTCACGCTCGGGGCCTACATCGGGACCACCCTGCTCGGCTTCTTCGCCATCACCGAGGGCACGTTCACCGCGATCAACCTGATCGCCCTGATCATCGTCTTCCCGGTGGTGATGCTGATCATGGGCGGCATCAACATCACCATCGAGAGGGTGGCCTACCGGCCACTGCGCAACGCGCCGCGCCTCGCCCCGCTCATCACGGCCATCGGCATGTCGTTCTTCCTCGAAGGCGTGATGTTCCTGTGGAGGGGCCCGGCGACGGTGCACTTCCCCGACATCCTGCCCACGCAGTCGTGGTACGTCGCGGGGGTGTTCTTCGGGGTCCGCGACATCTTCGTGGTCGTCGTCGGGGCGGTCCTCGTGTCCCTGCTTGCGGTCTTCATCAACCAGACAAAGCTCGGCAAGGCGATGCGGGCCACCGCCCAGGACCGGGACGCGGCGCAGCTGATGGGCATCGACATCAACCGCACCATCGCCGCGACGTTCTTCATCGGCGCCCTGCTCGCGGGCGCCGGCGGGATCATCTGGGGCCTCTACTACAACACGATCTACTACCAGCTCGGATTCCGCAGTGGCCTGATCGCCTTCACCGCCGCGGTGTTCGGGGGCATCGGTAACATCCCCGGCGCCGCGATCGGCGGCCTGGTCATCGGCCTCACCGCCGCTTTCAGCGACTCCTACATCGGCTCCAAGTGGACGCAGGTGGTGATCTTCGGGATCCTGATCGGCGTCCTGGTCTTCCGGCCGACCGGCCTGCTCGGCATGCGGGTGCCCGAGAAATGAGCAACGCCGCCCCGGCTCGCCGCAGGTCGCTGCGAGAAAGGATCGGTTTCCGCGAGCGGATCCGCGACCGCGACACCGCCGTCTACGGCATCCTCATCCTGCTCGCCCTGATGTTTCCGCTGGTGTCCTACAACATCACCGAGGGCACCGCGTGGATCTCCCACGCCACCCGCGCGGGCTATTGGGTCCTGCTCGCGATCGGGCTGAACGTCGTGGTTGGCTTCGCCGGCCTGCTCGACCTCGGATACGCCGCGTTTTTCGCCATCGGGGCCTACACGTACGCGCTGCTCGCTTCCCCCCAGCTCGCGTCCTCGCCGGCGAATCACGCCGTGCACATCAGCTTCTGGATCCTGATCTTCGTCTCGCTGATGATGGCCGCTTTGTTCGGCGCGATCCTCGGCTTCCCGACCCTCCGGTTACGAGGCGACTACCTCGCCATCGTCACCCTCGGGTTCGGCGAGATCGTGCCTCAGCTCTTCTATAACTTCGACCAGTGGACGGGCGGCATCAACGCCGTCGGCCTGATCGACCAGCCGCTGCTGCCGGCCTGGGTCCAGGGGCCCTGGTCCGGCGACCCAGAGTTCAAGATCGTGTCGCCCTTCAACTTCAACACCGACCCCGTCGCCTACTACGTGCTCGTCTGTTTCCTCGTCGCCATCGCCGTCGTCCTGGTCACCAACCTCTACAACTCCCGCCTCGGACGAGCCTGGATGGCGATCCGCGAGGACGAGGTCGCTGCGGCGGCCATGGGCATCAACACGGTCACCACCAAGCTGCTGGCGTTCGGCATCGGGGCTTCGTTCAGCGGCTTTGCCGGCGCGTACTACGCCGCCGACGTCGCCCTCGTCAGCCCCGACAACTTCCTGTTCATCGTCTCCATCACCGTGCTGGTCATGGTCGTGCTCGGCGGAATGGGCAACGTCTCGGGCGTCATCATCGGCGCGCTGGTGATGTACTACCTGATCTTCATCCTGATCCCCGGGCTGCCCGAGATCGTCACCGGCTTCGCCAGCAACGTCGGACTCGGGTCGCTGAACCAGAGCACCGGCGACTGGCCGGGGCTGGGCGAGGAGACCCAGCGGCTCAACTTCATCATCTACGGCGGCATCCTGGTCGCGGTGATGCTGCTGCGCCCGCAGGGGCTGCTGCCCAGCCGCGTCCGCGAGCAGGAGCTCAAGCACGCCGCGGTCCAGGAAGAGGAAGCCGCCATCGAGATGTCGCACGCATGAGCGAGCAGCCGCGCGACAACATCCTCGAGCTGACGGGGCTCACCAAGCGCTTCGGCGGCCTGGTCGCGGTCGACAACGTAAGCCTCCACATCAAGCGCGGCGAGGTGTTCGCGCTGATCGGCCCCAACGGGGCGGGCAAGACGACGCTGTTCAACAACGTCACCGGTCTCTTCAGGCCGACCAGCGGCAATGTCCTCTTCGACGGGCGCGACATCACCGGCTTCAAGCCGCACCAGGTCGCGCGGCTGGGTATCGCCCGCACCTTCCAGAACATCCGGCTCTTCGACTACATGTCGTGCCTCGACAACGTCCGCGTCGGCCGGCACGTGCGCATGAAGGCCAAGGTCTGGGACTCGCTCTTCAAGCTGCCGCGCGAGCGGCGCGAGGAGGAGCGGGTGACCGACGAGGCCATGGAGGTCCTGCGCTTCGTCGGCATCGCCAAGCACGCCAACCAGTACGCGCGCAACCTGGCCTACGGGCAGCAGCGCCGGCTCGAGATCGCGCGCGCCCTGGCCACCGAGCCCAAGCTCCTCCTCCTGGACGAGCCTGCGGCGGGGTTCACACCCCAGGAGAAGGTCGAGCTGATGGCGCTGGTGAAGAAGATCCTGAACCGCGGCATCACCGTGTTCCTGATCGAGCACGACATGAAGGTCGTGATGGGGATCTCCGAGCGGATCGTGGTTCTTGACCACGGCGAGAAGATCGCCGAGGGCAGTCCCGAAGAGGTGCGCAACGACACCAAGGTGATCGAGGCGTACCTGGGCAAGTCGGCTTAGAGCGCGGCCGTTGGCACTGCTGGAGCTCGAGGGCGTCGACGCTTTCTACGGCCGCATCCAGGCGTTGCGCGGCGTGACCATCAAGGTCGAGAGGGGCGAGGTCGTGGCCCTGATCGGCTCCAACGGGGCGGGCAAGACGACGACCCTTCGCACCATCTCGGGGCTCATGCACCCCAACAGCGGGACAGTCACGTTCGACGGGCAGGACATAACCAGGACGCGGCCGTCGCGGATCGTCGAGCTGGGGATCAGCCAATCCCCCGAGGGACGGCGACTCTTCCCACGCATGAGCGTCCTCGACAACCTCTTCATGGGCGCCTACTCGCGCAACGACAAACCGGGCATCACGTCCGATATGGCGCGGGTCTTCCAGCTCTTCCCCCGTCTGCAGGAACGCCGAACCCAGATCGCGGGCACCCTGTCCGGCGGCGAGCAGCAGATGCTCGCCATGGGCCGGGCGCTGATGGCGAAGCCGAAGGTGCTGATGCTCGACGAGCCGTCGCTGGGTCTCGCCCCGATCCTGCAGGAGACCATCTTCAGCATCGTCCGCGAGATCAACGCCCAGGGCACGACGGTCATGCTGGTCGAGCAGAACGCCAACAAGGCGCTCGAGGTCGCCAACCGGGGCTACGTGCTCGAGAGCGGGGTCATCGTCCAGACGGGAAGCGGACGCGAGCTGCTCGCGTCGGAAGAAGTGCAGAAGGCCTACCTGGGCATGTAGCCCGGACCAGGTCGCGTATCTCGTGCTCTAAAACCCGCGTTAGTCGCGACTATCCCCGCACCCCGTGCTTCAAAACCCGCGTTAGTCGCGACTATCCGCGCACCTCGTGCTTCAAAGCCCGCGTTAGTCGCGACTATCCGGGGCGAAACCCGGAAGGGGTTCTCCCTACGAGCTACCTGCCGGGTTGGTAGCTCGAAACGAACAGGTAGATCAGGACCACGGCGAAGGCGCCGTACTCGAGGATCACGTTGCGCGTGAAGCTGTCTTCGACCGTGTGCCGGACCAGGCCGCGGTTGATGTACCAGGCGAACAGCAGCATCACCGCGAACGTGCCCTCGTTCACGTACAGGTAGAGGGAAAGGGCTTTGACCGCCCAGGCCAGGAAGGTCACGACCTGGCCGACGAACAGGGCGAAGATGAACGCACGTCGCGGCGGGATCGCCGTTCCGTTGATGCGGAAGCTGCGGTACGACGCGAGAAAGGTGATGGTGAAGATCCACAGCAGGGCGAGGATGGGGTTGAACGGAAGCGTGACGACGACGAGATAGGCGCCCGCGAGAACCAGGACCAGGATCGTCTCCTGGAGCACCAGATGGCCGCGCTTCTCCGCGTTGCGCAGCCGCAGGTAGTCGAGCCGGGCGGCGATGATGAAGCCGGCGCCGAACATCGCCGTGAGGACGAGGTACTTCCAGAGCTCCGGCACGAGCAGCGAGAGGCCCGCAAGCGTGGTCGCGCCGAGGGCGACCGGGATGTAGTGCTCAATGCTCGGGAACTCCTCGGTGCCGCGCAGGTAGCCAAGCAACGCCGGGGCGGCGACGATGACGAGTCCGAGGGCGATCGCCCAGACCTGGCCCTGGGCCAGCAGCTCTGACTTGAACCCCAGCGCGATCGCGACCAGGACCACCGCCGCGAAGATCAGGAAGCTGCGGTCCCGCTCGGAGCGCGCGGCGGAGTCGGGCTGAACGACCTTCTCCGCGAGTACTGGCGGTAGTTTCATGTTTCCCGAACCCGGAATTTAAGCACGGCCGTACCGGTCCTCGAGCCGCACGACGTCATCGAGCTCGGGCGTCGAGACCTCGACGATGTCGGTGTCCTCGACCGCGGTGATGCGGTGGCGGGTGCCGGGGGTGATGTGCAGCGTGTCCCCCGCTTGCATACGCCGGGTGGTCAGCTCGCCGCCCTCGACGCCAAGCTCGACGTCGACCGCGCCCCTGATCACGTACTGATGCTCGTCCTTGCGCTCGTGGAACTGGAGGGAGAGCGCCTCGCCCTTGTTGACGTGCAGGACCTTGCCGGCGTAGCGGTCGGTGATCGCCCAGCGGAGCTCGTAACCCCAGGGTTTATCGACCTTGTGGTCTTCGACCCTGCCGAACTCAGGACGCACCAGCATGCTGCCTGAGCTGAACGATGTCCTCGAGCGCACGCAGGCGGGCTTCGACCGCCTCGCTGTCCGCGGCCTCGGAGTAGATGCGGATCAGCGCCTCGGTGCCGCTAGCGCGCAGCAGCACCCAGCTGCCGTCGGCGAGGTAGAACTTGAAGCCGTCGTCCGAGCGCACCCGCTGCACGGCCACCCCCGCGATCTCGGTGGGCTCGTTCTTCTCCAGCGTGTCGAGGATCCGCTTGCGGTCGGTCTCGTACGTGTCCCGCTGCAGGTGGATGTCGTGGCGGGCGTAAGCGTGCGGACCGACGCGCTGCTCGAGACCGGCCAGGGTCTGCGAGACCGTCTTGCCGGTCTTCACCATCATCTCCGCGAACAGCAGGCCGATCAGGATGCCGTCCCGCTCAGGGATGTGCCCTCGGACCGCGAAACCCCCGGACTCCTCACCGCCGAGCAGCGCGTTGGTCTCGATCATCTTCGGCGCGACGTTCTTGAAGCCGACCGGCACCTCGTACACGCGCTCGCCGAACTCGGCACCGAGCTTGTCGACCATCGCGGTCATGTTCACCGTCTTGACCACCGGCCCGCGCATGCCCCGCGTCTCGAACAGGTAGAGCATCAGAAGGGCGAAGACCTGCAGCTGGTTGATGAAGCGGCCGGTCTCATCGATGATGCCCACGCGATCGGCGTCGCCGTCGGTGCAGATGCACAGGTCCTGGTTGCCGACCTTCATGACCGCGATCGTGGAGTCGATGTTGGGCGGGATCGGCTCCGGGTTCATACCGCCGAAGAGCGGGTTGCGCTGATTGTGCAGCTCGGTCACCGCCGTCCTGCCGCCGCCGATCATCTCGGCGATGTAGCCGTACCCCGAGCCATACATGCACTCGTGGACGATGCGCAGGCCCGCGTTCTTGACCGCCTCGACGTCGACCAGACGGGCGATCTGCGCGTAGTAGGCCGGCCGCGGGTCGTACGAAGTGACCAGGCCGTGAGTGACCGTGCGCTCGGGCGCCGGCACCTCGTCGAGGGCGTTGATGTTGCGCTCCAGCTCGGCGATGACCTCGGACGGGACGGCGCTGCCCGTCTCGGTCTTGTACTTGTAGCCGTTGAACTGGTAGGGGTTATGGCTGGCGGTAATGGCCACCGCCCCGGTGGCCTTGCGGTCGATCACGGTCCACGAGGCGACCTGGGTTGGCGACGGGCGGTCGAAGACCAGCGTCTTGACGCCGTTGGCAGCGAACACGGTGGCCACGGCCTCAGCGAAGTCCTCGGAGGCGAACCTGCAGTCGTAGCCCACGATCGCGAGCGGCTCGCTGGATCGGGATTTCATGTACTGCGCCGTCGCCTGGGCCACGCGGCGCACGTTGCCGAACGTGAAGTCGTCGGCGATGATGCCCCGCCAACCGTCGGTCCCGAACTTGATCTGCTGCGCCGGCATTGCTCGCCTAAAGGTATCTGGTCTTGCCGGAGCGCTTCAGGGCCTCGACGACCCGCCGCACGTCCTGCGCCCGAGAGCGCGGAACCACCAGGAGGGCGTCCTCCGTGTCGACGATGATCACGTCCTCGAGGCCGATCGCGGCCACGAGCCTGCGGCCGCCTAAGATCAGGCTGCCGGTCGTATCCACGAGCACCGCCTCGCCGTCGACGGAGTTGCCGCGAGCGTCGGCGTGCACGCGGTCGCCGAGCTCCGCCCAGCTGCCGATGTCGGCCCAGTCGAAGGCTGCGGGCACGAGCACGAGCCGGTCGGTCTTCTCCATCACGGTTCGGTCCACGACCTCGACCGGCAGCCGGCCGTAGAGCTCGGCCGCGGCCGTCTGGTCCCCCGCCTCGCGCGCGGCGATCACCTTGCGCAGGCCGGCGAGGTGTCGCGGCGCGTGCCGGCGCAGCTCCTCCAGGAAAACCTCGACGCGCCATGAGAACCAGGCGAGGTTCCAGTAGTAGCCGCCCTCGCGCAGGAAACGCTTCGCGGCGGCGGCGGCCGGCTTCTCGATGAAGCGCCGGACTCGCAACGTGCCGCGAACCGGCCGCCCCGGGGCGTGGATGTAGCCGAGCCCGGTGGAGGGAAAGGTGGGCTTGAGCCCGACCGTGACCAGGACGTCCGTCGCGGCGGCCGCCTGGACCGCCGCCCGCACCGCGCGCGTCACCTCGGCGGCCCCGCGCACGACGTGGTCGGCGGGCAAGGCGATCATCACCGCACCGGGAATGCGGCGGCTCAACGTCAGCGCCGCCAGCCCGTAAGCGTTCGTCGTCCCGCGGGCCGAGGGCTCGAGGATGAGATGCGTGTCGTCGACCTCGGGGAGGACCGACTCGATGATCTCGCGCTGGCGGGTCTCGGTCAGGACGAAGACCTCGTCCGCAACCCTCTTCGCCCGCTCGTACGTCGCGCGCAGCAGCGGTTGCCCGCGCTCCCCCAGCGGCAGGACGTGCTTGGGCGTCGCGCGCCGCGACCGCGGCCACAACCTGGTCCCGGCGCCTCCGGCCGGAATCACGGCGACGGTCTTCGCGCTCACGCGCGCAGTGACAGCTCTTCCGCGAGCTCGGCCGCCCGCGTGGTCGACTCCCAGGGCGCGTCGATCTCGGTGCGGCCGAAGTGACCATAGACGGCGGTCTGCCGGAACAGCGGCCGGCGCAGGTTGAGCTCCTTGATGATGCCGAGCGGGCTCAGGTCGAAGAGCCTGGCCACCGCGGTTGCGATCGCGGTGTCAGGGATCTTGCCTGTGCCGTAGGTGTCGACGCGAATGGCGACCGGCTTGACGACCCCGATGGCGTACGACACCTGGACCTCGCACCTGCTCGCGAGACCCGCGGCGACGACGTTCTTGGCTACGTAGCGCGCGCCGTACGCACCGGCGCGGTCGACCTTCGTCGGGTCCTTGCCCGAGAAGCACCCGCCGCCGTGGCGGGCGTAGCCGCCGTAGGTGTCGACCATGATCTTGCGCCCCGTGAGCCCGGCGTCGGCCACCGGCCCGCCGACCACGAACCGGCCGGTTGGGTTGATGTAGGAGCGGATCGTTCCGCCGCGAAGCTCGGCGGGGATCACGGCGTCGATGACGTGCTCGGTGATGTCCGCGCGCAGCTGGTCGACCGCGACCTCATCGTGGTGCTGGGCCGAGAGGACGACGTTGTCGACCCCGGCGGGCCTGCCGTCGTCGTCGTAGCGCACCGTGACCTGGACCTTGCCGTCCGGGCGCAGGTAGCTGAGCTGCTTGCCGCGGCGCACCTCCGCCAGCCGGCGGGCCAGGCGGTGCGCCACCATGATCGGGAGCGGCATCAGCTCGGGCGTCTCGTCACAGGCGAAGCCGAACATCATCCCCGAGTCGCCGGCGCCGCCGACGTCCACGCCCTGGGCGATGTCGGGTGACTGCTCGTCGATGCTGCTCACGACGCCGCAGGTCTCGGCGTCGAAGCCGTACTTGGCGCGCGTGTAGCCGACCTCCCGGATGGTCTGGCGGATGATCCGCGGGATGTCGACGTAGCAGTCGGTCGTGATCTCTCCGACGACGATCACGAGGCCGGTGGTGACGATCGCCTCACAGGCGACGCGCGCGAGCGGGTCCTTGGCCAGGATGGCGTCGAGGATTGCGTCGGAGATCTGGTCGGCCAGCTTGTCCGGATGGCCTTCGGTGACGGACTCGGACGTGAACAGCGACGGCATACGGCTGGTCCTCCTCTGAATGTTCCCGCGCCGGCAAGGTCGGGCCGCCGCGTGGGCCCTTCCCCAGGCGCCAGGTCGTTCGCTCCGGGACGGGGGAATCCTAACCCAGGGACAGGTAGTGCACGCCCGAGTGACGGAACAGCCGCGAGCCGCGCTGGCGGAGCAGCTCCGCGGTCGAGGCCCGCGTGGCCTCGATCACGGACTCGACGTGCTCCCGCTTCATCACCCAGGTGGTCGTCGGCGCCGTGATGGGACACAGGACGACGATCCGCGCCCGCTGGCGCAGGCGCTCGTAGTCGCTGAGCATCTGGTGGTGCAGCGAGAGCTGCAGCGTCCGAGCGATCAGCTCCGGGATCGAGTTGGGGATGAGCTCATACTCGGCCCCGCCCATGAGGCTGACGGCGAGGATGTCCTTAGCCCCCGCCTCGACCGCGACGTTGAGCGGCGTGTTGTCGACCACCCCGCCGTCCAGGTGCTCCCGCTCGTTGATGCGGACGGACGGGAAGATCCCAGGGATCGCGGTCGAGGCCAGCAGCGCGGTGGTGAGGTCTCCTGAGCGGAACACGGCGGGCCGGCCCGCGTTCATGTCCGTCGCCACGACCGCGAGCGGGAGCCGGAGCTGCTCGAAGGTGGTCATGCCGGTCAGCGCCTCGGCCCGCTCGATCAAACGGCGCACGTTCTGCTGCGGCATCACGCTCAGCTGGTCCCGGCGGAGGCCGGAGATGATGACGCCGAGCGGGTGGGCCTGGAACACGGCCGCGGCCTGGCGGGAGAGCCAGACCTCGCGCAGCATCATCGTCCCGGCGAGCGAAGGGTAGGCCGCGATCGAGGCCCCGTTGAGCGCGCCGACGCTGGTGCCGACGATGTCGACCGGCGCCTCGATGCCCGCCTCGAAGAGCGCCTGCAGGACGCCGACCTGCGCGGCTCCCCTCGCTCCCCCACCGCCCAGCACCCAGGTGCGCCGAGCGGAACCGAACATCTTTCCTAGGTGCCTTCCTCCCAGGAGGAAAGGTAGCGCCGTTGTTCCTCGGTCAGGGTGTCGATGACGATTCCCATGGCCCTCAGCTTCAGCCTCGCGACCTCGGCGTCGATCTCGTCCGGCACGTCGTAGACCTTGCGCTCGAGCTGACTGGCGTTCTTGGCGATGTACTCGGCGCAGAGCGCCTGGTTGGCGAAGCTCATGTCCATGACCGCCGCCGGGTGGCCCTCCGCGCCGGCGAGGTTGATAAGCCGCCCCTCCCCCAGGAGGTAGAGGCGGCGGCCGTCGCCGAGCCTGTACTCCTGGACCGACGGCCGGACCTGGCGGACGCTGCTCGAGATCTCGTCCATCGCTTTGAGGTTGATCTCAGAGTTGAAGTGGCCGGAGTTGGCCAGGATGGCGCCGTCCTTCATGGCCGTGAAGTGCTTGCGGTCGAGCACGTTCACGTCGCCGGTGACGGTGACGAATATGTCGCCCTCCTTGGCGGCCTCGTCCATCGTCATGACCCGGAAGCCGTCCATCGCCGCCTCGAGGGCTTTCACCGAGTCGACCTCGGTGATGACCACGTCCGCGCCGTGTCCCTTCGCTCGCGAGGCCAGCCCGCGCCCGACCCAGCCGTAGCCGGCGATGACGAAAGTCTTGCCCGCGAGCAGCACGTTGGTGGCGCGGATGATGCCGTCGAGCGTCGACTGGCCCGTGCCGTAGCGATTGTCGAACATGTGCTTCGTGTCCGCCTCGTTGACGGCGACGATCGGGTAGGCCAGCACGCCGTGCTCGGCCATCGCGCGCAGGCGGATGACGCCCGTGGTCGTCTCTTCGGTGCCGCCGATGACCTCGGGCAGCTGGTCGCGCCGCGACTTGTGGAGGACTGAGACCAGGTCGGCGCCGTCGTCCATCGTCACCTGGGGGCGGTGGTCGAGCGCGGCCTCGATGTGCTGGTAGTAGGTCTCGTTGTCCTCGCCGCGGATGGCGTAGGTCTTGATGCCGTGGTGGGAGGCGAGCGCAGCCGCCACCGCGTCGTTCGTGGACAACGGGTTCGAAGCGCACAGCGCCAGGTCGGCGCCGCCAGCCTTGAGCGTGAGCATCAGGTTCGCGGTCTCGCTCGTCACGTGCAGGCAGGCCGCCAGGCGCAGGTCTTTCAGCGGCTGCTCCTTGGCGAAGCGCTCGCGGATGAGGGTCAGCACAGGCATCTCGCGCGCGGCCCAGTCGATTAGATCCTGGCCCTGCGAGGCCAGGTTGAGGTCCTTCACATCGTTGCCCCGGGAACTTACCTTCAAGTGCTTCTCCTAGTAGACGATCTCGCTCTTCAGGTTCACGTCCTGCAGCTTCTGCCTGCCGTCGAGATAGGCCAGCTCGATCAGGACCTGGACGCCGATGACGTCGGCACCGAGCTTACGCATCAGGCGCACCGCGGCGGAGGCGGTGCCCCCGGTGGCGAGGACATCATCGACGATCAGCACCTTCTGGCCGGGCTGCACGGCGTCGGAGTGGACCTCGAGACGGTCGGTGCCGTACTCGAGGTCGTACGACTCCATGACGGTCATCCACGGCAGCTTTCCTGTCTTCCGGATGGGCACGAACCCGGCGCCGAGTCGCACCGAGATCGCGGAGCCGGGGATGAAGCCGCGGGCCTCGACGCCGGCGACCAGGTCCGGGGGGTTGGCGGTCCACGCGCTCGACATCATCTCCACGACCTCGCGGAAGATCGTCTTGTCCCCGAGGAGGGGCGTGATGTCGCGGAAGATGATCCCTTTCTGCGGGTAGTCCGGGACGTCTCGTACGTACCTCTTCAGCTCTTCGGGCGACGTGCTCACGCGGATTCCACCGAACGAAAGTATTCAAGAGTTCGGCTCAAGCCGTCTTCGAGGCCCACCTCGGGCCGCCATCCGATGAGCCGCTGCGCCCGGGCGATGTCGGGCCGGCGCTGCCTCGGATCATCCTCTGGCAGGTCGCCGTGGACGATCTCGCTCCTGGAGCCGGCCAGGCGGATGATCGTGCGCGCGAGCTCGAGGACGGTGACCTCCTCGGGGTTGCCCAGGTTCACGGGCAGCTCGTCGCCGCGGTCGAGCCACTCGAGCACGCCGCGCACGAGGTCGGAGACGTAGCAGAGGCTTCGCGTCTGCGCGCCGTCGCCGTACACGGTGATCGGCTCACCCCGGATCGCCTGAGCCATGAAGTTCGGCACCGCTCGCCCGTCGGACACCTGCATCCGCGGACCGTGGGTGTTGAAGATGCGGACGATCCTGGTGTCGACGTGGTGCGCGCGGTGGTACGCCATCGCGTACGCCTCGGCGCACCGCTTGGCCTCGTCGTAGCAGCCCCGCGGGCCGATCGGGTTGACGTTCCCCCAGTAGCTCTCGGGCTGGGGATGGACGAGCGGGTCGCCGTAGATCTCGGAGGTCGAGGCGAGCATGAACGTCGCCCCTTTGGCGCGCGCCAGACCAAGCATGTTCATCGTCCCGACGGTGCCGACCTTGAGCGTGTGGATGGGGTTGGCGCCGTACTGCGGCGGTGACGCAGGCGAGGCGAAGTGAAGGACGTAGCGCACGTCGCCGTCGAGGAACACGCCGGTGTTGACGTCAAGCTGCCTCAGCTCGAAGTCCGGGCTGGCCTCGATGTGCTTCACGTTCCCGGGTGAGCCGGTGATGAAGTTGTCGAGGGCCAGGACGGCAAGGCCGCGCTCGAGGAGCGCGTCGCACAGGTGCGAGCCGATGAACCCGGCCCCGCCGGAGACCACGGCCCGGGGTTTGGGGGCGCTACTCGCGGCCAATGCCGCGGTAGGTGAATCCCAGGCCTTTCATCGCCTCCGGGTCGTAGATGTTGCGCCCGTCGACGAGCACCGGCCGGCGCATGAGCTGCCTGACGCGCGCCATGTCTAGCTGACGGAACTCGTTCCACTCCGTGACCAGTACGAGCGCGTCGGCGCCGGAAGCGACCTCGTACGCGTCCTTCATGTACTCGACGTGAGGCAGCAGCACCCGGGCGCGCTCGACCGCCGCGGGGTCGTAGGCGCGCACTTCCGCGCCCGCGGCGAGCAGGACCTTGGCGATGTCGACGCTCGGCGCGTCACGCATGTCGTCGGTGTTGGGCTTGAACGCGAGCCCGAGCAGGCCGATCGTCTTCCCAGGCAGCTCCTCGAGTGCCTCGCGCAGGAGGTCGATGACGACCAGGCGCTGGTCGCGGTTGATCTCCATCACGGCGTGGAGCAGCTCGGGGTGGTAGTTGAAGCGCTCGGCCACAGCCGCGAGCGCGGCCACGTCCTTCGGAAAACAGGAACCCCCGAAGCCGATTCCCGCGTCCAGGTAGCTCGGGCCGATCCTCTTGTCCAGCCCCATTCCCTCCGCCACCAGCTTCGCGTCGGCGCCGACCCGCTCGCTGATCCATGCGATCTCGTTGATGAAAGAGATTCGCGCCGCCAGGAAGGCGTTGGAGGCGTACTTGACCATCTCCGCCGTGTAGATGTTCGGCGTGACCAGCACCGGCGCGTGGAGCGGTGCGTAGAGGGCGGCGACCTTCTCCGCGGCGACGCGGTCGTTGCTGCCGACGACGACCCTGTCCGGGTGCATGAAGTCGTAGATCGCGGACCCCTCGCGGAGGAACTCCGGGTTCGAGACCACAGCCGCCTCGTGGCGGCTGTTGTGCTTCTGCAGGACCTTGGAGACCATATCGCCCGTAAGTGGCGGCACAGTCGACTTGTTGACGACGATCAGCGGGCCGGTCATCGCGCCGGCGATCGAGGCGGCGGCCGACTCCACGTACGAGAGGTCAGCCTCGCCGCCCTCGCCCTCGGGCGTGCTGACGGCGATGATCGCGAACTCCGCGCCGGGCACCGCGTCGGCGTACGAGGTCGTGAAGGCCAGCCGCCGCGCCGACGCGTTGCGCTCCACCAGCTCCCGCAGGCCGGGCTCGTAGAAAGGCATCGTCCCACGGCGCAGGAGTGCGACCTTGTCGCGGTCGATGTCGACCACGGTGACATCGTGGCCGAGGTCGGCGAGGCATGCGGCCGTGGTCAGCCCGACGTACCCGGCGCCGACGACCGCCACCTTGCCCATGGCGGCGCGATTATGCCAGCACGGATTCGTAAGCCGAGATCGTTGCGCGCGCGGTCTTCTCCCAGCTGAAGTGCCTGGCCCGCTCGAGCCCCGCCCGCCGCCACCGCTCGCGCTGGCGCAGGATGTCGGTCACCGCGTTGCCGAGCGCCTCGGCGTCGCCGTCCTCGACCATGATGGCGGCCGCGTCCACGACCTCGGGGATGCTCGAGTTCTGGAAGGCGACGACCGGGCAGCCGCATGCCATGGCCTCCAGGCAGGGCAGCCCGAACCCCTCGTAGCGGCTCGGGAAGACCAGGCAAGTCGCCGCCGAGTAGAGGTCGGCCAGCTCCTCGTCGACCACGCGGCCGAGCTGGACGGCGCCCGACATACTCGGCGGGGCCTGGCGCCCCGGGACTCCGGCGATGAGCAACCTCAAGTCCGGATGGGCCAGGCGCGCAGTCGTCCAGGCCCGGAGCAGCGCGTGGGGATCCTTACGCGCGTCCAGGGCGCCGACGAACAGCAGGTAGCGACCTTCGATGCCCCACTTCGCCTTGACCCGCGCGGCGGCGCCTGGCTTGGGGGCGAAGACAGGGTCGGCGGCCTCGGGGATGACGCGGATCCTCTGCCGGGAGGCCAGGCGCATGCGGAGCGCGTCCGCCTGCGTCGCCTCGGAGACCGCGATCACGAGGTCGGCGCGAGGCAGCAGGCGCCGGAAGATGCCGTAACGCAGCCGCTCGCCGCGCGTATGGGCCCCGCCCCACGCCCAGGGGATGAGGTCGTGGAGGGTGACCACGAGGCGCGCCGGGCAGCGGCCTGGCAGGTGGAAGTCGATGGCGTGGTAGACGTCCGGGCCGATCCGCTCGATGTCGCCGCTGAGGGCCACCGCGTCCTCGTAGGCCGCGAGCTGGCCGTGGTTCCGGCGGCGGCATCCGGTGAGCCGGTACTTGCCGACCGGGAGGGCGGGGGCGTCGAACTCAACGTCGAGGAGCAGCGTCAGGCGGTCGTCGAACCCCGCCTTGATCAGCCCCTTCAGGAGGCTGCGGGCGTACGCCCCCACGCCCCGGACCGCGCTCGGGCCCTGAAGCGGCCTCATGTCCAGCAGTACGGACGGGCGACCACCGCCCTTCCGAGGTTGGTTCATGAGCACGAGGAAGCATAATTTGGCGGCCATGCACGATCTCGACGCCGTCATCGTCGGTGGCTGCGGCCACGTCGGACTGCCCCTCGCCCTCTCCCTCGCCGACTGCGGATACAAAGTCGGCATCAACGACATCGACCAGGCCAAGATCGAGATGGTCCGGGCGGGCCAGGTACCGTTCCGCGAGACCGGAGCCGAGGCGCTCCTGCGGAAGATGCTCCCCACGGGGCGCCTCGAGCTCTCGCGCGACCCGGCGATGCTCGAGCGCACGCGCGTCGTCGTGCTGGTGATCGGGACCCCGATCGACGAGTTCATGAACCCGTCGGTGCGGATCTTCGAACGGGTCCTCGACGAGCTGACGCCGCACATCCAGGGCGGTTCGCTCATCGTCCTCCGGTCGACCGTCTTCCCCGGGACGAGCGAGACGGTGGAGCGCCGGCTGCGCGCCGCGGGGATCGACGCCGACGTCACGTTTTGCCCGGAGCGAATCGCCGAGGGGCACGCCCTGGAGGAGCTCCGCACGCTGCCGCAGATCGTCGGCACGAACTCCGACGCCGCGTTCGCCAAGGCAAGCGTGCTCTTCGAGCGGCTGGGCGTGGCCTCGGTGGTCCGGACGACTCCGCTCGAGGCGGAGCTGGCCAAGCTGCTGACCAACACCTGGCGCTACATGAAGTTCGCGATCGCGAACCAGTTCTTCCAGATCGTCAACCGGTCGGGCCTGGACTACAACCGCGTCCTCAACGCCGTCCGCCAGGACTACCCGCGCGCGGCGGACCTTCCCGGGCCAGGCTTCGCGGCCGGGCCATGTCTGCTCAAGGACACGATGCAGCTGTCGGCCTTCACCCCCGACCACTTCCCGATGGGCCAGGCGGCGATGCAGATCAACGAGGGGCTGCCGGGCTACATCGTCGACACGCTGAACTCCCGGCACGCACTGCTCGACCGCACCGTCGGGATCCTGGGCATGGCCTTCAAGGGCGAGTCCGACGACCCCCGCGCGTCGCTGAGCTACAAGCTGCGCAAGCTCGCGCAGTTCAAGGGCGCCAGGGTGCTCTGCACCGACCCCTACATCCTCGACGAGACGTTCGAGCCGCTGGACAAGGTGCTGCGCGAGTCCGAGGTGATCGTAGTCGGCGCCCCGCACCGCGCTTACCGCGGCCTCGACCTCGGCGACCGCGAGGTCGTGGACATCTGGGGGATAACGGGCCCCATCCGTCTCTGAAACTCGTCACCACCACCGGCGCAAATGGTCGTTAGTCCGGACGATCGCGGATGAAGGTCCTCGTCACCGGCGCCGCCGGGTTCATCTGCGGGTACCTGGTCGCCGAGCTGCTTGGCGCCGGGCACGAGGTCGTCGGCGTCGACAACTACAGCAAGTACGGCAGGGTGCGCCGCACGTTCGACGACGACGCGCGCTACCGGCTCGTCGAGGGCGACGCCAAGGATGCGAAGCTTCTGACCGAGCTGGCCGCGGACTGCGACCACGTCGTCGCGGGTGCGGCGATGATCGGCGGCATCTCGTACTTCCACGAGTTCGCGTACGACTTGCTCGCGGAGAACGAACGCATCTGCGCCGCGACGTTCGACGCCGCGATCCACGCGTTCCGCGGCGGAAGGCTGCGGAAGATCACCGTGATCTCCAGCAGCATGGTCTTCGAGAGCGCGGCGGTGTTTCCAACGCCAGAGGGCGCGCAGCTGACCAGCCCTCCTCCCCGCTCCACCTATGGATTCCAGAAGCTCGCGACCGAGTTCTTCGCCCGCGGCGCGCACGAGCAGCACGGCCTGCCCTACACGATCGTCCGTCCCTTCAACTGTGTGGGCATCGGCGAGCGGCGCGCGCTGCGCGACCACGACGTGATGAGCGGCAACGTCAAGCTCGCGATGAGCCACGTGGTTCCCGACCTGGTGCAGAAGGTGCTCAAGGGCCAGGACCCGCTCCACATCCTCGGCGACGGCAGCCAGGTGCGGCACTACACGTACGGCGGCGACCTGGCGGTCGGCATCCGGCTCGCGCTGGAGTCTGACCGCGCGCGCAACGAGGACTTCAACCTCTCGACCGCGCGGTCGACGACCGTGCGCGAGCTGGCCGAGATCGTCTGGCGAAAGGTCCACGGGCCGGACAAGCCGCTGCGCCTGGTCTCCGACCCGCCCTACGAGCACGACGTGCAGATGCGGGTGCCCGACGTGCGCAAGGCGCGCGACCTCCTCGGTTTTGAGGCGACCACGCCGCTCGAAGACGTGCTGGACGAGGTGATCCCGTGGATCCGAGACGAGATCGCAGCCCAGCGGATCTAAGCGACCAAACGCCGGCGCTCAGCGTCGTCATCCCCGTCTACAACGAGGGCGAGAACGTCGTCCCCACGCTGCGCGGGGTGGTCGAGCAGACCCGGACGCGGCCGCTTGAAGTGCTTGTGGTGCACGACTTCGACGAGGACACGACGGTGCCCGTCGTGAAGCGCCTGCAGGCAGAGATGCCAGAGCTCAGGCTGCACAGGAACACGCTCGGCCGTGGGGTGCTCAACGCCATGAAGTCGGGGCTGCGCGCCGCTCGCGCGCCGTACGTGGTGATCACCATGGGCGACGGCTCCGATGACGCCGCCGACATCGACCCCATGTACGGGCTCGCCCGCGCCGGCGCGGACGTGGTTGCCGGATCGCGCTACATGCGCGGCGGGCGCCAGCTGGGCGGACCGCTGGTGAAGAGGACGATGTCGCGCGCCGCGGGACTCTCCCTGCACTGGCTCGGCGGGCTCCCCATCCACGACGCGACCAGCAACTTCCGGCTCTACTCCAAGCGGCTGCTGAACCAGGTCACGATCGAGTCGCGGGGCGGCTTCGAGCTCGGGCTCGAGCTGACGGTCAAGGCGTACCGGCTCAGGCTCCGGGTGGCCGAGGTGCCCACGACCTGGCGCGACCGCACCGCCGGCCAGAGCAGGTTTCGGCTGTTGAACTGGCTTCCGCGCTACCTGCACTGGTACTGGCGCGGGATGGCGGGTAGGTTTCGGGCTAGCTGACCAGCGGGCGGTAGTTCCGGCGGTAGTAGTCCCAGTACTCGCCGGACTTGAGCGGCCGCCACCACCCCTCGTGCTCGACGTACCACCGCACCGTGCGCTCGAGGCCTTCGGCGAACGAGACCTGCGGCTCCCAGCCGAGCTCGGTGACGCGCGAGATGTCGAGCGCGTAGCGGTAGTCGTGGCCAGGCCGGTCGGCGACGAACTCGATCAGGCTGCGCGGCTTGCCCATGATGTCGAGCACGGCCTCGGCCACCTGCAGTCCCGTCGTCTCCGCGCCCGTGCCGACGTTGTAGACGGCGCCGATCGGGGCGTCGAACAGGATCTCGTCGATGGCGCGGCAGCCGTCCTCGACGAAGAGGTAGTCACGCACCGCCGACCCGTCGTTGTACAGGGGCAAGGGCCTGTCGTCGATGGCGTTGGTGATCAGGACGGGGATCAGCTTCTCGGGGTACTGGTGCGGGCCGTAGTTGTTGGAGCTACGCGTCACCAGGAGCGGCAACCCGAAGCTCTCGGCGTAGGCCATTGCGATGTGCTCGGAGGCGGCTTTGCTCGCCGAGTACGGGCTCCGGGGCCGGAATGGGTCGGTCTCCTTTGACCGGCCTTCGCGCACCTCGCCGTAGACCTCGTCGGTGCTGATCAGGAGCATGACCTGGTGGCGGTGCTTGCGTGCCGCCTCGCAGAGGACAGCGGTGCCGCGCACATCGGTCTCGATGAACGCGTACGGATCCATGAGCGAGCGGTCCACATGGGTCTCGGCGGCGAAGTTGACGATCGCGTCGACGTCTGCCGCCAGCTGGTCGACCAGCGCGACGTCGCAGATGTCGCCGTGGACGAATCGATAGCCCGGTGTGCGCTCGAACTCGGCAAGGTTGGCCAGGTTGCCCGCGTAGGTCAGCTTGTCGAGGACGACGACCTCGACCTCGGGGCGGGTGCGACGGAGGAGACGCACGAAGTTCGAGCCGATGAAGCCCGCGGCGCCCGCGACGAGCAAACTCCGGAACGAACGGCTCACTTGATCGCCGGCCCTGACGTCCAGTCGTAGCCGATCGTCGGGTCGTCGTGCCGGATGCGGCCCTCGTCTTCGGGGGAGTAGACGTGCGACGTCACGTAGATGAGATGGCTGAGCTCCAGCGCCCGGCATCCGTGCGCCACGCCTGGCGGGATCTTCACGCAGGTCGGGTGACTGTCGCCCATTACGAACTCCATCAGCTGACCCTTGGTCGCCGAGCCTTCGCGCGTGTCGTAAAGCGCGACCTTGAGCGCGCCGATCGCGTACCACCAGTCCGTCTGCCGCTGGTGGATGTGCCAGGCCTTGGTAACTCCCGGATACATCAGCGAGTGGCTCCACTGCCCGAAGCGTTCGAAGCCTTCATCGGACTCGCGGATCACCTCGCGAAAGAAGCCGCGCTCGTCGTCGTGCGTCACCAGCTCTTTGATGACGACTCCCTCGATGCTCATCGCGCTTTGTTCGCCAGGTGGGTGCGGACGAAGTCGTTGACCGCGTAGTAGGCGTCGATCGATTCGCCCGCGTCGCCCCAGAAGCCGTCGAGGACGTCGTACTCCATCAGGCCCTGCGACAGATACCAGTTGTTGACGTCGGTGATCTCGAGCTCGCCGCGGCCGGAAGGCTTGAGCTCGGGAAGCACCTTCCAGACCGAGGCGTCATAGAAGTAGATGCCCGTGACCGCGAACTCGCTCGGGGGCTTCTCTGGCTTCTCCACGATCCGCTCGATGCGCTGATTGCCGTCGAACTGCGCGACGCCGAGGTGACGCAGGTGCTCGCGGTCGGGCTCATGCGTCAGGACGACGCGAGCGCCCCGGTCCTGCTTCACAAAGGCGTCGACGCAGTGACGGACCGAGCGCTCGAAAACGTTGTCGGCGAGAAGGACCACGCAGCGGTCGTCGCCGACGAACTTCTCCGCCAGGCCTAGCGCTTCGGCGATCCCGCCCGCCTTGTCCTGGTAGGCGTAGGACAAGCGCTCGATCCCGTACTCGTCGCCACTGCCAAGCAGGCGCAGAAACTCACCGGCGTGCGTGCCCCCCGTGACGAGCATGATCTCGCGCACCCCCGCGCCGACCAGGACCTCGATCGCGTAGCTGATCATCGGCCGGTCGTAGATCGGCAGCAGGTGCTTGTTGGTGATGCGCGTGAGTGGGTGCAGCCGGCTTCCGGTCCCGCCGGCCAGGATGACGCCCTTCATCGGGCGGATTATCGTTCAGCGGATGGGCGACCAACCTCAGACGCCGAGCACCCCTCGCACCGCCTTCTCGCCCGACGGCATGTGGTGGTGGGACGGCAGCCAGTGGCGGCCGGCGATCTCGCCTGACGGCAAGTGGCGGTGGGACGGTCGGGCCTGGGTGCCCGCGGGGCCCGGGCCCGCGCGAGCCGGTGGCGGCGCCGGCGCCGCGATCGGGATCACCGTCGTGGCGTTCATCGGCATCCTCTTCCTGGTGTCCATCGTCGTGATCGTGATCCTGCTCACGATGGGCAACCAGATCAGCAACGTCTTCTCCAACGTCGCCGCGGCTCTGGGCGCCACACCAAGCCCCTAACCCGGCGGTCAGCCACAAGCTCTTGTGGCAGACTGGCGCCTGAAATACGACATGGCTCGCCCCGAGAACTGGCCGCGCACGATCCTCCACGTCGACCTGGACGCCTTTTACACGTCCGTCCACCAGCGCGACGACTCCAAGCTGAGGGGCACGCCTGTCGCGGTCGCCGGCCGCTCGCGCCGTGCCGTGGTCATGGGCGCCTCCTACGAGGCGCGGGCGTACGGCGTGCGCTCGGCCATGCCGCTGCACGAGGCCATGCAGCTCTGTCCACAGCTCACCGTGGTCCCCCCTGACGGCCCTCGCTACCGCGAGGCCAGCCGCCTAGTGCACCAGATCTTTCGCCGCTTCACCTCGCCGGAGCTGATCGAGGGCATCGCGCTCGACGAGGCCTACCTCGATGTCACCGCGCGCACCCGTCACGGGACGTCCACCGCCGAGGACGTGGCGCGCCGGGTCAAGTTCCAGGTCCACACCGAGGTGGGCCTGACCGCCTCAGTCGGCGCGGCCACGTCGAAGCTGGTGGCCAAGGTCGCGAGCGGGACGCGCAAGCCGGACGGGCTCGTGCTCGTCCTTCCGGGCACCGAGTCCGACTTCCTCGCGCCGCTGCCCGTGGGCGTGATCCCGGGGCTCGGCCCCAAGACCGAGGAGCGACTGCACGCGATGGGCCTGCGCACGGTGGGCGCCCTCGCCGCCTACGAGACGCAGCGCCTGGTGCAGGCGCTCGGCACCAACGGCGCGGTGCTGCAGCGGTTGGCGCAGGGTCGCGACCGCCAGCCGGTCGACGGCAGCCGGCCGGCGAAGACGATCTCGGCCGAAACGACCTTCGAGAACGACGTCAGCGACCGCGGACAGCTGGAGGACGCGCTGCGCGACCTGACAGACCGCGTCACCGAAAGACTGAAGACGGATGGCGTGCGCGCCAGGACCGTCTACGTGAAGCTGAAGCTCCCCGACTTCAGGCTCGTGAGCCGCCAGGTGAGCCGGACGAGCCCGACCGACGACGTCGAGACGATCTTCCGCGCCGCCCGCTCGGCGCTCGAGAAGTCGCACGTGGAGTCGCGGGCGGTGCGGCTGATCGGGGTGGGGCTGTCCGGCCTCGAGCATCCGGACTCTGACTCGCTGCAGCAGCTGAACCTCTTCGACTAGGCGGCGTCCGGTCCACGACCGGGCGGGGCAGCGCCGACAGCACGTCGCCCACGACCGCCCAGCCGAGCATCTCCCGCGCGCGTCTGATCAGCTCGCGGAACACCATCGCGGTCGCGCGCGCATCGTCGAGCGCCGCATGCGCGGGCGTGATGTCGACCGCCAGCTCCTCGACCAGCCGCGCGAGCCCCGGCGTCTGGCCTTTCGGCAGGTCGAGGACGAGCCGAGCCAGCGCCGTCGTGTCGATGATCGGGTGCTCGAGCGGGCTCTCCAGCCCACGGCCCACCAGCCAGGTGTCGAAGGCGTCGTGGCTGTGCTCGACCAGGACCGCGCCCTGGGCGAAGCGCAAGAACGCACGGCGCGCGTCCTTGAACTCCGGCGCGCCGATGAGCATCGAACGGTCGATGTGGTGGCGCTTGCGGGCATAGGGGTTGATCGGCGCGCGGCAGTCGACGAGCGTGTCGAAGAAGGACAGGGTGCGGTCGAGGCGAAACCGCTCCGCACCTATCTCGAGCACGAGGAAGGGCGCGTTGCCCGTGGTCTCGACGTCGAGGGCGACGAACTGCGCGTCGCCCAGCGGCGTCTCGGGGCCGACCTCGGGGGCGTCGACCGCGATCTCTTCCCAGGGCACGAGCTCGGCCGCGCCGCGGGGCTTGAGGAAAAGGGGTTTGGGGCTCACGTGCGGGCCGTGGCCAGCGCGCGGCGCGCCCACGCGATCTCGTCGGCGCTGAGCGCGCGCAGCAGGAGCACGGCGGCGGCGTAGACGGCGGCGCCGGCGAAGATCGGGATCGCGACCTCGAAGCCGCTCACCGAGCTGAGCGGGTAGATGGCCACCCCCATGACCAGGCCGGCAAGGATGATCCGCCAGCTGAGCGACACCACCGCTACGCGGCCGATGTGGCGCGCGGTCAGCACCCACGCGACCGCACCCAGCGTGAGCTCGGTCAGCACCGTCGCCCAGCTCGCCCCCTGGTATCCGTAGAGCGGTATGAGGATGAGGTTGAGGACGACGTTCACGACCACGCTCCACCCCGCCGCCCACGAGAAGGACAGCTGCCGGTCCGAGGCGTTGAGCGCGCCGATGAAAGCGTTGTTGACGAACGCGATCCCGAGCGCCAGCGCGAGCACGCGCAGCGCGGGCTCGGACGCGAGGTAGTCGCGACCGAGGAGCAAAGGCGTGAGCGGCCCGGCCAGGACGAAGATGCCGACGCTGACCGGCCAGCCCATCAGCAGCAGGCCTTTGTAGAAGCGGTTGATCGCGTACAGCATCTCGCTCGGCCGGTCGCGGTGGTAGACCGACAGGACGGGAAAGACGACCGACAAGAACGTTATCGGCACGAAGAGCAGCGACTCGATGGGCTTGTAGGCCGCCCCGTACAGCCCGGCCTCCCGAAGGCCCCGAAAGATGTCGATCAGAGGCTGGTCGATGCGGAAGTAGATGATCGTGAGCACGAACGTCAGCGCGAACGGAAGGCCCTTGAAGAACCACTCCCGGAGCAGCGCCGGCTCGAAGCTCCAGGCGATGGTCGCGATGCGCTTGGCGGCCAGCACGACGGCGAAGTAGACGCAGCTGAAGGCGTACTGCGCGGCGTACGCCCACACGAAATACGCCACGCCCTGTCTGGTCTTCACGCCGTAGAAGACAAGGCCGAGCAGCAGCGCGCTCTCGAGCACGACGGCGATGGCCTCGAACCCGAGCTGCTGCACGGCGTACAGGCCGTTGCGCAGGAGCGTCGAGTACGAGGTCAGGACCATGAGCACAAACCCAGGAAACAGGAGATGGCCGAGCCCGATCGGGATGACGAGCGCGGCCAGGACGACGAACGCGGCGATCGACATCAGGAGCCGCAGCGACATGACGTTGCGCAGATAGCGCTGGATCGCTGCATGCTCGCGCGCGCCCTCGCGCACGAACAGCACGTTGAAGCCCAGGTCGAGGAGCACGCTCGCGATGGCGGACAGGTTGATGAGGACGGAGAAGGAGCCGTAGCCCGGGGGGCCGAGCCACCTGACCATGTAGAGGACGGTGAAGAGCGCGATCAGGCGCGCCAGGACCTTCGCGGCGAGGACGATGACGGTGTTGCGGAGGGCCCGCGACCCCAGCCCCAGGCTCGACGCTGGGATCTCGTTTGCTTGATCGTCTGCTGACAACTGTCCCAATCGTAAGTCGGAGCGTCCACCTCGTTAGACTCGTCCGCCGTGGCGGAGCGGATGCGAATTCTGAGCGGCATGCGGCCGACGGGGCGCTTCCACCTCGGCAACTACCTCGGCGCCGCGAAAAACTGGGTCGACCTCCAGAGCCAGTACGAGTGCTTCTACTTCGTCGCCGACTACCACGCCCTGACCACCGAGCCGGACGGGCGCAAGGCCGAGGACAAGGTGTTCGACCTGACCGCAGACCTGATCGCGGTGGGGATCGACCCGAAACGGAGCGTGCTCTACCTGCAGTCGAAGGTCCCGGAGGTGGCCGAGCTCACGCTGCTCTTGTCCATGGTGACCCCGCTCAGCTGGGTGCAGCGGGTGCCCACTTTCAAGCAGATGGCCAAGCAGCACCCCGACAACGTGAACCTGGGCCTGTTCTCCTATCCGATCCTCCAGGGCGCGGACATCCTGATCGTCAAGGGCGCCGGCGTGCCGGTGGGCAAGGACCAGCTCGCCCACCTCGAGCTGGTGCGCGAGGTCGCGCGCAGGTTCAACCGGACGTACAGGCCGATATTCCCGGAGCCGCGCGCGCTCCTCACCGAAACGCCGCTCATCAAGGGCACCGACGGCAAGCAGCGGATGTCCAAGACAGTCGGCAACATCGTCGGCGTCACCGACGATCCGGAGGTGATCCGGAAGCAGGTCCTCAGCATGGTCACCGACATCAAGCGACCGCGAAGGACCGACCCCGGCCACCCGCGGCTCTGCAACGTGTGCGGGTTCTACAAATACTTCTTCGACGATTGGCAGCACTACTGGGACCTGTGCCGGAGGGCGCAGATCGGCTGCTACGACAAGAAGAAGCTGCTGGCCGAGCGGATGATCGAGCTCTTCCGGCCGTTCCGAGAAGTCCGGGCCGAGCTCACCCCCGATGCGGTGAACAGCATCCTCGACGAAGGCAGCGCGAGGGCGCAGGACGTGGCCCGGCAGACGCTCCGTGAGGCGCGCGCGGCCGT